>Ga0105047_10005394_pt1 | contig 21980 bp, 14 predicted proteins | sample MAT04_FD_78384 | JGI IMG/M metagenome (GOLD analysis project Ga0105047, IMG submission 78384) | Freshwater microbial communities from Lake Fryxell liftoff mats and glacier meltwater in Antarctica - MAT-04 (megahit assembly) | ecosystem: Environmental > Aquatic > Freshwater > Ice > Liftoff... | reverse complement strand
TCCTGTCTCGCTACGCTCGACAGGAGCAACACACAGGGAAGAAAAGACCCCCTTCGTTGTGCTGGATTCTAATTGTCGCTGATGCGGAAGAATAATTGTCGCTGGACAGTGCGAGATATAATGTGACGCGATCCTTCATTTAAAAGCTCGCGTCACCTTTAGTTGATGCTTTGAAGAGAAACCTTATTACGGTTACCTCCAATGAGAAGTCGAGATTTGAGATCTTGCGGCAGACGTGTGCTATTCTACGCGCTGAGCGGAATCAGTGTTCTCGCCCTTGTAGTCGTGGGTCGCAGTATTGTATTCAAAGAGTGCTTTGCCTTCCAGAATTCGGCGTTACGAGCGAATGCAGGAACTGACGAATTCACGTTGAAGCGGAAGTGCATAGGGATCTTCTGGTCAGAAGGGAGATTCGCTTTTGGATCCCTACAAAGTACGATTCACAACGTTTCTTCGTTTCAAGCGCAGCGGCAGGGATATAACAGATCGAATGGGAACTTTGTTGGGCTGTCGAAGCTGTATGACGGTGAGCACGCGATCCTTGGGCTTCCGCCTGGAGGTGGGCCGCTACGCGTGATCGGAATTACCGCAGGCGGTGGAGGATATTCATCACCGCAGCTTCAGACGACCTTCTGGCGACTCCGTCTGCCAGCATGGCTCGTACTCTTGGTATTGGCCTTCTATCCGATCCGTGTTGCCTGGATGAAGGGTCGCTGGCCACCACATCGTCACGGTTTTCCCGTCGACACAGGCAGTAATGAAAAGGGGGTCACTACTGATTGACTGGTTCATAATAACCAGTAGTGACCCCCTTTACCCTACGTTCCTGTCAAGCATGCAAATTACAGGGATGCACGATCCGATACTCCGTGCGAGATATAATGTGACGCGATCCTTCATTTAAAAGCTCGCGTCACCTTTAGTTGATGCCGCCGCCGGCGCGCCACGTGTGGCAGCGGGCCGTTGATACGCGAAGAGCGTGCTACGGAATAATCAATTCAATCGTCGTTTTAACGTCGCTGGCGTTCGTCTGTGCGGCGTCGATGCCCGCGCCGCCGTCAACCTTGTCGTTGGACGTATCGCGGGCGAAGAGTTTGTCATTTCCTGCCTCGCCGAAAAGCTGATCGACGCCCGCACCGCCGGTGATGCTGTCGTTTCCGCTGCCGCCGCGGAGGATGTTAGCAACTGCCGAGCCCACAATGGTGTCATTGCCGTTGCCGCCGGTGACATTTTCGATGTCCGGGCCAATTTGGTCGTTTTCGCCGATTGCGCCGTCATTGAATAATCCATCCAGCGTGAGCTTCAGGTTGTCAATGCGTCCGGCATAGCTCGCCGTGTCGATGCCCGATCCACCGAGCAACTGATCCTGATTGCCAAGGCCGCCGTTTAAGACATCGTCACCGTCCAGTCCAAGGAGTGAATCCTTGCCCGCACCGCCTGTCAGCTGGTTATTCTTGGTGAAGCCGGCGAAGAGGGTGCCTATGAGAACCGTTCCCGTCAGCTTATCATTGCCGCTTCCACCGATGACGTTTTCTACATCCGAGTGGACAAAATCCTTCTCTCCCACTTCGCCATCGTCTGGAAGCTCTGCGGGTGAGTCCGTGATGTCGACAACCAGGGGCTTGGTGCGAGACGCATACGTGACAGTGTCGATCCCTTCGCCGCCACGGAGTTGATCGCCCGAGGTTCCGCCGTCAATCAAGTCGTTGCCTTGCTGACCGCCGATCACGTCGCTCCCCACGCCGCCTTTCAGGTTGTCGTTACCCAAGCCGCCAAGGATATTGTCATTTCCATCGCCACCATCTGCGAGGTCATTCCCTTTGGACGCGGTAATATAATCATCGCCCAATCCGCCAAGGATGCTGTCATTCCCGTCACCACCGGCAACATTGTCGTTCCCTGCCCCAGCATCGATCGTCATTGGTTTGACGTTGATATAGGCAATTGAGAGATAATCATTTCCCGCCAGCAGCTTCACGTTGATCTTTGTGAATGTCGCCGGATTGAAAGATCCGAGCAGCTTTGACGGTGCCCCGGCAGTGCTGTCGTTGACGGATACACGGTTAAGCGCCCCGTTGAAGTTCATCGAGACGTAATTATTTGCGTCCGTCCCGGTGATGGTGAGAACGCCGCTGGTGACGACAGCTGTGGACAACAATCGCCGCGCTTCGAGAGCTTGAACAGTCATTGAATCTCCTCCGCAATAGCCGGGAACGGGAATGATTGGATTCTCTTCCGGCGAGCAGAGAAAGGTCATCTATCAGGGGGGTACAGAGGCAGGCTAGCAGAACGACGAAACATGCGACAGCAAAATATTGTATTTATTTCAGTGCATTAGGAATGCCGAAGCAGGGGAACATAACGAAGGAATGAAGGAATCGCGACAAGTTCGACTTTCCTCGTCAGAGAACCCATGCAAGCGAGTGCTCCTTGCGAAAAACAAAACGGGGTCGTTCCTCGACGCGGCGACATTTACTCGACCATGAGCGAGTAAAATCTGGGGTCAGCGGTGAGTATTTACTGGGTCACGACGTCGCTTGGTTCCTCAGGGCTATGACCATCGTGAAGGAGAATTGCATAGGGTGCGCGCCATGACTCAGCTCAGTATTTCGATGGCGATGCGAGTGTCGCCGGACTCTTTGCGAGCGGTGTCGATGCCCGATCCACCGTCGAGCAAGTCAGAACCCGCGTTGCCGATCAATGTATCGCTACCGGCCTCGCCATAGAAATGAAAAGGGGGTCACTACTGAATGAAAAGAATAGAAAGGGGGTCACTACTGATTTACTGGTTCGCAATAACCAGTAGGGAAATGATACAGGGACGCTGCTAGTTTGTCCATTTCGGTGCCGCTCATTCTCCATTTTGTTGCGCTTCTGGCCGGTCAAAAGCGCAGCGCGGGGCGCTGAGGGGAGGATCACATTCGCAGAGCGGAAGGGAGCGAGTGGGATGCGAAAGGAAGTACGGCGTCCCGGAAAAAGGACGCGGAGTCAAACCTGAGAGGCAGTCGCTGCAAAAAAACTATCAAAACGAAGCCAATGTGAAGATGGCGAAAGGGGAGAATGGCAGGTTTAGTGTATCTTGACCCTTGCCAGACGAAGGGCAGCGGTGGAAGGAGAAAAAAGATTGGGACGAAGAAGTCATAAAGGGGTCACTTTCATAAATATGCCGCAAAGGGAGTTGGCAAGCGTCGACGGCACGAAATGAGGGTGTCACGGGCATCCGTCACATTGTCGGGCTCGGCTGGCCTGATTACCTCGCGGTTCGAGTGGGACAGATACGCAGTCTCAACGATAACCCGTGTTCCGCGCACCAGTTGCCACGCGCCCTTTTGTCGCAGCAAAATCTTATTGATTCATTTCCTTTCGCGCGGTGAAGTATCCCTTCATAGCTGTCCTTGTAGCGGTGGTTTCACGGCAGCGAGGATCTCATGGACGGAATACATCTCTCGGGTTGGCGCGTCGCATTCTGGATTTCGCTTTTGCTCAGCTTCCTCAGCGCATTTCTAAGTTCGTCCAGCCACTCATAGGCGAGTACAGAATACGCGTCCGACTAAGTCCCATCGCGCCGCCTCGCGCTTCTCACCGAGCCGGCGACAAACGGGGTCTGCGCTTCGGGCAGATTCAAGTGGTACCTCTGCCGTTCGATGAACCAGTGGGGATCGCGCTTGTATTCCTCGATAAGCGCCAGATCGAACGGTACGCCGCACTCGGGGCAGGGATGCTTGTCCGGCAGTCCGGTCAGGTCATATCCGCAGTGAATGCAGAACGGTTCGCTGCGCAGGCGAACGGAATTCTTCGCCAGCCTGATCGCCACGCCGGAGGGAACCGCAATCAGGATAATCAGCAACTTCCAATATCCCAGCACCATGAATCCCGATTGCGGGTGCAGCGAAATCCAGATCAGCATTCCCAGCAGGATGATCACCCCGGGCAGAAAGTAGATGATCCGCCACCCCATGAGGCCGAGTGATTCGACAAAAGTCGGCTTGTACCAGCGCAACTCCGCATCCGCCGGCAGACGCATCTGCGCCGGCGACGCCAGGTTTGGTGGCGGAAGCTGTTCTTCCAGGCGACGATTTGCAGGATCCAAATGCATTGCGGGACGTATCATACCTGAAGCGAAGGTATTTCTGACCTTTGCAGAAAACTGATGCATCTGACGCAGATTGAAATCGGACGGATTCTTACCCGCACCAGCGGGTTCCTGCACGATGTCTGTTCGCACTCGCTGCAGCCATATCGCGGGTGCGCGCTGGGAAGCAGTTTGTGCGGCGTCGGATGCTATGTGCAGCACAATGTTCATGTCACACGCGGGGAGAAATGGGGAAGCTTTGTCGAAGCTCGCACCAACGCCGCAACCGCCTATCGGACCGAGTATGAATCGGAACGACGCTGGGCCCGCGGAAGGCGAGGGAAGTTCAGCATCTTCCTTTCCAGCTCCACCGAGCCGTTTCAGCCGCTGGAGAAGAAACACCGGGTGACCCGTTCGGTGCTCGAGGCGATGGCGGAACTTCCACCGGACGAATTGATCCTGCAGACGCATTCGCATCATGTGACGGATTATCTGGATCTTTATCCAACGCTTGCGATGAGGATGGCATTGCGCGTTCACATCAGCATTGAATCAGATCGAGACACCCTGCCCGGACTTCCGCGGCCAGCTTCGTCGGTTGTTCAGCGAATGGAGGCGGCAAGGCAGTTGCGAAACGGGGGAATCTTTGTCGTCGCAACAGTCGCACCGCTTTTACCCATTGAAGCCCCAGAGCAGTTTTTCGCCCGACTTGCCGAGGTGGCGGATGCGGTTGTGATTGATCATTTTATCGAAGGGGACGGAAGCCCCGACGGCCGACGGACGCTTCGAACGGCCTTGCCGGTTGCGATTGCGGGGGTGGAACCCGGTGCGATCTCGCTGGAGTATCGCGACAGGGTCCTGGCTATCGCGGCGCGGCACTTCCCCGGCAGGGCTGGCGTAAACATCGCAGGATTCGCTGGAAAATGGGATGACAGGCGGCTGGGTAATGGGAATACCCCATAAATCTTACCTAAAACACCTAATCTGCCGATAATGGAAATTTTCTTTTGAATTCAGGGAAAATCCCTATACAGTGGTGGGGCAAGGATGAGGAGGAGCAGCCTCCTGGACAAAGGTTAGGCCACAGCGAAGGAACGCAGCATCAGAGGAAGTTTGTAACGACTCTGACATCCGCGCCGTCCGATCACACGGCGGTTGTTGTGCGAGTCATACATCACTGGATTTAACATCATGGAGTTGCACTATGCAGAGCCGCCCATCTGCCTGCCGGAAGGCTTCCCATACGCCTCAGTTATCTTCTGCCATTGCACAAACCCTTTTTGAAAAACTGGAAGACCGCCGACTGCTTTCGGTTAGTCTGGATTCAAACGGATGGACCGTCGTCGGCGAGAGCGCTGACACCAATAAAGTCTACATTTCCAACTCCACCGGCAATGACGAGAACGATGGTTCCATCAATGCACCGGTGAAGACAATTGCCCGCGGAAAATCGCTCGTGCGCGATGGCAAACCCGACTGGCTTCTCCTGAAGGCGGGCGACACCTGGTTCAATGAGAATTTTGGGTCATGGACCAAGTCCGGCCGCGGCACCACCGAACCGCTGCTCGTCAGCAGTTATGGCACTGGGGCGCGTCCGAAGATCGACACGGGTTTGGAATATGGCTTCCAAGTCGTTGGCGGGATGATCGCGCCGGTGCGGCATCTCTATCTTGTCGGACTGGAATTCCTTGCCTCCACCTATAACGGCAAGAACAAACCCGGCGTGCAGGGGATTCGCCTGCAGCGTCAGGGCGGGGACTTTCTGATCGAAGACTGCAAGGTGTCCGGCTTCAGCGGTGGAATCGTGCTGGGCAATACCGATGCCCCTGTCTTCGATGTGAAGGTCCGCCGCAACCAGGTACTGGACATGTTTCAGTACAACGGACATGCCCAGGGTTTGTATATCTCAGGTTCGTCAGGCCGAATCACAATCGAGGAAAATCTCTTCGACCACAACGGCTGGCGCTACCAAGCCGACAAGACCATGTTTAACCACAACATGTACATCAACACCGGCGCGACAGACGTTGTTATCAAGGGCAATATCGTTACCCGCGGGTCGCTTCGCGGCACGCTGCTTCGATCGGGTGGAACCGTGATCGACAACTTCTACGCCCAAAACGGCGTGGCGGTGCAGGTGGGAAATCAGGACAGCGTGGTCAGCAACAACGTCATGATGGAAGGCACCGACCTTCCCGGCATGCCCAGCGGCGTGGGTGTGGACGCAGCGTTTTCAATCCAGAACCTGACCGTCACCAACAACCTCATCGCCCATGACACCAGCGGATATACGTACAATACTTCCGGCATCAATGTGAACGCGGGGACGAACAACTCGAACGTCAGCAACAACATCGTTTATGACTGGCGTCGCAATCTGATCAACGCGGGCAACAACACAACGGTATCGAATAACCAGTTTGAAGATCTCGATGGCTATCATGTCGTGATCGACCATCGCGGCGGTGCGAAGACCTACGCCGGCTCGGTTTACTACAGTCCCAAGACGCAGCCTTTCAAGATCACAAACTCGAACAAGACGCTTCCGCAGTGGCAGAGCGATACAACAGATAGCTCCGCCTGGGGTACCATTCGATACCAAGACCCCAATCGCGGACCTGCAAGCTACAGCGCCAGTTTGGGCGGGGGCGCAACATTTGAATCGTGGATTACAGCAGTACGAAATCAGTCGAAGGCGAACTGGAGCCCTGCGCTGATGGCGTACGCGATCAACAATTATGTCCGCGCGGGCTTCCAGCTTGCACCGGCTACCAATCTGCCCCTGGTGGGCGTGAATGCAACCCGCGCCACGACAACTGAAGGCTCGCCCACTAACGGCATATTCACCTTCACCCGCACCGGGGACACCAGCAGCCCGCTGGTTGTGGTGTTCCGGCTTGCCGGTCCCGCGGTGAATAGCAAGGACTTCACGCAGATCCCGCTGACTGTCACCATTCCAGCAGGACAGGCAACAACGACTCTGAACATCGCTGCAGTTGACGACGGCTTTGGCGAGTTGGATGAAGTGGTCAAGATTGAACTGGCGAACACCGCCAACTATCAGGTGAACTACAATGCTGCCGCCACTGTAAAGATTCTGGATAACAACGGTGGCTTCAACGCGGCGCAGGGAACGATCCTTCCGGATGAGATTGTTGACGGCGACCCGAATCCGCCACCCATTGATCCCGGCAACACCGGCGGTGAGGGAGGCGGCCCGATCAAGGGTGGCGATCCCACCGGCGGAGGTCCCGACAACACGGGAGGTTCAGGCGGATCGTCCGACGTCACGCCCACCGGCACCGGATTGTTTGGTGAATATTTCAGTGATCCCAACCTGACGACGCTCGCGTTCAACCGCGTTGATACAGCCATCGATTTTAACTGGGGCATTAATGCACCCGAAGCCGTGATTCCCTCGGATAATTACTCGGTCCGCTGGAGCGGGAAAATTCAACCGCAATACACCGAGAACTATAACTTCTACCTTAACGCCGACGACGGCGTGCGGCTTTGGATCGATGGGGAAGTGGTCATCGATGCCTGGAATCACAGCGATTTGAAAGCCGATGCCAATGTCGACGGTGTGGTGGACTCGTCCGATTTCAGTGCACTGATGAATGGCTACGGCATGACGGCCGGCGCCTCGAAGCAACTGGGTGATTTCAACCGCGATCGCAAGGTCAACACCATTGACTTCAACCAGCTTGCCGGTGAGTTCGGACAGACTGCCATCTTCGGGCTGCAGGAGTTTGACGGGCAGATCACTCTGGAAGCAGGGGCGCGGTACGACTTCAAGCTGGAATATTGGGAAAGCACCGAGAACTCGTCGATCCAGCTGTTGTGGGAATCGCCATCGCAGGCGCGGCAGATTGTTCCGGGCGAGCGATTGTATCCGCCGACGCCCACCGCCGGGTCGCTTCCGGGCGAAACCCCTTCGCTGAGTTCCTCGATCTATGTTGGCATCATTCCCAATGTCTTTTCGTCGCTTCAGCAGATTGACAGCGTGACGCGGGAGTTGCTTGACGGCGCAACCGCGTAGACAATGCGCGCGGCATGACGCTACAGCCGCAGCAATGGACGGTGCGACGGATACTCGAATGGACACAGGGCTTCTTTGCGCGAAAGCAGGTGGAGCCCGCGCGCCTTTCCGCAGAGTTGCTGCTGTCGCACGTCCTGAATCAGCCGCGAATCAAGCTGTACACGGATTTTGAACGTCCTCTCACGCAGCAAGAGCTGGACGTGTATCGTCCGCTCGTCCAGCGCGCCGGCGAGCACGAGCCGATTGCCTATCTCACTGGCAAGGCGCACTTCTTCAACCTGGAATTCGAAGTAAACCGCGACGTGCTGATCCCGCGTCCCGACACCGAGACTATTGTCGAGAACGTCCTGCAACTCGCGCGGCGCGAGGCGGGTTTCGAGGCGCCTCGTGTACTGGACCTCTGCACTGGTAGCGGCTGCATCGCTGCTGCTATCGCGGCACATCTCAAAACCGCCACCGTCGTTGCCATCGACAACAGTGCAGCGGCGATCGTTGTTGCGAAGCGAAATGTCGATAAGTTGAATCTGTCCGAGCGCATCTCCATCGAACTTGGAGATCTGTACGAACCGCTTACCAGGATTGTCGACGCGCAGCCGTTCGATCTGATCGTCTCGAATCCGCCTTATATCCCGACGGCTGAGTGGGAGAAACTGGATCGCAGCGTGAAAGACTACGAGCCTCGCACTGCGCTCGACGGCGGCGACGACGGGCTTGATTTCCACCGCCGGATTCTCAATGGCGTCCAGGAACGCCTGCGTCCGGCGGGGCAGATGTTCCTGGAGATCATGTTCGATCAGGGTCCCGGCGCGATGGAGCTTGCAGAGAGTTTCGGTTTCCTCGACAACATGCGAATTATCAAAGACCACTCCGGCAATGCGCGGGTGCTCGCGGTGAGACGGAAGGTATAGCTGACATTGACCAATAGTGAACGAATAACTTCTTCCTGATGAGTGAGGTTCGATGACAAACGTAAAAATTGCTGTAACCAGATTCTTGTTGATCTGCCTCGCGATTGTGTGCGCGCCGCTGGTGAATACATTCGCCGAAGCAAGGGCTGAGGATCCCGTCATCACACGCGCGGACATTGTCTACGACGCGGGACCCGGGCTGACACCCATTGCTGTCCGCGCTGCCAATGGAGATCTCATTGTTTCGTTCGACACCGGCGGCGGTGATGCAATGCCAGACGGAACGATTCCGTTTATCCGCTCAACCGATGGAGGAAAGACTTGGTCCGAGCCATACGTCACCTACAAATCGAATGACCCGCTTGTCGGATTAGCTGTCTCCATGTTCTCTCTGCCCGATGGCAATTGGAGTTTCGGGCGGATGATGCTTTATTTCGTCGAAGCTCGGTGGACCGAGAAACCCGACGATTCCAAGCCCAATTTTCAGTCCCTGGCGGCACAACGGATATTCTCGAGTTCCTTCGCGTTCACTGATGACGAGGGGCTGACCCATTCCGAAAAACAGGTGCTTGCCGACCCCGAAAACAGCAATGGCTTCAGCCAGGGCAATCCGATTGTACTCCCGAACGGCGACATGATCTGGCCGTGGGGAAACTGGGGTGACAAGCCTTTGAATGGATTCCGCAGAAGCACCAACTCGGGTCGAAGCTGGGAACAGGTCGAGCGTGCCTGGCAGGATCCTCCCCCAGGTCAGCAGACACCGCTGACGTTCAGTGAAACCGCCGCCGTGGTCTGCACCGACGGAACAATCGTGGCTGTTGCACGCGTGGATACACTGGTGGACAAAAAATTCTGGCAGATTGAGTCCAGGGACAACGGTAAGACGTGGACCGCCCCGCACCAGATTGAAATCGCCGGCGGCTCGCCCGCGATGTACCGCACTCCGAAAGGCCAACTATTGCTGGCTTATCGCGACGGCGGGTACGGTCCCGGCCTTGGTCTCGCAGCAAGCGATGACAACGGTAAGACGTGGCGTTTTCTGTATCACCTCAAGGAACCCAAAGGCGAACACGAGAAACTCTATGGCAACCTCCGTTACACCGACGAAGACCGTAAAAAGCCCTGGCGACCCGCTGAAGGAGTCGTCGGATATCCGTGCTTCGTCAAGCTCTCAGATACTGAAGCCTATGTCGTTTATCATGCCCATAATCGTTCGGAGCTTTCAAAGCGCTTTCCCAAAGGCGCCGTTCCGTTTTACATCGTCGGCAATGTGCTGAAATTCCCCGAGTAGGCGGGATTCAGGCGGGCGCGATGGCGGTGTGCTGGGATGAAGTAACGCGTTGACATGCAGGATTGGAATACTCGTCACTGATCTGAATCTCAAAACCACTGCGTTGAAATTGATGTACCGGGTCAGCAGGGCGACCGGCCGGAGTCTGGCCACTTCTTCCGCGTGCAACTGATGTCCCCTTATCTGAAGTATCCGTGATGTCCCCCTTGTCTGCGACCATGACGCCAACGACGTGTCGGCGAGGCGAGAACCAGCCGCCTGCTATTGCGCCAGCAGTTGTTCGCGCAGCGCGGTCATGGGGAAGTGTTTACCAATCCCGCCGGCGGTCGGGGCTTCGGGATAGAGCATGACGTTTTCCGGGGCGATGCGGTATCTCGCCTGCAGGGTCTTGGTGAGGTCAGCCAGGCGATGAAACTGGGCAGCCGATGGGCGGGTCTGGTCGAAATCGCCCACCACGCAGACGCTGATGACGTTTGCATTCATGTTCCCCACACCCTGCGGCGGTGCGGGCGGCTGCTGGAGGTTCCAACGCTGGGTCATCTGGATCTCGCCATCCACCAATCCGTCGCCGTTGCCGATCAGGAAGTGGTCTCCCATGTCTCCCTGCGGAGCGAGCGAGGTGGCGTTGCCGGCGAAGCTCTTGCTCTGGTGGATGTAGATATATTGCCAACTGGTGCGATCGGCGGGCTGCTCGGTGCGGAAAAGGGCCGAGGTGAGATCATCGCCGCGCTCTTCCGCCGCGATCAGCAACGGCTCCGGGCGCAGCGGCGCGGGGGCAAGTGCCAGAAGCAGGGCGCTGGTTCCCGAAAGAACCGTCACTAGGGATGCAAGAACGATAAAGCGACGCTGCACCACGCCGCGCTTGCCTGACGACCGTGAGGGCGTCTTCTTTTTTGATTTGCCAGCCATTGCAATTCCGTTCGAATGGTCTGCCCGGAAAAGGGGGAACGACTACCTGATCGTCCGTTAATAGGGGCCCTGCTGCTTCTGTTCCGTCATCGGCAACAAGGCGTTCGTTCGATCAGTGAATTTCGTACCATCTGAATTTAGAAGTGTTCGGGGCGGCGTGCAAGGGAATTTGAAGGAAATTTCGGACTGCGCGACCGGCAGGACCGATCGCTACACCAGACTGGAGCAATCAGGTTTCACCGCCGAGATGCAGAGATCGCGAAGAATTCAGCACAGATGAGTCAATGTAATCTCCGCAAACTGCGGTGTTCAACCAACCATGCAAATCGATTTCCGTAGCGATTCTCCCTGCACCTCCGCGTCTGTTTGCGGTGCATCATTCTTGAGAGACAGCTTCGAGTTATCTTAACGCAGATAATTCAGAGCTGTCCTGGTTGTTTTATCGGCTGGGCCAACATTCTCTTCACCTCGGCGAGCTTGATGTTCAACTCACTTGTCAACCATTTTTCCGCCTTGATGGCGGCGCGTTTCCAGAGGGATTCCTCGCCGGCAAACTTGATACGCAGGATCTGCAGCGCCTTCACGGTTCGCTGGATGTGAGGATTGACCAGGGTGGGCTGGCTCACCCAGTCGCCACTCAAGGGTAGATTCAATGCGGCGAACAGTTCGTCGATGAGCGCATCCGCTTTGAAGAAACCTTCTGCCTGCTGAAGCAGGAGCAACTGCGACAGTTCGCTGCCCGTTCCCCCCTGCAACGGCGGCGGCGGTGTGAATACATCCGCAGTGGAAGCGGTTTTCTGCACCCTCGCGATGTCCACAAGCATTCTTTTCGCACGAGTTACGATGCCGCCCGATCCCTTTGCCACTCGCGAACGCATCTGAGCCATCGCCGCGCTGGGTGGAGATGGCATGCAGCACATGACTGCACCGCTGGGCGCGGTAGCATCCAGATCGCTTCCACCCCACCCATGCGCCAGTTGCACCGGCACACGGCGAAGCTCGGGCTTGCCTTCATTCCGCTCCTCGACGCTGCGATGCTCGACAGCGACAAACGTCGTCAGCGAGCACAGCAATCCATATTGCTTCGAGAGGTCAATCACGAGTTCTCTTTCGCGCGTGTCATTCGACTTTATCGCTCTGCGGGAAATGTTGTGGACCTCTTCGATGCTCTGAATCATCCGCCGGGCCCAGAGCGTGGGGATAAGGCGTTCTGCATCCTCGCGGACGAGTGGAACATCCACCGTCCATGACTTCGCCTGTGAACGCAGTTCTCCGCGCAGCACAATCTGCTTCGGCGTCTTCGTGCCCGCGAGTTTCCCGAAGATCGTCATCAGTTCGCCATCAAACACCGGCGGCAGTTCCGCAAGGGTCTGCACATCGGCGCCGCACCAGTCAATATGGACATCTGTCAACATGGGAGACGCGATGCGCGAGAATGTGCGCAGAACCTTCTCCTCAATGCGTTCCTTCCCGCTGATGAACTCCGACGCCCCATTCGTGCCGCGGGCAAGGCCTTTGACGAGATAAGCACTGCACGCCGAGCCAATGCCGAAACTGAAGATCCGGTGATTACTACGGTGCTTCCGCGCCAGTTCGATGATCGCCGGTTCGTTCGACACCTGCCCATCCGTCATCAGCACGATATTCCTCACGGCCGCTTGCGGCTTCGCGGAGAAGATCGCGTGCAGCGGCGCGAGCAGTTCGGTCCCGCCAAGATCGGCGTCCCTTCGAATGTACGTGATCGCCCGATTCAGCGTTGCGCTCGAGTACTTCAGCGGTTCCGAACTCATCATCTCAAAGGTCGAACCGAATCGGCAGATGTTGAAATATTCGTTCGGACTGAGAGCGCGAAGACATAACTCCAGCGCCAGCGTCGCCTGCGCGATCGATTCGCCCTGCATCGAGCCGGAACAATCCAGCACAAACACGGTTTCGCCGGGTGGAGATTCAACGAGTTCATCGACATCAAATTCCGGCATAAATGAGACGGCAACAAACTGCTTGCCGGTGCTGTCGCGCACCAGTTCTACGGACGGCTCATGCTCCTTCTCCAGTTCGATCGAAAGCACGATGTCACGATCCATCGGGGCAGGGCTTTGCGCGAGAGCGATGCGCGTTGGTTCCCTCTCGCCCTGCGGGAGAGTGTTAGGGCGAGGGGTAAACGAGTTGCTGATTGCTGTGTTCGCAGCCAACTGCTGAGATAGATCATACCCCTCACCCCGGCCCTCCCCCGCAAGGGAAGAGGCGGAAATCGAGTGCGTCGGCGAGGTGATTGATTTGATCTTCTGGCGCAGATCGACATCCACCTCCATCGACAATCCATATGGCACCCCCCAGACGTGCGGCGGATTAAGCGCATCGCCTTCAATCGCAGCATCAATCGGATTCATCCCGCTGGCTGTTGCATAGCGTGGAGCGATGGTCGTCGGGAACGTAACTCGAATAGATCGGTCCACCCGATCCAGTGAAGCAACATAAGAGATGCGTATCGTCACGGCCTGCTTCGGTTTGAGATTACCGACACGAACCGTGAACACATCCGGGCGGTCGCTTTCCAGCGCGAAGGCGCCGTGCCCTTCTTGAATGGCTTCATCGTATTGCTTCATCGCCACATCAGTCTCATCCACCTTGCCCGTCAGCACGCGATCACTGGTGATGACTTCAAATCCGCACACAGCCGCTCCTTCGGGAAGGGGAAAGGTGTAGACGGCTTCGATGGCGCGGTCTTCCAGATTGACGAAGGTCTGCTCTAGCGTCGCCTTCACGGACAGCGCCGCGATCTTTGCCCTCACCCGCACCCCGCGAAGGGCGATGCGGTCAGTTTCATTTTCAGTCTTCAGTTCAATCGCGGGCATGTTCGTCTCCTTTGGGTTTGAAAACCTTCTCTGCCAGGTCACGCAATGCGATCAGGTCGTTGACATTCGGATGGAAGCGCGCGGTGTCATACGACAGCTCGACACCATCGATCAGACTCATTCGCGTCATGAGCACCGCCTGAAAGACACCCCGTCTTATTCGTCGCGGAGGGTCGGGCGGCGAGACGGTCTGGCCGGCGAAGATCTCGCGAATCTCCTCCAGCGAATGCCCCGCCGACTGCAATTCAATGATCCGGCGAAGTTGCGTCAGATGCTTCAAGCCGTAATGCGCATTGCGTCCCTTCGAGAGCGGCGGCGGCAGCAGCTTCTGCTGCACGTAAACCCGGACCCCCCGCCGGGTCAGTCCCGAGGCGGATGCAAGATCGTCGATGGACAACGCCTCCATATTCATGACAGTATAATACGATATCTACTGTCAAATTGCAAGCCCTGTTTTCTGGGCTTCTTCAAAAGCAGTGTTGTGAATGTGAATGACGTGTACCTGCGGCGGTGAAAAGGATCCGGTTTCGTTCAGTCTGGCGGAGAAGGTGTTATCGTTCGAACCGGTGGTGGCGGATGCGGGACCGAAATTCAGGAGTGCAACTGGGACGGGCGGTTCCGTCTGAGGAAACAACCTTGAACACGACATACCCCTGGTCAGGCATCGTGATGCCACCAACTCCGAAATCGGCCGCGCCCATATTCTGCAGACCATTGGTGTTGTTCAATTCGCCCGAAGAGTTCATTGGGGTTATGGTCTCAAGCTGGGGGATTTGGGAATCGTCAGAAGCGAAGGCAATCAATACGGGAAGAGAACTTCATGTGTGCAACACCGGAGGCGACCTCAGACGGGGTGAGCGGGTTATCACTCGTTCCCGCCTCCGAATTCAACCTTCATCAGATTAAATCTGGCGGATTGAGTATCTCTGTACTGCCCAATGGGTGCATCCACTCCATTGAGTGCCATGGCATTCAGATCAACCAGGTGCTTGCAAGCCCGGTGGCGGGTGGCATTCATCGGATTTACCTGCGGTTGTTTCGCGATGATGGGGCGATTGCCGTAGAAATCGTGGGACCGGGAGCGGCAAGCGTCCTCTCTGTTGCCGGCGATCGCTTCGTCTGGAGCGGAACCTGGCAGGGCATTTCCTATCGATGTGTCTGTCGCCTGTCGGATCTTGGACACGGCTGGATTTTTCATATCGAGTTGACAAATTCGTCTGGCGAGCAATGCCGATGCGACGCCGTGCTCGTCCAGGATCTCGGTCTGGCAACGGCGGGGCAGGTGCGCAATAACGAGTTGTTTACTTCGCAGTACCTTGACCATTCCGTGACTGTGCGTGACGACATTGGCGCTGTCGTTATGACCCGTCAAAACCTCCCGCAACCCGGCGGAGCCCATCCCTGGCTTATGCAGGGATGCCTGCCAGCGTGTTCGGGCTTCTGCACGGACGGCTTCGACTTTTTCGGCGTACAGTTCAAGGAAAATGCAGTCGCTTCGGGTCTGTTGCAGGATGTGATCGGTCAATCGGTGCGCCAGTATGAAACCGCATACATCGCCCTCCAATCTTCGAGGCTCAACCTGCCACCAACGGTCTCGGGCTCTGTTACCTTTTTCGCGAGATACCAGGCGAACCATCCAGCTGCGTCTGCAGACGCGGATGCGCTCGCCACTGATCTGATTCCGTCGATCACGAATGACATCACAGCCAGCACCGTCACTCGCGAAGATCCTGTTTCCGTCACCCAGGCAAAGACTAGTTTCCAAACAGGCGGATGTTTCATTGCGGATGATCTGACTGCATCGGAGCTTTCACATCTGTTTCCTGGTCCGCACCGCCATGAAGAGTGGGTTGGCGATCAACTGCATTCTTTCTTCCACGGAGATGACAGCGGCCATGTCGTGTTGAAGGTGAAGGAGCTGGCGGTGGCCCGACCACACGGGCACATCATGCGATCCGGCGAAGGATTCACGCCCGCAGCGGAGATTCTGTCATCCGCGTTTTACGCGGCGGGTGTCTTTGCATCTCAGCTTGCACTGGGACACACCAGCATCGGCAAACTGTTGTCGGGCGTGCGCGATCCGCTCAATATTATCCGCTCCAGTGGACTGCGGATCTTCATTCGAAAAAACAACACCGAGTGCTGGCAGTTGCTGGGTGTTCCCTCGGCATTTGCAATGCTGCGACACGAGTGTTGCTGGCATTACAATCGCGGCGGACGATCGATTTCCATTCGCTGTTGCTCTGCGAAGAATGACGCAGCCTTCTCCTACACCATAAAAACCACCGGCGGGGCGAGGGAATTGCTTATCGTGGGGGAACTGTGCGCGGGCGCTTCCGAATATGAACATCCGATTCAAATACAGGTCGACAGCACCCGCGGGCGAATCAGCGTGACGCCGTCCAAAGAGTCGTTTCTCGGGAAGAAACAGCCCGATATTTCGTTTCACTTCGTTACGCCGGATCCGCATGCCCTTGCGTCGGTTGGCGGAGATGAATTGCTGTTCTCCAATGGCGTGCCGCAGCGCCTGCCGTATTGCGGATACCAGACTAAACCGGTGGAAGAGTTCCATTTCACCGTGCTCGGCGCAGTGGAAAGCCTGCAGCAGGCTGAACTGTTGTGCAAACAGTTCGAATCATCAGCCGAACGACCGTTGACGCAATCAGCCGGCGGCAAGCGGTTCTGGAAGGGCATTACACGCGAGATTGTCATCGACTCTGCCACTTCGAAGAGAATTTCTGCCATCCAGGATGCACTGAACTGGTTCGCCCGTGATGCAATGATTCATCTCGCGACGCCGCGCGGACTGGAGCAGGCGAATGGCGGCGCATGGGGCGTGCGCGATGTCTGCCAGGGACCTGTCGAGTTTCTTCTCAGCTATGGGCACGATGGCGTGGTCGCCGACATCGTTCGCACGCTGTTTTCCCAACAATACCGCGAGCGCTGCGATTGGCCGCAATGGTTCATGTTTCCGCCGTTTCAGGAGATCCAATCTTCTCACGCGCACGGGGACGTGCTGATCTGGCCCCTTAAGGCATTGTGTGATTACCTTGAGCAAAGCAACGATGGATCAATTTTGCATGAATTGCTTCCTTACACTGACGACACAACCTTAAAGCCCACCACGTCCAAGGAAACATTGCTCAAGCACACCGATCGTCTGCTTGACAAGATGCAGAGTGATTTTGTCACCGGGATCTCGCTGCCAAAGTACGGCGACGGCGATTGGGACGACTCGCTTCAGCCGGCGGAGGCGAGTCTGCGCGAGAAGATGGTGAGTTCATGGACCACAGAATTGCTTTACCAGACGCTGCGCAGGTTCGGCGTTGCCCTTGCGCATTTTAAGCAGTCGGAACGATCTGCTCGCGCGAGGCAGATGGCCTCGAATATTGCCACGGATTTTCAGCGGTTTCTCGTGCCCAACGGGGTGGTTGCCGGCTTTGCAGTGTTCCAGGGTGCGCCTGCGACAGCCGTGGAGTATTTGCTGCATCCCTCCGACACGCGAACCGGTTTGAAATATCGCCTCATCCCGATGACCCGGGGAATCATCAGCGGCATTTTCTCAGAGAAACAAGCGCTGGCCCATCTCCAGTTGGTGAATCAACACCTGCTGTTTCCCGATGGTGCGCGGCTGATGGATCGACCGACTGCTTACGCGGGCGGACTGGAGAAGACATTTCGCCGCGCTGAATCCGCGTCTTTTTTCGGGCGGGAGATCGGCCTGCAATATGTTCATGCCCACCTTCGCTACGCAGAAGCCCTCGCGGTCATGGGCCGTGCAGATGAACTGCTGCATGCGCTGCTGGTGGTGAACCCGATTGCGGTGACACAGGTCGTCCCCAACGCGCAGCCGCGGCAGCGCAACTGCTTCTTCAGCAGTTCAGATGCGGCATTTGCAGATCGATACCACGCCTCTCGCGACTACGAAAAGTTGCGGAAGGGCGAAATCCCCACGCATGGCGGCTGGCGGGTGTATTCAAGCGGGCCGGGCATCTACACCAATCTGGTCGTTCGACATCTCTTTGGCATCCGCAATTATTTCGACTCTATCGAGCTCGACCCCGTGTTGCCGCGCGAACTGGATGGATCGACACTGCAAATCCAGCAGGATGGTCGGGAGGTGGCATATACTTACCGCGTTCGAACGGCATCGTGTTCACCGGCGAGAATCGTGGTGAACGGTATCGAGATCTCCTCCCGCGTGACCGCGCCATATCCTTATCGTGCTGGGGGCGTACGCGTAAAGCGCTCCGACTTCGCCGCGCTGCTTGGGGCAACGCAAAATCGGGTGGAAATCGAGTTGTAACGGTGCGTTTGGCGGCGCTTACGGAAGAGGAGTCGCAATATTGCCAGCTAGTTGAGAAGATTCTGCTTGACAGATCTCCGCGTCACGGGACAATGAAAGCGGTTACATGGCGGTAATCAATGGCTATGGCGGACGGAAATCAAACCATCACCCCTCGCAAGATTCAACCTACGTTGTATGACGTAAGCCGGCTGTCCGGTGTGTCGTCGGCCACCGTTTCTCGGGTGTTTGGCTCGAAAACCAAGGTCAGCGACGAGATTCGCAAGCGCGTCCTCGACGCGGCGAGAGAGTTGTCCTACGAGCCCAGCCACGCCGCTCGGGCATTGGCGGGAAGACGCACGCTGACACTTGGGGCCATTTTCCCGGAAATTGCCAGCGGCTTCTATGCCGATGTCCTCGCCGGCATCGACGAAGTGGCAGCGGAGAATGGGTTTGACGTTCTCGCATCCTTCGTTGGCAAGCACCGCAGCAAGCCCGAACTGGTCCGGCGTCTACTACGTCAAGGACGAGTCGATGCACTGCTGCTGCTGAATCTCGACGACAGCCTCGATCTGGAACCGGAGTCCATCAAACACCTTCCGATCATCGTGATTGATCATGAAATCTCCGGCTCAGACCTTCCCGTCGTCGGAATTGACAACGTCGGCGGGGCGGAAGCAATGGTGGAACACCTGTTCGAGCAAGGTCACCGTCGAATCGCGGTCGTCACCGGACCAGACGGAAACTTCGATTCCGACCAGCGCCTGATGGGGTATCGAAGAGCATCCGCAAGGCTGGGACTCACGCTCGATCCGAAGCTGACTTGGAATGGTGCATTCACCCTTGAGAGCGGCGCGCGGGCGATCCGCGAATACCTCGATTCGAAACAGCCGCTGCCCGATGCGATTTTCTGCTTCAATGACCCGATGGCGATCGGTGTGTTGAATGAACTGCAGCGATCCGGGGTTTCCGTGCCCGGCGATGTGGCGCTCGGGGGATTCGATAACGTGGAGGCGGCGGCGCATCTGTCGCTCACCAGTATCGCCTGCCCGATGCGGTTGATGGGTCAGATGGCGGCGCGCGGGGCGGTTGAGCTTATTACACGGGATGAAAAGCCAGTCACACACCGCCTGCAGGTGCGGCTGGTTGTTCGCAGTTCTTCTGCAGGTCGGCACCGCACGGCTGATTGAACCGCAATTGAAGCGGCAAAGGCTTAGCGGAGGAATGACAGGAAGCGATCGTCAAAGTAAGTGCGCTGAATGCTCACGGGCAACCACCCATGCCGCTTCATCGCTCGGACCAGGCGACCGCATGCATCTCACGCGGAGGTCTGATGTTGTACCCGAAAACCAAGCGACGATTGCCAACGGCAAAAGATGCAAGCGGTTTCACCCTGGTGGAACTGCTGGTTGTCATTGGAATCATTGCAGTATTGATCGGCATCCTGCTTCCCACCCTGGGACGCGCCCGTCAGACCGCCAATTCAGTGAAGTGTATGGCGAACCTGCGGCAAATCGGTGCCGCGTTGCAGATCTACGCGGGCGCGAACAAGGGCGTGATGCCGTACGGGTTTGTTTTCAAAGGGGAGACCATTCCTGGCGACCCAGTCGCCTGGACGGGCGAAAGCGCGGATTGGACCACGCTGCTGGTTTCGGTCATGAAAAAGACCGGAATTGGGTATGACACCCAGGACAAGGTCGGTTCCTCTGATCAGGGGCTTCGCGCCGTTTTCAGTTGTCCCGAAGTCAGCCGCACCGTGACGGTGCAGTCTTTCGTAACGCACTATTCCTGTCACCCGCGATTGATGCCGGACCTGGGCAGCACAGATTGGTACAAAGGCAGCCCTCTCACCGGGCTTAAGCCTTACCGCATCGCGAAGGTCAAACGCTCGACGGAAATCGCCGTGATCTTTGACGGGACAGTGAACAATTCCAACTACGGTGCGTGGGCAGTGGCGTACGCCATCGACAAGCTCCGCAAAGACAAGAAGCCTTACCTCACCGATGCTTATTCGCAAGTCGCCGGTCTTGATGGTGGACAGCCTGTTGACCTCGCGGCGGATCCAACCGTCGGGGGAACCGCTGCCGACATCAACACCGATTCAGCGAAGAACCCTGGCAATTTCCGTTTCCGACATTCCAACGAAACCAAGGCCAACGCGTTGATGATGGACGGGCACGTTCAGTCATTTACTTACAACAAGCAGACGAAGACGAGTGATCTGCTGCGAAGAAACATTTTTGTGAACCCGTCTTAATCGTGGTTCACCACACTTGAAGCGAACCAGCGAGCAGTTGACAGGGAGATCATGCGTGAAGCGTTTCGGTGATCACATTTCCACACGCCTTTGCCTGATGCTCAGCATCATCACTCAGGTCGCTTGCGCCCACAGTAGCGTTGCACAGACAGGGTCCGACAAATCCTCTGGCGGGCAAGCAGGTCAGTCACCGATTGCCATAGCCTCGACATCCGGCGTCCCCGCGCCAGGCAAAGGGGTTCTGACAGCGGAAGACGAACAATTCCTGGATGATCTGCAGCGTCGCGGCATTCAATTTTTTATCGACGAAGCCGATCCGGAAACTGGCTTGATGCCCGACCGTGGCAAAGCGAACGGCGGCGGGGGAGATGTCGCAAGCATTGCATCTGTCGGATTTGGCCTGACAGCGCTCTGCATCGGCGCTGAACGCGGCTGGGTGCCGCGGCAGGACGTGTATGACCGATCGATCCGCGTGCTGAAGTTTCTCCGTGATAAAGTGCCACACGCGCACGGACACTTCTATCACTTCCTGGACATGCGCACGGGTCAACGGGTGTGGGATTCTGAAGCTTCCAATATCGACACCGCGATTCTGATGGCGGGGGCGATCACGGTTCGTCAGCTTTTTCCGAACACCGAACTGGCATCCATCGTGAACGAGCTATACCAGCGTGTGGAATGGGGCTGGCTGGTGCGACCGGATGGCAGACTCTGCATGGGTTGGAAGCCGGAATCCGGATTCATTGACGCCCATTGGGACCAGTTCAACGAAGGCACGCTGATTTTTCTGATGGCGATGGGGTCGCCCACGCATCCGCTCCCGCCTGAAGCGTGGCAATCCTGGGAAAGAAAACCGGTTATGCAGTATGAAGGGATGACCTTTCTGCAGTGTCCGCCGTTGTTCACGCAACAATTTCCGCAGTGCTGGTTTGATCTTCGAGGTTTGCGCGATGACTCGGTGGACTACTTCCGAAATTCCCAACTTGCCACCCGCGCCCAGCGGGAATGGTGCGCCAATGAGCTGAGCAAGCGGTTCCCAAGCTACTCGTCGACACTCTGGGGTATTTCCGCATCCGACTCCGCGGTTGGTTACCAGGCTTGGGGAGGTCCGCCGCAGCAGGGAGCGATCGACGGCAGCGTGGTCCCGTGCGCGGTGGCGGGCAGTCTTCCGTTCGAACCGCGACTCTGCATGGATGCTCTGCTCGCCATGCGGAAGCAATGTGGCGACAAAGGATATTTGAAATACGGGTTTGTTGATGCGTTCAATCCGGCGACGGACTGGTATAATCCCGACGTCATCGGGATTGATGTCGGGGCCACGGTGGTCATGGCGGAGAACTGCCGCAGTGGCTTCGTGTGGA
>Ga0105047_10005393_pt1 | contig 21989 bp, 19 predicted proteins | sample MAT04_FD_78384 | JGI IMG/M metagenome (GOLD analysis project Ga0105047, IMG submission 78384) | Freshwater microbial communities from Lake Fryxell liftoff mats and glacier meltwater in Antarctica - MAT-04 (megahit assembly) | ecosystem: Environmental > Aquatic > Freshwater > Ice > Liftoff... | reverse complement strand
GCAATTCGACATCGATTGGCGGCAACACTGGCCCACCCAAATCCCAATGCCACGCATCGCGACGAACGTCCGTGCGTGGATCCTTGAGCGGCTTGAACTGAATGCGCGCTTCGGGAATACCCAACACCCTTCCGTACTCTGCAAGCCGTTCGCGATTGGTAGACACGAGATGGACCATGGGACGGCCCTGCCACACGTGCCGGTGCAACCACAGCCCGCCGTCCATAGCGTGAATCATCCCGTCGCGGCGTTTCTGAAACTCGCGAGCGCCGGACGCGCGGTTGGCGGCGCGCAGTCGCTGTTGGCGGCGCGTGGCGTTCGTATCGCCGGCAATGTCCGGCAGCATTCCTGCATCACCAGTGGTTTCTCGGCTCATGCTTCGATGTTGCGCGTGGGTCGAACGCTGGGCAATGGGTTGGGGATGCTTTATTCCGGGTCGCTCAGCCGAACGATGAAGTGGCCTGGAATATCTGGCAGGCGCTTGTCGTGTGCTGCGACGCCCGCGTCAAGTTTCCTCAACCGATGCGTGACTGCCAGAACCTCAAGCCGGGTTACACAGCTGAAGTCACGAATCGGCATTCACTCCGATTGGCTGCTGCAAAAATTGACCGTGCGCGCCACGGAAGCGTCCCAGACGCCAAAACGCCGACTCGCAATCGAATCGGCGTTCATGGCTCCCCCCTCCGCAGCCCGGGTCTGCGTCGAGTGAGCGCTTTGCGGGCTTGCGCGATGGTCTGCGCAGCCCCTCCCGTTGCTATTCGCAGTTGATCACGCCCTGAGTTACCGCGGGCGCAACCGGCGTGGCCGACCCGTAGAACAAGGCGCATCGCACTGCCGTCGATGCGTGAAACGTGGCGGCTGACCAACCCGTGCCATTGGCTTCGTTGATAGAAAGCGTCACGCCGTTACTCGCAGACACGCCAACGGCACCTGTAGTCCCGGAGTAGGTCCGATTGTTGAAAAAGAAGAGTTCTTGTTGCAACGCCAGATTCGTGAGATCGCTCCGTTGCGCCACGATGTACGCGCGACTTTTCGAATCGGTAAATTTCGGAATAGCGATGGCCGCCAACACCCCGATGATCACGATGACAATCATGAGTTCGATCAGCGTAAAACCGGCTTTGCTTCGAGAGATGGGCATGAGGTGCTCAAAAGTTCAGACAGGCGCTCGCTCCGGGCAGACAACCTGTATCCGCGGCCGACCGCCGGGATTCTGTCAGCCAGCAGTGCAACCCTGATGCCGTAACCATTGAATTCCGGTAACTCGTTGTATACCAACACCTTGACCATTCAGAAATATTTGAAGACCAATCAACACCCATTGCGTAGTCGGACGTTTGCCGCAAAGTGCGAGACCGGTGTTGAAAGTTGGCACCGGCCAAAAACGTGATCGCCCAAACGGCCGTCCGATCACCCCGCACCGGTCAGGACTTCGCATCCAGCCAGTTATCACCCACGCCAGTCTCGACCAACAGTGGCACCGACAACTGCGCCGCACCTTCCATTTCCCGCTTCACCATCGCCGTCAACCGCTCTTCCTCGGCCGCCGGGAATTCGAATACCAGTTCATCGTGGACCTGCAGCAACATATGTGCGTCAAAGTGTTCGTTGACGAGCGCCTTGTCGATACGAATCATCGCGATCTTGATGAGATCCGCCGCCGAACCCTGAATTGGCGCGTTCGCCGCGACGCGCTCGCCAAACGCGCGAATGTTGAAGTTGCGCTCCTTGAGTTCCGGGATGTAGCGCCGGCGATTGAACAGTGTTTCGGCATATCCCTTCTCGCGCGCGACGACCACACAGCGCTCCAGGAACGATCGCACTCCGGCGAAGCGCTCGAAATACGTTTCGATAAACGCCTTCGCTTCGGCGTTGGAAATCTTGAGCTGACGCGACAACGCGTGCGCGCCCTGCCCGTAAATCGTGGCAAAGTTGATCGTCTTGGCGCGACCGCGCATTTCGCTCGTGACGTCCGCGAGATCGACGCCAAAAATGACGGCGGCGGTCTGCTTGTGAATGTCGCCGCCGGCGCGAAAGGCCTGCACAAACGCGGGATCGTCCGACATGTGCGCGAGCAAACGCAATTCAATCTGCGAGTAGTCGGCACTGAGGAAACGCCAGCCTGGTCGCGGCACAAATCCACGACGAATATCGCGTCCCAACTCACGACGAATGGGAATGTTCTGCAGATTGGGATCGTTGCTGGACAAACGCCCGGTGGCGGCAACGGTCTGCGCGTACGACGTGTGCAAGCGTCGGTCGCGCGGATTCACCAGCCGCGGCAACGCATCGATGTACGTGCCCTCCAGCTTGAACAGCTCGCGGTATTCCATGAGTAGTCCGGGCAACACATGCCCTTCGTCCGCGAGTTCCTGCAAGACACTCGCGTCGGTGCTCGGTCCCGTCGACGTTTTCTTCTTGATGGGCAGCTTGAGCTGATCGAACAACACGATACGCAGCTGCGGATTGGAATTGATGTTGAACTTCGACCCCGCCTCGAGATAAATCGCCTGCTCAACTTTTTCGCGTTCCGTTTGGAACCGTGTTTTGAGTGACGCGAAATATTCGGGATCGATGGCAATGCCCTCCCACTCCATTGTCGCCAGCACGTGCACAAGCGGCACTTCAATTTCTGCCATCAGCTGTGCCACACCACGCTCGACCAACTGCGGCTCGAGCAACGCGCGCAAGCGGATCGTCATATCGACATCTTCGCACGAATAGTCACGCGCGGCATCTACCGGAACGACATCAAAGGGCAACTGCGACTTTCCCTTGCCGCACATACGCTCGTAACTGGTCATGGTGTGACCGAGCATTTCGAGCGCGAGCAGGTCGAGTCCGTGCGTGCGACGACCGGGATCGAGCACATAACTCGCGAGCATCGTATCGAAATCCAGACCGTTCAGCATGACGCCCGCACCACGCAATACGAGCGCATCATACTTGGCGTTCTGCGCGACCTTCTTGACGGATGCATCTTCGAGTAGTGCGCGAAGCGGTGCCATCTCCGCACTCTGCAGCGGCCGAAGATTCACGGGCTCTGGTACACCCGCCGTCAGTCGCTTGCCCGCGATGCCGGTTTCGCCCGACAACAGGGTGAGTAACCCGCCACCATCATCACGACGATGTTTGAACGGAAGGTAGTACGCTTCGCCTGGCGCCACCGCGATGGAAATGCCGACCAGAATGGCGCGATTCGCATCAACCTGCAGCGGCGCATCCGGTTCGCTGATTGTTTCGGTGTCAATCGCAATGTGTGGCACTGATCGAGCGCGTTCGATCACGCGTGCGAGCGCTTCTACCGTTTCAACAGTTTCGTAACGCACACCAACCAGGCGCATGACTCCGGACTCACTCAATTCAACGGCTGGTGCGGCAACGGCATTCGGAGACAGCACGCTGGCATCCGCATCGACGTAGGCAGCTGCATGCGCGGCGTCGCTCGGTTCTGACGGTGCGAGCAAATCACCTTGGGCCGAACCTCGCGCGGTAGGTTTGGCAACCGACGCAACCGGTGCGTCTTCGACGATGCCGCGCGCCAGCGTGTTGAATTCCAGTTCGACGTACAGCGTGCGGAGCAAATCGTTATTGGGGGCCTGCACCTTGAGCGCATCGGCATTAAGCTCGATGGGCACGTCACACATGATGGTGACCAGCGTCTTTGAAAGTTTTGCATTGTCCAGCTGCGACAGCAGCGCTTCGCGTGTGCGTTTCTTGGTGATTTCTTCGGCGTGCGCGATAATATTTTCAAGCGAGCCATACTGCCCAATCAATTCCTGCGCGCCTTTTTCACCAATGCCTTTCACGCCGGGCACGTTGTCGGACGTGTCGCCCACCAACGCGAGGTAGTCGATAACAAACTCGGGGGCGACCCCCAATCGCACTGAGCCATTCTCCACACCCACCCAACTCTCTTCGACACTGGCGGGGCCACCACGTCCGGGATTCAGCAACCACACGCCGGGACGCACGAGTTGCTGAAAATCCTTGTCTCCCGATACCACCACCACGTTGTATCCCGCTTCCACACCCTTCTTCGCGAGCGTGCCAATCACATCGTCGGCTTCAAATCCTGGCACCGACAACACGGGCATACGATACGCGGCCAGCAACTGCGTGATGCGGTGCAATCCGCGATCGAAATCGTCCTGCAACTCGTCGCTGAGTTTGTCGCGCGTCGCTTTGTACTCGGGATACAACTCTTCGCGAAAGGACGCGCCCGCGTCGTGCACCCAGCCAATGAGTTCGGGCTGATGCGTGGCCAACAATCGTTTCAGGAAATTGGCAATGCCCCACGCGGCGCTGGTGTTCTCGCCGCTCTTGTTGGTGAGGGGGCGAGCGAGCAGTGCAAAAAACGCCCGATAAATCAGCGCGTAGCCGTCAATCAGAAAAAGGCGAGGCGCGGGCGGCAGTGTGACTTCTGGAGCAGCATCACTCATGAGAACATCCAAGTTGGTGGCGGGAGAACAGCCTCCACCAACTTAGCAATCCGCCGGAGAGTCCGCCGCCTACCTTGCCGCCTGCTGCTGCGCCAACAACCGTCGCCGAATCGCGGCCTCGAGCGCGCTCATCCCAGAAGACTGCAGGCGAAATCGTCCCAGGCCACCGTTGTCGAGGAATACCAGCCGAAGGCGAATGTCCTGGTTGTATTCCCAAATTTCCTGGCGCTGACGTCCCGTGTTCATGTCCATGCCCTGCGATTGAAAAATCTGATCCGGTTCGCCCAATCCGACGTATGCGATGCCGCGATCGGACGTCCATCCAATCACCGCGTCATCACGAAATCGCGCGTTGGCCGTGCGAATGCGATTGAAGTAGTCGCGCAACGCTTCGTTTTCTGCCGTATTCGGAATGGGGTCGGTGGCCTTGAGGAAGTCCGCCCACGCTTGCGGTCGTTGCGCAGCGCCGGCATCACGCAACGGACGCAGCTGCTCGGCTAACGCGAAGTAGCGGAGTAATCGCAACATCTCGTCAAACGACGCGATGGGGAGATCTTCACCAAGCGTCACGAACAATTTTGAGCTTGACGTATCGGCCGACCCAACGCGGGTCATGTTGAGCGTCACGATACCAATGCCCATGTTGCGCACCGGAATGTTGAACGTTTTGCTGGCCACGGTGCCGCCCTTCGGATCAAACGTGGCCGATTCTCGCCACACCACGGTATTTCCCTCGGCCACCAGCGATGCGGTGACTGCGGCCGGACCGGACAGCCCGCTTGACTCGACGTACACGGGGATCATGGTGTCGGTCGTGAAACTCACGGACGCGCGCGGACGCGCCAGAATGCGTGGCAGTGAATCGAGGCGGTGACGCTCGAACGATTCATAGACGGGGGTGGGAGTGCTCATCATCCCCGCCGTCATCTTCGGTACAACGATGCCCACTTCCTGCGCGCTGCCGCGCACCGAATTGGCGTCCTTGAACCCGATGAGCATGTTGTATTCGCCCGGCGGAATGCGCAGATATTGCTGCCAGATCACGCTCTCGTCGGTGCGCTGCGTTTCCTTGAATGTTGGAACACGTACGGTTTCTCGGGCGTCCCACGATTGCACCACGGTCAATCCTTTGCGCAATTCAACGCGCACGGAGTAGGTCGACGTGTACTGATCGTTGACGCGCTGAAAATTGAGCACCGCCGCCGGCAGCGACGCGGCCAACAGAACCAGCGTGGTATCCGTCGAGCGCGATGACAGGAACGACACGCTGCCCACAAACGGCATCTGCCCACCGGCCGAAATCAGCCCCATGGACTGATAGACCTGATTCAAGTCGGCAGCCTGCCCCGACAGATACGGCGCGTTTCTGGGGCGAGGCGCTGCCCCGGGTCCGCCCGACTGTGTGTTGGACGAACACGCCGCCACGAGGGCCAAGGCAGCGAGGAGAGGCAATCGGTTCAATTCCAGGCGCATCAGACGCGGAACTCCAGCCAGGCAGAAGAAAGCGGCGGCCAACCTGGCCAGTGGGGACAACGGTCCAGCATATACAAGCGCACAGCGAATAAACACATGATGGCAAACCTTCCCCAGTATCAGCGCGCGTCCCCGGCTCCGGTCTCAAAAATACGCTTGCACGCAGGCCTGCATCAGCGTTACGTTCGCCGCGTGTCCATGGAGACGTTGGTCGGAACTACGCTCGCTGGTTATGCGGTACGTGCGAAAGTCGGGGAAGGTGGAACATCGACAGTTTTTCGCGCAGAGCACCCACAGCACGGTACCGTCGCCCTCAAGGTGCTGCGCGACAAGCTGCGGCACGATAAAACCGCCGTCGCGCGCTTCCTGCGCGAGGCGCAATTTGGCGCGCGCGCGGTCCATCCCAACATTGTTCGCACCATCGAGTTCGGGCAGACCGACGGCGAGCGTTATTTCCTCGCCATTGAGTGGGCGGGCGGGGAGATCCTCGAAAAGTACGCCGAAAAGAGCGGCCCGATTCCCGCTAGGGAAGTCGCCGAAATCATGCGGCAGCTCTCGGGCGCGGTTCAGGCTGCGCACGATGCAGGGATGGTGCACCGTGACCTCAAGCCGGAAAACGTCATGTACGATCCGGTCGCCGCTCACGTCAAGCTGCTCGACTTCGGCATTGCCGCCGATACCGACGCCGCTCCGGACCAGCGCCTCACGCGAGCTGGGTTCTTCGTCGGCACCCTGATGTATGTCGCCCCCGAAGCACTCTCCGGCGAACTCGTGGGCCCGGCCGCCGATCAATACTCGCTGGCCACCATCGCGTACTACCTGCTTACGGGGGCGCTGCCCTACGTTGGCAAGTCGCCGCGCGAGCTGTTTTCTCAGCTCCTCACGCAACCGCCCATTGCCCTTGGAAAAGCGAAGGTGGGCCTGGCGTTCCCGGCCGCGGTCGAAACAGTGATTATGCGCGCGCTCTCCAAGCAGCCGTCGGAGCGGTATGGCAGCGTGCGCGAATTTGCTGAAGCCCTGAGCGCTGCGGCCCTAACCGCAATGCCCGCGAACGCGCCCGCCGAAAACACCGCCGACAAGCCAGGGTTGTTCGGAAAAATGAAAGGACTCTTTCGCCGAGATTAGAGAACAACGTGAACGACCATCAGACACTGCTCGCCCTGCTAGCCAATCGATCGGCCAAGCGGGGCGATTTTGTACTCGCCTCCGGGCGCCGATCCAACCTCTACATCGACTGCCGACTTACCGCGATGAGCCCAGAAGGCCAACTCCTCATTGGGAGGGTCGGCCTGCATGCCCTGACCGAACAAGGCTGGGATGCTGACTCGGTTGGCGGTCTCACCTTGGGTGCTGACCCGATTTCCTACGCCATCGCACACGCCAGCGCAGCCGCCGCCGAAGGAAAACCGCGCCAGAAAATGGTTCGGTCCTTCACCGTTCGAAAGGAGGCCAAGCAACACGGAACAGGCAAACTTGTCGAAGGCCCCTTCACGTCCGGAGATCGCGTGGTGGTGATCGAGGACGTGATCACGACCGGTGGATCGGCACTCAAAGCAGTCGAAAGTATCAGAGCCGCAGGTGGAAACATCCTGGGTGTCCTGGCTCTTGTCGACCGTGAAGAAGGCGGACGGGAAACGTTGGAGGCGACCGGCCTCACGGTCCACAGCCTGGCACGGGCCAGTGAAATTCTGCCGCTGATTCCGTAAGGGTGCGCCACTGTTACAACCTGAGACGCTGACCACGTCTCGGGCGTCCTTGAGCTGATGCCGTCCGCACTTCGCGGGCGCGAGCCCAGAGAGCCGTGGCCACGTCGTTTGCTTTTCCTGCAGGACCCAGAAATTCTGCTCGTTCCGGCTCGAGCCTCCCACCAGGTTCGGGCAATCACGCAGCCATCCGCGAGTCTGACCACCCGGCGGACACCGCCGCGATTGATTCGATCAGCGAGGACCGTGCGAAAGATCTGACGTCGTTTCGGATTGCGGCGAAACGCCGGTACTGGACGACCGTGCTCCTGGCCGCCGTGTTGCTGGTCGGTGTGCAGACCGGCGTCGCTCAGGTATCGCCCACGACGACTGCGGGATTAGTCCTGCTGGCTTTCGCACTCAATTACACACTCACCACCGCCGCAACATCAGCACTCAATTATCGATCGTGGTTTCGCTACACGTTTGTCGTGCTGGATACATCGCTTGTCAGCGTCGTGGTGTTTGTGTTTGGCGCACCAGTGCTGGTGTTGACGTATCTGCTGGCCATTGTGCCGTATTCGTTCGATCACGGCCGAGCGACGGGATATGTGACCGCACTGCTGTCGGCCACGGGATTTGTTGGCGCCAGTCTTGCATTCGCCAATCAACATCCGCAATCGGCCGCGCCAATCGCGCACGTGATTTTGGCCGCCGTCCTGCTGCTGGTGGTCGCCCAACAAGTGGTTCCACTGCCTTCGCGGCTGATTCGTCGCGTTCGCAACGCTCGCGCACACATGAACGCCGCCGAACATGGTGACTTGCTGGCGCGCGCTGATGCACGACATAACGACGAACTTGGATTTCTCGAACGCAGCTTCAACAATATGCTTACCGAACTCGGCGCCCTCATTGCGATGGTGCAGAGCGAAGCCGATGAACTCGCGGCGGTAGCCGAACAGTTGACGGGCGCCTCCAGCACATTGCATGCGCGCGCGGCAGATGTTGCCAGCACCTCGCGTTCACTCAGCGAAGAGTTGGCCGAGCAGCGTCGGGGGGTGGAGAGTGGCGCGCACGCGAGTCGACAGGCGCGCGATGCGGCCGAATCCGCGAAGCAACGCGCCGATGCAACCGCAATGGACGCACACAAACTCGATGAAGCCGCCGAGACCAGCCGACTCGCCATTGAACGTGCGGCAACGACGTTGGTGCATGTTGGTGAAGGTGTAAGCGCCGCGGCGGGCCAGGTGCGTTTGCTGGAACCCGCATCAGAACGTGTGGGCGACTTCGTGATGACGGTGTCGCGTATCGCCCGTCAGACAAACCTGCTCGCGTTGAACGCGGCGATTGAAGCATCGCGCGCGGGCGAACACGGATACGGCTTTGCGGTCGTAGCCGAAGAAATTCGCAAACTGGCGGGAGAGAGCGCACAGGCCGCGAAGGCGATTGCCGCGACGGTGCAACATGTGCGCGATGACATCGCGGTCGCCGTCGACGCGATGGAAGGAACGGCGCGCGAAGTTGCCGGCGCGAGCGGCATTGCACGCGAAGCCACGCAGGCGTTGAGCTCGATGGTGGATGGTATCGGTCGCATTGCGGACCGCAGTCAGCAGGCCGCCGTGTTGGCGCGCACGCAGGCCTCACTCGCTGCGAGTGTGGCGGGCGCGTTTGAAACTGTGGATGAAGTAGCCGAACGTGCTTCGCACGGTGCCCAACGCGCGGCGGAATCGGCCGCGGGTCAGCGCACCAGTATTCAGGAGCTGTCGCGCAGCGCCGAGCAGCTCGCGGAAACAGCCGATCGTTTGCGCGGAGCAGTGCTGCGGTATCGCGTGGCACAGCGCGAGCCGGATGCGGTTGTGAACATGACAGACTGGTAGTCAGAACAAGCAGCGCAGCGTCATTTCCGCTGCGCTGTTAGAGCTCATGAGATTGCTCGTTCGGGCCTACGTAGCCCCTTTCGCCCAACATGCGGGGGACGTTCGTCAAGGCTCATCGATTTCCTGCTGTTTCGTCTATTCCGCTATTCGGCCATTTGGCTCGCCCGGCATGCCGGGCGCGTCCCGCCCCATCCACCCTGGTGCAACCACCAGCGGGTGAAATGCCAGCAGCGCGGTGCGGTAGGGAATCACGACTTCGTTTCGCATGTGTTCAAACATGGTCACGCCGTCGTAGCGACGACGAAACGCGACGGCGGTGCATTGCAGAATCGTGCCGGTATGCCGAGAGAAACTCTGCGGCGAGGAATATTCGAGTTGCGTCGACACCTGTGCGACGCTCAGTCCAGGATTCTCGAACAGGCGTGCAGCGCGCACGAGTCGCGCCATCGCGAGATAACTCTTGGGTGCGGGCAGCTCGGCGCGGAAGAACCGGCTCATCAACGTACTAGGCAACACCCCCAGCCGACGCGAGAGTTGTCGCACGGTACAGATGGATGCTGGTGACTTGAACAACGCGTCAAAGAAACGAAGGCAATCTTCGGGCGCACCTGCCAGGTCGCGGTGCAGTTGCGCAAGCGCCATACGCTCCACGGTTTCGGAACGTTCTTCGGTGATGAGACGGCGCAACTCTCGCCATCCCTGCGCGTCACGTACGTCCACCAGCGAACGAACGCCCTGTTGACCAAGCGAGAGGACCGCCGACGCTGATGACTCTGATCCCGTCAACAACGCGACGGCTGGTACACGCGGAAACTCTCGCACCACGCGAGCAACCGGTGGGGTTTGTTGCGAGGCGTAGTGCGAAACCGAAACCAACACCGCTGATGCGCGGCGTTGCCGCAAATCATTGAGCACTTCGTCGACCGATTCACGATGCAACGTCACGAAACATCCTTCTCCCGCGGCATCAACGCGTGCGCGCTCGCTGGGACTGAGAAGGGTGGTGACTGATTCCGGCGTGACAACGCGAGCTGATTTGTGCAGCACGGTCTGTACCGCAGCGGCGCCGCGCTCGGTATTGCGTGGAACGATGGTCGTGTACGTGGGAAAACGACGCGATTTGTTGATGGACATTGCCACGCTCCTTGAACACTCGAGGTGCACTGCGGCGGATGCCGGTGGTGCGCGCAGCGGCGTCGCGGCGTATCACATCAGCGGCTGGTTGGATGACCGCGACGTTAGAAAGGACTGTCACGTAACTGTCAGTCCCGTGCGTTGATCTGGCACGTGCGGCAAGCGTCTGGTGGCGCGCGCCACGCGCACGCTGGGCGGGTCCACCCTATATTGCCGTCGGGTGGTCGTCAGCCAGACGGTCGCGATAACGTCGGCTTGCCGGTGTTACCGAGGAAAGTCCGGGCTCCACAGGGTAGGCTGCCAGGTAACGCCTGGGCACGCGCGGCGTGAGCTTCGCGTGACGGATAGTGCAACAGAAAACAAACCGCCCCGGTGTGCACTTCGGTGCCTCTGGGGTAAGGGTGAAATGGTGGGGTAAGAGCCCACCGCATTGGCGGTAACGTCGATGGCTCGGTAAACCCCAGTCGGAGCAAGGCCAAATAGGCGGCAAGAGACGTCCCGTCTCGCAAGGATGTCGCAAGGCATCGAGCCGCGGGTAGGCTGCTGGAGCGTTCGGGTGACTGAACGCCGAGAGGAATGACCGTCCGGTGTATGCAAATACACTGACAGAACCCGGCTTATCGGCTGGCGATCACCCACTTCAGTTTCGTTTCACGTTTTCCCGTGTCAATTTTGCGCTACGATTTTCGGCTGTATTCAGCGTGCGCCAAGCGATGATTGTTTTTCTGCGGAAACGCAGAGATGCGTCGAAGTGCGCGCGTGAATTCACCCCCACGCAAATGCGCACAGCGGTGGTGCCACCGCGCCGTGCGATCACTGTGTTGGTTGCGCTCGGTGTACTCGGTGTAGCGGCCGCGTGCGGTGGTGGCGCCATCAAACTCACTCCAGCGCCGACGCTCCCGCCACCAGCACCGGCGCCGGTTCTTCCAATCACGCTCGAGCCGGTGATTGCACGCTGGACGATTCCGGCGGTTGTACCCTTCACCAGATATCTGAGCGAGGTATCCGCCGCGCTGGAACGCGACAGCGCCGGTCGTGTGTTAACCGAACGTGTCGACACACGTGCGTTGATCACGCTTCAAGGTCGTCGCGATACACTCGGCGCCTTTCGTGGCTCGGGTGTGGTGGATTCGTTTACCGTGCGTGGACTCGAGAGTGCACTCGCGCCCGATCAAGGCGAGACGAAACCGCGCACAACGGTGCCGGTGCTAGTCGATCCACCAATTGCTGTTTTATTTGATGCGGCGTTTGACACGCGCAACCTGCGTGTTGCCGTCAAGCCGCCGCTCGCCAACGAATGTGATCGTCCTGAAACTGGCGCGACCAATTTGGTGCGCGACCTTCTCGTGCGTTTACCGGCGCGTTTAACTGTCGGCCAGCTGTGGCAGGACAGCACCTTTAGTTTTGTGTGCCGGTTGGGTATTCCGATTACATCGCGGACCAAGTCGAGTTACAGCGTCGAACGCGCGGACAAAGTGCAGGGTGGAATCGAATTGATTGTGAGGCGGATTTCAGAGCTGCAATTGAATGGTGAATTGAAAAGCACGTGGCGCACCATGACTGTTTCGGCCACTGGACGGACCACGCACACTATTCGCGTGGATGCGACCACGGGAGTTGTGCGCTCGGTCGAGAGCGACGGGTTGCTTACGATCAAGTTGAATGACACATCGCGGCGCGACGGGAGCGGGGCGCAGGAGATTCGGCAAATGACCCAAGGGCGGATTACGCTGCGGCCGTGAGGGGCTCTGAAATAGTACATAAACGTTTGATTACTGGGTCAAATTGAACTAGATTAAGGAACATATATGTGCTATTCCAGTTCTCCTCCCGGCTGCTGACAGACAGGCTAGGAGCGGTCCTGAAATCGGCGCGCAAAGCGCTCGGACTCACCCAGCAGGAACTCGCCACACGTGCGGGGGTGAGCGTGCGGCTGTGGGCGGAGGTTGAACGTGGCGTACGTCCAAACGTCAGTCTGGCCACAGCTTTGAGTATGCTGCGAGAAGCCGGTCATACGGTCTCACTGGAAGACGTTGTCGGCTCAACTCACCAACTGCTCGATGCACAAAGTGAGTCCACTGCACGACGCGCGCGCGCAGAACTACGGCGTGCTACGTGGTCTGGGCAACAATCGCACATCACAGAACCAGACATGCCTGCAAAACGTCAAGCGCGCAAAGTGAATCTCCCGGGCGCGGTGACGGAGGTTTCCGAGCAGGCCAATTCCATGTCGCGAGCCGCGCTCCGCGCCCGAGTGTTTCAGCTTGGCGCCGAGCCTGGTGATGACCTGTCATCAAACACCACCGTGGACCAACGATTGGAGATGGTTGACGTATTGTCGCGACGCATGTGGGAATTGTCAGGACGTCCGGTTCCCGTGTACTCGCGTTCCGAAATGCCTGTCGTCCGCGTTCGACGCACATGAACGATGATTGGTACGACATGCTCATCGCTCTGCTGGAATCTCGCGCTCGCTTCCTGATTATTGGCGCGCACGCGCTGGCTATTCACGGAGTGCCGCGCGGTACGCAGGATCTTGACATCTGGATCGATCCCGCGGCGGACAACACCGATCGCGTTTGGAGCGCCCTCACCGCATTTGGTGCACCAGCGTCTGCGCTTGGTATCAACCGAGATGATCTGCAACGACTGGACTCAGTTGTTCAATTTGGCTTGCCGCCCAACCGAATTGATTTACTGACGTCCGTTAGTGGAATCGCCAATTTTTCAATTGCCTGGGAAACACGCGTTGAACATCAGGTACGCGAGAGGAACTTTCCGTTTCTTGGTCGCCAAGCGCTTATCGATAACAAACGCGCTTCCGGGCGTCGCAAAGATCTTGCTGATGTCGAGGCGCTTGGCGAGCCCGATTGAGCGCTACGGCTTCCGCTTTGCCGTGTACGGATAGCTGCCCATCTCCTGCGGCAACGCGATCGTGCCGGACATGTTGTCCTTGTCCTTCATAAGGCCGCTGACCTGCACGGGAATCTGAGTGCCCTGCACGTCGATTGAGAACCCAAATCGCACGGTGTCGCCCTGCACGGTACCGGCAATCTTGGCTGAACCGAGTTCGGGAATGTCGAGCGTGCCGGTCAAAGCAGTGCCATCCTGCTTGAACACGGCCGTTGACTCACCGGCGCCCGTCGGTGTTTGCGCCGATACTATCCACGTGCCGGAAATGTCGGCGAGAATACGTTGCGCAGCGGCGACAGAAACCGCCGACATCAGCAGCAGTGCCGACGCAAGCAGACGGCGGGAAGTTGACTTGGTCATGAGAGTAAGAGTGAGTTAGAAAGGTTTTGCCTTGAGTCGCGCGCTGAGCCAGCCCAGATACCGATCGTACCGATCCTCTTTGTAGCTCGGCACGATCAGACCATGAAACTGCGACGGATAAATGACCTGTTGTGTTTCAACACCCAAAGACCGGAGTACCTGGTACTATACTGGTCGGTGCCGTACATCGACAGTTGCAGAGCGCTTCCAGCCCCGCTGATGGCCGCTTTGAACCACGTGGTCGTCGCGATGGTGTAGTCGGTGAGAATTCCACCGTAGCTCCACCCACCAATGCCCAAACGATCGGCGTCGGCCACTCCAGCACGCACCGCTTCATCGACGGCGCCCAGGATGTCCGCAACTTCCTTGTTACCCCAGTCGGCGAAAATGGCCTTCTGGTAGGCCGAGCCGCGTCCGCTCGACCCACGATAGTTGACACCAAGCACTACAAAACCGTTTGCGGCGAACAACTGCCGGTCAAAATCAAACCCGTAGGAATCCTGCCCGTTTGGGCCACCGTGGATGTACACAATCGTTGGTAGCGGTTTTCCCGCTTCCGCCCCGGCCGGCTTGAACAGCAACGAATGCACTTCGGTGCCGTCCTTGCTCTTTGATGTCAAACCCCCAACCGATCCAAGTTGCAGCAGAGCGAACAGCGAATCGTTCTGATGCGAAGGTTGCCGCACGTTCACCTCAGTCGGGCCGATCTGACCAGATTCCAGGCAGCCATCCGCCGCAAAAATTTTTCCGGTGACGACCTGCGCTGGTGCGCTTCCATCCGACCGCACAATGGCAAGTTTGTTCAGGTTGTACGCGGACATCTTTGGTTCATCGCCACGCACGAAAGCAATCCACTGCCCGTTCGGGCTTCATGAAAGTGGACCTCCGTCGGGTCCGTCAAAAACAGTCAGTTGTTTTTCGGTCGCACCTTTTTTCGCATCAATCACATTCACATCGCTGGCACGCAACACCCCAGGTTCGGCGGGCCAATCGCGAACGAACGCAATGTGTTGGCCATCGGGTGACCAACGCGGCAAATCGTCATCGGTCAATCTGCGCGTGAGTGTGTCGAGCTGTTTCGTGGCAACATCAAACACCGCGAGATGTGTTCGCGTCGTACCCAGAAATCCAACAATGTCCTGCTTGAAGTTGTAGCGATCAATGACGATTGGTTTTGGTGTCTTGCGTTCTGTCGTGTCGCGAGCCGCCACTGAATCGGTTTGATGCTCAAGCACGACCGCCAAACGACTCGCGTCGGGCGACCACGCAAACCCTGAGATACCACTTTTCACTCGCGTCACCTGCTGCGCTTCACCACCACGACGATCCAATAACCAGAGCTGCCCGCCCTTCGCATCCTGTCGCGACGAAAGAAAGGCGAGATACCGTCCGTCCGGACTCCAACGCGGCGAGCTCTCGCCTTCGGGCGTAGACGTAAGCCGGATGTGCTGCGTCCCCGCCCAGTTCGTCATCCAAATGTCGCTATCAGATTTATCCTTCGCGCTGTCGACGCTGGACACGGTATACGCAATCCAGTCTCCTTCGGGAGAAACCTGCGGATCGGAGACCGTGCGCAGTTTGAACACGTCGCTTGATTGCAGCCAACGTTTCGCAACGGGTTGCTGCGCGCGCGCTGCTGTTGACGCCAGCAGCAGCGCGACTACCAGCACGCCGAACACCGAACGGTTCTGCAACCGAAATGTCATTGCGAATATCGTTGCGAGATAAAAAAAGCGGTGCGCGACTATTCGCACACCGCCTGTTGGTCAATCAACCGATGGTCGCGCTTACGGCACGCGTTTCATGCTGTACGGGAAATTGCCCATGCCGCCAGGCGCTTCCAGACTGCCGGCAATGTTGTCCTTGTCCTTCGCGATACCGCTGGCGCGCAATTCAAACTGCATCCCCTGCACGTCGATGGTGTACGCAAACCGCACCGTGTCGCCCTTCACCGTGCCCGCCAGCTTGGACGCACCAAACATTTGACTTTCGATCGTGCCGCTGAGTGCTTCCGCTTCCTGCTTGAACGCAACGGCAGATTCAAGCGCACCATCGGGACCAGCGACCGTCATGGTCCACTTGCCGCTCACATCGGCAAAAATTCGCTGGGCCGTGGCCGTTACGGTGGCAACGGAAAGCAGCAGGGCTGCGGCCACCACATAGCGGGCTTTCGAAGAGGAAATGTTGAGCATTGGAGTATCCGGAAGAATGAAAAAAAGTTGACTGCTGGTTGATTGATCAGTCCATCAACCGCAGCGGCATGACGAGGCAGAGATACTTGGCGGGATCGCTCCAGCCTTCGGGTTCGATGGTCGCGGCACGTTCGGGTGCCTTGAAGGTGAGACGAACCTCTTCTGTGGGCATGTAGCGCAGAATTTCCAGCAAGTATGTGGCGTTGAAGCCGATGTCGAGTTGATCTCCAGTGTATTTGATGGGCAACTCGTCCTGTGCTTCCCCCAGGTCCGGCGTTGTCACACTGAACTTCAGCATGCCCGTGTTGAACGACATCTTGATGCGGTGGGTCTGGTCGGAAGCAATAACCGACATGCGCTTGAGAGCACTCGTCAGGGCCGCTCGGTCCGCCAGGCAATACCGATCGTTGTCTTTCGGAATGACCTGCTCGTAGTTGGGATACGGTCCTTCGACGAGCCGTGTGTACACGGCGGTGAACGGCGACTTGAACCCGAGATGGTTATCGCCGCGCGCGATCTCCAGCTCTTCCTCGGCCGGAAACAACTTGCGAATCTGTTCAAGTGCTTTGGGCGGGATAATCAAATCACCTGGAGGCGCGGTACTGCCTGTGACTGGAATTTCCATCTTCGCCAGGCGGTGACCATTGGTGGCCACCATGCGCATGAACGTTTCGCGCAGTTCCCACAACACGCCGTTCAGAATCGGACGTGATTCTTCGGTGCTCACGGCAAACGCCGTGTGCTGAATGAGATTCTGCAGATCGCCCGATTTAATGCGCCAGGAATCGTTGAACCGCACGCTGGGGAACGTGGGAAATTCATCGCGCGGAAGCCCGAGCAGTTTGAATTTCGAACGTCCGCACTCGATGGTGACTTTTTGCTCACCGGTGGCCGACACTTTTACCGACGCCGGCGGAAGTTCGCGAACAATCTCGCTCAACTTGCGCGCGGGAATGGTGATGGCCCCGGCGGTTTCGACATCGGCACTGATCTCAGTGCTGACGGCGATATCGAGGTCGGTAGCCGAAAGCCGAATACCGCGATCGGTCGTTTCGACCAACAAGTTTGCCAGGACGGGCAACGTCGTTTTGGCCGGCACCGCCGAAGCTACGGCTTGCAGCCCTTCGAGAAGCTTTTCGCGAGAGATCGTGAAGCGCATGCGGAAAACTATGAGGGTCTGCTGTTGTTAGTCTTTCAATATAGAAAAACTCGTAGTAGCAGTAGGCGTTGTGGAAACCTTGATAGAAGCTGCAAAGTACGTCTGCGAAAGCACTTTCGCCATGTGCCCTGATGTGGCTTCGATGTGTACGGAGACCCGCACTCACCAGTGATCCACGTTCAGGCGCGCGAAAGTTGTGGGTAACTGTGGAACGGTGGGGACTACGCCCCAAGTTTTCCGGTTGTCCGCAACGTTTCCAACATCGATCGGACCTTTAACACGCGATCGGCAAAACCAGGTTCGCCGGCGGAATCTTCGGCCACTCGTTCGAGCGAATGAATAACCGTTGAATGGTCGCGCCCACCAAAGGCGTTACCGATTTCCACCAGCTGCAGTGCCAACAGCTCGCGACAGAGGTACATCGCGACCTGGCGGGGGGTTGTGAGCTGTTTGGTGCGGGTTTTCGAGCGGAGACCATCGGGCGTCACGCCCCACTCGCGTGCCACCACCTGTTGAATCGTCGCCACCGTGATGGTGGTGGGTGGCACATCGGGAAATTCGGCCTGTCCCCGCAGCTTGTCTCGCAGCGCCTCGCGCGCGAGCTCTACGGTGATCTGGCGCTGTTTGAGTGAACCGTAGGCCAGCAACTTGATGATGGAGCCCTCGAGTTCGCGCACCGACGACTTCACGTGCTGCGCGATGAACTCAATGACTTCGTCTGGAATGGTGAGCTCGAGGTGGTCGAGGTTGGCCTTTTTCCGGAGAATGGCCACCCGGTGTTCGAGATCGGGCGCATCGATGTTGGCAACCATGCCCCACTCGAACCGCGATACGAGGCGAGCTTCGAGTCCCGGAATTTCTTTAGGCGGCCGGTCGGAGGTGAGTACGACTTGGCGCCCGCCTTCGTAAATCGCGTTGAACGTGTGGAAGAATTCTTCCTGGGTGGACTCCTTGCCTTTCAGAAACTGGACGTCGTCGACCAGGAGGAGGTCGATTTCGCGAAAGCGCCGACGGAAATCGCCCATCGTGCCGGACTGAATGGCGCTCACGAATTCGTTCGTGAACTGCTCGGTGCCGACATAGGCCAGGCGCAACGACGGGGTGCGGCGCAGCAGCTCGTGGGCAATGCCCTGCATGAGGTGTGTCTTGCCCAGCCCAGTATCGCCGTAGATGAAGAGGGGATTGTAGACCTTGCCCGGCGCGGCAGCCGCGGCTTGTGCGGCGGCAGCGGCCACCTCATTGGACTTACCAACGACAAACTGGTCAAACGTGTATCGAGGGTTGAGTGGCGTTGATAAACGCTGTTGCTGTCGTATTGGTGCCGCGATAATTGGCGCTGGCGGTGGCTGAACGAACATGTCCATTTGCGCCCGGGCCAGCCGTTCCTGCGTAACTTTGAAGCGAACCGTGAGCGGATGACCGAACGCAACCGGCGCAAAACTCGTCAGCATGTCCGCGTGTTTGCTCTCATTCCAGTCGGCCGAGAACTGGTCGGGCGCGCCGATGATGAGGGTCTCGCCTTCGACGAACAGGGCCTCGGTCGGCTCGAGCCACGTCCGATAAGTCTGCTCAGGCAGGACTTGTCGGGCGCGATTACGGAGACGATCCCAGAGTTCGGCCGGCGTGAGCGACATCAGATGGGGCGGGAGGTACGGATGACGAGCGGGGGGCGAAGGTATCGTCCGCGATGTGGATAAGTCAATCGCGTGATCATCGCGGCTTCATCCCGCCATTGCCCGACAGTGGTTCGGACGCACGCGCGCCGCTCGCAAACTTGTGTATTTATGCGAACCGCTGACTTGACCGAAAGCCATGTGCCGCTTTATGTTACAAGGCTCAACCCGATGTGAATTCAAACTTGTTTGGAAACACGTGGGCTACCATTTCTACTTCGCACCAAGCCACGAGATCTCTCATGGGCAAGCCCACGTACCGCCCCCGCAATACGCGCCGAGTGCGCAAGCACGGATTCCGTGCGCGCATGGAAACGAAATGGGGACGCGCAGTTCTCAGCCGTCGCCGCAAGAAGGGTCGCAAGGTGTTAACGGTTGTCATTCCGAACAAGTACAACACTGCCTGATAACATGTCGCCCGACCCGGTAGCGCCGCCTGGAGAAACTCCAGCGGCTACACCGGAATCTGGCGCACGGTCGTACGGGTTTCCCCGAGCCAATCGGGTATCGCGGGGACCAGAAATCGAGCAAGTTCGCCAGGAAGGGAAGCGGGTGCGCACAGCCTCCATGGACGTGCGCGCTATCGCTTCCCTTGGTGCATGTGCACGCGTGGGCATCATCGTGCCGAAGTACGGACACAGTTCGGTCGATCGCAACAAAGTGAAACGAAGACTGCGTGAGCTCGTTCGGATACATGTGTTGCCCGTGCTCCCTACTATCGACGTGGTGCTGCGTGCTGCTCCCAAGGCGTACACACGATCGTTTGATGAACTGCGCGAGGAAGTGCGAAAGTGGTCTCAACAGCTCGTAACTGGCCGCGTCGCGCGCTGATCCTGGGCGTCCGCGGTTATCAGGTGGTATTGTCGCCCGTGCTGGGTGGATCGTGCCGCTATTATCCTTCCTGCTCCGCATACGCGATTGAGGCGCTGGAGCGCCACGGCGCGTTGCGTGGTGGGTGGCTGGCGATCCGGCGTATCGGGCGCTGCCATCCTTTCCGACCCGGGGGATTTGACCCGGTCCCCTGAACGCGCAACGTGATGGTTTGCGCGACTGCCCTGGTAGTACGCTCCGCCTCTTATGGAACCTCGTCGATTGATTTTGGCCGTCGTGCTGATGGCCGCCGTGTTGTTTGCCAGCAACGTGCTGTTTCCGACGCCGAAGCCGTCGGCTGCGGAGATTGCAAAGCTGCGCTCTGACAGCATCGCCCGTGTCACCGCGACTGACAGCGCCGCCCGGGCGCTCACCGTGACCGGTGGGCCGGCTGTTGTCGCGGGTACCGCCGCGAATGCTGGCACACCTGCGGCCAGTGTTGGCACCACGCTTGATTCGCCGGCGGCCATCGCAGCCGCGCAGGCCGCGGCGATTGATACCACAGTCGTGGTGACGGAGCGCGCAACCTTTCGCACGACCAATCGCGGCGGGGCACTGATTGGCGCGCAGATGAGCAACTACAAGGCGCTCGAGAACAAGTCACGGGTGAAAGGTGATCCGGTTGAACTCGCACGCGCTGGCGACCGTTTGATCGGATTTCGTTTTGTGAATCCGAACGGCGACACCGTTCGCGTGGATCAGGCGACGTTTCGCACCAAGCAAGGTGAAACAAACGGCCACAAGACGGTGCGGTATGATGCGACGGTTGGGGAATATCCCATGTCCATCGAATACAGTTTTCGCCCCGACAGTTATCGCGTGAATGTGGCGGTGAAGGTGGAAAACGCGGCGTCGGGTTTTGTGCTGATGGATTTGCCGCCGGGTTTCCATTCGTCCGAAGCGGACACGGTCGAAGACGCGAATCATCTTTCGTACGCGCTCAAGAATGAGAAGCGGAGTCCGGAAGGCGTGGCGTTCCGTTCCCTCGATCCGGGCGAACACGAAGTGAAAGCCGGCCCGATTACGTGGGTCGTGGCGAAGAACAAATATTTTCTGGTTGGCGTGTTAACGCCGGTTGGCGCGCCCGGATTTGATCAGGTCGATGTGACAGGCGGTGTGCGCGCAACCAAACAAGCAACGCGCGCGCAGGCGACGATTGTCACGTCACTCAAGAGTGGGTCGGCCGCGTTCGAGATGTACGTGGGTCCGCAGGAATTCAAACGGTTGGTAGCCGTTGGGCGCGAGTTTGAAACGTCCAATCCGTACGGCGGCTGGTTGCAGGGTATTGTGCAGCCGTTTGCGACCATGGTCATCCGCGTGTTGTTGTGGATGAAGCAAACGTTGGGGTTGGGCTACGGTTGGATTCTGATTTTGTTTGGCGTGACCATTCGCATCATTCTGTGGCCGCTGAATCAGAAAGCAATGCGCTCAAGCATGGCGATGCAGCGCCTTCAGCCCGAGCTCACCGCCATTCAGGCAAAATACAAGGGCGATCCGCAGCGGTTGCAGACGGAAATGATGAAGCTCTACAAAGAGCACAACATGAGTCCGTTCAGTTCGTTGTCGGGCTGTTTGCCCATGTTGATTCCACTGCCGGTGTTTTTTGCGTTGTTCTTCGTCTTTCAGAACACCATCGAGTTTCGCGGCGTGCCGTTTCTGTGGCTGCCGGATATCTCCATCAAGGATCCGTTCTACGTGTTGCCAATTGCGGTGGCGATTACCGCGATGGCCTTGTCGTGGATTGGCATGAAGGGGATGAAGGCGAACGACCAGCAGAAGATCATGATGTACATGATGCCGGCGATGATGTTGTTGTTCTTCTTCAACATGGCGTCGGGGCTCAACCTGTACTATCTGGTGCAGAATTTGGCGTCGTTGCCGCAGCAGTGGCTGATTGCGCACGAACGGAGCAAGAACGCGGCGGCGGGGCCGCTGATTCGGGAACTGAAGCCGAAAAGCTGAACGGCTGAATGGCTGATGCAGCCGGACAGCCGAAGAACCGACTGCAGCCTGACAGCCGAAGAACCGACTGCAGCCTGACAGCCGAAGAACCGACTGCAGCCTGACAGCCGAAGAACCGACTGCAGCCTGACAGCTGAAGAACCGACTGCAGCCTGACAGCTGAAGAACCGACTGCAGCCTGACAGCTGAAGAACCGACTGCAGCTTAACAGCCGAAGAACCGACTGCAGCTTAACAGCCGAAGAACAGACTG
>Ga0105047_10005392_pt1 | contig 21995 bp, 20 predicted proteins | sample MAT04_FD_78384 | JGI IMG/M metagenome (GOLD analysis project Ga0105047, IMG submission 78384) | Freshwater microbial communities from Lake Fryxell liftoff mats and glacier meltwater in Antarctica - MAT-04 (megahit assembly) | ecosystem: Environmental > Aquatic > Freshwater > Ice > Liftoff... | reverse complement strand
TTCGCCGCCGGCAGCAGCCCGCCGAGCCCGGGTTTGGCTCCCTGCGACAACTTGATTTCGATGGCGCGGATCGACGGGTTGATTTCGACAACCTCAAGGAAGCGATCCAGCGAGAAGTTGCCCCGCTCGTCGCGGCAGCCGAAGTATCCGGTCCCGATCTGCCATGTCAGGTCACCGCCCTCGTGGTGGTACGGGCTCACGCCGCCTTCGCCGGTGCCGTGCATGCAATCCGCCAACGCCGCGCCCCGGTTCAGCGCCACGATGGCGGCGGAACTCAAGGCGCCATAGCTCATCGAGGAGATGTTGACGACAGACGGCATCCTGAACGCCTTGGCGCGAGAGCGAGGACCGCCGAGCACTTTCGCCATGACGAGTCGATGGTCGGGGTCGAAGGCTGCGGAGTCGCGGGTCGGGTTGGACAAGGGAAACGGCGAGTGGCGAATCACGAGGTAGCCGGGCGTGGTCTCTAGATCGCTGCTGGTGCCGAAACCGAAATGGTTGTCCATCTGCTTGGCACTCGAGTAGATCCAGCGACGCTGATCGCGACTGAACGGGCGCTCGGCCTCATTGCTGGTGACGATGTATTGACGGAGTTCGGGACCGATCTTCTCGAGGATGAACCGGAGATGACCGATCAACGGAAACGTCCGCAGGATGGCGTGCTTGCGTTGCAAGAGGTCGTACAGCGTGAGCAGCACCAGCAACGAAACCACGATGACCAATGTCCATTGCCACCAAACCATGGCTGAGCCTCCCACTTGGCCAGCTCTGGGCGGGGGACTGTGGCCCGCCCATGTCGCGGCACATTGCGAGGGGCTGGTCGGAAGGATCGCCAAGATCGCAGCTCAATGATCGCCCGCCGGTGATCGCTGGCTCCCAGAACAGACGAAGAGGTCCACTCGTCGGGCGTAACCTCTGCACGACCGTCTGAACACCAGCCGATTGAGGAGTACCCCCCCCCGTGAATGTTGAATTCTGGTTCGACCCGATCTGCCCGTTCTGCTGGATGACGTCAAGGTGGCTCGATTCCATCTCCGACGAGCGCGATCTCGATATCACGTGGCGACCCATCAGTCTCCTGTTCAAGAACGACCTGACCGAAGGTCAACCATTCTTCGAATCGGCACGTCGCACCCGAGACCTGCTGCGAGTCGTCGAATCCGTGCGAACCGCAGGGCTCGACGAACGGATCGGCGACCTGTACACCGAGTTCGGTCGTCGGATCCATCACGAGGGCGTGACGGACTTCGACGTCGCCGACATCTTGATGGGTCTCGGTCTCGATCCGTCCCATGCCGAGGCGCTCGACGACGAGTCCTTCGACGACGCCATCCGCGATGGCATGGCCGACGGTCTGGCCTTGGTCGGCGATGACGTGGGCACCCCCATCATCGCCGTCGACGGCGCCGCCGGACGGGTCGGCCTCTTCGGACCGGTCATCACGAAGATGCCGTCCATCGAGGCGGGAGTGAAGCTTTGGGATGGCTTCATGTTGATGGTCGACACCGAGGGGTTCTTCGAGTTGAAGCGCACGAGAACCGACGCTCCCGACATGAGCACCATCGATCTTCGCTGACCCGTTGGTCCGTTCTGACCCGTACCATGACGTCACGGGAACAGACGGGGAACAACATGGACGAATCGCGGGAATTCATCGGAGCGGCGCTGTCGCGTCGAACGATCCTGAAGTGGTCGGGCGCTGCCGGGATGCTGGCGGTCGGTGGCCTCCTCGAGGGCTGCGCCCCACTCGTCATCGCCGGCGTCGACGGCACCGATGTCAACGGACTGCGCCTCCCCCCGGGCTTCACCAGCCGCATCATCGCTCAGGGTGGCCAAGTCATTGCTGGCACCAACCACCAATTCCCCGCCTTCCCTGACGGCGCGGCAACCTTCGCCGATCTGGTTGTCCCCGGCGGTTGGTACTACGCCGTGAATCACGAGATCCCCTTCTCTGGTGGCGGCGTGACGTCGATCCGATTTGGGCCGGACGGCACGATCGTCGATGCCTATCCCATCCTCACGAACACCTCGCTCAACTGTGCCGGCGGCCCGACACCGTGGGGGACGTGGCTGTCGTGCGAGGAACACGAGTGGGGTGTCGTCTGGGAATGCGACCCGACCCAGCCGAACTCGGCCATTCGTCGCGGGGCCCTTGGGACCTTCTACCACGAGGCCGCAGCGGTGGCCGCCGACGGACGGGTGTATCTGACCGAGGATCGTCCCGACGGGTGCTTCTATCGCCTTACCCCGACCACCATCGGCGACTTGTCATCGGGAGTGCTCGAGGTCGCCACCGGCGCGTCGACCAGCGGCCCGGTCTCGTGGGTCGTCGTTCCCGATCCCACGGCCGGAACGGTCCATTGTCGCGAGCAGATCGCCACAGCGCTGCATTTCAATGGCGGCGAAGGGGTCGATACCGCTGCCAACCTGGTCTGGTTCACGACCAAAGGCGACAACCGAGTCTGGGAGTACAACACGACGAGCTCCAGCGTCGGCGTGAGGTTCCAGGGTGGCGGCTCGACGATCCTGTCGGGCGTCGACAACTTGCTGGCCGACACGCCATCGGGCACCCTGCTCATCGCCGAGGACGGCGGCGACATGCAGATCGTGATGATCCGCCCGGACAACTCGTTGGAGGCCATCGTTCAGGCCGTTGGCCAAGAGGGCAGCGAGATCACCGGCCCCGCCTTCAGCCCCGATGGGCAGCGCCTCTACTTCAGCTCGCAACGCGGACCCACCACACCCTTCGGTGTGATCGCCGGGATCACGTACGAAGTGACCGGCCCCTTCGACGCCCTGCTGGGTCGATAGCCCGAGCCTGCGAGGGTCCAACCCGCGGTTCGCGACGAAGCGGCGGCGCGAACCGGGGGTCGTATCTCACGCACCACAGCACTTTTGACCCGCGGTTCGTGACGAAGCGGCGGCGCGAACCGGGGGTCGTATCTCACGCACCACAGCACCTTTGACCCGCAGTTCGTGGAGGGTCAGGCGATTTCCAGCACGCCGTAGGTAATGCAGAAGCCGGACGCCACGATCACGAGCAGCGACACAATGATCACTGCCACGATCACGGCTCGGGCACCACCTTTCGCCCGCACGGTGGTGGCGGGCATGTACCACAGGGGAAGCGGGCCTTCGGCACCCCAGGCACCCTGAAGTGGAACCGCATCGTCATCGAGCGTGGCATCAGGGTCGGCAGCGAGCGCGAGTTCGGTCAACTCCTCGTCGGAGAAGATGTCGTGTTGCGGGTCTGTCTCGACATGGGCGCCCATGGTGTCGTCCCTTCGCGCTCGGTGATGTCACCGTACCGCTCGGCCACGCGATCGGAGCCGCGGGTCAGAGCACCCCGAGGACCGTCGTCGGGTTGTATCGAGTCGTGGCGGTTCCGTCGCCGACCTGGCCGTGGCTGTTGAAGCCCCAACACACCACCCCGTTGGCTCCGCGGGCCGCGCACGTGTGGCTATCGCCGGCATCGATGTCGACGGCGTCGGTCAGGCCACTGACGCTCACCGGACTGGGTGAGGAGGTGCTGGTGCCGTCGCCGAGGTCGCCGAAGCCGTTGTAGCCCCAGCACTTGGCGCTCCCCGACGACAGGACCACGCACGCATGGTCGTACGCGATCGAGGTTTCCGCCGCGCCGGACGTGACACCCGAGACCTGCACCGGCGTGTACGACGACACCGACAGCCCGTTGCCAAGTTGGCCTCCGGCGCCCGAACCCCAGCACTTTGCCGAGCCGTCAGCCAACACAGCACACGTGGAAGCGGCACCGGTAGTCACCTGGCGGCCGGTGCTGATGCCGATCACTGTTGTTGGGACGAGACGCGAGGTGGCGAATCCGTCGCCGATCTGGCCGGACGTGCCGCCGCCCCAGCACTTGATTGCGCCGTTGGAGAGCACGGCGCAGGTATGTGCCGATCCGGCGGACACCGCGACGGCATCGATGATCCCAGAAGCGGCAGTCGGGGCGAGCCGTTGATTCGTGGTGCCGTCGCCGATCTGACCCCACACGTTTTGTCCCCAACAACGCACCGAGCCGCTCGACAACACCGCGCACGAGTGCACTGAGCCAGCGGCGACGGCGACTGCGTCGGTGATCCCGACCACCGAGACCGGGATCGAACTGGCGGAAGTCGTGCCATCGCCGAGTTGGCCGTCACTGTTGTTGCCCCAGCAGACCACGGCACCCTCGGAGCGGAGCGCACACGCGTGGCCTGTGCCGAGCGACAAGCCGACGGCGTCCGGGAGGTTCGACACGGTGACGGCAGTCGATCGATCGGCGTTCGTGCCGTCGCCGAGTTGGCCGGAGGTGTTCTGACCCCAGCACTTCACGACGCCATCGGAGCGACGCGCACAGCTGAAGTCGGTCCCCGCCTCGACCTGGGCAACGGTGGGCGCTGGCGGGGCCAGAGTGGTCGGCAAGGTGCTCGTCGAAGCGGAAACCGTTGTCGTGGTGCTCGTCGTGCGTGCCCTGAGGATGTTGATGATCAGCGTCGCTACCTGTGCTTTGGTGGCCGCCCGCTCCCATCGGCCGCCCGCACAACGGAGCACGTAGGTGCCGTCCTCGGCGAAGTCGGTGGTGCGACAGCGAAGCCCCGCTCGGGTCAGCTGACACGAGGTGGTCCCCACCGCCGCGACACACAGGACCAGGATCAGGGAGAGCGAGCGACGAGAAAACATCTCGTTCTATCGGCCTCGGCGGTCGGCAGTGAAGGACGAGGTTTGAAGATCCTCGACCGAGAGTTCGTCCTCAGGGTCCCGCAGGCCGGGCAGCTTCCCGGCGGGAACGACACCCAGAAGCGCCAGCACACCCAGCAACATCATGGTTGTGCGCAAGCCGGAGTCGCGCGTCCCTCGTACAGATCGACGGCCGCCTTGATCTCCTCGGGTGTCGCCGAAGTGGCCGCCAGCACGTCGTCGTGTGGGTGGAACGAGGACGACGTTGCCCCTATGGTTCGAGCCGAAGTGATTACACGTTCCCACCCAACTGCGCGCTGCGCAGCGCCGACCCGTCGAGCGGTCGCGACTGCGGTCGCAGCGCTATCGCTGTTGGCGGCGGCGTGTCAGCCGGGGGCCCGAGCAGGTTCTCTGTGTCGAACGAGCGATTTCGGTGACGACGGCACCTATGTGATGAAGTGCGTGAACAAGCGGTGGCAGCGAGTGGCGACTCAGGCGCAGGTAGCCCAATTGATAGCGCGCCTACTGGCGCAGAGGGCCACGACCTCGACCTTTCCGCAACCGGGGTCAGCCACCAACTCGATCTTGCCGCCGCCGGTTCCGACCACCCCTGGGGCCGAGTTGGCGGACGGGCCGCCCGACCCACTGTCGTTGTCGGCCTCGTGGCTCGAAGCCGTCAACTACTACCGGCTCGGGTCCGGACTGGCGCCTGTGGTCGAAGAAACAACATGGTCGGCCGGGATCGTGAGTCACCTCGTCTACCTCCGTGACACGCCATCTGAGTTCCGGACCGGCGAGTTTGCCAGCGCCCACACAGAGAATCCCGCGTCGCCGCTTTACACTCTCGCGGGCGCGGCTGCGGGACAATCGTCCAACCTGGGGTTGAGCAGTTCCGACCGCTCCGACCGCTCCGCCATCGACCGCTGGATGGCGGCGCCCTTTCATGCGATCGGAATCTTGCGACCGAGGTTGGCCCGTTCGGCCTTCGGTTCCCTCGGCGGGAGCGCGGGTCTCGATGTCATTCGCGGCCTCGGAACCTCGGCTGGTCCAGCCGTCACTACCCTGTTCCCAGGCAATGGCTCGACGATCCGGATGCGATCGGCCAGCCCCGAGTCGCCCGACCCGCTCGAATCGTGTCCGGGATACACATCTGGGGCCGGAACACCACTGGTGGCCATGTTGCCGTACGACCCACCGTCAGCGGGAATCACGGCCTCGGTCATCCTCCCGAGCGGCGTGACGATCGGTGGCGCTGACGTCTGTGTCGTCAGTGAGGACACCTTCGTCAGTACGGACGCGATCTATGGTCCCACAGGGCGATCGATCCTCGATACCAGTAACGCGTTGCTCATCATTCCTCGACGTTCTCTCACCGGTGGCAGGCACTCGGTGACCGTGAACGTCCCAGGCCGAGCAGCGATCTCGTGGTCGTTCGACGTCGCTCGTCGGTCGTAGTCGTCAGAGGAAAGTTCCTACTTCGGCAGGCTCCACGTTGGTTGCTCGGCGACTGACCGCCAGAGAGACGACCGCCGCGAGCAGGGTTGCGAGGCCGGCAACGACGAGCAGCGCTGCTACCGGCACCACCGGCTCGCCCCCGAATGCCGAGCCGGTTGAGCGAAGGGCCAACCAGGCGACGGCGCACCCTGCAACTGACCCGACCGTCGCGGCCAGCGCTCCGACCACGACGGACTCGATGGTGATGCTCGTTCGAAGTTGTGTGCGGTTGGCGCCGACGGCTCGCAGGAGCACGAGCTCTCGTCGCCGCTCGAGAGTTGACAGTGCCAGCGTGCCGCCGAGTCCGCCGAATCCCAATCCCACTGCCCCGATGAGCATGATGGCCACCACACGAATGGCAGCATCCGCGATGCCGCCGTCGAGGCTGGCCAACTCCGCGGGCGTATTGACGCCGACCTTGGGAAAGCCCCGCGCGACGTCGTCGATTCGGTTGACCACCCGCTCGAAGGGGGCTCGATCAACGATCTCCAGCGCTGCCAGCTCGAAGCTGCCATTGGCTCCGATGGCTCGAGCGGCCTGACGTGTGACCACGGCCGGGCCGACGATCGCGGTGTTCGCATACGTTGCGGTCACGCGGAGCGCACGAGTGCGCCCCGACGTGGAGGTGAGAGTGACCGTGTCGCCGACAGCCACCCCGAGTGCGTGCGCCGTCGCCGTGGAGAGCATCGCGACGTCGGTCGGCGAATCGCCGCTCCTCACTTGTCCCGTACCCTCGACTGCTGCGCCCTCTTCTGCTGCGCCGTCGACGAGGCCGAGATCGACGATGCGCGACATTGCCTCGAAGGGTGTCGCTGCCACACGAGCTTCGCTCCCGCCGGGACCGCTCACGACGCCGTCAACGGTCTGCAACTCTGCCATGTCGGCGATGCCCCGCACACCGCTCAGTCGCCCGACGATGGAATCAGTCGACACTCGAACGAGGCCGCGACGTTGGACGATGATCTCGGCTGATCCAGACGTGCCCAGTTGTTCGTCGATGGACTGGCGTGCGGTTGCACCGATGGTGGCGACCGCTCCAACGAGCGCCAAGCCGATCATGAGCGTCGAGGCCGCCGCGGCTGTTCGGGCTGGATGGCGGGCCAGGTTGCCGAAAGCCAGGCGTGTGGTGATGGTTCGGCGGCGAAACCGTCGTGCCAGCAGATCGAAGAGCGGGCCCAACGCCGCCCGCGAGAGTCGACCGAATCCCCAGGCGACTCCCGCCCCGCCGACCCCGAACAACGCGGTCCTCGCGATACCCGTTCCGCCGATCGCGACAGCGCCCGCGATCACGGCGGCGCCGCACGCGAGGGCCGCCAAGGCGGGTATGCCGCTCACCCGTTGTTCGCCCCCGGCCCCGGTGTCCGACAGCGCCTCGAGTGGCGAGACGCGTCCGGCGCGAACGGCGGGGATGACCGAGCCCACCAGCGTGACGCCCATCCCCACGATGAGGCCCGTAGTCCACATGGTCGGGGTCGAGACGAACGTCGTGTGCGACGCTCCCGGTTGAACGAACCGTGCGGCGCCAGCGCCGAGAAAGCCGCCCAGAACGACCCCCACTACCGTGGCGATGGCGCCCACGAGCGCCGCCTCGGCGATCACAGTTCGACGGATCTGCGAAGCACTGCCGCCCACGGCGCGCAGGAGACCCAGTTCTCGGGTTCGTTGGCTGGTGAGCACGGAGAACAAGTTGGCGACGACCAACGCGGCGACGAGCGCCGTCAACCCGGCTTCGATCAGCGTTGCCGTCTGAATACCCGAGTCGATGGACCCGATCGTGGCCTGGGCAGTCGCAGCACGGCTGGTCGAGCCGGTGATTTGAAGTGATCCCGGCAGATTCGCCGAGAGCTGTCGTGCCAGATCATCGGGGTCGATCCCCGGTTGTGGGATGGCAGTGATCTGATCCAGTCGACCGATTGCGTCGAGGAGCTCGGGTGCGACCAGGGGATCGAGAACGACGTGTGCTGAAGCGATGGCGATAGCGGCGTTCGAGGCCGCTTCGCTGCCCGAAGTGGCGCTGTCCGCTGAGGCGGCGCCGGTGGGCGCGTTAGCGATTGAGGACACGATCCCGACGACGCGCACGGAGCGGTTGCCCGTCGGGAGTTCGATCCGTGGCGTCGAACCCAACTTCGTGGCTCCCACCACGAGTCCGGCGGCATCGAGTGCCACCTCGTCTGGTCCCTTCGGCGCGCGCCCGGCATCGACCTTCCATGTCGCGCTGTCGAATGTCGACGACAACAGCAGACCGCGAAACAACGGGGGTCGCCCCAGCGAGTCGCTCCTCGAGACACTGAACGACACCGGCTGGTCGTATCCTCCGGTTGCCGTGGCGACCCCGGGTTGGGTGCGAACGAGTTGGATCAACGATGCGTCGAGTGCCGTCCGAGTGGTCAGGTCGCCTGAGGCTGCCGCGATCACCACGGTGCCCTGGGGACTCGCGCTGGTAGAGCCAGCATCGCTGGGAGGAGCGAGGAGTGATGTCAGTTGCTGGGAGAGCCCGAACGCCGCGCTGGTGAAGGTGACGGCCACCATGACCGTCCCGAGAACCAACGCCTGGCGGCCAGGGCGGGCGGCGAGATCTCGCCGCACGAGTCGTGCTGTGATCGGGTGAACCTACCGACGATCGACGCTGAGTCCTCCGCGGGCCGTTGGGACGAGAGCGGATGTCGTGAAGAAAGTGTTCGCGATTGTTTATCGTCTTGTCGTGGTGGGTACAGCCGGGAATGTTCAACTCACCGGCATCGGCACACAGCCGCTGTTCGCCCGTGAGGAGACATGAGTGACGCAATCGGTGACAGAGCGGGCGCGGAAGGTCACGGCCGACATCGGCGATCGGATTCCGGATGAGGAGTCGTTCACGAGCCCCCTTCACTCGACCCGCACGGCCGCCATTCTGGGCATCGCGCTCGGGATCGCCTTTTCGATCTGCTTTCTGACGGGGATCGTCTCGCATCTCCATCAGAACCCGGTGAGCTGGTTACCACTGCCGTCGCGACCGGCGGGTATGTACCGCGTCAGTCAAAGCCTGCACATCGCGACGGGCATCTTCTCGATCCCGCTGCTGCTCGCCAAGCTCTGGACCGTCTACCCCTTCCTCTGGAAGCGCCCGGTCGTGGGAAGCGTCGCCCACTTCATCGAGCGGGTCAGCCTCATTCCGTTGGTCGGTGGTTCGCTGTTCATGTTGTTCAGCGGAGCCGCCAACATCGTGCAGTGGTACACCCCGATGGACTTCTACTTCACCTCGGGCCACTACTGGGGTGCGTGGATCACCATGGGTGGATTGGTGATCCACATCGGAGCCAAGGCGTCGATCGCGAAGCTGGCCATCTCTCGACAGGCCCCAGATCTGGACCTCCCGTCGACCGGCGGGCTCGACCGGCGTGGATTTCTCGGCACCATTTTCGGGACCGCTGGCGTACTGACCCTGGCGACCGCTGGGCAGACGGTTTGGCCACTTCGACATGTGTCCGTCTTGGCCCCCCGCCGACCCGACATCGGACCGCAGGGCCATCCCATCAACAAGACGTTCGCCGAATCGGCCATCAAACCCGAGGCGCTGACCGAGGAGAACTATCGCCTGGTGATCGGCGGGGCAGCACCGAGGGGTTTCAGCCTGACGTTGGCGGAACTTCGTGCGATGCCCCAGCACGAAACGGAATTGCCGATTCAATGCGTCGAGGGCTGGAGCTACAGCGCCCGGTGGAAGGGGGTTCGGTTGTCCGACCTGCTCGATCGCGCTGGCGTGGACCCCGACGCCTCGATTCGTGTCGATTCGATCGAAAGCAACTCGCTGTACGGATCGTCGCCGTTGAACTCCGACCAGGCCCGGGATGGCGACACGATCCTGGCCCTCGAGATCGATGGCGAGCCCTTGGCGCCGGATCACGGCTATCCGGTCCGGCTCATTGCGCCCAACCGCCCCGGTGTGCAGCAGACCAAGTGGCTCGGAACGGTGTTCGTGCTGTGACCGACATGACCCACGACAGTGAAACTCACGGCATGTCCGGCGCCACTTCCGGCGACCCGTCGAACCAGACCGAAATCGTCGCCTACCCCGAGGGTTATCCGCGCCTGTTCTGGTTCGGATTGGTGGCCGGCTGGGTGGTGGTACTCGTGGGAATTCGCGGGTTGTTGTTGAACGCGACCGCCCCGATGCCCACCCATCCGTCGGGCTGGATCCAGGTCTTCGTCGGCGCCAATCTGGGCCACGATTTCGTGCTGGTGCCGCTGGTGCTGCTCATTGGTTGGCTGGTTGTGCGCACGGTGCCATCGAGCGTGCGAGCGCCGATTCAGGCCGGCCTGATCGCCTCTGGCATCGTCGCGTTCTACGCCTACCCGTCCGTCCGAGGATTCGGTCGACGGCCAGGCAATCCGTCGATCCTGCCCCAGAACTACGGCCGGGGCCTGCTGTTGGTGTTGGCGTTCATCTGGTTGATCGTTGCGGGGATCCTGGTGTGGTCTGCCCAACGGCGAACCCGAGCCAATCCACTGACCCACCCCGCCACGAACCCACTCCCTGATTCGCCCGAACAGACTGTGCAGTAGATGAACCCTGACATCCCACCCCTGAACCAACCAAAGGCCTACGACGAAGCTTCTGTCTTTCTCGTGGATGGCCTCCAGCGTGAGGCCCGACGCCAACGAGGACTCGCCGACAGCGCCGTGCCAGCGGTGTGTCTGTTGGATCCTGACGGCGACGTGGTTCGCCACCTCTCCCGCACCGGCGATGCCACCCGATTGGATTCGTGGGCGTGTTACCACTCCGAGATGTGGATCACGAAGGTCGATGACCTCGAACTGGGCATCGTTCCCTGTGCGGTTGGCGGGCCCTACGCGGTGATGGTGGCCGAGGAGCTCCAGGCATCCGGCTGCGAATTGATCATCTCCGTGACCTCGGCGGGTCGGATCCTCCCCGTTGCTGATCCGCCGTTCTTCGTCCTCATCAGCCGTGCCTGGCGCGATGAGGGAACAAGCCTGCACTATCTCCCGCCATCGGAGTGGGTCGAGATGCGAGCGCCGTTGGCAGCGATGTTCCCCGACGGCATCACCACACTCGACGAACCGGTGACCGTTGGGTCGTCGTGGACGACGGATGCTCCCTTCCGGGAGACGCCCAGCGCCATTGCTGCGGCCGAGCATGCCGGGATCCACGCGGTCGAGATGGAAGCTGCGGGGCTGTACGCCTATGCCCAGGCCATGGAACGAGACGTGATCTGTGTGGCGCACGTGACCAACAACATGGCGGTGGACGGCGACGACTTCGAAAAGGGTGTCGACGCTGGCACGCACCGGATCCTGGCACTCGTCGAGGCGATCGCCGACCGCTGGGAAGCCAGCAGGACCATCTGAATCACGCCAGAACGACGTCTTTCGTTGTCAGGCGAGGTCGAAGCGGGGGATGGCGGTCATGAGGAGGTCCGCCATGTTCGATGCGTTCGACCGCAGGTAGGCAAAGACGTCCTCCTGGGTCACCGGCGCAATGGTCGGATCTTTATCGAGACCGGCATCGAAATCGGTCACCAGGCCGATGCCGACATAGGGCAGGCCTGCCTCGGCGGCAAGCGCGGCCTCGGGCGCCTGGGTCATGTTGACGAGGTCCCAGCCCATCTGACGATGCCACGCCGACTCGGCCCGGGTGGAAAAGCGGGGCCCGCCGATCACGACAACCGTGCCGCCCTCATGCACGGTGAGGCGTTGAGCCCGGCCAACGTCGGCCAGGACGGCCCCGAGGGCAGCGTCGTACGGATCGGCGAAAGGCTGGTGCCAGGTCTCGGGTCCGTCGAAGAAGGTTCCATCGCGCCCTGATGTCCGATCGACGAGTTGATCGACGACGACCAGGTGACCCCGATCGAGATCGGCTCGGAGCGAGCCGCAGGCGAATGGTGCAATCAGGGCGCGCACACCGAGAGCCGCCATCGTCCAGATGTTGGCGCGGAAGTTCACTCGATGGGCGGGAATCGAATGGCTGTTGCCGTGTCGTGGGATGAAGGCCACGCGTCGATCGCCGATTGATCCAATCAGTGGCGCCTCCGACGGCGGGCCGTACGGGGTGTCGATCTCTATCGTCTCGACGTCGGTGAGGAACTGATAGAAGCCGGACCCACCGAAGACTCCGACATCGGCGGTCGTGGTCGATCGTGCGATGTTCAGCATCAGGTCAAGCTACTCGGAGCGGTGCGGTTGCCAGCTGGGCCACGCCCACGTCAAACGGGACCGTTGGTCGACATCCGAACGCATCCCACAGTCGTTCTGGCGACGCGAAGACGTGCCGAACATCACCCTCACGCCAACCACCGACGACGGTCGGCGCGAGGGCTGGGTCGACTGCATCTGCGAGCGCCTTCGCCATGTCGAGAACAGTGCGTGGTTCGCCGCTCGCCACGTTGAAGGAAGCGTTGCTGGTGCCGTCACCAGTCATCGCTCCGGTGAGGGCCGCGCAGACCGACGCCGCGACGTCGGTGACGTGGACAAAATCGCGCGTCTGGCCACCGTCTTCGAACACGTTCGGGGCGACGCCGGCAGCGAGCGCCGAAAGAAAGATCGAGGCCACGCCGGCATAGGGGGTGAGCTGGGGCATTCGCGGGCCGTACACATTGTGGAAGCGCAGGGCGGTCACGTCGGAGCGATGCTCGGCTCCGAACGCGAACGCCAGATGTTCCTGGTGCAGTTTGGTGGCGGCGTAGACATTGCGTGGATCACACGCCACGTCTTCGGTGATGGCAATGGCTTCGAGCGATTCGCCGCACACGGGGCAGGGTGGCTCGTAGTTGCCGCCTTCCAGCGATTCCACCAGCCGTCGGGCAGGTCGAACCTCGCCATGAGTGGCACAGCGGTAGCGGCCTTCTCCGTAGACGACCATCGACGAGCCCAACACGTAGCGCCCGCGCCACCCGAGCTCGTGGGCGACGCCGAGTCCGACAGCGGTGCCGACGTCGTTGTTGCTCACGTAGTCAACGCAATCGCCGAAGTCGACGCCCAGTCCGACCTTGCCGGCGAGATGGGCAACGGCGTCAGCGCCGGGCAACACGTCGCGCCAGGCATCGGGATGGCGTATGTCGGTCCACCGGTAGTCGACGTCATCACGCAGATAGTCCGGTGTCACTCGGTGAGCGGCAGGGTCGAGGTTGTCGATGACGACGACATCGTGACCGGCGCCAGCGAGTTGATCGACGACGAAGGACCCAATGAAGCCGGCGCCGCCGGTGACCACGATGCGCATTGACATCCGACGCTACCGTGTCCCACAGATGCCACCTTCCGACCGACGACCAGACCACTTGCCACACCCGCTCTGCCAGCCAGAACCGTCGGGGGAGGAGCGGATCGGGGCGGAGCCGGCCGTGTTGGTTGACGTGATCCTTCCGACGTTGGACGAGGCGCTGGCGCTGCCGGCGCTCCTGGCCGCGATGCCAGATGGCTACCGCCCGATCGTGGTCGACAACGGATCGTCCGATGGCTCCGCTGAGATCGCTCGCGCGGCGGGCGCCATGGTGGTCGAGGAGTCCCACAAGGGCTTCGGCGCGGCCTGTTGGTGTGGGCTCAACGCCGCGACGGCGGACGTGGTGGCCTTCATGGATGCGGACGGTTCGCTGAACCCGCGCGACCTCCCGTCGGTGTGTGGCCCGGTACTACGCGGGGAGTCCGACCTGGTTCTCGGAGCGCGCATCGTCGGCCGTGGTGCCATGGCACCTCATGCGCGTCTCGCCAATCGTTACCTGGGTTGGAAGGTGAGCAGGATGACCGGCGCACCGATGTCGGATCTCGGACCGATGCGCGCCATGCGTCGTGAGCCGCTACTGGAGCTCGGGATGCAGGACCGGCGTTCCGGCTGGCCGCTCGAGATGGTGCTTCGCTCGGCGGCGGCTGGATGGCGGATCAGTGAGGTGAAGGTGCCGTACGCCAAACGCTCGGGTCGTTCGAAGGTGACCGGAACGGTCGGTGGCACCGCACGGGCCGTGCGCGACATGAGTCGATGGCTGAGGAACTTCTCGTGACGGCAAGTCGGCCAGAAGGAGCGATCGTCGTCATGGCCAAGGCGCCCGAACCTGGCCGATCCAAGACCCGGCTCTGTCCGCCACTCACGCTCGACCAAGCGGCCGAAGTCGCCGAAGCGGCGCTGATCGACACCCTGGCCGCCGTGTCATCGTGTGGCGCGACTCGTCGTGTCATTGCCCTCGATGGTGTCGCCGGGCCGTGGTTGCCCGACGGATTCGAGGTGATCGTCCAACGGGGTGACGGACTGGACCAGCGCTTGGCAGCGGCCTTTTCCGATGTGGGGGAGCGAGCCGTCATCATCGCCATGGACACCCCCCAGGTCACCCCCGTCCAGCTCAACTCGGCGTTGCTGGCGCTCGACGAGTTCGAGGCGATCCTCGGCCCGACGGTGGACGGTGGTTATTGGTGCATTGGGCTTCGCGTCGCCGACATCGACGTGACCACCGGGGTACCCATGAGTCAGCCCGATACGTGGGACCACCAACTGGCGCGCATCGAACAGCTCGGTTTGAGCTGCGGTGTCGTCGAGAAACTGATCGACATGGACGAACTCGGCGACGCATTGACGATCGCTGCGATGATCCCTGATTCGTCGGTGGCGCGTTGCCTGGCACAGATCCTCGATCCCGCCTGACACGACGACGCGCTGACCGGACTTTGGCCCGCGTTACCAAGTTCCGAAGAAGAGCGTTTGCAGCGCCACTCCCGCGGCGATCTGGGCAGCCAGCGCTGGCCATTTCCATGTGGGCGGTATTCGTATCAACAGCCATGCACCGGCGACCGTTATCCACGGTACGAATGGCAACCAGATCCGCTCGACCTCGGACTTCGACAGTCCGGACAGATCCGCGACCGCCACCGCCACGAGCGCAGGTCCGACGATCCACAACAACCGATCGCGTCGCGCGGCGCCAACGCTCGCCACGACCGTCGGACCCAGGACGCACGCGAACACGACCAGGTTGGCGATCACGAAGTACGAGAACGGTCGGTTCTGCTGTGCGTCGTCGAGTTCGTATTGACGTTGCACGGCGCTCAGCCCCGCGAACCAGTTGAACCCCAGCAGCGCCCACACGCCGAGCACCACCAAGACCCCGGCGCCCATCGGCACGAGCAACGCGGCCCGCCTGACCACCCCCAGACCGTCTTGGCTCGCCACCCCGCCAGAACGATGGTTCGGGTGTGGGAGACGGATCGTGAGGGCGACGGCCATGATGCCGACGAGGGGGACGACGCCATAGGTGAGGCTTACGCCAGCGCCAGCCATCAGGCCCGCTCCGAGCGCGATCGGCCACGAGCAGCGATCAGCTGCGACGGCCGCGAGCGCAATGGCGGCGGCTGCGACGGCTGCGAACAACGCGTCGGCGGTCGATCCCAAGAACACCGCCGCCGGGGTGATGGCGACCAGGACCGCGGCGTGTCGGGCGAGATCGCGGCCGGCCACCGATCGCACCGTGACGGCGATGCTGAGCGGAATGGTGGCCGCGACGCACAGCACGGCAACAGTCGCCCACCTGGGGCCGCTCAGCCCGATCGAGTCCAGCCCACCGAACAACGTGACCATGCCGGGGGGATGTGAACGGACGTGGGTCGGGAAGGTGGAGAAGAGCGTTTCGTTGTTGAAGCTCTCGAAGTACGCACGCCATCCGTTGGCGCGGATCCACTCCAACTGAGGGAGGTACTCGTCGCTGACTCCCATACTGCCGGTGAACCCTTCCCAACCGCCAGTGGCTGCCAGGAGTGCCGTCCACGCCGCTGTGAGGATCATCGATCCGATCACGGTGAGTCGCAACGTGATGCGCTCTCGCAAGAGCGCAACACCAGCAACCATTGCCCCCACGCCGATCGCTGCCAGCCACCAGTCCCAGCGTGGAAGCCACTTGTTCTGAAAGGGCGGCAGGCCGAGATTGATGCGACCGTCGGTCTCGATCACCAACGAGTGGCCGCGTGCGCGACTCCAGATGACCCCGACCACAACGAAGCCGACCGCGGCGCCCGAGACGATCCAGCGTCGTCGGGTCATCGGGCCTGCGGTCTGCGTCTGGTCGTCAACTATGGCGAAGCCACCGAGTTTGCATCGCTGGGTGCTGAGGTCAGAGCCCCCGCAACCGGCGCAACGGCCAAACCCAGCCCGAGCGCTGCGAGCACGGCGACCATGGTGGTCGAGGAACCCAACCCGATCAGCAATCCACCCTCGTCGTAGGTGAACATCAACACGACAGCGACGACTACCAGTGCCATGCCGGCAATGCGCTGTTGTGCGGCGTCAAGCACCTTGGAGGCGATGATCCCTCCAATACCGATCGCCGCAACGATGAGGCCCAACGCCACGGATCCGGTGAACACATTGCGACCGAACTCGTTGGGCAATGGCCGGAATGTGTTCGGTGGATCGACGAAGAGGGTGAAGGCCCTCCCGGTCAAGCCCTCACCGGAATGAGCGATCGCAATGATCACACCGAAGCCGATCGTGGCCCCGGCCATCGCTCGTGCGGATTGGGGTCGAGCAGTCGATGCTGTGACCAGTACGCCGAGGTGCAGCCCGATCATCAGGATGTACGCCCAGAACCATTCGCCCGGCGTGTTGGCGACGGCGGCCATAATCGCGAAACTCTGCACGATGCCGAGCACGGCGGCGCTGCGCTGGAATCGCCCCGACATGAGCAGCGCCGCGAGAGCGACTTCGCTGACGATGGTGATCCATCCGAATGCCCAGAGGTGCGGGCTGATGATGTGTTCGAACAGCCACGGGGCCCCGGGCAGAACGGGATGATCAACACCGGCGCGGGTGTAGTAGCACAACCCGCCGCAATCTGGCCCGCTGCGACCGAAGGTCGGCGGGATCTTCCAGACGACGTTGCTGAGCCACAACATCGCGGCGATCCAACGCAGCGTGGCCGGACCCCATCGTGCCGACGCCGAATCGACGTTCATCGTCACCTTGTCGATGGGGGAGTGAGCGGTGTTGGCGGTCATGAGTTTCTCCTCAGGCGCACGGGAACGTGCTGGCCAGTACGTCACCGGCGATTCGGTGCTGGCGGTACTCGTCGCTGACCGTCTCGATGGTTTTCTCGAGTGGCGACCAGCTGTCGCTGACCTTCATCGCGGGATCGATGGCGGCGACGGGATGCCACCAGACGCCGTCGGCGGTGATACACACCTCGGGCATCAGCGACGCCCGCGAGACGGTGAGCCCGGCATTGGCCGATCCTTGGCGGGCGACGCGGCGGACCACTCGTTGGTCGTCCTCCAAGCCGAGCTCGTCGAAGAACTGCACCAGCTCGACTTCGGTGGTGCCGGCATCGGCGCCGAGCGTGGCGGCCACACGTATGTGGAATCCGAGATCGATCGCCAAACGAATACCGGCGACCGCTTTGGCGAAGCTGCCGTCGCCGCGATGTCGATCATGAAGTTCTGGTGTGGCCGAGTCGAGGCTGATCTGCAGAGTCAAATTCTCACGGGGGAGCGATTCGAGTCGCCTGAGTCGTTCGCCCTGCCATTGCATGGCGTTGGTGAGGACCGTCGTCGGGAAGGCCGCCGTCGCATAGCGGAGGCGCTCGTCGAGATCGATCAGCATGAAGGGCTCGCCTCCGGTGAGGAACAGCTCGGCCACGCCGGCAGCAACGGCCTCGTCGACGATCGTTGCGAACTCCTCGACATCGATCACACGTCGTCGCGCCGTGGGCGACGACTCCACGCAGCAGTAGTCACACGCCAGGTTGCAATGGAAGTTGGTGTAGATCCACAATCGGTACCCAGGCCGCTTTTCCGGGCTGAGCGCGGCGATCGGATCGGCAATTCGTCCGCGGAAGATCTCGACGGCATCGGGATGAACAGCCAGCACTGTGTTGCCGGTGGCCTCGGTCCAACGTTGCGCAGCTGTGACATCGTCGGGGCCGTCGACTGGGACCAGCACCGTGCTGCCCGCGGCGGTGGCACCGACCGCCTCGATGAGCCGGAGCGTCAGGTGGAGTGACACGACTCAACCATCAGCAACGGTGCCAACGAGTCGGATTCGATCACCAGTGGTCCGAAATGTTCTGTTCGGTCATGGCATCGGACAACGACGCATAGCCGTCGAGTTCCGGAAGCTTCCATTTGGTGAGTCCTTCGAGTTCGAGAATGCGGCGCTGCTCGGGGATCTCCCAGTCCATGGCCAAAAGATGTTTCACCCATGGGTCGGTGCGATCGGTGTCCAGCGTGTCGAGGACCGAGAAGTTGCAGTGGCTGTAGGCCTCTGATTCCCACACGACAGCCAAGTCAGACACGGTGGCGTCGCCGCCGGCGCGCAGCGCATCCCACGTGTTGACGCCAATGGCTGCGACATCGGCGTCGCCGTCGATCACGGCTCGCATCGCGTCGAGATCGGAGCGACCGGTATCGCCGTGCTTGCCGACATCGGAATCGAAGATGATGAGTTCCATGTCGCCCTCGGTGACACCGGCTCGGCGGAGGAAATGCATGGGCAGGATCCGAGCTTGACCGGAGTCCCGCGATCCGAGCGCAACACGCTGTCCCTTCAGGGATTCGAGGCCCTCGAGGCCAGAGCCCGCACGGCCGACCATCAACGTCTTGAAGACCAGGTCAGTGTCCCGCGTGGCGAGCGCTCGTGCGGTGCCACCGGTTCGGCGCAGCGTTCTGATCCACGCCACGTTGGTGTTCCACGCAATGTCGATATGGCCAGCGAGGAGCGCTTCGACCTGACGTTCGTAGTTGGAGAAGAGAACGAAATCCATAGGGGCGTCGCTGTCAGCGAAGTACTCCCTGATTCCTTCCCAGATGGGGACGACGTTGGCGCTGTACGCGACAGCGCCAACCAACAATTCTTGACGATCGGTCATCAGTGCTCCTCGGTGGTTCAGAAGAGGTCCATGCCACAGAGGGCACGGCCAGCGAAATCGAACAGGGCATCGGAGGTGGGCGCCATGACAAATCCGGCGCGGGCGTCGCGAGCGAATCGCTCGATTCCGAGCTGTTTGGAGAAGCCGGCGCCGCCCGCAACGCGCATGGCGGTGTCGGTGATGCGCAGAGCGGCCTCGTTGCACGCCGCCTTGGTGGCCAGCACCGCCAGGACTGTGCCGTCGTCGGGGTTCTCGACCCGGGCAGCGGTCTCCTTGAGGAGTGCCTCGTGAGCGGCCAGATCGGCCCACCCCTTCGAGAGGTACGCCCGAATCGTGGGGAGGTCCGCCAGCTTCGAATCGAGGTGTTCGAACTTCGCCCCGGTTGCGTGGCTGATCGCCGCCTCGAGCGCCGCCCGAGCGAGACCGAGCGACACCGCTGAGTTGCCAACACAGAACCATGGCAGGACGACCTGCATCATCAGGCCGAAACCGCCCTTTTCGTCGCCGAGTCGAGCGCTGTCGTTGACGTCGACATCGAGCCGGACGGGTGCGGAGTCGTTCCCGCGCAGACCGACTCCGTCGAAGCTTCCCAGCACGTTGACCCCGGGATTGGTTCGGTCGACCACGTAGAGATTGGACTCGGTCGGGCCGTCTGCCTCGGAGGCCATGGCGCTGGTCACGTAGACATCCGCGGTGCGGGCGGAAGTGACCCAGCTCTTGTCGGCGCCGATGTTCACGGCGTCGGCGGTGGTGCGGGTGGCTTTGGAGACCGGTGCCCAGAAGTGGCTGCGGGAGCCCTTCTCGCTGAATGCCAGCGTGCCGAGTCGTGACCCGCTGGCGAAATCGGCGAGGAGTTCAGGGCCACCCTCCGAGGGTGGGGCAGCGTTGGTCACGGCGGTGGCGGCGAGATGCATCAGGTACACCATCGATGTCGATCCGCACGCCGACGCGACACCCATCATCGCCTCGACCAACGCCGTGGGTCCGCCGCCCATGCCGCCGACTTCTTCCGGCAGAATGAGGCCCAGGAGCCCGCTGTCGGCAAGGGACTGGACTTGTTCGGTGGGGAAAGTTCCGTCTCGGTCGACGGCGACGGCGCCAGCTCGAATTCCAGGGAGCACTTGGTCGAGTCGTTCTTTGACGGCACTGGACGATGACATGGGGGTACCTCTGGTTGCTGGTTCGCGTCATCCTCGCAGCGATCGTCATTCGCCGCTGCGGGAAATCATGTTTTCGGGATGACCTTTTCGACAACAGGTCCGAAACTGCACGTTCAGATATCGTCGCGATGGTCTCTCCGCTACTGGCAATCTGAGGAGCCGCAGATGACCGACCAACCGATCGATGCCGTCATCGAGAAATGGCACGCCCACCTGCGCGGACGCCTGCCGGGCGGACTCGACGAGTTGCTCGATGACGACGTGGTGTTCTTCTCGCCGATCGTCTTCACACCGCAGCGCGGCAAGGACATCACGAAGCTGTACCTGTTGGCTGCCGGCCAGACATTGCCGGGGGAGCGGCCCGACGCCACCGACCTGACATCGGGTGCGTTTCGCTACACCAAAGAGGTTCTCGCAGGAGACACCGCGGTGCTGGAATTCGAGACGACGGTTGAGGGTAAGTATGTCAACGGTGTCGACATCATCCGCTGCAACGACGTGGGCCGAATCATCGAGTTCCGCGTGATGATCCGCCCGCTCCAGGCGGTGAATCTGGTGCATCAGCAGATGGCCGCCATGTTGGAACAGATGAAGGCTTCAGGCCCCGAAGCGAACTGAGATGGGCTGACGGCGGAGCTCCAGCGCCCTGGCACCTTCCTCGGCGATGACGTGTTTCCGGGCATCGACGATGGCCGAGCGAACCAGGTTGAGTCCGCTGAGCCCCGGCAACGCATCGATGCGCTCCTCGACGCGATCGACCAGTTCGGCCCCATCTCCGGAACCGAAAAGGTACGCCGTGGCGAACGACGTCTCGATTTTCGGAACGTCGCCATTCCCGACCGGAGCCCATTGGTGACGAAGGAACCACGAGGTCACCTTCTGGGCGCGATCGTCCCCTTCGAGGAGCTCGCGAGCCCAGGCTGAGTAGTACCCGGCGTGGCGTCCCTCTTGTCGCATGATCCGTCCGAGGAGTTCGCTCAGGGCCGGATGGTCGGCGATCTGGGAGAGTCGGTTGTAGGCCGCGTTGGCGGTCCATTCGTTGATGGCGCCCCAGGTCATGTGGACAGCCGGGAACCTCCGGACCCCCACGCCGAGCGCCCAGAAAATCGCGGGGCTCCAGTTGAGGTAGCGCTTGTTCCATGCGCGCATCTCGGTGAGCCGCGGATCGTGAGCTGGACGGTCGTGCATGGCGAGCACGTGCCCCAAGGCCTGGCCGTGCCAATACTCCTCGTAGTTCCACAGCGTCAGGAAGGCCGTGAACTGGGGGTCCTTCCACGTAGGGAGCATGAGGAGTTCACGGGTATACAGCACCGTCTGGTACTCGATGTCGTGCATGTACCCGAGGCAGCGCAACACCTCCGGCGACAAGGGATCGGTGCGGAATGAATCGAAGTCCAAGTCGTCGGTCTTGAGCCGCCCGCCCTGTTCCTGGAACTTCTCGATGGGGATCCTCATGGCTCTCCTTCGTTGCGACGTCACGAGCGGATGGGAACGATCGAACCGCAGCTCTGCGCTTTTCAACACCGTAGAGCTGGCAGTCCGTCCGCGTTGTTCGTGACGAGCGCGGGAAACTTTTCTGACGAGAGTGTCGATTCGACGGCGAGCGAGCGCAGTCTGGCGACGCCCACAGGTCTCCCGAAATATCCCGGGCACAACCCCCGTTGGATCTGACGTGAAGACCCCGTTGTCCATCCTCGATCTGGCCATCATCGGCCCCGGCGACACCGCCCGCGACAGCCTCGAGGGAAGCGTGGCGCTCGCCCAGCGTGCGGAAGCATCGGGCTATCGGCGGGTCTGGTACGCCGAGCACCACAACATGTCGGCGATTGCC
>Ga0105047_10005390_pt1 | contig 22002 bp, 18 predicted proteins | sample MAT04_FD_78384 | JGI IMG/M metagenome (GOLD analysis project Ga0105047, IMG submission 78384) | Freshwater microbial communities from Lake Fryxell liftoff mats and glacier meltwater in Antarctica - MAT-04 (megahit assembly) | ecosystem: Environmental > Aquatic > Freshwater > Ice > Liftoff... | reverse complement strand
CCACAAAGGAAAGTTGAGAACGGTCGACTTCCAAAGCTATTAAATTGGACCATCTTCTCCGCCATCTTATACTTTTCGAATTTCAACACGTAAAAACAATGATTGTTTCCAAGACCTAGTGTTAGCGCTACATAAACTCCAAAATGGTAAACTAAACCGCTTAAAAGGATAAAGTTAATATCTTGTCGGCCTTTTGTTCAGCACTTTGCATATTTAGAAAGTTTCTGATATCCATTGCAATCAAAAGCTTTTTTTTTGGATATTTTCCAATTAATTTTAGTAAATTCATGGTCAGAATGTTATCACAATGTGTTTTTACTTAATTTCTTAGTTTAGCTGTTTTGGGCTGAATATGGAGTCAAAAACTAAAAAAATGAGATAATTGAAATGATCATTTTATCATAGTCCAGAGCGGGATTCTCTATATAATAACTTCTGTTAAGCCGTTCGATTTGTTATTCACCATTTTGTCAATTGCCTCTGCTTATTAATTTTTCTGATGTCTCAAAAACCCTTTTTACATAAGATTTATCTAAAAGGACTGGATTATAAAGAATCGGGTCTCCATGTCTGCCAAACTTAGCTCTTGAATGATGCTCATTATCAGGGGATAACAAAAGTGGCGTTATTTTTTTGCATATTCTTCTGCACTTTGGAAAAGTATTGACATAACGATCTGTTTTATTTTCAACAAAAATGAATTGTCTCCAAAAACGCCTGACATGGTATTAGAATTGATGATGCCTGGGTTCATATCATAAAAATTGGCCAATGAGCAACGATTTTCACTATTTAGTACATGGGATTCATGGACAACGATCATACTGTTATGGGCAACTGACCACCGATAATATCCCCCAAGCCATAATATTCAAAATTCCCCCTGTTTCAATAAATGTGCTCAATGTCACGCCTGTTGTACAGTTGATAGGCATAGTAATGGCATGCTTGTCAAGGAAAAAAGGTTGTACATTTAATGTAGATGTTAAACATACAACAACCAATAAGAATTGTGTAACCCTTAAAATTTCGAATAGCGTTACCTTTGCGCCATAAATTATTACTTTAAAAATAACAACGATTTTACGGTAAAGATGAATATAAAATATTTATTTTTCTTCTTGATTTTTATTGCTTCATCAGTTGCCATTAGTGCTCAGGTGAAGGTAGGAGACAATCCTACTATCATAGATTCTAATTCCGTTTTGGAGATTGAAAGTACAAATAAGGGTGTATTGATGCCTAGGTTACTTTTAGTTTCCACTGTCAATCCTGCACCACTTACAGCTCATATAGCTGGTATGACGGTGTACAATACGGCTAATATTAATGACATCATACCCGGATTTTATTATAACGATGGTTCAAAATGGGTGAAGTTAGCTCAGAATTTTACTGTCAATAATGGCGTAAGTGTAGCTCCCGGAAATGTCATCACATTAGGAGGGCCGCTCAACCAACCAACTGTCCTGGGTACCGACAATGTAAATACTTTAGCCATTACAGGACTTATTCAAGGAAATCCGTTATCAGATGACGTCGTGATGGTGGACCCTATGACAGGCGTTTTGAAAAAAGCACCGGTATCATCTCTAATCATAGAAAAACAGAGCCTTCAGATTTCGGTAAATGGGCAAACTCAGTTCACAACCCCTTTAGCTATTTCTGATATGGACAAGATCAACGTATACAGAAATGGCGCCCGAATTGGGGCAACATTCGTCGATCCATATACGATATCATTAGAACCAGGCATCATCTGTGTGACAGGAGACGAAATACGAATAGTACAATTTTATTAATTCATCCTATATTCTTAAAAACATTTAAATAATTAAAAATGAAAAAGTATTTTTTACCCGCGATTGCCCTTTTATTTGTAGGGTTTAGCGCGAATGCACAGCTCGATTCTACAAAAGTAATTGACAACAAAGGAACAATCAAATATGTACTCAAAGCTACAAATTCCAAGATAATCACACAACAAGATAGCTTAGTGCTATATGTTACGCCCAAACAATTAAGTACTTTGCAAAACCTAGGGAATACCACTTATGTAAAATATACAGATACTTCTTCCATGCTGGCAACGTACCTCAATAATGCAGCCAACGGGTTGAATAAAATTGGTCATACGGTAAAATTAGGTGGTGTATTGACAGATGCAGCTACCACAATTACCACGTCTGCTGCAAATCTATTGAACATACAAGGGCTCCAATCGGGAAGCAATACCACAGATAGTGTAATGGTCGTAAATCCTGCCACTGGGACATTAAGATGGATCTCTGCTTCCGCTTTGTTTAATGCGCTTACTTTTGAAAATGGTCTGACAAAAACAGGTAATGTAGTTACACTTGGTGGTGCATTAAATCAACCTACTACCATCACAACAGGCGCCGTAAATGTGTTAAAAATAGGCGGATTATTGTCCGGAAATGCAGCCACAGACAGTCTTGTAGTGGCAACTACCGATGGTACGCTGAAAAAAGTAACCAGAGAAACTATCCTGCAAAGCGGTGATCAAATATTTACTGCTCCCTTAGCTTTGCCATTAACACTAACTGTGACGGGAATGCCTGCGACTGTATCAAAAGTTTGGGTATTCAGAAATGGGGCTAAATTACTCGCAACTACCGATTATACTACCACTGCCGGTACAGTTACATTGATACCTAGTGCTGAGTGGTCAGTTTTGACAGGGGATATTTATGAAGTTCAGTGGGTCAAATAATTGATTAAATCACAACTCATTTTGTCATCACCAAAGGTAAAAGATGTTTAATTCTGTAGGAATAAGTACAAGAATTCTAGTAACAATAATCTGTGTGTGGTTTTGTGTTGGGCAAGGCCATACTCAGATTAGAGTTATTGATAATAAAGGAACACTCAGATCCATCGATACCAGTAAGTGGACATTGAATGGGGCAGATATTTTTAATAAAAATTCCGGTAGTGTAGGCATAGGGACTAATAGCCCTCAAGCCAAATTGCACACAAACGGTACACTGAGATTTCAGGCTTTAGCAACAAATACTGTAAATACAAATATACTTTCTACGGATATTAATGGCAATGTTACCACTAGGACACTGGCAAATTTATTGAGTGGGTCAGCTATTACTTCACTGAATGGGTTAACAAACTCGATCCAGACATTTGCCACAGGTACAGTAGGAAGTGATTTTGGTATATCATCGAGTGGTTCGGTACACACATTCAACTTACCTACAGCATCTTCAACAGTCAGAGGTTTGCTCAGCTCTGCCAACTGGACAACTTTTAACAATAAAGAAAATGCCATCACAGCAGGTACTACTTTGCAATACTGGAGAGGTGATAAGACATGGCAAACACTCAATACAACAGCTGTGCCTGAAGGAAGTAGTTTGTACTATACAGATGCCCGTGCACGCACTGCACTATCGCTGACTACTACCGGTACAAGTGGGGTAGCCACATATAATAATACCACTGGCGTATTTAACATTCCCAATTATACAGATGGGGGCATTACTTCTCTGAATGGACTTACCGCACTCAGTCAGACATTTGCCACAGGTACAGCAGGAAGTGATTTTGGTATATCATCTAACGGTTCGGTACACACATTCAACCTGCCTACGGCTTCTTCTACAGTGAGAGGATTGTTGAGTGCTGCCAACTGGACTTCATTTAATAATAAAATTACATCTGTAAGTGGTACATCGCCTATCACCGCCATTACCGCCGGCACTTCTGTGACAGTTGACATCAACAGAAATAATATTGTAGCAGGTACAAGTTCTACCGCTGCCACTTCTCCCCTGACCTTGGATGCAGGTGCAACAAATGCTGTTGTCGGCGGCGCCAATGCAACACTCACAGTAAATAACACCGCCGCATTATGGAATGCCAATCAACTGCAGGGCCGAAATATAACATCAACAGCGCCAACTGCAGGACAGGTATTGGGATATGATGGGACCAATTGGTTGCCTGTGACAGCCTTGCCTCAAGTATTGGTAGATGCCAACAGAACTTCTACTTATACAACAGCGGCTGCTTATACTACGTTGGTCTATAATACCGCAGCCATAAATGTGGGTACGGCATACAACACCACATCAGGTGTTTTCACTGCCCCAGCCACAGGGCTTTATCATATTCTTGTCAATAATATATTTAGTGGCATTAACGTAAATGATAACTATTTGCGAGGGCGCATAATCGCAAATGGCAATATTAATATTGAGTCAGTTGTACTGTTTACGCTATTTACAGGTGCCACATCATATAATTCAATGAATATGAGTACAATTTTAACTCTGACAAGTGGGCAAACATTAAACATTCAGACAGGCGGTGAGCAAGGAAGTGTAGACCCTGAAACTGGTACCGGACAACACAATCTGAAAATAATAAGGCTAAATTAAAGCTTTTCTGGTTCTTAAATTCAACTAAAAGTAGTTTCAGTTGTGCCCGGCTTTATTCAAAATTTACTTACAGTCCAAAATATCGGACCATGTTTATATAAATTGTAAAAAATAAAATTGAATCATAAAGATAACATATTCAGTGTTTTGGTAGTCAAAGTTGTACTTCTGATGCTGATTGTGTCGTCTGGGTTGATGAGTCAATCAGGTACATTTGGAAATACGTTTGTCCATAATAATGGAGAAATGACCGTATTTAACAGTCATAATTTTGACAATGGAGGATCAGGTGTTATGCCTGGTATTGTAGGAACTACACGCAACCTAAATGCATTTTTTTCTTTTACTGGTAGTGGTGCCGTAACCAGTGTTTCAGATCAGGCGCATGTCGATGGGTATGTCAAAAATTACAATATACCTAACTTTATTTTTCCTGTCGGCGATAACCAGCAATATGGCCCAATAGGTATTTCTGCAAATACGATTAATGGCCCCATCAGCGCAGCCTATTTTAATGCAAATCCCAACATAGCAGTTACTTCATCTCTTTTAGGTGGGAATGAAGTACCCTTGCCTTCTGGGGCACCTTTTCCAACTACTTCACATGATCCAGATATAATAGATGTCAGTAAAAAAGAATATTGGGATTTAAACGGAACATCTCCCGTGGTGATTACATTATTTTGGAACCCGGCTTCAGATATAAATACATTAACAAGCAATGTAATATCTACGCTGACCATCACTGGCTGGGATGGTACCAAATGGGTTTCTATCCCTTCGACCATTGATATTGATGCATTATTGATCTCAGGCAGTATTTCATCAAATACAGAAATTATCCCAAATCAGTTTAGCATATATACCTTTGCTTCACTCGATTGTGAAAATAAACCCATACTTACCGTCGGAAATGTAATTTGCAATAACAATGATTACAGTATTGAATTTTTTACCAACGGACAAATCATCAATTTGAACGCCGGTATAATATCTGGAAATGTAATAACTGGAGTTCCATTGGGAGTGGATTTAAAGATTGTAGCTCAAAATAATGGGTGTTTGCAAACTATATTGGTTTCTGGCCCGATATCTTGCCATACAACATGTCAACTTCCCCTACTTACATTGGGACAGCCCGTTTGTGACGGCAACATCAGCAACACTTATAGTAGTAGTTTTACTCTACTTACTCAAGCCACTATCAGCACAAATGCAGGTAGTATATCTGGTAATAGTATTATAGACATACCTGTTGGTATAGATTTAATCATTACTGCCACCCAAGGTCAATGCAACGTTAGCTATAGAGTCAAAAGTCCAGCAAACTGTGTCAAAACCTGTCCAAAACCATTGATTAGTTTTAGTGGCCCTATATGTTCCACCGACCAATCATCTTATCAGTTAAACTATGTGTTGACCAATGGCGCTCAAATTAATTCAGATTATGGCATTGTATCTTCAGGCAAAATAATGGATATCCCTATTCAATTTCCAGTAACGATAAATATTAGCAAATCAAATTGTTCAAATGAATCAATCACCATATTTCCCCCTGCATGTAAAAATAATGCTTCTATTGGAAACTTTGTCTGGAATGATCTTAATGGCGACGGCCAGCAACAAATAGATGAACCAGCCATACCTAATATCCAGGTAAATCTATACCGAAATAACGGAGCGTATCTTTCAACTCAATATACCAACAATGTAGGAAACTATATTTTTGAAAACTTATATCCAGACTTATATTATCTGGAATTTTATAACCCTCCTGGATATGACAAAACATTTCCGAACAGAGGAAGTAATACTTCTGACAGTGATATTGATGGAAGCAATGGTCCCGGTACCACAGGCACAATAAAGATAATAGCAGGTCAAATAGATGATACATGGGATGCCGGATTCTATAAATGTGTTCCTATTGGCGATCTAGTATGGTATGATCTTAACGGAAATGATATTTGGGACACCAATGAAAATGGTATAAACGGAATTAAAGTAAATTTATGGAGAAACCATTTTGGGAATTGGTTAATATGGAACAATACCTATACTGGTCAAAAACCGGGAAGCCCTTCTGACGACGGATACTTTAATTTTTGTGCTCCTCCGGGAGAATATTACGTGGAAGTAATCATGCCTCCTTCGGGACTGGTGAGGGCAAGACCAAATGTCGGTATAAATGAAGAAATTGATAGTGATATTTTTTCAAATGGTAAAACTCCTGTATTTCAGGTGATGTCAGGCCAGACAAAAACTGATTTGGGTGCAGGATTTTATCCAATGGCTATTGTCGGGAATCTGGTATGGAGAGACGATAATTCCAATGGCCTTCAGGATCCATTTGAGCCCGGGATCACTGGGGTGAAAGTGGAAGCAATTGAATCGAGCACTGGAAATGTTGCCAGAATGAGTTATACAGATACCCAAGGTATTTATGTCATTGATTATCTTGAAAAACAAGAATATTATTTTAAATTTACGCCACCATCGGGATATTCTCCAACTATTCCCAAGGTAGGACCAGATAATCTGGACAGTGACGTAGATCATAGTTTAGGTCCCAACACGACGAGGGTATTCATATTTCAACCAGGCAGCACCAATGATAATATTGATTTAGGTCTTTTATTTGGAATTTTACCGCTAAATTGGTTGGAAGTGATGGCTTATCGTGAAGATGACAGACATGTTATCAATTGGAAAACCGCAAATGAAATAAATGTTAGTCACTATATCGTAGAAAGGAAAATAGATAAAGAAATAGCATTCACAAACATCATTGAAAATGTGAAAGCAAATGGAATTTTTAATGAAATCAACAATTACAGTGAGTCTGATGCAGACATATCCAAAAGTGGTCCTTTCTATTACAGAATAAAACAAGTTGATTTTGATGGCTCTTTTAGCTACAGCCCAATCGTGAAAATAGAAAAAGATATTGTCAGTTCCATCGAATTGTACCCAAATCCAGCCTTTGATGAAGCTACACTTACGATTGATTTGGTAAATGATACCAAACTTGGTATTGAACTCTATGGCAATTCGGCTCAATTGATAAAAGTAATTAAGGAAGTAGGCGAAGAAATACCAGGAGAAAAAAAATATAAAATTGACTTAACAGGTTACGATGCAGGGATGTATAAAATCATCGTCAATATAGATGGACATCATGAAGTCAAAAGACTTTTAAAGATAAAGTAGAGTAATAAACAAGCTTAATTTATTAAGTGTATACATCAGTAACTATAAAGTATCCTCTTCTTACAAGACAACATTCTAGCGAAATTTGTTAAAATAAAAGCTAAAATGTTGTTATCCATAATCATATTTAGCTTGAGCTTTTGATTTACCTTTACCTTATAATGAGCGAATTATGAAACTTATTTGGATAATGATGTAATGTTTTTTTCTGTATTATCATTGACCTTTGACCCTTAAAGATGATTACAGACATAGCCTGGTATTCAACCGCACTGATATCATAAATGCGGGTAAGACTCAATCCCAAAAAATGTTATGGATGTATCTCTCACAATCTAATAGTGTATAGAAACCAGACTTGAATTGAATTAATATCTCGTCGACAAATAATTAATCAATCATGAAACATAATTTTAAATTCTCTTTTTGGGCTCCTATTCTGTTAGTATCCGGCATGCTTCATGCCCAAGGGGTCGGAATGTTTACGGTTACACCTGATACTTCTTCTGCACTTCATGTATATTCTATCGATAAAGGTTTCTTGATGCCTCGGATGTCAACTGTACAAAGAGACTTAATCATCCGACCTGCTACAGGCTTGATGATTTACAACCTGACTACCAATACACTCGATATATACAGAGGTACTGGATGGACGACGGCGGCTCCATTTTCCCAATCCACTACGAATTTAGTCTATGTTTCTTCGCTTGCTGACCTACCTGCGCCGAGTGGAAATTCCATCTTGCTGGATGCTACCAAAATGTACATTTTTTCTGGGTTTGTAAATATTTCACCAAATTATTTAAACTTAAACGGGGCAGGATTGCGGGGAAACGATCCGGGGAAGGATGGGGTAATGTCGTCGGTAGCTGGAGGAGTGTTACGAAGTACAAATGTCGACGTATTTATTGAAAACCTTGCCGTCATCCCTGCAAGCGGCAGCACCAAAGCCTACGATTTTGGGGATGCGACGGGCACCAAATTTTGCAACTTGTTTTCTGGTTGCTCCGTAGTAGAAATCGGCATTCCAAGTCTTGGTGTAGGACAGGTAAGTGGATTTAAAGCCATTACGGTTGAGAAAAATTATTGGAATTGTAAGGATGGAATAAAAATTACAGGCAATGTTGGAAAATTTGTTTCTTTCTTAAATTATATCACAGGAATAAGTGCAGGTAGTGGTATAGAATTTTTAGCAGGTTTGACTATCAATGACATTGACCTTTCCAATAACTATTTTATCTTTACAGGCCAAACAGGAGTCAAGGTAAATGCAGGCGCCTCTATCAGCAATGGAAGGATGACCACCAATATGTTTCGTGGGGTAACGACGTTATTAAATGGTTTTGATTCTTATAGTTACGGCTGGGAAATGCAGCAAAATACGGAAATCCCCAACACAAGGTCGTTTGCGAGTTCTTACATGGATGGAAATACTACGGCTACTACATTTAGTGCTGTGGGTACCTATGTAAAAATATTGGGAGCCACAACGCTTATTAGTCAGCAGAAATTTACAGCATCAAACAACCGATTCACGTATGTTGGTAAGCGGAATATTACCAGCAGGGTGTTTGCCGTAATTGGTGGCAAGGCACCTGGTAATTCTACAGACTATACCATTACTTTTGCTAAAAACGGTACAGTCATTACTGCTCCTACCTCCTCAATAGGCCCTATGAGCAATGGTCAAGGTTTCCAAATTATACTTGAATCAGAAGTTGACCTTGCTACCAATGATTACGTAGAGGTATTTATAAAGAGCAATTCTGGAACCACCGCACTCAAGGTTTCTGATATGCAATTCAGGGTGAATGAATAAATAATTCTAAACCATTTATGTGGTTCAATTGAATCAAATTTGGTAAATCCCCTGTCATGCAAAAAGATTTTCTGAAACTACTATCATTAATTGGGGTATGCTGACATTCACAAAAATAAATGATTATCATATATTTATACCAAAATTTTGATGATTGAGTATCTAGAAATAAAAATGAAATTCGTCAAATGAATTGCACTTGATTGAATTTATTTTATAAGCCTTGTGTTCTCAAACTATTTGGTAGGTCATGATAGTAATAAGATTTTGCTATCTAATAGGTCATGATTCAATCCTAAATTGTAATTTCCCATCACAATTTTTTAATGGGAATTATATCTGTGGCTTGAAGTGTCTTATCTACCCAAATCGACTGCGTCAAGATGTAGGATATAGAAGATTGATTTTTCATTTTGGAACATTTGGTTATTCTGCTCTTCTTACAAAGCCTTAAAATTGAAGATTTGTTTGCAGTTGCACCGTACCTACAACCAACAGGAACTGCAAATTCTAAATGATTTACACTTCGGCCAAACACCTGAAAAAAAGTACCTTGCAAAGGTACTAACGTACATTATATCTTTAATAAAAAATTTTCTAAATTCATTCCTTTGTCTTGATATTGATAGGTCGTCATTACTGCTTTTTCTAAAAATTGTTTAAGCATGGTAAAATCAGCGGGTTTGGTGATATAAACATTAGCTCCGTTAAGAAATGTTTCTTCCATATCATTTTTATTGTCAGACGTGGAGTAAATAGCTATGGAAACATCTTTTAGTTTTTCATTGCTTCTGATTTCTTTCAAACATTCCAAACCATTTTTGCGGGGCATGTTGAGATCAAGAAAAAGAAGGTGTGGTAACTTGGCATCCTTGATATTGAGATATTCCATGAGTTGAGCACCGTCATTGACTGTTTTAACGACGGTTTTAATTTTTAATTCTGAAAAAGCTTCTGTAAAAAGAAAGCGGTCAGCTTCATCGTCATCTGCAAGAAGAATTTGTAATGGTGAGTTGTTCATTTTGTATTATTTTTTTGGCAAAGCAGGAATATAAATATCAAAAGTAGCTCCTTTATTAAGTTCGCCTGTTGCAGTAATGAAGCCGTTATGATTTTCAACTATTTTTTTGACAATAGCAAGCCCGATGCCAGAGCCAGCGAATTCATCTTTGCTGTGGAGCTTTTGGAATACTTCAAATATTTTTTCACTAAATCCATTTTCAAAGCCAATGCCATTGTCAGAGATGGTAATGTGGCAGTATTCCTTTCCTCGCATAAGATTGCCGATATTTTCTTTATTAACCTTAATATTGACACTACTAATGGTTATATGTGGTGGAACTTTAGGATTAGAAAACTTAAGTGCATTGCTTATAAGATTTTGCATAAGTTGCTGAAACTGGAAGGGAATAATTTTTACTTCGCATATTCCCTTTACTTCTATGATGGCCTTTTTTTCTTCAATGGCTTCTCTAAAATCTTTTTTTACTTCTTCTATAATGGTATTAAGGTCCGTAAGCTCAAATTTCCTATCTGATGTGTTTAAACGGGAGAAGGTAAGTAAATCCTGAATTAGAGTTTGCATTCGTTCTGCTGCACTCTGCATGAGATGGAAATAATTTTTCCCGGTATCAGATAAGTTTTGACTTTCTTTTTCCATTAATCTGCCTGCAAAGGTTTGAATTTTACGCAGCGGCTCCTGCATATCGTGACTGGAAACATAAGTGAATGCTTCCAATTCTTTGTTCATATTTTTGAGCGATTTATTAGCTTGAAGTAATTCTACGGTTCTATTTTCCACTGCTTTTTCCAAAAATTCTTTTTGATTTTTTTGCTCTTGTATTTCGGTTTTAGTACCAATCCAAAGGATTATTTTACCGTGCTCATCCTTCAAAGGAACTGCCAGTGTAAGGTGCCATAAAAATGCTCCATCATGTCGAAGAAACCTGCTTTCCATTACAAAGTCTTTACCAGAGGCGATGGATCGTTTCCATCGTTTTTCATTTTCATCAAAATCATCTGGATGAGTGATTTTTTTCCATTCCCAATCATTTATATTTTCTATTGAGAGACCAGTATAATCCAGAAATGTTTGATTAAAATAAGTTTTATTACCCCGGGCATCTGCTGTCCATACTTTTTGAGGCATTAATTCTGCCAGTTGTCTGAATTTTTTTTCGCTTTCCTTAATGATATCTGACTGCTTCATTTGTTCACTGATATCGGTATTTGTTCCAATCCAACGAATTACTTTTCCTTTTTTGTTAAACATAGGTATTGCACTAGTGAGAAATGGCCGATACAAATGATCTGCCCCTTTTAACGAAAATACCATCTCAAACGGCTCTCCACTATGTATACATTGACGCCACCGCTCCTCCACCAATAGCAATTGCTCAGGATCATGCACTGATTTCCAACCCCAGCCTTCCATTTCTTCTGGGGTAGTACCCGTGTATTCATACCATCTGTCGTTAAACCAAAAAATCCAACCGTCGGCATTCGCCATCCAAGCCAGGTTGTGTATATTATTTGCAAGGATATTGAATTGTTTTTCACTTTCTTCTATTTTTATTCTGGCTTCAATTTCCTTCTTCAAAAGCTTTTTTCCCAATTCCCTTTCTATTTTAGCCCTGGCAATCTCACTGTTAAGCAATTCTTTTTCCTTCAGCTCCTTTTCCAATAATAGTCGTCTTACTTCTGTAATATCGGATATGATTAGGAGGATTAGATGTTCCCTGTGCGCTTCCTGAATAATACGGCTTGCGTTGAGTGACATTATTTTTTCACCCAAATGCAGAAAGGTGTGTTTCACTTCGTAGTTGAATAATTGAGCATCTTTTGTAAAGATATCATCAAGCATTTCACGCAATTTAGGAATATTCCATTGTTTGTTTCCCAAATCGTATAAAAGCTTTCCTTTAGTTTGTTCTTCGGTAACATCAAATGTTGTATAAAATGGTTTGTTGGCAGATTTTACCCGAAGGTCTTTACCTAATACAAGCATGGGTTCATTCATGGTGCTCACGATTGCTTCAGAATATTCATACGATTCATTGAGCAGATCATTACGTGAATGCAATTCCTGATTGGTCGTAATGAGCTCTTCGTTCGCAGATTCTATCTCTTCTTTAGACGTTTCCAATTCTTCATTTAAAGTTTGCAACTCTTCGTTACTTGACACTACTTCTTCATTGGCACTTTGCAACTCCTCGGTAAAAGCTTCGTGTTCCTGTCCTATGGTAATGGCATCAGCGTGGGCGATTGCCAAATCATCTTCCAGTTTTTTTATCCTTCTATCCTTGGCAAGTGAATTGTTTTTTCCGCCTTCAACCAGTTGTGCATAAATTTCTGCTTGTTCATGTTCGGTAAAAATAACTAAAAGCAAGGGTTCATCCGTTTGTATTTCAATGGGCACTATTTCAACACTTATTATTCTTATTGTGGCATTTATTTTTAATTCAATTCCACCTTTGCGAAAGCGGTCCTTGGTTTTAATCACTTTTGCAATGGCATTGCTCAATTCAAAAGCAATCTCAGGCCTTGCCATTTTTAAAATATTAAATGTCGCTTTCCCTTTTGGGTGGGTGAGAAATAAATCGGTCGTGCCGCGAAACTGTACAATTTCCATTTGGTAATTGATGACAACGCTTGGGGGCATAAATTCTGAAACAAGCAGTGTATCAATGGCATTGTCAAGCCCGTCATAATAAACAGAACTATTTTTTTGAGTTGTTTTTTGATAGACTAGTGGCACACTTTTTTCAGCTTCCGTTTGTTGGACATATCGAGGTAAGAGTGTCGGCAGTGTACGAGTGCCTGAATTGATTTTGCGCGAAAATATTTTATACTTTTTATTAAAGCCTGTAAATAGATTGGCTGAATGACTGATGTTCTCGGACTTACCGAGCATCAAAAAACCATCGCTGTTTAAAGCATAATGAAACGTGTTGACTGCTTTTTTTTGAGCAGCAGTATCTAAATAAATAAAGAGATTGCAACAACTTATAAAATCAAGGCGCGAGAAAGGCGGGTCACCTAATATATTATGCGGTGCAAATAAACACATGTCCCGCAAGGATTTATTCACCCGGAAACTGCCTTCATCTTTGGTAAAGAAACGCTGTATTCTTTTGGGCGAAACAGTTTCCAATTCCTGACTAGTGTAAGTACCGATACGGGCTTTGCTTATTGCCTGTTGGCTAAGGTCAGTGGCAAATATCTGAACAGGGACGCTGGTGGTTTGGCTACCCTGAATTTCGAGTATCATCATGGCAATAGAATAGGCTTCCTGTCCTGTCGAACAGGCAGGAACCCATATACGCAAAGATTCACCCACTTTTTTTCCTTTAAGCAACTTAGGGAAAAGATTTTCTTCTAAATATTTGTGTGTGTCGGTGTCGCGGAAAAAACTGGTTACATTTATCAATAAGTCCTGATAGAGAATATTGATCTCTGCATTTTTTTGTGCAAGCAGTTTTGAATATTCTTTGAGGGTCTTTATTTTATACAACGACATTCTGCGGACAATTCGCCGTTTGATGGTACTCAATTTGTAGACACTGAAATCAACACCTTTGTCCTTGTGTAAATGGCTGAGAATTGTTTTTAAATCGGGATTTTGATTATCTATCAAATCTTCTTCACCGGCTTTCACTTCAGTGGTTTTAATTAGGGGATGTTTGCTAAGTCTCACCAGTTCAAGTGCAATATCTTTTGGCGATAATATAAAGTCTACTGCACCCGTGGCTATAGCAGAGTGAGGCATGCTGGTAAATTTTGCCGAATCGTCCTGTGCAAAGGTTAAGCCACCTTCTTGTTTAATGGCTTTAATGCCCACTGAGCCATCACTGGCGCTACCAGAAAGAACAATACCGATCACTCTTTCTTTTTGTGCTTCCGCAAGTGAAGAAAAAAGAATGTCGATCGAGATGGCTGAGCCACTTTCAGAACGAGGAATTAATTTTATGTGGCCATCCGTTACCTCTAGACCTTTATTGTATGGTATAACAAAAACATTATTTGGTAGGATTTTATCCATATTATCGATTTCCTGCACCTTCATTTTTGTCTTCTTTGACAAAATTTCAGTCAACATGCTTTTGTGATCGGGGCTAAGGTGCTGCACATAAATAAAAGCCATACCCGTATCGGGTGGGAGCGTTGTTAATAACTCCATCATGGCTTCCAACCCACCTGCTGATGCACCAATAGCGACGACAGGAAAAGAATTTTCTTTAACTTCTTTTACCTCAGGTGATACTTTTTTTGCTGAGGTTTTTTTCATTTCTCATCTGGAATTACTGTGAATTCACCCGTAATCATAAATTTATCCCTATTCGGCATTGGCTTTTTCTGCATTATTAGCGTCAGCGCTTCATAAATAACTTTTTTAATGGTCGAGAAATCAGCTGGCTTGGTTATGTAGTAGTGCGCAGCATCTCTGAAAACATCTTTTACTTTTTCCATATCTGAAGCAGTAGAAAATATGATGACCGGGATGTCCTGAAGTTCGGTATTGCGTTTTATTTCCCCTAAAGATAAAAAACCGTTTTTCCGAGGCATATTCAAGTCCAAAAAAAGGACATCAGGCAGTTGCTTTTTATTCTTATTGAGCTCTGCTATGAGTTGTTCACCATCGTGTACGATGGTAAGGTGGGCTGATATTGGCAATTCTTCTAAAGCATCTTTGAAGAGAACACAATCTGCTTGGTCGTCATCAGCGAGAATTATATTAATATTTGGTGTCATCATCTTGCAAAGTTAAGCATTTAAGTGGATTTTTGTGTGTTATGAGTTGAAAGGTTTGTATAAAAAGTTGCACTATCATAAGAAATTTTCTTTATGGACTAACTGTCTTTTGTTTAACCTTTACTTCATCATGTTCAAAAGATGACTGTCTGACTGATGATAATTCCAATAATATAATCAGCAGTAGAAACATCGAAAAATCGGGTACATGGTTTATATCTCTCTTTTCTGAAGATGGGAAAAATCAAACCAGCCAGTTTGCAGGGTATGCTTTTGAATTTCTATCAAATGGACTGATCGCTGCATCACAAGCCAGTGAGCGCACCAGCGGTACCTAGAAGTATTTTACAGATAGCGGAATATCAAAGATCATCATTGGTTTTTCAAGCGGTCGCAACTTTGAAAAAATATCTGAAGATTGGGAACTATTACAAGAATCTGACACCAGCATAAAACTAAATATGTAAAAGGTGGAAATGGCAGTATCTCAACCCTTAATTTTGGTAAATAAGAAAGTACAATCATCAGCCTTTATTCTATGAAGCAGTATGTGATTTTAGCTTGTGTACTGCTTCTTTATTATAAAATAGTTTTGGTCAATTTGAAAAATGAAGCCTCAGCAAAAGAAAAAATATTACTCTCCTTTTGTCACTAATACGAAAACCCCATTCATACTTTTCGCCGGCATAATGCTAATTTTATTTGCATTCTGGATAGGACAATCTGGTATACTGCACCAATTCCATCATTGGTGTTGTTCTATTTTTTTTTCACAAATTATTTTGAATGGTTGACTTTTTATTTGATATCCAGAGTAGCATCGATGTTTAGTACCAAAAATCAGCCAAATGAATTCTTTCACAGGTACTTAAAGAGTCATATCCAGTACTCAAAATCTATCTTCAGTTACTTCGTAAGTCTTTATAGATTCTTATGAAGACTTCACAGATTCTTGATGAGCCTCCGCAGGTACTCAAAGCGTATTGTCAGGCCATTGACATAGTTTTTAAAAAGATGAAGCTGTTCCCAACATTTTGTTAGAAACAACTCCATCAATAAACAATAAAAATCCTCCAATATTATTGCACAACTTATTTATTCTGCTTTTTTTCGTTTAAACATCATATCGCCTAAACTTTCTTCCTTCGCATCAAGAAGACGGGTAATGTTAAATCCAATCAAAAAAGCACCACTTGAAAAATCATTTTGGTTCAAAACATTATTGTATTGAGGCAAAATCCACTTATAATTACCCATAAATACTTGGAAAGCATGCAGAGGCGTAGCCAATTCAATCCCGAAACTTATATTCGGGTTGGGATTATTGGTAACATGTTTAGTAATTGGTTGATCATAATTACCGATAAAAGCGAAAGCATCAGAAATTTTATATCTTCCTAGAATACTAAACGACAGGTGGTCATTTTTCATTTTTCCTTTCTGGTCTCCGGCGTCATTTATGTAACCATCTACCGTATTGAAGTGTGATAAATTGATGGATCCCTGAACAGATAAATCTCTGGTAAGTTTCTTCGCCACCATCAACTGATGAAAATACGAATATCGATCCGTGCTGTTTACAAAATTTTCTTTTTTACGAGTATCGATACCTATATTTCCAAAGTATGTAACACTTACAGGAATAGATTTGTCTTTATTTTCCTTGAGTAGGGCATACTTCCAATTGATATCCCATAGCAAACGATCTTTTGTAAATCCAAATCCCAACATTAGTCTGTTAATAGGTGTATATCCAAAACCGATGCGGATATTTGAAGGAGCATAAAGGCCTAAAAAATCACTATACCCATTCTTTATCGTCCCAAAACGGTGTAAAATATCGAATTCAAATGTTCTGCGCAGAGGGACATGCACAGTTTGATTATCTATGAGCCACACACTTTCAAAGGTGTTGCCCACTCTCTGTAAACCACGGCTCTTTATGGCTAAAGTTTGTACGACTTCTTCTTCATTTTCCTGTGTATATCCAATGGGAACCCAAGAGATAAAAAGTAGAAAAAAGAAAATAACCGTGCTGATTTTAATATTATTTTTGATGGTCATGATATTGACTTTTAATTATTTAATGAACCTTGTTTAATCCATGCCAAAATTTTGGCATTGTAGGAAATATTTGGACCTGAAACCGGCATAGGAATTGACTTATTACCTTTCATCCACTGATACAACTCGCTTTCTTCAGGGTTTTCAGTATTTAAGTAATTGCCGTTAATTAAGGAATTGTAAGCTGATGCCGAAGATAAATCAGGTTTTATGCCTCCAGTATTGTGGCATCCTGATGTATTGCAGTCTTTATTAAAGATGACAATGACGTCATTATTAAAACTTACATCGCCACTAAATTCTTCATTCCCGTCCACGATGCTATTATCATAATAACAACCGCCAAATGAAATCAATCCAAATATGATAAAAAGTAGGATAACTTGAATTTTTGAATTTGACATGTCTCTTTTTTTAAAATAAATAAATTAATTCTATGATTGAATAAATTTCAATTAGAATCTATTTTTCAAAAATGAGCTTCAAATTAGCTTTAATTGAGTGTGCAATCTGAGCGTTTTCAAAAACTGCAAATCCAAAATACTGATCCTGAAATGAAGTAAAATCTATGTCGTTTACTGCATCACTAGTTTTCAATGCTCTCTTAAATTCTAACGTCCAAATTCCGTTTGCCCAAACAGCTTTACAAGGAATATCTCCCATACTTCCGGTATAAGAATCATTTAGGGTTACACCAGATATAGCTTTTGGTCCAACATTGCCACCTGCTCTTACATAATCGGTACCTACATTCGGATCTATCTTTGTTCCATCACTTAAAGTTAAAACTCCTGTATCTGATACTGCAGTTACCAATTTTGCAGTACCTGCCGTTACTTCTGAATTCATAATCCATCCGTGGTCAGTTTTTCCTGGTACAACATATTTAGGTACCGAAACTTTTACTTCAGGGGAAGAACCTGTGATAGCTATTATTTGAGCGTTGTTTTGATAAACATCCACACCATCATCTGATTTTCGTCCATTAGGGTAAGCATTATTTTGGTATTGGTCATGTATTTGATTACCAGCATTTACTCCACCACGTACTGATTTCCAGTGCCACATGTCAATTTTTTCTGTTGCAAAATTAGTAAAGTGACGACTTGAACCATCTGCTGCCGGTAAACCTGTATGGCATGATTTATAGCAGGTAGCACTATTCCATCCATTAACAGAGTTATTTATATTCCATAAAAATGAAATTTTATCCTCATAAAATGGCAACCTCGTCACACCTCCGGTAGCTCCAAAAGCGAAAGTGCCGCTCTCCTGAGCCCATCTTTTTGTTGTAGGATCAAAATACCATGGTGATCTCGATAGGGACTTTGTAGGGTCTTGCCATTCAGCCAAAAAATAAATATTTTCATTGTCATAAGCGGAGCGCAGGGTGACAGAAGGGATAATATTGGCAGTATATCCTCTAAAAATATCACCAGTCACTTCAGGAACAACAGTGCTAAACTCCAGTTTCGGGCTATTTGCCCATTGGGCGTCCACTGTTCCATCTATTGTAGGTGCAGAAGTCACTTTTACTGCTAATAAATCCCTGCCTTTAACCAAGGGTGAAGTAGAATCAATAATTTGATTGTCATTGGTACAATTTGGAAAATACAAAATGATTGTACCGATTAACAACATTACCATTAATGTTCTGAATTTTCTGTACGGTAAGTTCATAATATTATTTTTTATGTGAATTAAATGTGATTTACTAAATTTAATGCAAAGTTAATAAAGCAATTTTTACATTTTTATGACAATAATTAGATTTGTGTATGACCTTAATCATGACTTTGGGCAGTCAATTACAATTGATCCAGGATATCATGACCATCATCAAAATATGAGACAAACATTTGTGTAGTATGGAGTGATGGCGTAGTAAATACGCTAAATAAAATAGTTTGGAAAAAATTAATTCACCAATTAATAAATGCTAAGTACAACAAAAGTCTTCATTGGTGCACAGTTAAGCTTTGTTGATATGAATGCTCTGTCCACAAAATTAATTTTTCTAAATTTTGAAATTTATTTTACCTTGTTGCGTATGTCTATAGGTAAGTACAGTATTCTAGGTTCGTAAAATTTAACGGTGAGCTTCAAAATTGAACGTTGTGCTGGTTTGTCAGATCGAGAGATCATCCATATGTCATTGGCAGATTTGGAATATTTTGCTTGTCTGGTATTAAAATATGAATCCCGTCTACTGACCTATATCAAAAAAATATCGCAATGTACCCACGATGAAGCTGAAGACATACTTCAGGAAGCTTTCATCAAAATATGGAAAAACCTAAACGGCTACGATCCCAAACTCACGCTTGAAAGCTGGATATTTCGGATCGTCCACAATGAAACCATCAGTTTTTGGCGAAAAAAAACATCTTACTCCAAAGACAATATAGTACGACTGGATGACGAAAGACTAAATTTCCTAATGACGGCAGAAGACGTTGATGAAATGGAAGGGGAAAAATTCTTCCGCATCATAGAAGAAGTGCTTCCTTTGCTTAAACAGGAATATCGGGAAGTACTCGTCCTTAAGTACATGGAAGATAAAAGCTATGAAGAAATCTCTGACATATTAAAGATACCCGAAGGTACCGTGGCAACCAGAATCAACAGGGCTAAAAAATCTTTTAAAGCACTGGCCGGCGGAAAATTTGATCATACCCTATTTAATTAGCACAAATATGAACAACGCACAAAAAATCATCGACAAAATAAAGACTGAAAATATTAAACATCGCCAGGCATGGACCTTCTCCGCACAAGAGTTGATGACATGGAGTGCATTTTTGCTTTTTATCCTGATCGGTAGCATATCCTTTTCTATCATCCTTTTTGCCATCTCTGTCAGTGGTTTTGACTTGCTCTTACATTTCAAACACTCCAAAATGGAATCCGTATTGGTTCTTTTGCCATTGCTTTGGCTGGCTGTACTTATATTTTTCCTCGGCGCGTCCATAGCCAGTGTGGTACACACAGGCAGAGCGTACAAACTATCCTTTAGCAAGTGGGTAAGCTTAAGCACAGGAATAAGTATGGCCATCGGCACTTTGTTTTTTATCACCGGTGGGGCACGATGGCTGGAGCACAAGTTTGAAACCAACATAGAATCATACGAAAGTATTCAAGAGAAAAAAACAGCCATTTGGAGTCAGCCTGACTTGGGCACACTCTCCGGAGAAATCATCTCTTATGACGATCAAACGATCACTATCAAAGATTGGAAAAGTATCATCTGGAATATTTCATATCAGGAAGCTTTTATTGCACCTGTGGTAGAAATCGAAGAAGGTGTTCAAATAAAACTCAACGGTACTAAAACTGGATCCAATACATTCAAAGCTGAAAGTATCAAACCCTGGGGCGGCATGCCGGGTAAGTGTGTAAAATGATCTGTGATGGGGTGATCTATGATGGGGTTGTCGTGTCTTAAATATTTGTCCAGTCAAATTATTTTTTTTTGTAAAAAGTGAAAGAAAAATGAAAGGATTGCGTATTCCTTTTGACACACATTTGATTATTCATTTTAAAACATAAAACAATGAGACACATCACAATGATTTTAGGAATTATTACTGTATTTTTTTTATCCGCCTTTATGCCGTCTATTGAGCGTATCAAAAGTAGCAACACCATTAGTGATGATGAAAAAGCCGGATTGGTCAAAATGAGGGAGGAAGAAAAACTGGCTTTCGAAGTATATACTTTTCTGGATGAAAAATGGAATCATCGGGTATTTAATAATATCAAACAAAGTGAAAGCAGACATGGGGACATGGTAAAAGGATTGCTTGAGCAATACAACATTAAAGACCCTTATATCAACTCCAAAGGTAAATATGTAAACGCTGACATGCAAAAATTATATCAGGAATTGACAGCGAAAGGTAGTCAATCACTACAAGATGCCTTTACCGTGGGGGCAATCATTGAAGACATGGATATTGCAGATTTGGACAAACTGATGACTAAAACCACAAATAAAGACCTTCTGGATGTATACGAAAACCTGAATCTGGGATCCAGAAATCACATGCGGGCTTTCAACAGACAATTGGAAATGGGAAAAGTCAGTTATACTCCTTCTTACCTCTCTCAGGACCGTTTCGAAAACATCATCAATGGTGATCATGAAATAGGAAATTGTTACGCAGATAATTCAAACTTCAACGGCAAAGGCAACAAAGCTTGTGTCAACAAAAACGGAAAAGCTTGTGCAGGCAGTGTAAGCAAAAAATCCTGTGGTGGTGGCAATAGCAGTGCTTGTGCAGGATCAAAAGGCAATAAAAAAGGATGTTGTAAATAATCCCCGGGTTAGAATACAAACCATTTAAAACAAATTTTATTCATCATAATACATAAATAATGAAAAAGTTATTATTCGCGGTTGTTATTACCCTTATGGCTCTTGCTTCCTGTACCAAGGACAATAATGCCGAAAGTGTATTGACCGATCAGGAAAAATCAGATCTCATCTTTTTACGACAAGAAGAAAAACTGGCACATGATGTGTATGTTTATGCATACCAGAAATATGGAATTACTATTTTTGACAATATCTCCAATAGTGAAGTTACCCATATGAATGCAGTTTTAACCTTGATGGAAAAATATAATATCAATGATCCAGCAGATGGAATGGCTGAAGGTGTATTTGAAAATAATGATTTACAACTTTTGTATAATCAGCTTATCTCAAAAGTCAACCTAACTTTAATCGACGCACTT
>Ga0105047_10005387_pt1 | contig 22016 bp, 16 predicted proteins | sample MAT04_FD_78384 | JGI IMG/M metagenome (GOLD analysis project Ga0105047, IMG submission 78384) | Freshwater microbial communities from Lake Fryxell liftoff mats and glacier meltwater in Antarctica - MAT-04 (megahit assembly) | ecosystem: Environmental > Aquatic > Freshwater > Ice > Liftoff... | reverse complement strand
CCGCAGGATGTCCTCGAACAGCAGAACTTCGTCGGTCGCGGGAGGATTCGAGTCCCCGCGCGCGCGTTCTCGCGGGTCAGCAGGGTTCTGGTGCGCGAACGTCACCAGCGGTATCGGGATGTCCCGGATGTTCCACTGCGTTTCGCCGAACCGGCCGATCGTGTCGAAGAAGATCGCGTCGCCGGTCACGGCGATCAGATTGCGGCCGATCAGGGGGGACTTGCCGGTGATCGCGCGCAGCACGCGGCGCGCGGGGTTCGCCGATGTCGGGATGAACAGCACGCTGCGAATCCCCGGTGTCGTCGGGATCTGGCGGATGGTTTCCTCCAGGTTGTTGACCTCCTCGCGGCTCGCGGTGGCGAACGTGCCGATACTGTGCGGCATCTGGCAGGCATCGACCGACTTGATGAGCGGCACGCCCGAGAGGCGCAGCGGGTTGTCGGTGTCGCGGGTGTCGCCGTCGGCGAGCCCCAGGCGCGAAGCGAATCGCCCCGCGAGGTCCTGCGAAAAGGTGTCGTCGTCCCAGCGGATGCGGAACGCGCGGGGGTAGCCCGGAATCCCCATCGGGATCGACATCGGGTTGAAGCCGAACGCGGGCACTCGGCTGAGTAGCGCCTGCAACCGACACAATTGCAGCCCCGCATCGACCTCGGGGAGGTCCGCGACGAACGAAACCAGCGCATTGATGATGTGCTCGTTGTGGTAGCAGTAGCGGAAGGTCGCCGGGTAGATCTCGCGCAGCGCGCGTTCGTCGTCGGCGGAGGTCTGCGACATCTGGGTGTCGCCGCGACGCTCGGAGCGGTCGGAGAACTTCATCGCGGTCGCGGTGGTGATGAGCGCGAGCGGCGGCGGCCCCTTCCACGCGCCTTTGCCCGACAGCTTTTTGAGCACGCTGACGAGTTCGGCGGCGCGGTCGCTGGTCCCGCCGCCGATGACCGCGACGGGCGCGGGGTCGCGTCGGTGCAGCGCGGCGAGCCAGTCCTCGTAACTGAACGCCCCGGAGATCTTGTACCACCGGATGTGGATGCGCCCCGGCATCCCGCCCCCGGAGAGAGTCATCCGGGCGACTTCGGTCGTGCGTCCGGGTCGGGCGCGCGAGGTGTCGAGCGTCAGACCGGGTGTCTCGGCGGCGAGGTGTTCGGCAGCGGAGATCAGGCGGTTCCAGACGGGGGCGGAAGTCGTGGTGTGCAGCCAGGCGATTTCGATATCGCCCTGGGGCACGCCTTCGGGGCGAGCACTGACCTGAGAGACCCCGGAGAGTCCGTACAACCCCCACAGGAGAACGACGGCGGCGAGGATGCCGATGAGCAGCTTTTTCGGACGCATGACCGACCCTCGAGAGTACCCATCCGGACCGACGGAACCGCCCGCCGCAATCGACGCAGGAAATTCGCACAAAATACCGTGCGACGGAGCGTTGCATCCATACAAACTTCTGGAATACGTCAGCCGCATGCCGGACCGCGAGGACCGATGCCGCTGCTCCCATCCTACTGACGATAACCCGTATTTTCAGGATCGCCAAATATGTCGACCAGGACCATCATCATTTTCGGTGCATCCGGGGATCTGACGTTCCGCAAGCTGATCCCCGCGCTGTTCCGCCTGGACATCGAAGGTCTGCTTCCCGACGATGCCGTCGTCGTCGGTGTCGCCCGCAGCCCGTTCACCCCCGACCAGTTCCGCGAGCAGATGGCCGAGAAGGTCCAGGCGATCTTCAAGTCGGGCAACGAAGGTTGGAAGGGCGGGGCCTGGACCCGCTTCGCACGCCGCCTGGTCTACGTTCAGGGCGACGGCGCGAGCGCGGCTGGCCTCAAAAACCTCCACGAGTTCCTCGCCCAGCGCGAAGGCTCCAATGGCGGCGATCGCGTGTATTACCTCTCGGTCAAACCCGACCTCTACGCCCAGATCGCCTGTTCGATGGCCGAACTCGGCATGAACAAGGAAGACACCGGCTATCGTCGGCTGGTCATCGAAAAGCCGTTCGGAACCGACCTCGAATCGGCCCGCACGCTGACCACCGAGATCCAGACCCACTTCCGCGAGCGGCAGATCTACCGCATCGACCACTACATGGGTAAGGAGACGGTGCAGAACATCCTCGCGCTGCGCTTCGCGAATACCATGTTCGAGCCTTTGTGGAACAGCCAGTATATCGACCACGTCCAGATCTCCGTCGCCGAAAAGGTCGATGTAAAAGATCGCGCGGACTACTACGATAAGTCCGGCGTGCTGCGCGACATGTTCCAGTCGCACCTGCTTCAGGTGATGACGATGGTGTGCATGGAAGCCCCGTCCCGCTTCAACTCCGAGCGCATCCGCAACGAAAAGATCAAAGTCCTCGAGTCGATCGTCATCCCGACCGAAGCCGAGGCCGCCGGTGCGCTCGCCCTGGGCCAGTACCACGGCTACCACGGCTCCAAAGGCGTACGCGAGGGCTCGCGCACCCCGACGTATGCCGCGATCAGGTTGATGGTCGATAACCGCCGCTGGACCGGCGTTCCGTTTTACATCCGCTCGGGCAAGGCGATGAACACGCGCCTCAGCGAGATCGTCATCCAGTTCCGCCAACCGCCGCACAACATGTTCCAGCTCAAGCAGGGGACCGAGTTCGCGGCGAACCGGCTGGTGTTGCGAATCCAGCCCGATGAAGGCATCCAGTTGAGTTTTCAGACCAAGGTGCCCGCGGTCGATACCTTCGAGTTGGCGGCCCAGGAGCTGAAATTCGGCTACAAGACCGCGTTCCCCGACAAAACGATGCCCGAAGCTTACGAGCGACTGCTGCTCGACGCGGTCAAGGGCGACTCGGCACTGTTCATGCGTGCGGACGAGATCCTGCAATCGTGGCAGATCATGGACCCCCTGATCGCAGCGAGCGAGAACGCGGCGAACGTGCATCCCGAAGCGTATTCTGTCGGGACGACGGGCCCGGCTTGCGCCGATGCCCTCCTGGCGCGAGACGGTCGCAAGTGGCACGCCATCGGGTGATTTTCGGGCCGGGCTGAGTTCGGCGGAATTGAAGGTGACTGGCTCGACGGCGACACCCGCAGCAAAACGCTGCGGGTGTCGCCGTCGAGCCAGTCGGCTTCGGCTTCGTCGCGAGGGTCGGTCGAGAACCGTGGGGTCGCACGCGGGCTATAATGTCGTGGTTGGCCCCGAAAGCCGAAGCAGTTCGCAACGTTCTGCGGTCCACGTCGTGAGATCCTCTAACGTCGTAGCACCCGAAGCGAGGCGCAGGAACGCGGATTCTGTTTCTCGAGCGTCGGCAACGAACAGGATACCATTGAGACGGAGGAACAAGACCATCGACGCGAGTGCGGCTCGTTTGTTTCCGTCCCGAAATGCATGATTCTTCGTCAGCGAGTGTGCCAGTGCGGCGGCCTTCTCAATGAGCGATGGGTAGCATTCCTCCCCACCGAAAGCCGTTTGGGGTCGCGCGACTGCCGAACAGAGAAGTCCGCGGTCGCTCATCCCAGGCGAACCTCCGGTGTCGGCAATTTGCGCTGCATGGATTCCGATCACCTCATCGACGGTCAGGTAACGTATCACGCGAGTTTCCGGAGTGCGGTGGCATTCTGGAGCATTACCACCCGCAGTTCCGCCCAGAGTTCGTCGGTCATGCCCTCGGGCTGCTGCGCTCGCAATACTCGAGCCGTATCTTCCGTTCCCGGACCTACCCAATCGCGCGGAACCTCCCACAGTTCCGTCGAGCGTTCTCGCGCTGCGTCAATCGCAACCTTCAGGTTGCCGATCTCCGCGATCTGTTGGCCGGATTCCTGTAGCGATATCGCGTCGGCGAGGTAGGCGTTACCTAAATTCTCCCATGCACTGTACACTTCCCGAAGCAACCCGAGAACGGCAGTGAGGGGGTACTCGGGATCGACCTGCAATTGTTCGGCAGCGGCATTCCGAAATGCTTCGATCCGGTCGAATAGTTCGAGCGCGGGCTCGATGCTCCCCTGAAGCACCAGGCACGCATCTGCGGCTTCCTGGGCGCGCCTCAACTCCGTTACGGATACCGCACGTGTCGCATCGATCTCGGCGGACTTCCGAACCGCGAACATCCTTTTCACATCCATCATCAGGTCTGTAATAGCGCCAATAACGCACCTCCGTTCCGCACGACGCGGTATCGATATCCTATCACATACGACGCAGATCTGACATCGAGACGCGGGAGTATCGGGGGGCATTCCGATGAAGAATCCGCGTCTCGCCGTCGTCGGGGATTGTATCGACTTCCCCCGACTGATACCCTGACCGGGAAGCCACCTCCCCGGAGCGATCGATACCCATGTCCCGTCTGACCTCCCTCCCGGCACTCGCCCTGATCTCTCTGCTGTTCGTCGGGGGCGGGTTCTGGTACCTGAGGCACGCCGCGTCGCCTCCCGCCGGTTCCACCACCGCCGAACCGCTGGTCGTTCACGTCGCCGCAGGTCTCCGCGTGCCGACGGAGAAGATCGCCGCGAAGTACCGGGCCGAGACCGGCCAGCAGGTCGAACTCCGCTTCGGGGCTTCGCAGACCCTCCTCGCCAACGTCGAACTGACCCGACAGGGCGACCTGTACGTGCCCGCCGACGAAAGCTATCTCGAAGCCGCCAAAGGCAAAGACCTCCTCGCCGAACGCCTGCCGCTCGCCCGCATGAAAGCCGTCGTGCTGCTGCATTCGCGGATCGCGGTTGCGCCCGCGAGTCTGGGCGATCTGTACAAACATACCAAATCGATCGCGCAGGCCAACGTCGATGCCTCCGCGATCGGCAAACTCACGAAGCAGCACCTCGCGCGCACCGAGATGTGGAAACCGCTCGAACGGCGCACCGCAGGATTCAAGGGGACCGTCAACGCGGTCGGCAACGCGGTCAAAATCGGCTCGGTCGATGCCGGGATCGTCTGGGATGCGGTCGCGTTTCAGTACCCCGACTGCCGAACCGTATCGCTCCCCGAACTCGACGGCATCCGCGCCCGCGTCGAAGTCGGCGTGCTCAAAACCTCCGCGAACCCGACCGCAGCCCTGGAGTTCGCCCGTTACATCGCGTCCGAACCGGGGTTGAGCGAATTCCGCGATGCGGGGTTCGCCGATGTCGAAAATGGAGATGTCGCGGACGGCCGCCCGGAGATCACTTTGTACGCGGGTGCGATGCTGCGACCCGCGATCGAAGCCACCGTCGTCGAGTTCGAGATCCGCGAAGGAGTGCGAGTCAATCGGGTGTACAACGGCTGCGGTATCCTGGTGGGCCAGATGAAAGCGGGCGAGATCCCCGACGTGTACTTCGCGTGCGATACCCGCTTTATGGGCCAGGTCGAGGAGCACTTCCCCGACCGGACGGTCCTCTCGACCAACCAGTTAGTGATCGCGTTCCCCAAAGCCAACCCGAAGCGCATCCGGGGACTCGACGACCTGGGTCAGCCGGGACTGCGTTTGGGTGTCGGTCACGAACAGCAGTGCGCATTGGGTGCGATCACCAAAGAGACGTTTATCGTCAAAGGGGTATACGGGGACATTATGCGCAACGTGGAGGTGCAATCGCCGTCGGGGGATCTGCTCATCAACAAGCTCCGGACGGGGTCGCTCGACGCGGTCGTGGCCTACATCAGCAACGTGCGCCCCTACGAAGACGAACTGGCTTCGGTCGCGGTAACGGGGGTCGCGTGTACGACACCGGAGCAGCCGATCGCGGTATCGAACCGCTCGATGCAGCCGCAACTCGCGGGCCGCCTGATCGACGCTTTGAAAACGGCGGAATCGAAAGCCCGCTTCGAGGAACTGGGGTTCGGCTGGGGGGCGAATGCGAAATAGCCGGGCGGCATCGGTCGTGCGTTACGAACCGCAGGTTCGTATCATAATCGCATCCTTCCAGGAGTGAGACGAATGCGCTACTGGCTCCCGATCGCAATCGCGTGCGCTGTCCTGACCGCACCGTCGGTGGTAGCTGTCGAACCGCTGCCACCCGCACGTACCGATAGCTACGGCGATGCTCTCCCCAAAGGCGTATTGGCGAGACTCGGTTCCACGCGATTCCGCAGCGACTTCAACCCCAGCCATCTCGAGATATCGCCCGACGGCGCGCTCGTCGCCGTCGCCGATTTCGATGGGCATATCGACATCTTCGCTTGGCCGTCCGGATCGGCGGTGCGCAAGTTCGACGGCCGTTTCTTCCAAAAGGGAGAGATCATCGAGATCGTGTCGATTCACTTTGCGGCCGACTCGAAGAAGTTGATGGTCGTGGGGACCGAGCGCACTGTCGAGATCGATATCGAACGCAACCGCTGGATCGTGCGATCGGACAGCGCAGGAGGAATACCCAAATGCATCAGCCCCGATCTTCGCTACATCGTCACCCAGCGACGGTCGAATGGGCCGATCCCTTCGTTCGCCCTGTACCTGCACGACCTGAACGAAACCCGACCGACCGCCCGAAGGATCGGGAATGCGACCGCGACCGAGGACGAACTCGCGGTGGCGATCAGCCACGACAACCGTTGGCTGGCGTTGATGACCCCCGGCGACCCGCTCTCGCCCGAGCGGATCTACATTTTGAATCTGCGAACCGGCAAAGCGGTCGCCGCAGTCGCGGGCAACTACCGAACGCTTCGGCTCGAATTCGCCCCCGACGGACGGTCGCTCCTCGCTGTCGGGTCGAAGCTCGTCTTACTCCATCCGCTCGCCCTGCCGACCGACGACAAAACGCCCGCGCGGATCGGCCCGTCGAAAACGATCTTCATAGACGGAGATAACACCCCGCTCGCGTCGTTCGCCAATCGCGGCCGCGATATCCTGATAGCGAGCCGGGGCCTGGCCGTGATGCTGTACGATGTCGCCTCCCGCAGGATTCGGAAGTCGATCCCGGTCGGCGCGACGGTCGGAACGGTCCGAATGTCGCCCGACGGTCGCTGGTTGGCCACGCTCGACGAGTATGCGTCCGCCCCGTCGTTCCGGAACGTCGCGGACGGCGGTCCGATTCTCGACCAGCGCGGGCATACGTCGGGCGTTGTGGAACTGGCATTTTCGCAGGACGGTCGGACGCTGTACTCGGCTTCGCTGGATGGGACGGTAAAAACCTGGACGGTCGCCCCGCACCGGGGGGTTCGACAGGTCGCCCTCGGTTCCGCGCGTACGGTCGCAGAGGAACGCTGGCCGAGCCGCGAGATTCTCACCCGCCGGACGGGTCGGATTCTGGTGAACCTGCACCTCGACGAGTCGCGTTCGAGTCTGATTTCCCGGACGGAGATCGGCGAGTTGTTCGAGTGGAACCTCCGAAGCAAAACGCCCTGCGTCGAACTCCCGCGGTCGCTCGCCTCATCGACCGTGTGGTCGCCCTCCGAGGACGGCGGTTCGCTCGCGGTCGTCTGGGAGGATTTGAAGACAGTGGATCTCGTCGAGTTTCGCACGGGCCGGTCGCTGCACTCGATAACCACCACCCGATCCATCGTCTCGACGAAGTTCCACCCCGACGGTCGGACCCTCCTGACTTCGGGCGGACTCGACGATGTCGTCGCATGGGATATACGGACCGGGGCGGCACTCCCGGAAGTGCCCGCGTTCGACCGCGGACTCGCGCGGCGGGCGTGGATCGAACGGCACGAGGGCGAACTCGTCGTGCGCGACCGCGCGACGGGGCGACCTCAATTTTCCATCGATGGCATCGAAGGATGGGTAGGTTTCGCGCTATCGCGCGACGAGCGCGTGCTGATTGTCGTCGCCGGGAGCGAGATCCGCCGTTACGAACTCCCCAGCGGTCGGATGCGATCGCTGGGCGGGTCGGATGCGATCGGTTCCATCGCGATCTCCCCGGATGCCTCCCTGGTCGCAGTGGGCCTGAACAACGGCGAAATCCGCCTGCTCGACCAGCGTCCGTATCCGCGCGACCCCGACGTGCCCGCTTCGCCCCGCGAATGGGAGGCGTTGTGGGCGAGTCTCGTCGAGTCGAACCGCGACGAACGCGCCCAGGCCAGCCTCGTCCGCCAGTATCCCGCCGAGACGATTCGGGTTCTCGGCCGACGACACCTCTCGGCGAAACCCCCGACCCCGCAGCGCGTCGTCGAGTTGTTAAAACAACTCGACGACAACAAATACGCCCGACGCGAGGCCGCGATGCGGGAACTGCGCCGCGACAACACGACGATCCGGGCGACCCTCGAAGCGTTCCTCAAAACCCGGCCCTCGCCGGAAGTCGAAACCCGCGTCCGCCGACTGATCCAGGAAGGAGCGACCCTGCCGCCCTCCGGGGAGCGATTGCGCAATCTCCGCATCGTCGGCGTGCTGGAAGGCATCGGCACGCCCGACGTTGTGCCTCTGCTGCGAGAATACGCAGCGTCCCAGGACCCGATGCTCTCGACGCAGGCGAAGGACTCCCTGGTGCGATTGCGAAAGTGAGCGAATCGGCGATTCCGACCTCGGGATTCGTTTCGACCCATTCGTGTGTTAAACTACACTATCGGTCGGCGGAATCCAGTCGGGGATGTGAGGTGTCGAGATGACGAATGTCGAATGGGTCGAGATGTTGAGTGTCATTCCGCCGGATCAGCAAAACCAGATCGTCGTGATCCTCCACAACGGGTGCGAAGTCATGGTCGAGACGATCGCCCGCATCGAAGCCAACTTCCTGGTGATCCGCGGTCGCGTCGGCGGGACCATCGAGGAAGGCCGCGGGTTTTTCCTGCCGTTCTCCCAGATGCTCTACATGCGCATCGAACGCGAAGTCAAAATCTCCGAACTCAAAGGGATGTTCGGGGAGACGTTCGCCGACCGCAAGTCCAACCTCGACGAACTCGAAGTCGAGGTCGAAATCGCTGTCGTTCCACCGGTGGCGATCCCGGTCGCCGTCGTTCGGGAAAAAAAGCCGACCCCCGCAGGCGGCGACGACCCCGCTTCGGTCGCCCGCGCACTGCTGATGGAACGCATCCGCGCGGGACGCAACTCGATCGGTCGCCCCGACGGCAAATGAATGACGGACGGGCTGCTACATTTCTAGCGCATACCGCCCAGAGGTGCCGGTTCTCGCATCTGTTTCGCCGGGGCGGGGACCGGTGCCGTCGGTTCCCGATATTCGACCGCACGCACGCCGGTATCGCTGACCTCCGCGCCACCGTTGAGGAAATCTCGGGCGGCCTCGAACTTCGGATCGGCTTTCAGGGCCAGTTCCATGCGGGAACGCGCCCCGCTCTCGTCGCGGGTGTGCTTCATCATCATGGCGATGTTGTAGTGGGCGTCGGCCTCTGGCATGGACTTCGACAGCCACGCGAAGCTCTCGTCGTAGCGTCCGCCGCGAGCCAGAGTCAGGCCCAGCATCCGGCGATACTGCCGATTGTCCGGGTCGATTTTCGTCGCTTCGTGGAAGCTCTCGGCCGAGGCGTTCCAGTCCTTCGTGCGACCGTAGGCGATCCCCATTTCGGACCACACTTCGGCCTTCGCGGGATAGAGTTTGGTGAGTTTCCGGAAGAGTTCGACCGCGCGTTCCTTGTCCTGCATTTCCGAACTCAGTCGGGCGAGGCCGATATTCGCCCCGTACGACTTCGGGTCGATTTCGAGTGCCATCGCGTACGTCTGGCGGGCTTCGCTCTGGAGGCGTTCGCGGTCTTCGGTACTACGGCCCTCGCTCTGGGCGGCCACAGCGCGAACGTCGGCGAGTGCGACGTAGGTCTCGGGAAGCGGTTTGCCGCTCCGCCCTGCGGGTTCGGGGGTATTCATCGAGGTCTGCGGGCCGACCGTGGTCTGCGGGCCGACGCGGTCCTTCTGAAACATCCCGCAACCGACCGCACTCAACAGCAGAGGGGCAGTCAGCAGGAATCGTGAACGTCGCATGGGAGATAATCCCTTCCCGGTTCGCCGGGAGGAGGACTCCACCGCGAACGCATCAGAATTCCGGAATGAACGTGTTCGCCGCCTCGATCATCAGGTCGCGCGTCAAATGCACTGGTTGCCGTCTGTATCGACAGATCGACTGAACAATTTCCAATAAATCCCGACAATCGCTGGCGCGGGGCGACCTCCCCCGCAAATAGTACCGCTCGTACAGATAATCGACCGCCTCGGGGCACTGGGTCATCCCCAGCCGCTTCGCCACCGAGTAGAAGATCTTTTCGTACACGTCCCGGCCCGGAGCGTGGATCTGCACCTTGTGCCGAATGCGCCGCAGAAACGCATCGTCCACGAGTTCCTTCGGGTCGAGGTTGGTCGAGAAGATGATGAGTTGCTCGAACGGCACCTGGATCTTTTTGCCCGACGACACCGTCAAAAAGTCGTGCCTGTCTTCCAGCGGGAGGATCCAGCGGTTGAGCAACTCTTTGGGTCGGACGATCTGCCGACCGAAGTCGTCGATGAGAAACACCCCGCCGTTGGCCTTGAAGTGGATGGGGGCCTGGTAGTATTTGCTCTCGGAGTTGTACCGGAGGTCGAGCATATCGAGGGTCAGTTCGCCCCCGGTCACGATGACGGGTCGCTTGATGCGGACCCAGCGCGCGTCGTACGACCCCGAAGTCAGCAGTCGGCGGATGGTCGCATCGCCGTCGTCGATCCGGTCGTCGGGGGTGTCGTCGACGACGTGCAGCGCGGGGTCGTACAGAGTGACGACGTTGCCGTCGGCGATAAAGGCGTGGGGGACGTAGATCGCCCCGCCGGAGGTGTTCATGAACTCGCCGATCGCGCGAGCCATCGCGGTCTTGCCGTTACCGGGGGGACCGTAGATGAATACGCTGCGCCCGGAGACGATCGCCGGCCCGAGGGCGTTGAACATCTCCTCGCGGACGACGAGGTGCGAAAACGGCGCGATCAGTTGTTCGGGGGAGCAGGAGATGCCGGTGACGGCCTGGCGATAGGTCTGTTCGACGTAGTCTTCGATCGGGACGGGGGCGGGGCCGACGTACCCGCAGAGTTCCATGGCTTCGACCGCACGTCGGCGGCCCATATCGGTGAGTCCGTAGCGGTAGGAGACTTCGCCGACCATGTCCCCGCCGGTGACTTCGACCGACTTATCGACCTTGAGGAACTTGAGACTGTCCTGGAGGACGCGGAAAGGCAGGCAAAGAAACTGGGCGAGGTCGCGGCCCACAGTCGCCCCGCGGACGTAAAGCGTGCGCAGGATCGAATCGGACATAAACGCCGCCGACAAGCCGACCTGCTTGAGAGTTTCGGGACTCGCGGGCGGTTCGATCACCGAAGTCGTGTCCCAGTTCGATAAGCTTTTCATGGAAAATCCGGGTGCGTAATCGAGAGCGATGTCGGTAGCGACATCGAAGGATACCTTATTTTCGAGACTTCCCCGAACAAATGATGAGAATTCCCACGGCCCCGGCCCCGAGGGCGAGCAGCACCACGCCCGACTGCTGACCGAAGAAGTCGATCCAATAGCGTTTGAAGTTGTACCAGAATGCCGAACCGTCCGCGAAACAAGTCGTGAGGGACATCATGATGGAGACTCTTCGATGGAGGATGTTGAAACGACGAGACCACCGGGCGGTCGGCCCGATGGTTCGCCCGCGATTATCGCGGCATATTGCTGCCAGCGCCAGCGCCAGCGCCAGGCGCTCCGGGGCCGCCCCCGGGGCCAGCAGGACCGTTGGCTCCGCCCTGGGTATTCTGTCCGGCTCCCGCCCCTCCGCCTGCCGCACCTGCCGGGCCACCCGCTCCGCCACCGGCGCCACCGAGTACACCCGTGTACTGAATCTGGAGCGACCGGATCATCAGCGCGCCCGATTCGGCATTGAGGTTGAATGGCGCGGGGTCGTGGACCAGGATATCGAACGACATCGGCCGACCTGCGGTCTGGGCTCCGAGGTATTTCTGGATCGAGGCAACGCGCTTTTTGTCGAGCGATTCGCGGGTCGGGGCGAACTTGTCGTTGTCTTCCAGCGTGTATTTCAGGTCGCGGGCGGTCGCCAGGAACACGCGGCTGTCGGGTTGCGGGCGGCGACGCATCAACTGGTCGAGTTTATCCATGCCGCCTTCGGTCAGTTTGTCGCCAGCGACCTCGAAGTGGTGGTTCGAGATCGTCTGGTCCAGAACGTGGCCATTTTCCACTTGTGGGGCGAACGACGAAATGACCGCGTTGCGGGCCTGAGCGGTATAGCGCTCGGGGTAGCACGGGTCGAGGACATCGCGGTATTTTTCACCGCTGACGCAACCCAGAGCACCGAAAACGCCCAGGGCCATCGTGAAAGACAAAAATCGTTTCATCCTGAAATCTCCGGGCCGGTCATATTCCCCGCATCCTGCGGGGGCTTGCCGGTTATCCTGTTTATCGGCGATTCGCCGAACTACCGGGTTTGACAACCTTTCTTCCTTCGGCAGTTTTTGCCGGTCGCATCAGTTCTTCAGCAGGTTCTTCTGGATCTGGATCGCCGCGGGGCCCACGAGGACCACGAAGATCGCCGGGAAGATGAACAGAACCAGCGGGAAGATCAACTGTACCGCGCACTTGTTGGCCTTTTCTTCGGCGAGTTGCCGACGGCGGGTCCGCATCGAGTCGGACTGCACGCGCAACGCCTGAGCGATACTCGAACCGAATCGGTCGGCCTGGATCAGGATCGCGGCGAGCGACCGCATGTCGTCCACGCCCGTGCGCACGCCCAGATCGTGGAGAACTTCGCGGCGCGGTCGGCCCATCTGGAGTTGCATGTTCGCCAGTTCGAGTTCCTCGGTGATGACTTTGGCCTGCCCTTTCATTTCCTGGGTCACTTTGCGCAACCCCGCGTCCAGACCCAGACCGCTTTCGACGCACACCACCAACAGATCCAGCGCGTCGGGCAGGCTGAGAAAGATCTCCTTCTGGCGACTCGTGCGGAGGTGCCACAGCACGAGTTTGGGCAGGTTCAGCCCGATCATCAGAAACACGACGATCCACTGGATCGCTTTGAACGTGAACCCGTATTCGCTACAGAAGTAGATTGCGGCCGGGCCGGCGATGGCAACGAAGGTGATCGTGCGCAGCCCGAGGTAGATCCCCGGTGCGTTTTCGTTGCGGAACCCGGCGTTGGCCATCGTGACCTTGAGCGAGTTCTTCTCCAGGTCGGTCTGAGGCTGCATCGCCCCGCCAAGGCTGGAGATGACGTCGCGGAGGTTGGAGTACTTCGGCTGTCCGGGCATCAGTCCGTCGATTTCGGCGAGCGACTGCGGGCGGTTGAGGCGTTCGAGGCGTTCTTCGGCCTGGCTGGCGCGCTGCGAAAACTTCGTCAGCATCACCCAGGTGATCATCATAAACATGCCGAACACGAGGATCGGCTGGAGGTCGGCAAAGGTTCCGGCAAGAAGCATCACGGGGTATTCTCCGTCGGGGGTCAATCGGGGTGTGCGGTGTTGCGGGCGGAGCGTTCGCTCGTCGCCCGGTCGGGGTTAAACCTTGATGTCGACGATCTTCTTGATCGCGAAGGAGCCGATGAGCATCAGGACGATGGCCCCGATCGACATCTTGATCCCCATGTCGTCTTCCCAGAGCATCTTGATGTAATCGGGCTTCATCTGGAGCATCAGGAGGAACAAGCCGATCGGCAGCGCGATCAGCACGAGGCCCGAAAGGCGGCCTTCGGCGGTCAGCGACTTGACCTGACCCAGGATCTTGAACCGCTCGCGGATGACGTAGCCGATGCGCTCGAGGATTTCCGCGAGATCGCCCCCGGTCTGCCTCTGGATCGCCACCGAGGTGACGAAAAACCGCAGATCCAGACTCGGCACGCGATAGCACATGCCCTTCAGAGCGTCTTCGAGGGGGATGCCGAGATTCTGCTCTTCGTACACTCGGGCGAACTCTTTGGCGATGGGGTTGGGCATCTCCTCGGCGACGACGTGCATCCCGGCGGCGAGCGAGTGGCCCGCACGCAGGGCGCGGGCGACCAGTTCGAGCGAGTCGGGCAGCAGCGACTGGAACGCTTTGAGGCGACTCGCCCTCTTGAACCACAGCCACGCGAACGGCAGGACGAAGAACGCCGCCGCACCCACAGGGGCGACGTAGGGGTTCATCAACAGCGTCATGATCGACGCGCCGAAGAACGCGAGCCCCAGTGCCACGCCGAACAGCGCGGAAGGCTTGACGTTGACGTCCGCCTGCACGAACATCTTTTCGAGTTTGAACGCCTCGGGGGTGATGCGTTCCAGGAACGGCTTTTTATCGCCGTCCTGCTTGAGTGCTTCGCGCAGGAGGAGTTCGGCAGAAGAGTCGCGCGACGGGCCTCGGCCCATCATGTCTTCCAGTCGTTCGCTGGCGCGAATGCTCGTCGCATCCCGCATGAAATAGAACGCCCCGCCGAAGATGGCGGCGACGACGACGAAGGTCAGAATGGCCGGTAACATATCGAATTCTCGGGGGGTCGGTCGGGGTGCGTGCGGTCGATGTTTTTGGCTCGGCTCGACGGGAGGCGGTTCGCACCTCCCACCCGGGGTTGTCACCCCGGGCTATTAAATCCCGCCCCGTTGGGGCTCCCCAGCCCGGAGCCGAAAACCGGAGCCATCGGAGAGGGCGAACGATGTCTTTTGTCCGGGGAGCCCCAACGGGGCTGGATTTAATAGCCCGGGGTGACAACCCCGGGTGGCCTTCGATCCGTCGATCAGTCGCGGAGCAGGACTCGCTCGGCGAACATATTCGAGGGCAGTTTGACACCTTTGGCTTCGAGGCGCTGCACGAAGCTGGGGCGGACCCCGGTGGCCTCGAACTGGCCGAAGGCGCGGCCGTTCTGGTCCACGCCGAGTTGCTTGTAGCGGAACACTTCCTGCATGATGATGATGTCCTGTTCCATGTTCATCACCTCGGTGATGCTGGTGATTTTACGCGGCCCGCCCTGGAGGCGGTTCGCCTGCACCACGAGGTCCACCGCCGAGGCGATCTGCTGGCGCATCGCCTTGATCGGCAGGTCGAACCCGTTCATCATGATCATGGTTTCCATACGGCTCATCGCGTCGCGCACGGTGTTGGCGTGCAGCGTGGTCATCGAACCGGAGTGCCCGGTATTCATGGCCTGGAGCATGTCGAGGGTTTCGCCTCCGCGACACTCCCCGATAATGATGCGTTCGGGACGCATACGCAGGGCGTTGCGCACGAGATCGCGACACATGATCGCGCCTTTGCCTTCGATGTTCGGCGGGCGGGTTTCCAGGCGGACGACGTGGTCCTGCTGGAGCTGGAGTTCGGCGGCATCCTCGATCGTGACGATGCGCTCGTCGTGCGGGATAAAGCTCGACAGGGTGTTGAGCAGGGTGGTCTTACCGCAACCCGTACCGCCCGAGATCACGATGTTCATGCGGGCCTTGATCGCCCCCTCCATGAGCATCGCCATTTCGGGCGTGAACGCTTTGTAGTTGAGTAGATCTTCGAGCTTGAGCGGGTTCGACCCGAAGCGGCGAATCGACAGCGAGGCCCCGTCCAGGGCGATCGGCGGGATGACCGCGTTGACGCGGGAACCGTCGGGCAGTCGGGCATCGACCAGCGGATTGGTTTCGTCCACCCGCCGACCGACCTTCGAGACGATGCGGTCGATGATCTGCATCAGGTGGTCGTTGTCGCGGAAGGTGACATCGCACTTTTCGAGCTTGCCGCGGCGTTCGATGTAGATGTTCTTCGGGCCGTTGACGAGGATGTCCGAGATGGTCGGATCCTTGAGCAGCGGTTCGAGCGGCCCGAGCCCGAGGGTTTCGTCGAGGATTTCCTCGATGAGGCGTTCGCGTTCGAGGCGGTTGAGCAGCGGATTTTCGGTGTCGCACAGGTGCTCGATGACGCGGCGGATGTCGCGACGCAGGGCATCGGAACCGAGATCCTTCACGCGGCTGAAGTCGAGACGTTCGACGAGTTTGGAATGGATCTGGCGTTTGAGTTCGTCGTTGTTGCGACCGCCACCACTGACACCCGCATTGCTGATCGAAGCCGAATTGCCGCCGAGCGGGCCGCGACCGGTCGCCCCGCTGGTAGTGTTGGGCGCGCCGGGGTTGGGGTTGTTCGCGGAGTTCAGTTTGGACAGACCCTGCTGAAGTCTCGACATCTTTCAATCCTCACACGATGAAACTCAGGATGAACGAACCGGTCGAAGGTTGACGGTGGAAGTCATGCCACCCGGGGTTTTCACCCCGGGTTCGCGGTCCGCCGCGGTTCACGCCGGGGTGAAAACCCCGGGTTCGCGGTCCGCCGCGGTTCACGCCGGGGTGATAACCCCGGTTCCCCGCTCTACTTGCCGAACCAGCCGCGCTTTTTGACTTCGCTCGTAGCGGTATGGCCCGAGAAGATCTGCGCCTGGCTCATAAAGCTCTGATGCACTCGGGACTTCGGGGCGGAGCCGATCAGCGGCATCCCGGTCACACGAGAGGTTAGCACGGCTTTTGAGTCGTTGGGGATCTGCCAGTAAATCGGCTGCCCGATCACCTCCTGGGCCTTCTGGAGCGTGATCCCGCCGTCGATGTGTTCGGCACCGACGCGGTTGCACACCACGCGCACCTTATCGAGGATCTCGGGATCTTCTTTGAGCGAGTGCAGGATGCGGATGACGTTCCGCAGGCTCGACAGTTCGAGTTGCGTCAGGAGCAGGATGGTATCCGCCATGCGCAGAACCTGAATGTCGGTCGGCAGCATCGCCTTGCTCAGATCGACGATCAGGTGCGAATAGCTGATCTTCAGCAGATTCAGGATTCGCTCGATGTGCCCTTCGTGGATCCCGGAGATCTCGGCCATCTCTTCGGGATGCCGCAAAACGTAGACGTTCGTCTCGGGATGGTGGATCATCGCGCGTTTGAGATAGTTCATATCGAGCCGCTCGATGTTTCTCGCGAGGTCGGCGATCGAGATGTGATCCTTGTTCGCCAGTTCGATGGCGACATCGACGTCGCCCAGTGCCATGTCCAGATCGACCAGGCCGACGGAGTTGTTGATGTCCGCCGCGAGCGAAGCCGCCAGGTTGACCGCGACCGTCGTGCAGCCGACCCCCCCGCGCGAGCCCAGTACCGCGATGATCTGCGCGGGCTGCTGGCGGGCGTTGTTCACCTGTTGAGTGGGGTTGATGTTGATCGGGTCGCGCGAAGGGTCGTTGAGAGCGCGCCGGAGTGTGGCGACGAGGTCCTCGAGACTGATCGGCGGCGACACGAAGAACTTCGCGCCGCGCTGGAGCGATTGCAGGAGCGTGCTGGAATCGCTGCTGGTCGTGATGATCGGCAGGTTGGGGTACTGGCTCGCCAGATGCGACACCATCTGGAGCGACTTGACCTTATCGGCATCGAGGTTGACGAGGACGAGGTCGGGCATCGACTGCTTGATGACATCGTAGAAGTATTCGTAGCGCGTGCATTCGGCTTCGAGCCAGACGAAGTCCACGCCCAACAGCATGGTGCGGAGAGATTCGCGGCTGGATTCCACCGGGTCGACGATCGCGATGCGTTGCATGATGATTGATCCAATCCTGATTAGGTCCGTCGCGTCGTCCGGCGGGCGGCCCCTCTCGCTCTCGAGAGGGGCCGCCCGCCGGACGACGCGATACTCAAAACTCCGCGATCTTCGGAGGATCAGAACGGTCGGTTCCCGATAACGGGGGCGACCGGCTGGGCCTGCACCGGGACTTCGACCCGGGGGACCGGGGTCGCTTTCACGCCCTCGGTTTCGACTTCCATTTTCGGCAGCGACGCGGGAACCACCGGCATCCCCGGCAGCACCGGTTCGCCGACCCGCAGTTCCGAACCCATCGGCGCACTCACTGCGGGGATCGGCTCGTTGGGCACCAGGTCGCGGATCGCATCCCGCTTGCCGCCCGAGGTCGAAACCCCGGTCGGGATCGTCGGCATGGTCGCCTTCGGGGAAACCGAAGCCGCACCGACGTACGGTGTTGTTCCGGTAGCGGGGGCACACGTGCCCGTCGCACAATTCGCCCCGACCCCGCCGTGCCCGGCGACCCCGTGGATGCGGTCCCCGAGGGTGTTCGCCGGGAACCCGCTGTTGGCGTTGTACGCCGGCCCGCAGGGGAACGCTCCGGCCGGGTCGTTTTTATACCCGGCCTTGTACTTCTTATTCTCGAACACGTTCCGCTGTCCCCGCGGGAGTTCGAGCATGAGTTCCAGGTAGAACTCGTAATCGTCGGGTCTGCGGCTCTCGGCCCCCGGCAGACGCTGCGGGACCTGCCTGCAGTCCATCGGATCGACCAGGTGCGGGGTGATCAGAATCACCAACTCGGTTTCCTGCTCGGTGTAACTCGTCACGCTGAAAAGCGTCCCCAGGTACGGGATCTCGCCGAGTACGGGAATCTTGATCGTCGAACCCTGCTGGTTGGTCTGGATCAGCCCGCCAATGGCGAAGGTCTGGCCCGGTTCCATCACCACCGAGGTCGAGATCGACTGCTCGTCGAACCCCGGCGAGTTGCCGAACGGGGTCGTGATACCGAGCCCCTGATTCACGCCGCGCACCCGCGGTTCGACCTGGAGGAAGATCTTGCCGTTCCCGTAGACGATCGGCAGGAACCGCAGTTCGGTGCCGACTTCCTGGTAGGCCACGCCGGCCCCGTTGATCCCGGATGCCGCACTGACCACCGCCTGCTGTCCGCCCGCGAGGAACCGGCCTTCGCGCCCGCTCTGGACGATCAGCTTGGGCTCGGCGAGCGTTTTGGCGAGGCCTTCGGTTTTCAGAGCCTGCAACACTCCGTTGAACGTCGGGATGATCCCGAATACGACGTTGGCGGCACTCGACGTGCCGATCGTCGAACCCGCCCCGCCCGTCCCCGCACCGCCCGCAGCTCCCATTCCGGGAATCACCTGCGCCAACCCGCCGATCGTACTCGACAGGTTGAAGAACGAGTTCGGCGTGAAGTTGAAGTTGAACCCGCGGTTGCGGGCCTTCGTCCGGTCCACGCGGGCGATCGTCACGTCCAACTGCACCTGCTGGACCCCGCCGATAGTCATCGCATTGATGACCCCCTGGGGCCCGGTCCCGAGTACCGCCCCCGCGACGCGGAGGATGGTATCGGAGTCTTCGTTTTTGGCGATACTGCCGGTGAGGATCACCAGCCCGCCGCCCGCGGGGATCACATCGACGTTCGCGGTCGGCACGGTCCGGCGGATCAGGTTCCGCAGCAGTTCGATGTCCGGCTGGACGATGACCTCGATCGTCTCGCGCCCGCCGTCGATGTCGGTCAGTTCGACCTTCGTCGTGCCCACGCCCTTCCCGAAGAAGATCAGGATCGCGGGGTTCGACACGTCGGTCCGGGCATCGACCACGGTGTCCTTGTCGATGACCACACCCCGGATGGTTTTGCGACTTTTCATCTGGATCCGCTGCGTCGATTGCAGCGGGATGATGATCGCCCCGGTCCGGTCGGTCAGCGGGGGCTGGACCGGCTGCGGGAGGTCTTTTTTGCCGGCTTCCTGGGCGGACCCGGTCGTCGGGCCGGTCATCGCGGAAGCGGTACCGAACAGCAGGCCGGTTACGAGGCCATTGCGGAGAAATCGTTTCATCGGGTGAATTCCTTTCACACCATCCGGGATCGTTCCATCGATAATCGACAGGTCGGACCTTCCGGGGGGTCCGTCCGACCTGCCTGCGAGACCTGAGAGTATCAGTTCCGCAGCGTTACTTTTTCCGTCGGGGTCGCCTTCGAGGCCTCGGGCTTCATCGGATCGGTCGGGGCTTCGCCGCCGACCGGAATGCCGTTGGTATCGGCCTTCTCGACCTGCCTGAGATTCTCGGGAGTTTTTCCCTGATACTGGTACATTCTGATGCGGGCTCCGCTCTGGATGATGACCTCGTGGACGTAAGGCTTGGGGGCCCCCGGGATCCGCTCGATCGTCGGGCCTTCTTCTTCTGCCTTGACCGGGACCGCCTCTTTGGAAACCTGACGGTCCAATACCAATTGACCCTTCATCACCGGCACGGTGACGAACCGACCCTTGATCTCGCTGAGGTTCGTGATGACCGACTCGGGGAGCGCGTTTCTCAGGAACGACTTCATCTCGAACAGGTCGGCGATGTTCTTGTCGCTGACCTGGGTATTCAACTCGATGTCCGCTTTGGCGAAGACGATATCGACGGTGTCCACTTTCGGGACTTCGACGACCGCGATCTCGACATCTTTCTTCTTCGGCCCGAACAGCTCCATGGCTTCTTCGGTCGCACCGCTCGGGGCGTTTTCGGTCCCGGCACCGAGCAGGGCCAGATTCAACGACCCGCCCGCCTCGCCCGCCGCTTTGAGCAGTTCGGATTCCTTTTGGTTGACCGCGATCGAAACCGACTGGATCGTCGGGATCGCGCTGCCGCCGCCTTCGGGGCGACGGTCGGCGGTATCGACCGCGACGACCAGCATGTTTTGCATCAGCGTGAAACCGTGAATCTTGTTCTGGTCCCGGTTGTCCTTGCGGGAAGCCAGCACATTGACCCGCGAACCCTGGATAGCGAACCCGCCCGACGCGCCGACGACATCGGTTCGCAGGGCGTACATCATCTTGCCTTCCGGCAGGGCGATCCCGGCGAACGTACTCACGTCCTGCGGGGAGAAGTAGTTACCCTGACGCAGGGTGCGGCCGACCCGCTTGTTTTTGAGCATTTCCTGGTCGGTGATCACATCGGGCGAGACCGCGGTTCGGGGGAGCGATACGCGGGTCAGAGTCTCGTTGAAGTCCTTCTCTTCGAGGAGGGTTCCGACCTGGAGTTCTTTTTTGGCGGCGAGGACTTCGATCATGTCCACTTTCGAGCCACCGGCGTTGATTCGCGTGGACAGCACAGCCGCCACCAGACCGCACCCGCAGGCGATCGCCAGCAGGATCATATTCTTGGGTTTCATTCCGAAGTCCTCAGGGTGTCCATCAGGTTGTAAAGCAAAGGTCGCGGGAAGTCTGTCGATTCGACGGGCTTTCCGGGTCGCATCGATCGGTCGTTCGATTACCGATCGTCCGTCAACGCCGAGTTTTCCCTGTCGAGCGAGTTTAGCACCCTTTCGCATTGTCCGGGTGCTGACGGGACAGAGTTTTTTTCGACCGAACGGTACGCGGGTCTTCAATCTTTCCGGTTGCAGCGAGGATAACGAATCCGCGCGGTCTGCGGGAAGCGCGGGTCCGCGCGAAGGGAGCGAACTTCCGGGTCGCGCCGAGCGATCAGATCATGTTGTTGAGCTTGAGCAGAAGATAGGCGATAAAGCCGATGCACAACGGCACTCCGTAGGGCAACTTGACCCAGCGGGTCCGGCGCTCGTTGGCGCGCTCGGCGGCTTTGGCCGGGCCGTGGGTCGCCATCACCTGGAGGTCGGTGAGGATCTCGCGGAAGTTGCGGACGTTCTGGTGGAACTTGCGGCGGATCGCCATCATGACCAACCCGAACACTCCCCCGGTGATCGCACCGAATGCGAACGACCAGAAGATGATCTCGGCGGCACCGGCCCCGCCCGCACTCAGCCCATCTCCCATAACGCCGTTACCGAAGTAGGCACCGATCCACGCCCCGAAGCCCATCTGCATCTTGACGTCGCCCTGACCCATGCCACCGATGGCGAGCATCGGGAAGAGGAGGGCGAAACCGATGACCGTACCGAGAAGCGAGTAGCCGAACCCGCCGACACCCGCGTCGATCGGGACGTTGAAATTGTGGAGGGCACCGAGCATCCAGCCGGAGAGGACGAGCGAGAGGGTCAGCCAGTTGGGGACCTTGAACGCCCAACCGTCGATGACGGCGGCGAGGATCATCATGGCGCAGACGACGACGACGGGTCCGTAATTGATGGAGTCGGTCGGGGCGAATCGAGCCCACAGGATGTGACCGAGCCACGACAGCGCGGTGAGGAGTACGGCGATCGCCGGGACCTGCGCCATCTGGAGCAGGAAAGCGCGGTCGATACCGAGGTCGTTCGCCGGGGGCGAAGCGGTAGCGGGATTCGGGAGCGAAATCGAGGAAGTCGTCATGGTGGCCAGATCCTTTATCCTGAGAAACTCAACGGGGGGGTCGGGATACTGGCTCTTCCCCTCGGCGGCATTCGGAGACCCCCTATGAGATAGGAGACCCCGGACACCGGTCGATCGTCGGTCAGCTCGAACTCGGGACGGCCCGATTGCTGACGAACGAAAACGTGTTGTTGGCGTTCTG
>Ga0105047_10005385_pt1 | contig 22021 bp, 20 predicted proteins | sample MAT04_FD_78384 | JGI IMG/M metagenome (GOLD analysis project Ga0105047, IMG submission 78384) | Freshwater microbial communities from Lake Fryxell liftoff mats and glacier meltwater in Antarctica - MAT-04 (megahit assembly) | ecosystem: Environmental > Aquatic > Freshwater > Ice > Liftoff... | reverse complement strand
TTTTGGTGGATTTTATGCCCGAGGCGAGCAAACAAATTGCCGCGGACTATTTCGGTTTACTCCATGCCCTGGAAGATTTGTTTGCTCTCAAAGTCGATCTGGTGATGGAACGCGCGATTCGCAATCCGTATTTGCGCGAAAGTGTCGATCGGAGCCGCAGGAGGCTCTATGCCGCATGATCCAAGAAAATCGTTGGAGGATATGCGCCGAGCCGCTGATTTCCTCGTCAAGATGACGGCAGGTCGTTCACGCGAAGATTATCGAACCGATGAACTGTTCCGTTCCGCCATTGAACGTAAGTTCGAGATCATCGGCGAGGCTCTGAACCGGATACATAAGGCGGATGCGATACTCGCAACACGGATTACTGCATATCGCCAGATCATTTCGCTTCGAAATATTCTCATCCATGGCTACGACATCGTTGATGACGAGCTGATTTGGAATATCGTCGAGGTCAACTTGCCCGATCTCAAGCAACAAATTGATCAGATACTCGCCGAGAATGACTCCACTGAATCAACTCAGTAATCGGTTATGGAATCGGAACAATCACGCCATCTGAGGTTCAAGTTCCGCGGGTTCGTTCACGCGGATACCACGAAAGATGGATTCGACGATTTCGCGAAGACCCGGCTCCCGGATGCGGTCGACCGCTTCTTCGCTGGAGAGCCAAACGCGTTGCCGGCTGAGGCGCTCGGGCCAGTCGTCTGCTTCGTCGGTGACATGCATCAGAAAAACCGTGACGTGACAGAGGCCGCCGTTTTTGTCATAGAGGTAACTGCCCACCGGTTCGGTGTGCAGTAGGCCGGCGATGCCCGCTTCTTCCCAGGCTTCCTGCAGGGCGGTTTCGCCTGCTGTCTGGCCCGGTTCAATCATACCTTTGGGGATGACCCAGCGCCGCCCGTTGCTGGAGGTGACCAGACAGACCTGGCCGTTGTAGACAGGGATGGCGGCAGCCTGACGAATCCATTGAGGCATTAGTCACATCCTCTGGGTCGAGAATCGATACTTCAATTTAGGACGAAGGAAGCGGCCAGGTCAAGCGTGGAACTCAATCTTCATCAAAAATACCTCTAATAAACTCAGGCATACACCTCAATCGCCTTGATGATCTCGTCCAGATCGTTGGGCACCTGAACGGCCCGGTTGGCGAACATCGCTCGCCGAACGCCTCGTTTGCCGAGAACGTCCTCAAAGGTTTTGGGATCCGCCGAGTGATAGGCGACTGTCGCGGTCGGGTCTTTCAACTGGTGACCGGTCAGGACACAAACAACGCGCTCGTCGCTGCCGATGATCCCTTCCTGGCGCAACTTCTTGACACCCGCGACGCTGGCCGCCGAGGCCGGTTCGCAACCGAGACCGCCCGCCCCGACTTTCGCCTTGGCATCGAGCATGTCTTGATCCGTCACTTCACGCACGACACCGCCGCAACGCTCCAAGGCACGCAGGGCCTTCGGCAGGCTGACCGGTCGGTTGATCTCGATGGCGCTCGCCAGCGTGTTCGCCCGCAAGTTGCCCGCGTCCATCGCTTTCATGTAGGAATCGATCTGGTCGATGTTCGGTTTGCCGCCGTTCCAGCGGACGCCTTGCTTCTCGTAGATCTGATAGAACGTGTTCGCGCCAGCGGCATTGATGACGGCCAGACGAGGGGGGCGTTGAATCAGGCCGAGTTCCATCAGTTCGGTGAAGGCCTTGCCGAAGCTCGAAACATTGCCGAGATTGCCGCCCGGCACGACGATCCAGTCGGGGATCTCCCAGCCAAGGGCTTCCAGAATCCGATACATGATCGTCTTCTGCCCTTCGAGCCGGAAGGGGTTGATGCTGTTGACGAGATAGATGCCCAATTTCTTGCTGACCTGGAAGACACGCTCGAGAGCATCGTCGAAGTCGCCGGCAATCTGGACCGTGAGGGCGCCGTGATCGAGTGCCTGGGCGAGCTTGCCATAGGAGATCTTGCCGGAGCCGATGAAGATGATCGCCCGCATCAGGTTGGTGGCGGCACAGTAAATGGCGGCGGAGGCACTGGTGTTGCCGGTGCTGGCACACGCGGCCCGCCGGGCGCCGACCATGCGGGCATGCGAGAAGGCGGCGGTCATGCCGTTATCCTTGAAGCTGCCCGAGGGGTTCATTCCCTCATACTGGAGATAGAGACAACCGTTGTTCATCCCCGTATAGGCGGCCACGGAATCCGAGCGTTGCAAGATGGTCTGCCCTTCGCCGATCGTCATGATCTTGTCGGGCGGCGCGAAGGGGAGCAGTTCGTGGAAACGCCAGACGCCGCTGAAGCTGAGGGGATTCGTCCGTTCTGACCATTTCTTCTCGAACTCGCGCAGCGTTTTGGGCACCGGCAGACGGTTCCAGTCGTAAGCGACGTCGAGCAACCCACCGCACTTCGGGCACGAGAAGTTGGTGTCATCGAGCGAGACAGTCGTCCCGCACTGAGGATGAATGCAGCGTTGAAAGGCAGCTTCGGTCATGATGGTCCTGCTCGATCGAAGTCCAAAGTCCGAAGTCTAATCTACTTCGAAAGGCGTGGTTTGCCCATCTCCCTATTCGTCACGGACGAACGATCGACTCCTTCAATAATTCCAAGAATACGATCTGGTAGATCTCGGACCATTTGATGGGAAATCGCGACGCCAGCAGCCCATGAGCCTGAGCCAGGGGCGGCAACCCGTTGAGTCGCCGTAAGGTCGACAGCATACCCACGATTGTCGGCGTGGATTGACCAACAGTCGCGAGAAACTGGCTACGGTGGGCTTTCCGCCACATCTCATCGAATCGAGCCGTATCCGTCTTCGCTTCCAACTGAATTTGCGAGTGATGATCAAGCGTCCAACGCAATTCGCTGATGAACGACTCGGCATCGACGGGACCGGGGATCACATTAAGCACGCGCGTATCGTCGTGGCAGATGTAGCTTGCCAGGTTCCCGCCTGACTTCTTCCCGTTGACCTCCCGCTGACCGCTGACGGATACGCCGGCACAGTAAAAATGATCGTTCAACAATTTTGCGACGATCTTGTTTCGCAAACATTCCTGCCGAATCTGTTCGGCCTTGTCGCACGTAAATAGGCCGTCCTGGAACGAACCGGCAAAGTGAATAATCAGAACAAGCTTGGTCTTGTCGCGTCGAGCGGCATCGAACGCCGCGGTGGCCGTCGGCAGGAAATCGATGGAAGTTCCGAATCGTTCCGGCCCGGGCGCCGTCTCCGCCAGCTTGGCACGCGCGATTGCTTGGGGGGTTTCCTTCGCTTCGAGAACCCGTGGCGAAACGCTCAACACCTCGGGCGTCGGCCGCGGCATCACCCGCAAGAGTTCCGATGGGGGAACGCATTCGCGCGGAAAGACAGCCAACACTTCGGGGACGACCGGCGGCAAAACGCGGATCTTGGGGCTCGGGCGCGGCTTCGCCTCTTCCACCTTTGGAGCGACACTCGCGATCGAGGGAGGAGACGGTTGGGGCGGGTCAGGTTTCTTCCGGTTGAAGACTAATCCCAATCCCGCACAGGCGAGTAAACCGACGATCGCCCCGCTGGCCCCCAGGATTCCCCAAGGGCGTGAACGGCCTGGTGAGTTCAATTCGGAGTTGATCGATGATCGAGGCGATTCGCGCTTCACGGCACACGCGGGGTTAAATTCGGATGGAACGATCCATTATAACCCATTTGACGCACAGCCGAGCCGGTTCACGCTTTGATTTCAAAGATGGCTTCGACTTCGACGGCCGCCCCGGTGGGAAGTTGCGCGAATCCGAGGGCACTGCGGGCGTGGAATCCGTCGCCGTCCTTGCCGTAGATCTGGTGCAGAAGATCGGACGCGCCGTTCACGACTAGATGTTGATCGGTGAACTCCAGCGTGGAATTGACACAACCGAGCAGCTTCAGGACACGCAGCCCGTTCAGCGACCCAAAAGCATGATGGACGGATTGCAGAATCTTGATCATGCACTCACGTGCACCCTGGATGCCCTGCTCGACGGACAGGTCCTTGCCCAGTTTCCCTTTAAGATTGCTAACGTGTCCGGAGGTAATCAACAGGTTGCCGGTGCGGATGCACAAGTTCAGATAGCCCTTGGGCACGTCGGGAAACGTCAGGCCTAAGCTGACGGCGGTCTGTTCGGGTGTCATTTGCTGTATTCCTGAATCTTGAAAAAGGGCGAATTTCAAACAAACCGGACGTCCTAGGTAAAATTCGAGAGATGAGTATTTTCGAGCGCTGGTTGGCAAAAGCAAGACTCAAGGCGTACAGCGACCGGCCTCAAAGTCAGCGTCTGCTTGTTCGCCGGCCGAATCGAGACGCCCTGCCTCGATATCCGACTCAATACGCCGATCCCATTCATCGGCAAAGTACTCTTCGAACCACTTCGCGAACGTCTCCAGGTCATGCGGCGCGAGTTCAGATACAGCCGTCTCAAGTTGAAGCAAACTCATGACATTGTCAAAAAGTTCAAGATGGCGACTTCGAGACAATAAAAGAGAGAGTCCCCTTGAGTATTACGATCAGCTACCGCCGAGTTTGCGGCGTTTTCGATAGATCTCGCTAGCGCGAAATAGTACGGCTCGTTCCTCTTCCGTCAGACTGCTTTGGCCTTCTTTTTTGACCTTCTCAAGCACCTGGTCGAGTTTGGCTTCGAGTTGCTCGTCGAGGGAGTGGGAATCGTGGGTGGCAGGCGCCGATGTCGACGCGACCGGGACCCGAGAATCGTCATCCGTCGCTTCATCCCGGAAGATCTGCAACTGCGGTCGCGATTTCGGCTTGATTCCACGCGCTGGACGGCTTGGCAGAAAGCGGGACACCCGGAATGAATAGTGATGATAGAGAAACGCGAACGCAGCCGCGGCGACATGGGCGGAGAAGGCGGCCGGATGCATTTGACCGCTGAGCAGGCCGAGAGAATCGTTGAGCACGTGGAAGGCGACGACAAACCAGATCGGACAGGGCAGAATGAAGAATAGCAGCACGGTTCGCCGAGGATAGTGCAACGCATAGAGAAAGAGGACTGCGGTCACCGAGGCCGCAGGCCCAAGAAGGATTCCGTTATGCTGACTCAGAACGGCTACCAAGAAAAAAGCCAGGCCGCCCAAAAATCCCGAAAGGATGTAGAAGGAGAGGAACTCCTTCCAGCCGTAAATGTCTTCCACGTGCCGACCGAAGAAAATCAGGAAGAGGATGTTCAAAGCAATCGGGAAGATGTTGCCGGGATCGTGAGCGAACGAGTAGGTGACCAGCCGCCAGATTTCACCCTGCAGAACTTTGCTTGCTTTTAACTCCAGGATTTCAGTCACCGGACCGGGCAGGAAAGGACCCCGTGGCCCGCCTTCCCGCGTGGCGACCTGAACGAAGAATACGAATATGTAGACGACGACTAGAACGATGCACGCCCGAACGCGGCTATCGAAAGGGCGGTAGCCCCCTTCTTCGCGGTAGTAGTCCCGATCATAGATCCCCATGCCCGCTCCCAGCCCGATGGACGCACTTCACCATAGATACCTTACCAGAACGACCCAATATGGGAAACGGGAAAGCCAATCTCCCGCCCAAGTGTCACCCAGTCTCGGATAGGCCAAACAACGCCCGGGCATTCCGTGTCGTTTTCTCGGCGACCGTCGCGGCCGCAATCCCGAACACTTCCGCGAGGCAAGCGGCCGTGTGGGCCACGTATGCCGGCTCATTGCACTTGCCGCGATGGGGCACGGGGGTCAAGTAAGGGCTATCGGTCTCGACGAGCAGGCGATCGAGCGGGACCTCACCCGCCACCTGTCGCAAGGCAATATTGTTCTTGAACGTGAGCATCCCGGCAAATGAGATGTGAAGCCCCATCTCCAGGCAAGCCCGCATCGTGCCCACATCGCCCGCGAATGAGTGCATGACGCCTTTGATGGGGCCATGAACATCAAATTCCGCCCGCAACATCCGCACAACGTCCGCTTCAGCGTCCCGGCAGTGGATGACCACCGGCAACTTCTTCTGCCGAGCCAAGTGCAGATGCCGGGCGAACCATTCTTCTTGCGAAGGGAATGGCGCCCGATCCCAGTAGCGATCGAGACCCGTTTCGCCCAAAGCGACGACACACGAACGCTCCGCAAGTTTTAGAATCTTCTCCCAGTCGCCCGGCCGGATTTCGGCGACATGATTGGGTTGAATGCCGACAACCGCCCGCAAGATCGGGTGTTGCTCGGCCAGCCGGACCGCAGCCGCACTCGTCGCGGCGTCAATGCCGATGGTCAGGATGCGTTCGATCCCTGCCGCCGTGGCACGATCCAGCAAGGCCGGCAGATTGTCCTTGAAGCGATCGTCATCAAGATGAGCGTGGGTGTCAATCAACATGAAAATCACGCGGCCAGTGGTTGCGTCATTTGTTCGAAATCGCGCAGATGCTTGCGGTTCACTTCCACGAGCGTCTCAATCGTGGCACGAGCGGCGCCGATCGGCAGCGAATTCAGATCGGCTTCCAGGTCCGCGAGTTCTTTCCGCTGTTCCGAGATCAACGGCCCGAGCAGCTTACGGATGCCGACAAAGTTGTAATGGGTGAAGGTCGTCGAAAACGCTCCTAGGTAGGGCAGCGGCACGCGTTCGGCATCCAGCCAGACGGCCAGCTGACCCAGGGCCGTCAACTCTTCTTCCGCCAGGTTGTTGATTTTGTCGACGAGCGTTTGATCCGCCGCGCTTGACCAGGGCGATGACTGATGAACGTATTGCAGGAACGAACGATTCTCCCGGCGGAAGAGATTGCCAAGCCGAACTTGTGTGGCCGCATCGAACATGAATATCACCCGTGAGTTGTCGAAACAGGCCGGAGCGAATCGACCGCTTGGTTGGCGGCATGGGCGAGTGGATCCCAGAATAGCCCGGCCAGGAGGGTCAGCCCAGCCAACCCCATGACGAAGAGCACCGGACCGCTGCGTATCGGTTTGACGTTCTGGTCGCCCGGGGCTTCCAGAATCATCACGCGAAGTACCTTGAGATAATACCCGGCACTGACGACCGTGTTCAAGCTGGCAACGACCAGCAGAGCATAATAGAGCCACGATAAATCGGGCGACGACCGGCCGCTTTCAAAGAGGACCGCGAAGACCTGGAACTTGGCCGCGAAGCCAACCAGAGGGGGCAGACCCAGTAGTGCCAACAAGAAAATCGCGAAGGCGACGACCAGGGCGGGCGAGCGCTGGATCATTCCGGAAAAGGAGGAAAGATCCTCGGAACCGGTCTGATTCCGTAGAAACGCAACGCAGGCGAACGCCCCGAGATTCATGAGCAGGTAGGCCATCAAGTAAAAGAGCATCGCCCCGGCGCCGACGAAGGAAAGCGGCACGAGCGCCATCAGCATGTAGCCGGCATGGGCGATGGTCGAGTACGCGAGCAGTCGCTTGAGGTTCGTTTGCCCCAGCGCGGCGACGTTGCCGAGCGTTGCCGTCGCCGCGGCGATACACGCCAGCAACAGGCCGAGAGTCCCAGCCAGCGCGGTGTTCGTGGGCGAACCGATCGGGCCGGCGAGATTCAGGAGCAACCGGGCAGTCAGCGCCATCGCCGCCCCTTTCGAGGCAACGGAGAGGAATGCGGCGACCTCGGCGGCCGCGCCTTCGAAAACATCGGGACACCAGAAATGGAACGGCACGGCCGACAGTTTGAATCCCAGCCCGATGACGACGAAAAGCAACCCGGCGAGAAGAACGGGGTCAATCGTTCCCGAGATCGCGACAGTCTGGAAGGCTCGGGCCAGATCAGGCAAATAACCGGTGCCGAACTTGCCGCAGAGCAAACTGATGCCGTAGAGCATGATGCCCGAAGCGCTGGCCCCGTAGACGACATACTTGAGAGCGGCTTCGCTACCTTGTTTGCGACCTTTCAGAAAGCCAGCCAGGGCATAACTTGGCACGCTCGCCATTTCGATGGCGATGAACACGGTCAGCAGGTGATTGGCGGACGCCATCATCATCAGGCCAAGTGTGCTTCCGAGTAGAAGCGTCGCAAAAGCGAAGGAGTCCTCCCGATCGGGAATTCCCGTCATCAGCGTGAGGAAGAGGATGAGCGAAACAAACATCAGCAGAAAGAGCCGCACGTAGATGGCGAACCGATCGTAGACGAGCAATCCCGTGAAGATCGGCAGCCGTTCACCGGCCCCGGGATCAAACGACGGATTCCCCTGCCACTGGGCGGCGGCGATCAACAAGGCGCACGTCGTGGCCGTCATCGCCACATAGCACAGATGCAGGTGCCGCAGGGAATTGAACAAGCGCAGAACGAGCATCAGCACGATCGACCCCGCCAGCACGACTTCCGGCAGGAAGGCGAGCAGGTCGCGACCGAGATCGGCTTGCAGCGAGTTGACGAACGCCAAGGAAGGAAACATGAGGCCGGCTCAATCTCAGTAGAGGGTGGAGCTTAGGGTCATGGTAAAATATGAAATTCGAGGTCAAGACTGAAGCGATTTTCTTCCAGACCACGTGCGTCTTGTCGCCATGCGTGACGATATTGTTCCCCGGCCCCGTCGTGGAACGCTCGCTGCCGGTTTCGGAGAGCAGGATTGGCTCAGCGTGCACCGCGAGTGTGCCTACCAAGAAGCACCGAAGAGTCCAACACGGTCGATTTATCAGTAGAAATCGCATCAATCGGCCTTTCGGATTCAGGGTGCATGTCAAAATTCGAGCTAATTAATCATGTGGTTGCTAGCTTGTAGCAATGGTTCATGCCTAGCAGCCAAACTGCATTATTGCGACGACTCACAATGACGTCGAAGTCATCCAGAAAATCTCGCCCTAAAATACTGACTTCCAGCGAAGGGTCTTTCGTTGCGAGAAACTCACGGTGAAAAACAACTCCAGTTCCGTCGGTTGCCGTAAAAACAAGTGATGTTCGAAAAAGTTCAAACGCAACAGAACCACCGAGACCGCTCAAGGTTGAAGGACCAGTTGGAGTCGTCCCCCACAATGCCGAGACGCTGGAACGTGCTCGAACAAAAAACCGTTCGATCGGCGCCGGTGTCGACGACAAACATTTCGGGATAGGTCGATCCGCTTGCGGTGATGACGTCGGCGCTAATCGTCGGCCGAATCACGCCATCAAGACATCGAACCCGCATTCCACCGATTTCCATAGACTCGGGGTCCTACGACAGGGGAAACGAATCGAACAAAGATCCCCTCGCTATCCGGATGAGATTCTTTCGCCAACCGTTCGGCCTCGCAAGCAGAATCCGCGACAAACAGATCTTCATCAACCACCGCGATGTAGCTTCCCGCGGCCCTTTCAACGATGTCCTCCCATCGGGAAGCCGCCCAGTTGATATTGCGATTGAATTGCCGCATCCGCTCCATACGTCGCGCATTCACCTTGGGATCAGTGATAAATTCGACCGAGAATTCGTGCCGCGTTTGCGAAGCCTCGCTCAGAGTATTCATGATCTCGATCCACCCATTTAAGAATCCCTCGAACGAATATCTTGCGCTGGCTTAAGACGAAATTCAACCTCGTACTCGAAGAGACTGACATTCGGGACAATGGACACTGCATAACGGAGACCGTTACTGATTTCCTTGGCGACGATGATTCCATTCACTTCGCGGTCTTTTCCGAATGTCTGTCGCACCCATCCCATGTACCTAGCGAGCTGTCCAATCGCGCGATCGGAACTTCGCGCGCGTTTCAACTCAAACACGAAAAAATCTCCAGAGTCATTGACGGCAAGAATGTCTATCGGGCCGATATCTGTTGGAAATTTGATCCCATTTCGCTCTGACGGATCGACGTAAAGACGAAGTCTGTTTCCTGCAACATCAATAGCGCCTAGGTTCTGAGCAATGAAGTCCCGCAACTGAAATTCGAGTTCAAACGAGGCCTCACTTGATTCGCGCTCGTCTAGATCATTCCTCCACGCCGAATATTTCTTGCGTATCAGCCCCAGGAGCAATAAGCCGAACCTCACTGTCAGTGTCTTGAACCGACCAACCTGAACGGCGGAGTCCATTTCGCAGATGCCAGGAATTGCTCGACGACACGTCCATTCCCGACGGAACTTGCTGCAGGTTGGCCCGCAACCATTTCTTCATCGCATGGATTTCGACGCCGCCATCCTTCTCTGGAATAACAATGTTGAATCGTTTCAAGGTCGCCTCTTTGCTTGGATATCACGCATCAGGAAGTTCCCAATGCTGGTCATGCTGCCCTGGTGCGATCAACATGACCTCCGCGTGGAACGGTCGATCGACCTCGACTTCCATGAACAAGCCGTCGGGTGACTGCCATTCGAATACGACCGCTCCCGAAATACTGGCAACTACAACCTGCGGAGACTCCATTCCTCGATCGCAGAAGAGAGCGGCCAGCCCGATCGCTGAAGCCAACAATTCTCTCGCCGGTGCAGGCGCCCCTAGCCCATCCCAATCTCTTCCAAATGCTGCATCGAAACGATCTTGGCAATGATCGCTTCCCATCCATCGGCTTCGATTGTTCGAGTGCGATCTCGCCTGACAGATTCTTCGAGAATCGCGCCATTCCTGGCCGCGCACTCTTGCTGCCATTGATTGACGGCAACAGGATGTTCAAGTAAGGCGCTCATGCAATTGCCTGGTAAGAGTGGTCGAATCGTAGTTCTTTGAGCATACCGCGCCCTGGACCTCTTCTCAAGGTCTCAACCGCGCCAGGTTTTCCACCAACCCCGTCACGCTCGGCTCCATCCAGCCGAGCAGCAGCGTCTGCGGCAGGACGCCGAGCGCGATTGCCAGGAGGACGAAGGGCAGCAATATTAGCCCCTCGCGAAGTGATAGATCGGGATAGGCTGCCGTGTTCGGGTTCACGCCGAGGAAGACGCGTTGCCACGTCCAAAGCAGGTAGCCCGCCGTTAGCACGGTTGCGAGGATCGCGGGGATCGCCAGGCCGGGATGGAATTGCCAGGCCGCGAGAACGACAAAGATCTCCCCGACGAAACCGCACAGGCCGGGGAGACCCATCGAGGCGAAAAAGAGCACCGCCGCCATGCCGCCGAAAAGCGGCATCGGTTCCATCAGGCCGCCGAGCTTGTTGATCTCACGGTGATGCGCCCGATCGTAGACAACGCCTACCACGAAGAAGAGGGCAGCCGCCGTGATGCCGTGCGACACCATCTGGAACATGGCGCCGTTCACCCCCCAAGCCCAGTACTGCGAGTTCGCGGTCGACGACCAGACGGCAATGCCCAGGATCACATAACCCATGTGGCTGACCGAACTGTAGGCGAGCAGCTTCTTGAAGTCGCTTTGCCCCATGGCGACGAGCGCTCCATAGACGATCGCGAACGCCCCCAGGATGCCGACGTAGAGGGCCAATTGCTCCGCCGCCCAGGGGCAGATCGGGTATGCCAGGCGCAAGATGCCGTAGCCGCCCAACTTCAACAAGACACCAGCGAGGATCATGCTGATGGGTGTCGGTGCTTCGACGTGTGCATCCGGCAGCCAGCTATGGAGAGGCACGATCGGCACCTTCACCGCGAAGCCGATAAATAGGAGCAAAAAGAACAGGTATTGGAAAGTTGAAGAGAAGAATGATTGCTTGTAACGTTCCTTCGCTTCCTGCGGATTCTGCCCGCGCCCCAGCAACGGCACGTTGCGATTGTCCTTGAGAAGATCCTGGCCATGTTCGGTTTTCGGTCCGAGATTGCCGGCCGCGACCGGTTCTTCTCGCGCGGTGATTCGGTCGGTCTGATTGGTGAGGACGAGCATGGCCGCCTGGCCGGCGCGTTGCAGCGTCGGGATGTCGAAGGTGTGCATCTCTCGCGCAATGTTCGGGTCGATCTGCGGGTTGGCGATTTTGCGCTCGGCAGCCCGGGCATTGACGGCCTTGGCATCGACAAAATCGCGGACATCCGTGAAATACAGGCCGATCATCGCCACCAGAATCAACACGCTGCCTAGCAACGTGTAGATGACGAACTTGATGGCGGCATACTTGCGCCGCCCGCCGCCCCACATGCCGATCAAGAAATACATCGGCAGCAGCATGACTTCGTAAAAAACGTAGAAGAGAAACAGGTCGAGCGCCATGAACGCGCCGATGACTCCGGTTTCGAGCACCAGCAGCAACAAGAAGTACGCCTTCACGTGCTTTTCGATCCGCCAACTTGCGAGCACGGAGAGGAATGTGACGATTGTCGTGAGTAAGATGAGGGGCATCGAAATGCCATCGATGCCAAGCGAATAGTAAATGTCGAAGCGGGAGATCCACGAGCGCTTGCCGACCCAATCGCGGCTCAGTTGCGGTTCGGGCGCATCCTGGTTCGCACGTCGGGCCGCCTCATCGACACGGGCGTCGCGCAGCGTCAACGGCTGATGCCGCGAACGGATGCCGCGATCGGACCGGGTATCGAGCAACGAGTAGTAATCGATGAGCAGGCAGAGACTGAGAACGAGCGCGACGGCCGAGCCGAACAGGGCCCACCATCGCATCGCCTCGACGGCTCGCTTGGGAAACGCCAGCAACGCGAGGCCGAACAAGGCCGGCGCGAAAATCACGAGCGACATCAAGGCGAGATCGTATTCGAGCATCGTTCCCTCATCCGTGCCATACCGATGCAATACCTGACTAGCCGCGCATGCGCCGCTCGGATTCACTTCCCAGGAGCGTCAGGATGACGAACATCACCACTGTCGTCAAGACCAGCACGAGAATGTAGCGGCGTAAGAGACCAGATTGCACCGCCCGCAGACGGATGCCGATCGCCAGCATCAGCAGGCCCAAGGCGCTGAGCAAGCCGTCAATCGAACTCGGATCAATCCGTCGATCGGCCGCCTCGGCATCCTCCGGCAAAGCGGTGCGCTTGTCGAAACGGCCCAGAAAATAGGCTAGTTTCACGGTGGGGACGACGAACAAGGCGTCGTACAACTCGTCGAAATACCATTTCATCAGCAAGAACGTATGCACCGGGGCCAGTCGGGAACGCAGCGTCTCCGGGTCGAACTTCCTCAGGCCGTAAATCCAGACAGCCAGGCCCGCACCCAGGAGGGCCGCCCCGAACGCCAACCCGCCGGCCAACAGATGATTCTCATGGGCGGCGTGAGTCGCCTTGGCAAAGGTGAGTTCGACCGACGCCGGTTCGGCCTTGTGCAACGTCTGGCCGACAAGGCTGCCGTCGGGTTTCCAGAACTCCGGCCCCCAACCGATTCCCACGCTGAAGACCGCCAGGACGATGAGCGGAACGGTCATGATCCAAGGTGATTCGTGGGCATGCTCGTAAGTGTGCGCATCACGCGGTGGGCCGGTGAAGGCCAATAGCCAAAGCCGGAACATGTAGAAACCCGTTAGCGCCGCCGCTAAGATCGGGGCGATCGCGAGAGCGAAATGGGCCGGGTTCGCCAGGCCGAAGCCGAGCGCTTGGCCGATAATCTGATCTTTGCTGTACCAGCCGCTGAAGAAGGGTGTGCCGACGATGGCGAGCACGCCGATGAGCATCGTGTAAGCGGTGATCGGCATCTTGGCGCGCAGGCCGCCCATCTTGCGAAGATCTTGCTGATGATGCAGACCGAAGATCACCGCGCCCGCAGCGAGGAACAACAAGGCCTTGAAGAACGCATGCGTGATCAGGTGGAGCAGGCCGGGCGTCCAGCCGCCGACGCCGAGCGCGAGCATCATGTAGCCAAGCTGGCTGACGGTCGAGTATGCCAGAACACGCTTGATGTCGGTCTGCACCAGCGCGATGGTCGCCGCTAAAAGTAGCGTGAACGCGCCGGTGTAGGCGATGACGAGCAACACCTCCGGCGTGAAGAGCGGATAGGCCCGACCGACGAGGTAGACGCCGGCCGCGACCATGGTCGCGGCGTGAATCAGCGCGCTGACCGGCGTCGGCCCCTCCATGGCGTCCGGCAGCCAGGTGTGCAGGGGGAACTGGGCCGACTTGCCGACGCAACCGAGGAAGATGCCTAGCCCCGCCACGATGAGCAGCAAGTAAGGAATCGTCGTGAAGTCGCTGTCGCGTTCGACCGGCACGCGGGCCATGACTTCGCCCTTGTTCAGCCAACCGGCATGCCAGTGAGCGGGAAAGAGAAGAATGTCCTTTCCCTTCGGCGTCAGCATAACCTTGTTCGGACTCTCAGGCACTCGATTTCCGCGCACCATGGTGTCGACCATGTCAACCGGGGAAGCCGTGCCGTCGCTGTCGTTGGGCGTGCAACGTAACTTGGCCTGGATTTCCTGGAAGTTGAAGGTGCCGAAGTAGGTCCAGATGATCGCCAGACCGATGACGAACCCGGCGTCGCCGATGCGGTTGACAATGAACGCCTTGTTCGCCGCCGTCGAGGCCGAGGCCCGTTCGTAATAGAAGCCGATCAGGAAGAACGAACAGACGCCGACCAGTTCCCAGGATATGAAGATCTGGAACAAATTGTCGGCAATCAGCAAATTCAACATCGAGAAACAGAAAAGCGCGAGATACAGGAAGAATCGCCCATAGCGCCCGCGGCGAACGAGGTGGCCGTGGACGCCTTGGTGATGTTCCGCGCCATGATCGTGATGGCCCGGCGCCATGACTTCATGATCGGTCACGGAGCCGCCGGCTTCGTCGCGCATGTAGCCGATCGAGAAGAAAAAGATGCCGGTCGAGATGATCGTGACCATCGCGAACAGAACGGCCGTGAGATGGTCGATGCGGTAGCCGATCTCGAGTTTGACGGCGGGCCGCACGGCGGGCGAATCGGGATCGATCGGGCCAATCTGAGCCCAGATCGTTCGCTCGGCCCAGCGTTCATCGAGCATGGCGGCCGTGTGATCAGGCACGTTGGCGTCGCGAAGAAACTGAACGAGACCGATAAGAGCGAGGACCGCCGCCGTACCGATGGCGAACGTGACGAGATACGCCCCGGCCCGGATCGGCCGGTCGCCGCCGAACATGTAATAGAAGTACGACGCGGTCTTGCTATCCCGGCGGTAGCGCCGGGTGGTTGTGCGCACCAGCCCGCCGAGAAACAAGAGAACGAACGCCGCCAGCGGCAATAAAGTCGCCAGCACGTAGATTCGACCCGGAGTTGCCAGGAACCAACTGACCATAACGTGGAAGCGTCGAGCCGCTTCCTCACCCTTTCAGATCCTCCGCCTTGTCGACATCGACCGTGGAGTGATTGTTGTAGAAGTTCAAAATGATCGCCAACGCCACGGCCGCCTCGCCCGCGGCCAGCACGATCACCATCAACGCGAATATCTGCCCTTCCAACTGAAACGTCGGGCTAAAGCGAGCCAGCGCCACAAAGTTGACATTGGCCGCGTTCAGCACCAACTCGACGCCCATCAAGATGCCAATGGCGTTTCGCTTGGTCGCGATGCAGAGAACGCCGCACGTGAACAGGAACGCGCCGAGAATCAAGAAATGCGTCAACGTGAGCTCGGTCATGGCGTGGCCCCTTTCGCAGGGGGGCTCGGCATCCGTTTCTTCGCCCGCGCCAGATACGCCGCCCCGATGAGGACGACCAGCAAGTGAACCGAGACGATCTCAAACGGCAGCAGGTAGCCCATGCGAGTACGGGGCGGGGCCTCTTGCCCGGCAGGATAACCGGTCATCGGGGCCGCCGGGCTCGCCTCTTTGATGTTCAAGAACGCCGACCCGAGCACGCCGACGGTAACGTTTTTGGGATCCGTCGGAGTCGTTGCCGCCGACTTCCCGAGTTCAAGGGAGGTCTTCACCAGCAAGGCGAACAGGGCGACGGCAAGCACGCCGCCAATCACCCACTCGGCTATTCGCGTCTTCAGTTGCAAGAAGGGCCCCTGCGCCGTCAGCATCACCCCGAAGACGACGAGGACCAACGTGCCGCCGACGTAGATGATCAACTGGCTGGCGCCGAGGAACTCCGCCCCGAGCAGAAAGTAAGTGAGGGAAACGCCGATGAGCGTGAAGAGCAACCAGACCGCGGCCCGGACAATGTTGCGCGAAAAGACGACCGCAAGGGCCGACAAGCCGGTGGTGAATGCGACGATGAAAAACAGGACGAGAGGGAGACTCATGAGGGAACGTTCGTGAATTCGGGTCCGAGACAGTTGCGAGGGTTTGCGAACGGTTCAGAGAGAATGTATGAACCGGACCGAAGGAGTCAGCGCTGAACCCGCAGACCCGTGCTTCCGGCAATGGCTTTCAACCGGACGCGCGTATCGCGTTCACCAAAAGCGCGGATGGCATCAACATACTCGATCGTCACGGCCTCGCCTTCATCCAGGCTCAGCACGCCGCGCTTCGGCTCGCCCGTGTTCAGCCGGGTGGGCAGCAATCCCGCGTAAACGCCCGTATCAATGCCTGTTTCTTCCAACAGCAGCGTCTCACGCTCACCCGAAGCGGTGCGGATCACCACGCTCACGCGCTCGGCTCGGGTCATGTCGCGGTTTACGTCGCGATCGTGAAGTCGAACCCGTAGAGGTTGGCCGGGAACCAAGCTGTCATCGAGCTCAATCGTCGCATCGGTGCCGAGCAGTAAAAGATCGCCCCAGGTATCGGGCGCCTGACTCTTAAATTGCCGTTGTTCGGAGGCGAAATGCCAGTAGTGGTCGCTGCCGGTGTCGAGCACCAGATTGAAACCAATCAGGTTTCCCGGCGTCAGCGTCCCGTGCAGCAGTGAGTTGGGAATGAACATCTCCAACTTCCAGCCATGCTCCGTCATCAGGGCGACGCGACGCAGGACGTCCGCGGAATGCGGGATCCGCTGCACTTCGCTCTTCTCGTTGACGCGAAGTTCAAAGGCACTGGCTTTCGGATCGAGCCGATGGCCGAAGGGCAACGAGTAAAAATGCTGGATATGCGGTTCGCCGCGCTTGACGCTCTTGGTGTTCTTCAGATCGAGAAGAACCTCCAGAGCGTCGTTCTTCCAGAATTCGCTGAAGGGTTTGCCATTCTCCAGGACGCCGGTCGAATCCGTGGCATCCACGGCGAACAGCATCCCTTCCCGCGTATAAGCGACCTGAACGTGTTGATGATTGACCTTGACCGTCGCCGGCGTCGTTCCCTTGACATACCATTCGAGCGTGAAGATCGGCACGCCCTTCCAGTCCGCGAGATCGCCGTCAATCGTGATCGTACCCGGTTCGAGCATGGGGATCGCCCCAAATCGAACACTCCGTCGAAGGGTCGGATATTCACGTGGGACCGGACGAGGCGAAAGTTCGGTGGTGTGGCCGAGCACGAGCGCGGGACTTGGGTGGAATTCCGGCGTAACCACGGGCATCTCTTCCGCGAAAGCGAGCCGGCGAGTTTCCTCCAGTTCCGCCCGATTGGCGGCCCCCAGGATTTCTCGACGGCCTGCTGCTACCTGTTGTTTGATTCCTTCCAGATGCAACTCGAGCGGCGACTGCTTCGGGGGGGCTTCCGTTGATTTGGCAAATTTCGACGTAGAAGGACTCCAGAGCGGTACGTCAACAATCGCCGACATCGAGGAATGGGCTTGCAAATCGAAGATGCCCTGAGCGCCGCCGACCGATTTGACATCGAACTTGACCTTCCCCACTTCCACGGCGGGTTCGGGCGGTATCCGGTTCCTGATGCCCCTCGTCAACGGCACGGCGACGTCGATCCGTTTCGGTAGAGCGGGGCCGAATAACTGATTGATCTCGGTTTTGACGAGCGCAATCGTATCCGCGTCGTCCGCCTTGGCGGCTCGCAAGCGGATCATCGCGGCCTCTTCGAGCCGGCGGATTAGGGCTTTTTCGACCCGTTGCCCGTACAAGTTGACGAACTGATCCTTGAGCGCCTCGGCCAGTTTGCCATCCTTAACCAGCCCCTCGACGGTGCGGCGCGCCTGGGCGGACGGGTTGTCCGATTCGCCGCCGCCGAGCTTTTTCTGGATCTCGAAGTATTTCGCATCATTCGCGGCCAAAACACCCGCCGCCTTGTTGAATCGATTGATGCCGTCGGCTTGTTTGAAAACGCCTAGACTCTGTTGCGCCTCGACAAGTTCTTGTCGAGCTTGGGTGAGCGTTTCCCGCGCCGACTTCCATTCCGCCTTGGCCGCGTCGCTGACCCTGCTCAGCGACTCATTTGCCTTGTCGAACTGCTTGATGATGCGGTCAAGTGTTTGCAGGAAGAAGCCGGCCTCACGCGACGATTCACGCAAAAGTTCATTCGTGACGGGATTGAGCTTGGTCGTGTTGCGCGAAACGACGGCGATTTGCTCCGCCAGGCGGTCGGTCTGTTCTCGCAGAAGTTGCAATTGGATGGCGGCGCGTGACTGCTCGAGCCGCTTGGCCGCCTTGATCGCGCGAGCGATCGAATCTTTGATGTTGTCGTTGATGTCGTCGCTGTCTATTGTCGACATCCCCCTGACTGCCTCATAGGCCGTCTTGTGCGCCTCGTCGAGCTCGCTCAACGCCTTGACGACCAATTCCTCGATCTTGGGATGCTCATTGAACTTGGCCATTGATGATTTCAAAAGCGTCACTTGCTTTGCCATCAGCGCCGACGCCGAGGCGATCGTCGGCCGGTGATCCCGAATGGCAGTGGCCAGTTTCGTGATCTCCGGCGTGGTCCTTTTCTTGTCCTTCTCCTTTTGCTTGTCGAAATCATTGAGAAGGTCCTTCAGGGGCACGCTGATTTTTTCCAGCATCGCGATTGCTTCCGGCAACTGCCCCAAGGCCTGCTCGAGCGTCGTGCTGGCCGTCTCCAAACTCTTCAAACGCGTCGCGCAATCGAGTTCCCGCATCTGGTTCAACTTGTCGGCGATCGCCCTGCCCAGATTTTTTTCCAGGTCCTCCCGCATCTTCTCGACCAGTTGCTTTTCGAGTTCGCGGGCGCCTTCGATCAATTCCGTTTCCACGCCTTCTTGTCGGGCATCACGCATGTCGGCATGCAGATATTGGACAATCGCTGCGCGGATGGCCGGCACCAGAATCTCCGGCCGAGTCTCCGTCGGCGTATAGAGAACCAATGGCCCCGCCACCAAGGAGAGGTCCGACAACTGTTCTTGAGAAATCGAGGATTCCAGAGCCACCCCGCGCGCCAGCCGAGAGAACTCTCCGGCCAGTCGAGCGCGGACGGCGTCCCAACGTTCTTCAGCCTTGGCGGCCGGCAGACGATCACTGACGAGCGAATTGAAGAAGCCATGAAATTGGGTTTCGATCAACTGGTCGCGTAGTGCGGCCAACTTGGCCGGCGGAACGCTGGGCCGCGGCGGATGAACAACGGAGGCGGCTGCCACCACCGGCGGTACGGCCGACGGCACTGGGTTCTCGACCACGCGCACGGGCGATTCTTCCGGCGCCAGCAATAAAAGGAAGACCGCCGCTAGAACCGCGGCGAGCAGAAACGCGCCGAAGAGCCGGTCGAACCCACGTTCCGGCCGGTTCTTCCAGTCGCGATGATCGGCAGGTGAGTTCATGGTTCTACTGGCGGGGTAAGTTGTTCGAAAATGGTAACGACGCCCGCGTTGCGCAGGGCGTTCTTCAACCGGGTCATCTGTTCATAACGGCACTGGCGATCGCCGCGAAGAAGCACCGGGCGATTAAGGTCCTGCCGTTGCCGCATGGTCTCTTCCAGTTCGGTGAACGAGCCGAGCTTGACCTCGCCTTTGGAATCACGATACCAGATCTCGTCCGTCGCGCTAAGCGACACTCGATCCGCTTCGTCTTCCAGAATGGCCTGACTCGTCGGACCCGTTGGCACGGTGATCGCATATCCCGGCGCCTCGTCAAGAAAGAGCGACGCGATCATGAAAAAAAACACGATCAAAAACACGCCATTGATCCACGGCGTGAAGTCGATCGTGTCGTCGTCGGGCAAGTCAATGTGGAACTTCACGGCAAATCTCAGGCGAGCCGAGCGGCGTGAGCCGCCGGATGAAACAGATACCCGGCGGCTCACGCCGCTCGGCTCGCCTTTATTGTACAACCAGCGGAATGCTTTCCGAGTGGCTGTTGAATTCCGGTGCGTACATGCACTGAATCTCGGCCATGCCGGTCGGGTAGAGCCCCTTGTGAACGGCGCGGAGCGAGTACTCGAAGACGTATACCCCCTTGGGCAGGTAGTCGATGAAGAAGTGGCTCGCGGTGTCGCGGGTCGTCTCGTAATAGCCCAAGCCGTCCTGGTAGCGATAACGAGAAAGCACGTTCACCGGTTCCGTGCCGGAGCCGCGTGCGTCTTTCAGATGCACGTACTCCATGTCGCGATCAGTGCGCAGTTCCACGCGAACGACCAATTCGTCGCCCACCTGGATCGGTCCCTTTACCGGTTCGAGCACCGGCCCCTTCTTCGTGTACTTCCGGAGCCACAGCGTCTTATTCAGTTTTAACGGGGTGATGTCGGATGGCGTGATCTGGCTGACGTCTTCCAGATACTGCCAATGAACGGCGCCCCAGGCCACGCCTTCATCGGCCTTCTTGACCGTGATGGCCCCGAAGGCTGGCTTTACTTCGCCACGGATGAAACGATGCTCGTAGAAGCCGGTGCCGGCTTCCACTTTCTCCGGCTGGATCTTCGTGTCGCCCACCATCACTTCGACCAGGGCGTCCGACTTCAGCAGGTTCTCGCCGCGGAGCAACAAGGCGTAAACGGCGTCGGCCGTGGCTTTGGTCGTCTTCCAGTCTTGGGTCTGCTTCTGCTTCAAGAGCCATACTTTGCAGTCCTCGACGGCGGGTCCGTCTTCCATGACCTCTTCAAAGGCCTCGATCATCATGGCCTGCGTTTCGATCGGAGCGCGATACCACCAGTGCGAGCGTTCCGTATCGCGCCAGAACATCCCCATCTCTTCATTCGAGACCGAGCGTTCCTTGATCGACTTCAGAATGTCCTTCGGCGTTTCCTTGTCGCCCCAACGCTTCAAAGCCAGCGCGATGTGGGCTTGCGACTGCCGGTTGGCCAGTTCCAGCCAGTACTTCTTGGCCTGGCCGATGAAGTAGTCGACGGCCGCCTTGTGGGCGTCGGCGACCGGCTTGTCGTTCAGGTAGAAGCTACGGCCATACAGGTACAGGGCGATGGTCGGCGACAGGTGGAACTTGTCCTTGTCGCCGTGCTTCAGGATCTCCTTGTGGATGCGGTCGATCCAGGCGTCGAGACCGTTGAGCGATTTGACGGCCTGAGCGATGTCAAGTTGCACGCCGAGATGGCGCATGCGGCCGAACCCGGTGGTGATGTAGAGTGAGATATACTCGTTGCTGCGGCCGCCGGGGAACCAGGGCCACATTCCGTCCGGGTTCTGCATGTCGGCCAGTTTGCGAAGCAAGCGGGAAGTCTCCTCGTTCAGGCGGTTGTCATCGAAGAGGATGCCGACATTGCGGCGGGCTTCACTTTCCTTGTTCGCCTGGCGCAGCCAGGGCGTTTCTTCGAGCATCACCATCTTCAGGTCCTGGTTCTTCTCGAGCGGGCTATCCAGGGCCGGTGTGCCCTTCCAAAGGTCGAAGATGCGGCGGATCTTGGGATCCGACCCGGCGATGTGCCGAGCCAGGGCGTTCGCGTACAACCGGTTGAATTGTTGCTCCGAGCATTCGTACGGGTACTCCATCAAATAAGGCAGGGCCATGACGGCGTACCAAGCCGGTTGCGACACCATCTGCACCGTCAGGCTCTGGTGCTGGAGTGACTGCGATTTCTCCGACTCGCGGAGTTTGGCGAAATCGAACGTCTTCGTCTGATTGCCGCGGATGGGCAATGGCAGCGATTCGGTGACCAGCACCCGGCGGGAGAGCGAAGGCAGGTAGCCTTCCTCGCCGTCGGAGAGCTTGTCGGTCGAGCCGACTGCCTTGTAGATCATGGGGCCGATGCCGTCCGGCACCTGGATCTTCCAGGCCAGTGTCCGCGATTCCTTGGCCGGCACGTCGAACGCCCGATCGAGTGTGATGTTCTTCAGCAGATCATCGACGACCTTGTTGGTGCGGGCGTCCGCGAAGGTCAGGCGCGCCGTGCCGCGTTGTGGTTGCTCGGACTGGTTGGATACCTTGACGGTGAACTCCAGTACGTCGCCTTCGCGGACGAAGCGAGGCGCGTTGGGCTGGATCATCAGGTCCTTGGCGGTAACGACCTTGTCTTGCAACAGGCCGGCGCGGAGTTCCTTGTCGTGAACGAAGCCGAGGAATTTCCAGCGGGTGAGCG
>Ga0105047_10005383_pt1 | contig 22033 bp, 17 predicted proteins | sample MAT04_FD_78384 | JGI IMG/M metagenome (GOLD analysis project Ga0105047, IMG submission 78384) | Freshwater microbial communities from Lake Fryxell liftoff mats and glacier meltwater in Antarctica - MAT-04 (megahit assembly) | ecosystem: Environmental > Aquatic > Freshwater > Ice > Liftoff... | reverse complement strand
TTATTTTCCCAGTATTGATGCTAACAATTTATGAGAAGAATAAAAAAAATAAGACTATATATGGAATAATAACAATTTTAATATTTGTAAATATAGTTATGACTTATTCTAGAAATGCACTACTGGGAATTTGTCTTGGCGCATTGGTTTTATGTGTGCTATATAGCTACAAATTAATTATAGCTTTTGGTGGTGTAGGTATTGTGACTTTATTTATGCCATCGGTTTTTGACAGGGTTCGCGACTTAACCAATTTCACACAAAATGAGTCAAGAATTAAATTGTGGAAAACGGCAATAATGATGATTAAGGAACATCCAATTTTGGGAGTTGGTAATGGTAATTATATTAGTAGATACAATGAATATGTGAACAAGTATAAAGGATTAAGCTACAATGCGTATAAAAGATATCCTGCACATAATTCATATCTAAAAATTCAAAGCGAACTCGGAATAATAGGAATAACTTCTTTTATATTTATTTTAGTAATTACTATTTTAAGAGTTAAAAAACTTTTTACTCAAACAGATGACAAATTTGTAAAAGCTTTTTATATGGGTGTGTTGGCATCAATTATAGCATTTTATTTTATGAATATATCAGACAATCTATTTTTTGTACCTAAAGCTACAACATATTTTTGGTTCTTAGTAGCCACAGCTGAAAGTATATTAAATTCATCTTTTCATAATGAAAAGTGATTATTAGGTTGAAAAATTCAGTAATTGTCTATTCATATAAATATTCATAAGAAAGTAGGAGTAAAGAATGAATAGTAGTATCACTATAACTATAGATAAAAAATATCACATCGAGAATAAGAAATTTCAATACAGAGTAAAGCGAATAATGGACATTATCTTATCAATTATTGGGATATTTTTTTTATCCCCTATATTTTTAATTATCATTATAACCATTAAGCTAGATTCAAAAGGCAAAGCTATATTTAAGCAGATTAGAGTAGGTAAAGACGGTAAAAATTTTACTATTTTTAAATTTAGAACCATGAGAGTTCAAGCTGAAAGTAAAATGGAACTCAATATAGACCCAAATTTTATAGAAAGTTTTGTATTCCAAAGCAAGTCAGATAGTAGAGTAACTAAGGTTGGAAACTTTTTAAGACGTAGTAGTTTAGATGAACTACCACAACTTTTCAATGTTTTGTTTGGAAAAATGAGTATTGTAGGTCCAAGACCTGAAATTCCGGAAGTAGTTAAATATTATCCCGAAAGTTATTTTCAAAGACTTTTAGTCTTGCCAGGAATAACTGGACTTGCACAGATTAGTGGAAGAGGGGAAATTGAACTAGGGAAAACTGTAACTTATGATTTAAATTATATTGTTAATTTCTCAGTTCAGTTAGATATAAAAATCATCTTATTATCAATAGTATCTGTATTTAAAAGAGAAGGTGCTTACTAGCAACCGATAAGAGTTCTATAATGTAATTTCATAGGCATATCTACTAAATATAGATTATTTGGAGGGGTTTAATGACAACGAGAATTTTTCAATATGAAATTTTTAATGATAAGATAGGAGCATTACTTGAAAGTATAAATAATTTCGAAAAAGTACATATTGTTTCAGGGAATCCAGAAGTTCTTAAAAATGGATTGCAAAATACTATATTGTTAGATAATTTCACTGGTAAAAATGCTATCATCATTCCAGACGGAATTAGTACTGTAATATGTTCAAAAATTGTGGGGCAACCAGTGAAAGAAAAAATTGCTGGTATAGAACTCATGGATAGATTAGTAAGAAAATGTGAAAAAGCAAACCAGGGAATATATTTGCTAGGAGCTACAAAGGAAACAGTAGATATGTGTAATATTAATTTAAGAACTAAATATCGCAAATTAAGTATTTTAGGTAGTCATGACGGATTTTTTGAAATTGATAATTGTGAAGAAATATTAGTGGAAATAGAAAAAGTTAACCCGCAAGTATTATTTGTTGCAATGGGCTGTCCAAAGCAAGAGCTATTCATAGCAAAATATATGGACAGACTTCCTTGTAAAGTATTTATGGGGGTTGGAGGAAGTTTTGATATTATAGCTGGTAATCTAAAACGTGCACCTAAATGGATGATAAATATAGGACTGGAATGGTTATATAGAGTTGCAAAAGAACCTTTTAGAATTAAAAGATTATCTTCTATACCTAAATTCATTTTAATGGTCATAAAGGATAAGTATAAGCGTAAATAATTTTATCTGCAAAATCAAATACAAGGAGGGGATCCACATTAAAGTTTTGCATATAATATCAGGCAACGACAATGGTGGGGGTGGAAACCACGTATTAAATATATGTAGTAGTGAAAATGAATATTTTGAAAATATAATTGGTTGTGTAGGAGAAGGTCCCCTATTCTTAAAGGCAAAAATCATGGACATTACTTGTAAACTTTTTACAAATAAATTTAATAATGTTGAACTAATAGATTTTATAAATAACAATGCTATAAGTATAGTGAATTTCCATGGTGCAAAACCATTTTTAATGAATTTGATTTTAAAAAGAAAAATAAAGGTACCTACAGTTGCTGTGGTTCACAGTGATTATAGATATGATTTTATTAATAATAAATTAAAATATATTGTTTTTACGCCTCTAAGCATTAGAGGTTTAAAGAGCTTTAATAATTATATTTGTATATCAAATAACTTAAAAGAGCTATTAGTAGAAAAAAAATTCAAAGGATATAAATCAGTTGTGAACAATGGGATAGATATAAAGAAAAATTGTGTTGAGACTTCTGCAGAAAATATGCGGAATAATCTAAAATTAAACGAGCTGGATTTTGTATATGTTATGGTTGCAAGATTGCATCCTATAAAGAACCATAGAGAAGTAATACTGGCCTTTAGTAAATTAACTCAAAAATTTCATAATGTGAAATTACTTTTAGTTGGTGATGGAGACATTAGGTTCCAACTAGAAAAGTTAATAGTGGAATTGAAGCTAGAAAATAATGTAATTTTTACTGGAAATGTACCAAACCCTATAGACTATATAAATTGTTCTAATGTTAGTATTTTGGCATCTTTAAGTGAGGGTGGAGCACCACCGCTTACGGTTTTAGAATCAGGAATAGTAAAGATATCCACTATTTATACTGCGGTAGGGGACTTAGAGTGCATATTGGACGAAAATAGCGGATATAAAATAGAAAATCAAAATAATGAAAAAATATATAAAGCTATGAAGGCAGCATATTTGGATGTGAACAATTTAAAAGTAAAAGGTGAAAATTTATATAATGTTGTTGTAAGTAATTTTACTATAGAGAAGTTTTGGGAAAATTACTTTAGCATTTATAAGAATATACTAAAGAAATAATAAATATTAATTTCTAAATCTAAAAAAGATGGGGCGTACCATGAAAGAAAATAAGGTTTTAAAAAGTTCAATGATTGTAATGCTATTTGTAATAATTGGAAAGTTACTTGCTATAGTGAGAGATAGTTTAATGTTTTCTAAATTTGGAACTACTTATTCAGCGGATATATATGTATGGTGTTTTGGTGTTGTATTTTTATTTACTAGTTTAGGATACGGACTTAGCACCACAATAATACCTATTCTTACGGATTATATTGAAACAAAACAATTAAATGAGAGGAATAGTTTTGTAAATAATGTAACTAATGCTTCAATGATATTAACAGTAATTATAACTGGCCTTGGTATATTATGTTCATATTATATAGTTCACTTTTTTGCTAGCAACTTATCAAAAGACCCAATTATATTTAATGAAACTGTGAAGATACTTAGAATAATGTTCATATCAGTACTATTTTTGACTCTTCAAGGAGTTGTAGCGGGTGCACTCCAAGCTCACAAAGAGTTTTCAATCCCTGCTGCTATGGCAGCAGCAGCAAATTTAATATATATAATTTATTTAAGTTTATTTGTAGATAAATTTGGACTTACTGGCTTTGCAATTACAACCGTGCTTGCATTTTTCGTACAATTCGTAATTAATGTGCCTACCTTTAAAAAATTAGGATACAGATATAAATTAGAAGTGGATTTTAAGAATAAAGACTTAAGAAGAATGTTTTTATTGATGATACCAATTATAATAAGCACTGCAACTATGCAATTTAATTTATTTATAAATAGATCTTTTGCTATGAGCTTATATGAAGGAGCAACTTCAATTCTTGAATGTGCAAATAAAGTAACTCTACTCACCTATGAAGTTTTTGCAGTGGCGGTTTCTATGATAATATATCCCATACTATCTACATTTATAGTTCAAAATAATTATGATGAGTATAAAAAATCCTTAGTTAAATCAATTAATATAATAAATTTAGTTATGATCCCCGCAGCACTAGCCATAGTAATATTAAGGGGACCGCTAATTAGTGTATTATATCTAAGAGGGAAATTTACCCTGCAAGATGTGACATTAGTTTCAGAGGCACTATTATTTTATTCTCCAACAATGATAGCCTATGGAGTTCGAGATGTTTTAAATAGAGCATTTTATTCTGCAAAGGATACTAAAACACCTATGGTTTATAGTGTTGTGGGTGTGGGAATAAATATTATTCTTAGTGCTGTATTATATAGGTATATGTCAGTTCCAGGACTAACATTATCCTCATCAATTTCATCTGTAGTTATTACATTAATGTTATTACTTAAAATGAATAAGAAATTTAAGGGTATTCAGTTTATTTCATTGCTTAAAACTTTAGGAAAAACAACTATAGCCTCTATTATTATGGGCATTGTAGTTTTCTTTATTAAAAAAGCATTTCTAATGAACTTAGCCCCTGTTTTTATTGTAAATTCGATGATTTTACTTTTATGTTCAATTGTAGGAATTGTGTCATATTTTTATCTAACTTACATTCTAAAAATCGAAGAATCTATGTATTTATGGAATATATTTAAAAATAAAATTATAAAAAAATAGTCACATTATTTATGAGGAAATTACACATACTAGATTTAAAGGAGTGTGATTATATGGAATTTTATGATGTAATCAAAACAAGACAAAGTATTAAAAAATTTAAGAATACCCCAATAAATAGTGAAAAATTATCTAAAATGATCAATGCAGCGATGATGTCACCTTCATGGAAAAACAATACTTCTTACAAATTTATTCTAGTTGACGAGAAAGCAAAACTAGAACAAATTTCTAAAGCTATAAACAATAAGGATAATTCCGCAGCACAGTCAATATTGGATGCCCCAATGACTGCTGTTGTAGTTGCAAATCCAAATGACTCTGGGGAAGTAGAAAACAAAGAGTACTATTTAGTGGATAGTGCAATAGCTATGGAGCATTTTATTTTATCAGGTACTAATGAAGGTTATGGAACTTGTTGGATTGCTGCAATCAACGAAGATATTATTAAAAAAGCATTGTCTATTCCGCAGGAATATAAAGTGGTTGCCATTACACCTATTGGAGAAATTGCTGAAAGTAAAGAACATAATGTTAAAAAACCTGTCAGTGATTTTGTATTTTTAAATACATGGGATAATGCTTATTCTTAGTATAAGTAAAAGAATGTAGTTTAGTTGATTTTTTTTGTAAGACCATAGGTACGCATCTGCGAACCTATGGTCTTTAATTTATTAAAAATATTCTAACTATATAAATCATATAATTAATTGATGAAAATTTTATATAAAGATGATACAATTTAAAAGACATTATATTATTATTATTATGCACGTTTTATGGAAAAGGGGGAATTACTATGGAAAAAACAAAGGGGATTTTATATATTGTTTTATCTGCTATTTCTTTTGGTATTATGCCAATACTTGCAAAATTATCATATAGAGGAGGTGCAAATACATATACAACATTATTCTTAAGATTTTTTTTTGCAGCAATTATGCTTCTATATTATTTGAAATCTAAAGGCATATCTTTGAAATTAGCTAAAAAACAAATATTTTTAGTGTTAATAATTGGCGTGTTTGGATTTGCATTTACGTCCACTAGTTTATTTATGTCCTATAATTATATAAGTATCGGAATGGCAACTATGATTTTTTATACATATCCTGCTATTGTTACGTTATTCTCTTATGTGCTTTATAAAGAAAAGCTATACCCTAGAAAAATCATATCTTTGATAATTTCTACAATAGGCATTTTTATTCTAATTGACAGGGGAAGTTCTACTTTCAATTTAGCAGGAATAATACTTGCAGGTATAGCTGCAATACTATATTCACTATATGTGCTGGGTGCATCTCATAAAGAATTTATGACTATTAACAGTTATGTTTTAACATTTTATATATCATGTGCATCTGCTGTTGCCATGTTTATAGCAGCAAACACCACTGGTAACTTTAATATGCATATTTCTTTTTATGCACTAGTAGCAATTTTATTATTAGCTCTAATATCCACAGTTGTGGCTTTAATGGCATTTTTAGAAGGGGTCAGAATAATAGGTCCTTCTAAGGCTTCAATTTTTAGTACTATCGAACCTATTGTTGCGTTAATTCTAGGAATATTAATTTTAGGGGAATCTATATCAGTTCGGATTATAATTGGAAGCATATTAATTTTGATGTCTGTAGTTATATTAACAAGAGAATAATTAGATTTTTAAGCCGTTTTCTATTCTTGTTCCCAATTCCTTATTTGCTTTCATAAAGTGGATAAGCATTCTTTCTTGAATTGATTTTATTGCATGGCTTAGAGATTCAACTATATTTGAAACTAAGTGATCTTGTTCTATAGTATTTAAGGAGAGATATCTTTCACCCGCTTGTGCGTAGTCATTTTTCTTGCTTATAACTTTCCTAATTTCATTACCTTGAATGAAAGTTATTTCAGGGACTCCTGTGACGGGAGCCTGTTTTGGGAGTCCGCCTCCGAGGGTATTTGGTGAGTAATTTGTACTACCATAGTTAGGCATTATCTGCATGAAGCCATCTTGCTGATTATTGTTAACTAATACTTTCGGACGATTAATTGGTAATTCAAGGTAATTGCTGCCAAGACGATACCTTTGAGTATCTGTATATGAAAACACTCTTCCCTGAAGTAGCTTGTCATTTGAAAAATCAATTCCTGGAACAATAGTGGCAGGGCAAAATGCTGATTGTTCTACTTCTGCGAAGAAGTTTTCAGGGTTTCTATTTAAAACCATTTTGCCAACAGGTATTAATGGAAATATATCCTCTGGCCAGGTTTTGGTGTCATCTAGTGGATCAAAATTATATTTGTCCTCATTTTCTATTTCCATCATTTGAACAAGTAACTCATATTCTACGGTTTCTCCCTTTGCAAGAGTATTAAAAAGATCACGGCTTGCAATATCTGGGTCAATTCCAGCTAAGCGTGTTGATTCTTTGCTATCTATAAATTGTATTCCTCCAAGTGGGTTCCAATGGTATTTGATAAGTATAGCTTTCCCCTTAGCATTAATCCATTTATAGGTGTTTACTCCAAAGCCTTGAATAAATCTGTAGCTCTTAATTGTACCTAAGTCTGAAAATAACCAGGTAAGCATATGAGTTGCTTCGGGGGTTAAAGACATATAATCCCAAAAACGACTATTTGCAGAAGAATCACCGGGTATATTAGAAACAGGGTCACCTTTTAATGCATGAACCAAATCTGGAAACTTTATAGCGTCTCTTATAAAAAAAACTGGAAGATTATTTCCTACCAAATCATAATTGCCTTCTTCGGTATAAAATTTTACGGAAAATCCTCTTACATCTCTTACGGTATCTGCAACCCCTTTTGAACCTACGACTACAGAAAACCTTACAAATACAGGCGTTTCTTTTAATGGGTCGTGTAAAAAGGATGCTTTCGTATAGAGAGCCATATTCTTATAAACTTTAAAATATCCATGTGCACCTGCTCCTTTAGCATGAACTACTCTTTCGGGGATTCTTTCACGATCAAAATGAGCAAGCTTTTCTAAAAGAACAATATCCTGAAGTAGTGTTGGACCTCTTTCACCTACACTTAGCGAGTTCTGATCATCGATAACAGGTTGACCTTGGTTGGTAGTTAGGTAATCGTCTGTCATATTAATCTCCTTTCAAGAAATGATTTATACATTAAATTAAACTAAGTTGTAAAAATACTCATAGATTATAATATGAATCTTTATAAAAAATATGTATGCCTATAAACTTTTATGTTTCTATAATTTAAAGCAATAGCAATTTACCATAGTAACACATTAACGAATTAATAATATTTGGACCGGGCAATATACCCCTTAAAAAAGGGTTATTGCAAGGTGACAAAGAATATTAATACTAGTGAGAAAATTCAAAAAGTCGGAGGAGAAAACATATGACATCAATACAAATTAATGGAAATCAGCTTACTTTAGAGCAAATAGTGAAAGTTGCAAGAAAAGGTTATAAGGTAGAATTAACAAAGGACGCAGAAGAAAGAGTCATTAAATCAAGAAATATTGTAGATGAAATAGTAGATAAAAATAAAGTTATATATGGTATTACAACAGGGTTTGGTAAATTTAGCGATGTAACAATATCGGGAGAGGACTGTAAGAAATTACAAAGAAATTTAATAATTTCTCATGCTTGTGGAACTGGAAAAAAATTCTCGAATGAAATTGTAAAAACTATAATGTTATTAAGAGCAAACGCTCTTGCAAAAGGTTATTCTGGAATAAGGCTAAGTACATTAAAAACACTAATAGAAATGATTAACAAAGGAGTAAATCCAGTAATTCCTGAAAAGGGTTCACTTGGAGCCTCGGGAGATTTAGCACCTTTGTCTCATATGGTTTTACCAATGCTTGGAGAAGGCAAAGCAGAATTTAACGGTGAAATTTTACCAGGAAAAATAGCAATGGAAAAGGCAGACTTAGAAATAGTAGAGCTTACAGCTAAAGAAGGATTGGCACTTATAAATGGAACGCAAGTTATGACAGCAGTGGGCGCATTAGCTGTATATGATAGTATTAATTTGTTGAAAACAAGTGACATTGCAGCAGCACTAAGTTTAGAAGCTCTTAGAGGTATCAAAGATGCCTTTGATTCAAGAATACATATTTTAAGACCTCACAGTGGTCAAATTCAAACTGCTAAAAATATTCTGAATCTCACTGAGGGAAGCACATTTATAACTTCTCAAGGAGAGATTAGAGTGCAAGATGCCTATTCATTAAGATGTGTACCTCAAGTTCATGGTGCAAGCAAAGATGCAGTAGAATACATTAAAAGCAAGGTTGAAATTGAAATTAATTCCGTTACAGATAATCCAATAGTTACAGAAGAGGGAGACGTCATTTCTGGAGGTAATTTTCATGGTCAACCTATGGCAATAAGCTTTGACTTTTTAGGAATAGCTATGGCAGAAATGGCTAGTATTTCAGAAAGAAGACTTGAGAGACTTATTAATTATCAACTAAATGATTTGCCAGCTTTTTTAGTAAAAGAAGGTGGTTTGAATTCTGGATTTATGATAACTCAATATGCAGCGGCAGCCTTAGTGTCTGAAAATAAGATTTTAGCACATCCAGCTTCTGTTGATTCTATTCCATCATCTGCAAATCAGGAAGACCATGTAAGCATGGGAACAATAGCAGCAAGAAAAGGAAGAGATATTATTGAAAATGTTCAAAGAGTCTTAGCAACTGAGATTATGGCAGCCTGCCAAGCTATAGACTTTAGAGAAGGCTATACACTTGGGGTAGGAACAAGTGAAGCTTATAGAGTTGTAAGGGAAAATGTAGAGTTCATTGAAAGAGATAAGATTATGTATATTGAATTAGATAAGGTTACTAATTTAATTGCAGATGGATCTATAGTGGAAAGTGTAGAACAAAAGGTAAGGGTATTAGTTTAAATTGTTGTTACTTTCATTGGAACAACAGAAAAGAAATACATATTAAGTTTTGAGGAAGGAGAATATAAAATGTTAGATGAAAAGACTGTTAGAGAATTTATTAACGAGTTAGGTTCAAATTCACCTGCACCAGGAGGGGGAAGTGTTGCGGCCCTTGGATCATCTTTAGCTACTGCATTAAGTGCTATGGTGTTTAATTTAACTGTAGGTAAGAAGGTATACAATGAATACAGCGATGAAGAAAAAATGCTTATTGATAACGACTTAGAGCAATGTCTTAAGCATAAGGACAAATTTTTAGAGTTAATGAATAAAGATACAGAGTTTTTTTTAATTTTGATGTCAGCTTTTAAACTTCCAAAGGAAACAAACGATGACAAGAAAATAAGAAGCGCAAAAATTCAAGAAGGATATCTAAAAGCATTAGAAATTCCTTTAAGTGTTGCAAAGGAATCATACAAAATATATGAGTATGTTAAAACCGCAGCGAAGTTAGGTAATAAAAATGCTATTTCAGACGCAGGAGTTTCAGCTTTAATGCTTCAAGCATCCATTGAAAGTGCAATTTTAAATGTTAAAATAAATCTTTCCAGTATAAAAGATGAAACTTATAAAGATGAAATTAAAATGCAATGTAATGAATTAGTAAAGCAGGGAAGATTAGAACGGGATGAAATATTATCTATTGTTGATAAAAGCATTTAAAGTCACTAAAAAATAACAGGTTAGTATATTAAAATACTTGGCTTGTTATTTTTTTAATTCACCATAGTGTGCATCTATGATATACTTTAAAAGACTTTTAAGTAATAGATATGTGGGGGAGAATAAATGTTAGATTTGTTTAAAGTGAAAATATGTGAATTATATAATATTATTTTAAGCCCAATAGATGACATGTTTAAAATAACGGCACTAGAAAATTATAAAAAGGAAATAGAATTCTTACATCAGAAAAATTTTGGTGAAGTTTATTATGAGTTTATTAAAAATAATAAAGAAAAAGGTACAGTGTATACTCCACAGCCAATATCCTCTTATATGATTGAAAAAACTATAAAAGCAGAACTGATAATAACGAATCCCTATATAAAAATTGTGGATCCCTCTTGTGGTACAGGAAATATATTAATTTGCTGTTTTAAACTTCTTAGAAATTTATTTAGGGAAAATTTAAATACAATAAATGATGAAAATAAATTGAATTTAAACCATCAAAATATTGATGAGCATATAATAAAACATAATTTATATGGTTTTGATATTGATGATATAGCTGTTAAAATTCTTACTATAGATTTATATGATTTAAGTATGGGTAGCATATGCACTAATGTTTTTAATGTAGATTTTTTATTATATGAAAATGAACAGAAATATGATGTTTTCATAGGGAATCCACCCTATGTGGGTAAAAAATCAATAGATAAGGAATACGCTTCACATTTAAAAATTAGATATAGTGAAGTATATAGAGATAAAGGAGATTTATCCTATTGCTTTTTCAAAAAGGCACTAGAAGATTTAAATAAGGGTGGGAAGCTGACGTTTATTACTTCGAGATACTTTTTAGAATCACCTAGTGGAGAAAATTTAAGAAAGGTTTTAAAAGAGATATGTACCATAGATAAAATCATTGATTTTTATGGCATAAGGCCATTTAAAAATATAGGAATAGACCCTGTAATTTTGTTTATAACAAATAATCAAGATGATAATAGTGAAATTCAAATTATGAAACCACTAAACATAAAAGGTAAAAACAGAAAAGAATTCTACAATAGTGTATTCCTGAAAACTGGAAATGAATATAATAGTTTTCTTCTTAATAAAAACAAATTAAATAACAAGGGCTGGATTTTAATAGATGAAAAAGAGAGAAATATAATAAATAAAATAGAAGAAAAAAGTTTTACTCATTTAAGTAATATATGTGAAAGTTATCAAGGCGTAATATCTGGGTGTGATAAAGCTTTTGTAGTGAAAAGTGATATTGCTTTAAGAAAAAACATAGAAAAAGATATAATAAAACCTTGGATTAAAAGTAGTTACATAGAAAAAAATTCAGTTTCTAGAGAAGATAGTTACATAATATATTCAGATTTAATTCGAGACCCCAAAAAGTATAATAATGCTATAGCTCATATTGGTTTGTACAAGGAAAAGTTATTAAAAAGAAGAGAATGCTTAAAAGGTAGCAGAAAATGGTATGAACTTCAATGGGGTAGAAATCAAAATATATTTGAAAGTGAAAAAATAGTATTTCCATTTAAAGCAAGTAATAATAGATTTGCACTTGACAAAGGAAGTTATTTTAGTGCTGATGTATATGCATTGATACTAAAAGAAAATGTACCTTTTACCTATGATTTTTTATTGTATTTATTAAACAGTAAAATTTATGAATTTTATTTTAAAACTTTTGCTAAAAAATTGGGTGAAGATGCTTATGAGTATTATCCAAATAATTTAATGAAATTATGTATGCCAATTATTATTGATTTTGAGGGCAAAGACGAGAATTATTTATATGATTATTTTGACTTTAGTGAAGAAGAAAAAAAAATTATACTTTGGGATGTATAATTTTTTTATAAAAAAGTTATTATTATTGCAATGAAATATAGTTAAATAATTATAATCCCTAAAAAAATATTGAAATATTAAAAGTTGGCATAAATATTGCTTTATATAAAATAAATTATTATTACTTAGGAGGAATTATTATGAACAATTTAGAAAAATTAAACAAGGTGTTATGTGATTTATTTGATTTTGAGAATTCGGAGGATATAAATGATAGTTTTGGACCAGACGATATAGAATCTTGGGATTCTTTAGGACATGTAGAACTTGTAACAGATTTGGAAGAGGCTTTTGACATATCTTTAGAGGTAGTAGACATCTCTAGAATGTATACCATAGGAGGTATTAAGAAGATAATTGCAAAATATGGGGTTCAAATATGACCTTTACAGATTATATATTTGAGTTTTCATCAAAGTACAATAAAACTGCTATAATCTTTAAAAATGAAATAAGTTTTGAGGAAACTTTTAAAAATATAAATAATAAAGCATCTTTTATAAAAAACAAGAAGCTTTCTAAAAAGGATGCTGTACTTTTGGTTTCAGAAAATTCTAATTTTTTCATTGAAAATTATTTTGCAATAATCAAAAGTGGAGCTATTTGTGTTCCTATTAATCCAGATCTAAATAGCAATGAGATAAAGTATATTATTGACGCACTTAATATTAAATTAATTTTTACTCAAAAAAAATTTATTAAAAAAATAAATGGTGTTGTTTGTGATAATGTTGACATTTATACAGAACACAGTGAGTGTAATTTCAATTATAAACATGAAAATAATTATAGTGAAGATATAAATATTAAAGAAGACGTAGCTGTAATATTGTTTACTTCTGGGTCTTTAGGAACTCCTAAGGGAGTAATGCTTACTCACTATAACCTCATGTGTAATACAAATTCTATAATAGAATATCTAAAACTTACAAAGGAAGATAGAGTGGAGATGGTGCTACCTTTTTATTATTGCTATGGCACTTCGATTTTGCATACTCATTTTAGAGTAGGTGGAAGCCTTGTAATTAATAATAAATTTATGTTCCCACAAACAGTTATTGAGGATATAAACAAATACAATTGCACAGGATTTTCAGGAGTTCCCAGCACTTATCAAATTTTGCTTAGAATGACTGATATTAAACACAATGAGGTTCCTTCCCTTAGATATATAACTCAAGCTGGAGGGAAACTCCCAGAGACATCTATACAAGAGCTTATTGATATTTTAAAAGGAGTAGATATTTTTATAATGTACGGCCAGACTGAGGCTACATCAAGGCTATCCTATTTGCCACCAAACTTAATTAACGAAAAGATGAATTCTATAGGGAAAGGCATTAATGGAACACAACTTCTGGTTTTAAATAGTGAGGGAAAATCAGTGAAACCTGGAGAAATAGGTGAAGTTGTTGCTCAGGGTGGAAATATAATGAAGGGTTATTTTAATGATGAAGAAGAAACGGGTAAAGTTATAAAACAGGGATCTTTATATACGGGAGATTTAGCAAAAGTAGATGATGAGGGATATATATATATAGTTTCAAGAGAAAAAAATATTATTAAAAGTGGTGGAAATAGAATAAGTCCTTTGGAAATAGAGAATATAATAGTACAAATTCCAGAGGTAGTAGAATGTGCGGTTATAGGAGTTTACGACGATATTTTAGGAGAAGCAGTAAAGGCCTTTGTAGTATTAGTAGAAAATAAATCTTACATAGATTTTAAATACATTTTTGATTTTTGTAAAAAGCAGTTACCCTCATATAAGACTCCAAGGCATGTAGAATTCTTAAAATCTCTGCCGAAAAATTCATCTGGTAAGGTATTAATAAAGAAACTAAAAGAACTTAAATAAAAGAAAAATTATAAATGGAAATAAGAGGTGGATTTAATGGATAATTTAGAATTAATAGAAGACCTAGTTATGGGAGAACAGTTTAATATAAAGCAAGAAAAGAAGGAAAAACTATTTTTAAAAATTGTTTTACCGCAACTAGAACAGAACAAGTCAAATCCAAACATAAAAGCTATGTATGATAAATTAGGTGTTGATATTAAGGGTATTAAAACATTAGAACAGGTTCCATATATACCTGTAAATATGTTTAAATACTATGAACTTAGAATATGTAAGACAGAGCAGGTAGTAAGGGTGCTGAAATCTAGTGCTACAACTACAGGAACTCCTAGTAAAATATATATAGATAAAAAGACCTCAATAAGACAAACACAGGGTTTAATAAGTACATTAGCAAGCTTTTTAGGAGGCAAAAGAAGACCAATGCTTATAGTTGATTGTGCCAATAGCAATAAACAAGGTAGTAGTATAACTGCACGTGGTACAGCTATAAGAGGAGTTAGTACTTTTGCTAGTAAAACTTTTTATGCTATGGATAGTGAAAAGGAAGAACTAACATTAAATATAGATAGACTTAAGGCATTTGAAACAAAGTATAAGCAACAAGAAATTTTAGTTTATGGATTTACTTATATAGTGTGGTCTAAATTTATAAAAGTATTGAAGCAGGAAGGAATAAAACTAGATATGCCTAAGTTAAAGCTATTACATAGTGGCGGGTGGAAAAAGCTTATTTCTGAAAAAGTCGAAAAAAAAGAGTTTTCAGATACGGTGGCTCAGATATTTAATACAAGTGCAGCAAATGTAATAGATTTTTATGGAATGGTGGAACAGGCAGGAGTAGTTTTTATTGATTGTGAGTATGGGCATAAACATGTACCTGATTTTGCAGAGATTATTATAAGGGATCTACAGACTTTAGAAGAGGTGAAGTTTGGTGAAACAGGACTTATAGAGGTTTTGAGTATTTTAGGTACAAGTTATCCATCACAGGCTATTCTAACTGAGGATATTGGCGAATATATAGGAATAGATAATTGTCCTTGTGGTAGACACGGCAAATATTTTAGATTTAAATCCCGGGTAGACAAAGCCGAAATCAGGGGCTGTGGAGATACTTTTGCAGAAAGAGAGGCAGGAAGATGATAAATTGTTATGGACTAAATGGAGAATTTTATGAAAGTGAAATCAAATTTAAAAACTTTTATGAAATAGATACGTGCTTAAAAATGAATCTTTCAGAACTTCATGAATTTCCGGTGCAAGCAATAATACTTATTATAAATGAATATAGCAAGAAAATTGCAACAAATAGAGAAATATTAAGAATAGAAGGGGCTCCTTTCTTGTGCTTTTATTTAAAAAAAATAAATATGGAAAAACAGATAAAGCTTAATTTAGGAGATATTGAATATCTAAATAATTTTGTACAGATAGAAGATGAAAAATACATTAAAGCGCAGCCCATGGGGGTTGTATGCCATTGGATGGCTGGAAATGTTGCTACTCTTGGAATTTATTCAGTACTTCAGAGTATCTTATGTAAAAATAGCAACATTCTTAGAGTGTCTAGGGAATGTGTTAGTTCGGTATATAAATTATTAGAACTTCTAGATAATATTGTGGTTGAGTTTGAGGGGAATAATTATTCCTCTAAAATTATATTGAAAAATATTGCCCTTATTTATTTTAATAGTGCAGACGTAAATCACAATTCTGAGATGTCTTCAAAAGCCGATGCACGATTAGTTTGGGGTGGTGAAACAGCAGTAAATGCTATTTCTCTTTTACCTAAAAAAACTACCTGTAAGGATTTAATTTTTGGTCCTAAATATTCTTTTGCTGTTTTTGATAAGTCAGCTATTGAAAGCAATGACTTTGAAGAATACTTAGAAAATTTAGTTACAGATATAATTGCATTTAAGCAAAAGGCATGTTCTTCCCCACAGGTATTATTTTTAGAGAAAAGCAAACTATCTGTAGAAGAAATAGCCCAAATGTTGTGCGGAAAATTTGAAAAGATGATTAAAAGATATACTAATTTAGATTTAGAACAAGCTGTATCTGCAAAAATAATTAATAAAAGAGGAGAATATTCATTGTCTTTGGATAAACTACTTTATATAAGCAAGGGTCTTCAATATACAATACTAATTGATAATGAGTTAAAGCTTGAGGAAGCTATTACTGGACGAACTATATTTATAAAAGAAGTGGATAATATACAGGATATATGCCCACTAATCACAAAGAATATACAAACCGTCGGAATAGCTTCAAAGAATACCAACAAGATTTTAGAATTTGCAGACAAAGTAACGGCTATGGGTGTAAATAGAGTTGTAAAAATTGGGTATATGAATTTTTATGATTCTCCTTGGGATGGCAGTCTAATAATGAGTGAATTAGTTAGATGGTGTTCTTTTAATATAAAAGGAATGATTTAACCCTGTCCTTATAGGAAAAGTAGAGTTTATTTTGTGATGGAGGAATAATATGGCAGACATTAAAAGCTTTTATATAGGGCAAAGCGATGAGTATATAAAGAAATTTACAGAGGAAGAAGTAGCATCTTATGCAAGAATTACAGGAGACTATAATTATGTGCATATGGATGAAGAAAAAGCAAAAAAGAGCTTTTTTAAGGGCAGAATTGTTCATGGTCAATTAGTTGGAGGATTAATTTCAGCTTTGCTTGGAACAAAATTACCTGGTGGTGGTAATATATATTTGCAGCAGAGTTTTGACTTTTTAAAACCAGTAAGAATTGGAGAACTAATAAAAGCAAGGGTTACTATTACAGAAATAAATGAAAAAAAGAAGATTTTAATACTAGATACCATTTGTCTAAATGAAGCAGAAGAAATAGTTTTAAAGGGAAAAGCAAAGGTTTTGATTTTAAAATAGAAAATTACTAAATATAATTGTGATGATTTTTAATATAAATTTGTTTTGGTTAAAAAAATTACATTAAATAATACTTTTTCTGATATAATAAAATTAAGCTTTGTAATTTATAAACAATTCCTAGCTTAATTTTTTATAAATTGAGAGGTGTTTTTATGAAAGTAAGAGATATTATGACTAAATGTAATTTCTCACTGAAAGAAAGTAATACTTTTTATGAGGCTACGCAATTATTTATTAATAATGACGTTGAAGTTATACCTATATTAGACGAAAGCGAAATTTTAATTGGTCTTATAACGAAAAATGACATAATCATGAATTATGTCAATAACACTACCCCTAATACATCTATAAAAAACATTTCACGTGGCAAATATAATATTATAAACGAAGATTCTAAAATACTGGAATATATTGATGCAAAAGAAAATTATATGGCAGTTAAAAATGCGCAAGGCAAATTAGCTGGAATTTTTAACGTGAATAATATATTTAAGAAGCGTTTTGAAAGTGCTGTAGAAAAAATAGAGGAGTTAAAGTTAAGATTAAACTGTACTAATGAATGCGGAATTGTAAAGCTTAATTGTACAGAATTACATGCAATTATTGAAGCTTCATTTGATGGTATTTATATAACAGATAGTAAGGCTAATACATTAATGATTAACAAATCTTATGAAAATATAACTGGTTTAAAAAGAGAAGATATGATAAAAAAGAATATGTATGACTTGGTAAAAGAGGGTTACATATCTAAATCATCTACTCTTATGGTCATAGAAAATAGAAAATCTAATACCATTGAACAGGAATTTAGTACTGGCAAAAAGGTTTTAGTTTCTAGTAATCCTATATTTGATGCCATGGGTAATTTAACAATGGTTGTTACAAATGTAAGAGAGATAACTGAATTGTACGAGTTAGAAGAACGGCTAGCTAAAAATATGCAGCTAACAGAAAAATATTATTCAGAGATAGAGTCTATGAGAATTCAATATTTAAATTTATCAGATATTATTGCTAAGGACAAAATAATGATAAATTTATTGGAGGTTGCTAAAAGAGTAGCTAATGTTGATACTACCGTTTTAATATTAGGGGAAACCGGAGTAGGAAAGGAAGAAATTGCAAAATTTATACATTCAAATAGTACTAGGTGTGACAAGAATTTTATAAAAATTAATTGTGGAGCAATTCCTCAAAACCTTATAGAATCTGAGCTCTTTGGATACGTAAAAGGTGCCTTTACAGGGGCTAATAAGGAAGGTAAGATGGGACTTTTTGAAGTGGCGGATGGAGGTACAATTTTTTTAGATGAAATTGGAGAACTTCCTTTAGATATACAAGTTAAGTTACTTTCTGTACTTCAAGAGGGGGAGGTAGAAAGAGTTGGAGCTGTTAAACCAATTAAAATTGATGTAAGAGTGTTGGCGGCTACTAATAGGAATCTAGAAGAGATGACTAAAGAGAAATCCTTTAGAACAGATTTGTATTATCGTTTAAATGTTGTTCCTCTTATTATTCCACCATTAAGAGAACGAAAAGAAGACATTATACCTTTAATACAGCACTTCTTAGCTGAGTTAAATAGCAAGTACAATTTTGAAAAAACATTTACTATCGAAGCGGTGAATACACTTTATAATTACAATTGGCCTGGTAATGTTAGGGAACTTAAAAATATTGTCGAAAGAGTTATAGTGATGAGTAGTGGCGATAAAATATTTGAAAGTGATTTACCTATGTCTACTCCTAAAAATTTAATAAAACAAAATATCGGTTGTGACGAAATATGTAATTTAAAAGAAGCAGTTGGAAAAGTAGAATCTGAACTTATTAGTAAGGCCTTTGATAATGCAGGGAATGTTCGCGATGCTGCAAAAATGCTTGGCATTGATGCTTCAACTTTTGTTAGAAAGCGTAAAAAATATTTAGAAAAAAAAACGTTGCAAAAATGAAACGTGTTGCAAAAATGAAATTATCATAAAAACTATCCTGATACATATATAATTCAAGGCATTCAAGAATTTATAAAAATTAAATTTATTATATTTGTTGATTTTATGCAACAAATATATTTTTTTTATAAAAATATTGTTATTGTTTTAACAATTTAATTGTCTAACAAAAAAATATTTGTTAAAATAATAACAATAATTTGTTGAACTAGTGAGTTAAATAGGTTATTATAGAATTAAATCATATTGGTTTTTATAAAATGATAATTTGCTTTTATAAAAATGGCATAGCTATTGCTAGATTAAAATCAAACGAAAGTAAATAAACATAGGAGGTAAGGGGTACTAATAATATTAATTACAAGAGGACAATATTTTTATAACATTAAAAAAATTGAATAACCCAAATTATAAATTACCAAATAAAGTTATATTTTTAACATAATTGTCAATTATATAACATGATCTTTTATTGGATAATTAAATTAGTAAATAAAATTCTATTTAATTAAGGAGGCATAAAAAATGAAATTTGACTTAATCGCTTTTTTAACGAATCCTTTTGTTCCTATGTTTTTAGCAACCGTTATTGGTGTGATGATAGGTAACATTAAAATTGGGAAATTTAGTCTTGGACAATCGGGCGGTTTATTTGTTGGAATATTTTTCGGGTGGTTACTTTATTCGAAATACTGTATTCCGTTTATGTTAGACCCAAGTAATCCTAAGAAAGGTTTAATTGCAGGCGCACCTAAATATGCGGCTAATTATTTTAAAAATGGAGTGGTTAGCGATACCTTGTTTACATTTACACTGATTCTTTTTATTGCATCGGTTGGATTGCTTGCAGGAAAAGATATAGCGAAGGTTGTTAAGAAATATGGAGCTCGATTTATTCTACTTGGTGGATTGATAACGGGTACAGGGGCGTTGATGACATATCTAGCTACAATTATATTTACCGGACAAAACAATTTTGCGGTTGCTGGCGTCTATACTGGAGCTTTAACAAGTTCACCAGCACTTGCAGCAGCTTTAGAGTCTACTGCTAAGTATGGCGTGGATGCACAGGCACAAGTTGGACTTGGACATGCTATTGGATATGCACCAGGCGTTTTAGTTGTGATTATTACTTTGAATATTTTCCCGCTTATATTCAAAATGGATCTTGAAAAGGAAAAAATAAGATTTAAGGCGGAAATGAAATCGTTTAGTGACAAGGGAGCTAAAGAAAATGATATTAAAGAAGTGGGCATGGATGTAGTTTCATTTCTTGCAGTTTGTTTGGTTGGATACTTTGTCGGATTAATAAATATTTACCTGCCATTTATTAAATGGTTTAGTTTAGGGTCAACTGGTGGTGTGCTAATAGCTGCTTTATGTCTTGGACATATAGGTAAGATTGGACCACTAAACTTTAGAATGGACAACAAAATTCTTTCTGCAATAAGAGATTTAACCCTTTCCCTGTTTCTCGCTATAGTGGGATTACAATATGGATATGAGACTGTAGCTTCGCTTGGTGGAAGTGGTGCAACACTTGCAGTAATTTCTTTTGTAGCTGGGTTGGCTGCATTGACAGTTGGTTTTATTGTAGCAAGATATGTATTTAAAATGAACTGGATTATTATTGCAGGCGCTATATGCGGTGGCATGACAAGTACACCAGGTCTTGGAGCTGCAATTGATGCTACTAAGACTGATGAAGTCGCTGCTGGATATGGAGCAACCTATCCCTTTGGGCTCTTATGTACTGTAATATTTGTAATTATACTTCATATGGTTACATAAATCTGATAAGGGTTTTCATTAGAGTATTTAATATAAAAATTATTTTTGGCAAGAGAATACTTAGTTAATTACAATGTTTGCACTAATGCAACATGTTGCATTAGTGCATCGCACATACTTATAAGAGGTTCTATAGTATTTGCAACATATTGTCAATGATTTAACAATGTGTTGCGCAAAGTAAATATAAGAAGCTAATGCGTTATTGCAACAAAAATTAAGTCACATTTTGCGGATAGCTTAAATGAAGGTGTTTTGAGAAGTTGGCATGGTTTTTGCTACGTTACTATAGTGAAACTAAAATAAATTTTATTCAGATTTTAAATAAGATTAAATATTAAATAAAATTAAAAGGAGCTGTTTTTAATGGGATTAATGACTGGAGAACAATATGTAGAAAGTCTAAGAAAATTGAAGTTAAATGTTTATATGTTTGGGGAAAAAGTAGAAAATGTATTGGACAACCCAATAATAAGGCCTTCAATGAACTCAGTTAAAATGACTTATGATTTAGCACAAATGCCTGAATACGAAGAATTAATGACAACTACTTCGACTATTACAGGAAAAAAGATTAATAGATTTGCTAATCTTCATCAAAGCACTGATGACTTAATTAAGAAAGTTAAAATGCAAAGATTATGTGGACAAAAAACTGCTTCATGTTTCCAAAGATGTGTTGGCATGGATGCTTTTAATTCTGAATTTAGTACTACATTTGAAATTGATAAAGAACATAAAACTGAATATCATGAAAGATTCAAAAAGTTTTTGAAATATGTTCATGATAATGATTTAATAGTAGATGGCGCAATGACAGATCCAAAAGGAGATAGAGGCTTATCACCATCAAAACAATCAGATCCGGATATGTATCTTAGAGTAGTTGAAAGAAGAGCTGATGGTATTGTAGTTAGAGGGGCAAAGGCTCATCAAACTGGTATATGTAATTCTCACGAAGTTTTAGTTATGCCAACTATGGCTATGAGACCAGAAGATAAGGACTATGCAGTATCATTCTCAGTGCCAACAGACACAAAAGGTATTGTTATGATTGTTGGACGTCAATCTTGT
>Ga0105047_10005382_pt1 | contig 22035 bp, 20 predicted proteins | sample MAT04_FD_78384 | JGI IMG/M metagenome (GOLD analysis project Ga0105047, IMG submission 78384) | Freshwater microbial communities from Lake Fryxell liftoff mats and glacier meltwater in Antarctica - MAT-04 (megahit assembly) | ecosystem: Environmental > Aquatic > Freshwater > Ice > Liftoff... | reverse complement strand
GGCGTCCCGCTTCACCCGGTCAGGCGTCCCGCTTCACCCGGTCAGGCGTCCCGCCTCACCCGGTCAGGCGTCCCGCTTCACCCCCGGAGCGTCATCTCCCCGCCGCGGGAGGGCGTGGGAGCACGGCAGATTGGGCTTGCCCGCCCGGCGGGCGGTGGGCAATTCTCCCCGTCCAGATACGCGCACTCACGGTTCCTCCCGCGCGCTGGTTTCCGGCGCGGGGAGTGGGAGTGGGAGCATCGGCGTGAACGCGGTGCGGCCCTGGCTTGGCCGCGCGGTGAGAGCTAGTCGCGCCACTTGCACCGACCCCCATTACGCCGACCCACGGAAACGCCCCGCCTCACCCGCCTACTCACCATCACCACGAGCCTCCTCGCGCTCACCGTCACCACCACCGTCCATGCCGACACCTTTGGCAGCGGGGGTAATGCGTTCACCATTGATTTCGTGCCCATCGGCAATGCCGGCAATGCGAACGACGCTGGGGCGGGCGGCGGCTCTACTCGTCGCCGTATGGCGGGGTGTCCTACGGCTACAATATGGGGGTGACGGAGGTCTCGCAGGACTGGATCACCAAGGCGACGAACTTGGGGATGGCTAATGTGACGGCGGGGGCGTGGGCGGGGAACCAGCCGGCGGCGAACATGACGTGGTATGAAGCGGCGGCGTTTGTGAACTGGCTGAACACGAGCACCGGGCGCCCGGCGGCGTATCAGCTCAATGGGACGAACACGGCGCTGACGCTGTGGAGCAGCGGGCAGGCGTGGCAGGCTGGAGGGGAGAATCTGTATCGGCACAAGGATGCGTATTACTTTCTGCCGAGCGAGAGCGAGTGGTATAAGGCGGCGTATCACCAGAATGATGGGGTGACGGCGAACTACTGGGATTACGCGACGGGGAGCAACTCGATCCCGACGGCGGTGGCGAGCGGGACGGGAGCGGGGACGGCGGTTTACAACGGGCAGCCCGGCCCGGTGGACGTGAATAATGACGGAGGGCTGAGCCCTTACGGGACGCGGGGACAGAACGGGAATGCGTGGGAGTGGAACGAGAGTGCTTTTGATGGGATAAACAATTCTTCGTCCGAGAATCGCGCGATCCGCGGTGGCAACTGGTTCTTCTCCGAGATCAACCTGCGCGCCTCGCTCCGCTTCGGCAACGGCCCGGCGGTCTCGAACAGCACTGTGGGTTTCCGTGTCGCGAGCGTCCCTGAACCCTCGTCCACGGTGTTGATGCTCAGCGCCGGTTTGCTTACGCTCGCACGGAGACGCCGCCGCGGGTAGGTCACCGGCTCTACCTCACCCAGCGGGTTGGGTTTCCCACCGCCCGAGCCCGGCCGCGCGCTGCTCCTGGCCACGGCGGGCCTCGGGCTGCTGCTCCGGCGGCGGCGCGGGGCTTGAGTCAGGGACGCGTTGTGGTAGCCTGCGAGCCATGAGCACCGTTGCCGAAATCGAAGCCGCCATCGCGCAGCTTTCCCCCCGCGAGGCGGAGGAGGTGCGCGAGTGGCTGGAGCAGTGGCTGGAGGATCAGATGGAGATGACGCCGGAGTTTCTCGCCTCGATCGAGCGGGGGAAGGCGGACTTCGCCGCCGGGCGGGTGCGCGAGGAACACCCCTGAGCCATGCCGGGTGGGGCGACGCAGGTCTTCTCGCGGGAGTTTGATGCCGTGCTGGCCCGGTTGCCGGTGGCGCAGCGCACGCTGCTTCTGGCCAGGATCACCGGGCTGGGGCAGCGTCTGGCTTCCTCCCCGCACTACCGGATGACGGGGCGCGGGGAGTATCGGCTGCGCGTGGGTGACTACCGGGTGATCTACGACTTCGAGGTGGCGCGCAATGAACTCTACCTCCTGACGCTCGGTCATCGCCGGGAAGTCTATCGGTAGTGGGCGGTGCGTGATCGGGGGCGGGTTTGCCGTGCGATGCTGCGCCCGCCTTTTTGCCCGCGTCCTCGACAGCAAAGCAGGCGACGCAAGGCCGGGCCGGCGGAGCGCCGGCCCGACATATGGGGCGGAAGCGCGGAACGAAAGCGCGGGGTGACTCCGCGCTTGCCATGAGGGGACGGGCTGCGCACGGTGGCGGGATGTCATTTAAAGATTTTGGTCTCGATCCCGAGATCGTCCGCGGGGTGGAGTCGATGGGCTACGTGGACCCCACTCCCATCCAGTTGCGCGCTTTCCCGATCATCCTCGAGGGGAAAGACATGATGGGTTCCGCCCAGACGGGCACGGGCAAGACCGCGGCTTTCGGCCTGCCGATCCTCTCCCGGCTGAAGTCGCACGGCAAAATGCGGGCGCTCATCCTGGAGCCGACGCGGGAACTGGCGGCGCAGGTGGAGACGGCCTTCCGGGACTTCGCGCGCTACACGGATCTCACCGTGGGATTGGTCTATGGCGGGGTGGGTTATGGGAAGCAGCGGGAGTTTTTGGAACTGGGCGTGGATGTGATGGTGGCGACGCCGGGGCGATTGCTGGATTTCATCGAGGACGGCACGGCGAACCTGAAGGACATCGAGTATCTGGTGCTGGATGAGGTGGACCGGATGCTGGACATGGGCTTTCTCCCGCAGGTGCGCCGGATCGTGGATCGCCTGCCCAAGGAACGGCAGACCTTGTTCTTCTCCGCGACGCTGCCGCCGGAGCTGGAGACGATGACGAAGTGGCTGCTGACGAATCCCGAGCAGGTGGAGATCGGCCAGCGGCGTTCGCCCGCGGAGACGGTGACGCACGCGCTCTATCCGGTGGCCAAGGATCAGAAGTTCGAGCTGCTGATCGCGCTGCTGGAGCACACGAAGTTCGACAGCGCGATCATCTTCACCAGCACCAAGGTAATGGCGGATCGCGTGGCGCATCAGCTCAAGGACCTGAAGCACTCGGTGGCGGTGTTGCATTCCAACCGCACGCAGAGCGAACGGGAGGATGCGCTGGCGGGCTTCAAGAGCGGGAAATACGAGGTGATGGTGGCGACGGACATCGCGGCGCGCGGGCTGGACATCGCGGGTGTCTCGCACGTGGTGAACTACGACGTGCCGCAGCATCCGGAGGATTACGTGCACCGCATCGGCCGGACCGGCCGCGCGCTGCAGGTCGGCGACGCGGTGACCATCTTCACCGCGGAGGAGATCGACCATGTGCGGTCGATCGAGCGGTTCATCGGCACGGCGATCAAGCGGGTGAAGCTGGAGACCTTCAACTACGTGTACACCGCGCTCTTCAACGAGGCCGCCATCCCGGCGGGCGGCGTGGGCAAGGGTGTGCGCACGGCGCGCGGCTACAGCTTCGGCGCGCGGCGCAAGCGGTAGCCTATTCCGACGGAGCGGGGGACCGCGCGAGCAACTGCTCCTCGATCTCCGCGAGGATCTGGTGCGTGGGATCGCGGTCGTATTTGTAGTCGTCGAGGACGAACTGGCCTTTGCGACCGTCGATCTCGTAGCGCACGTTCGCGAGGCCCTTGGCTTCCCATTTCTTTTTGCCCAGTCCGGTGATGGCGCTGAACGGGACGCGCTTCCCATTGGGCGCATAGGCCGCTTCGGCGTCGCTGCGGAGTTTGCGATCCTTCTGGCTGAACCAATAGGTAAACGTGATCAGGCCGAGCAGGCCCACGACTCCACCGCAGACGAACTGCTCCAGAATCTTCCCCCGCCCGAAGCGCTCGGCGGGGATTTGTCCCTGCTGATGCGGGTCGTCGAGCCACTTCTGCCACTCATCGGCTTTCCAGCCTTTCTGCTGCGCATGAGCCGGCCACTCGGCGAGGCGCCCGTCGTCGTGGTAGCTCTTCCACTCGCGGTAGCGGGTATCGGCGCGCGGATAGCCGACGGCGCCGTCCCAAAAGAAGTAGGCGGCAAAGGCGAACAGAAATAGGGCGACGAAAAGCTTTTGCTTCTTCCAGATGGGCGTGATGCGGGCTTCGGCGGGCATGTGGGCAGGGAAGGGGAGAGCGGGCGAAAAGACAAAGGAAATTCAGGTGACACGTGCCAGCAGGCGCGCGATGGCCCACTGCGCGTGCTCGGCAATGAGCGGTTCGGGATCGTGCGCGGCCTTTTCCAGCGCCGGCAGATCGTCGCGTGTGCCCACGTTGCCGAGGGCGACGCAGACATTGCGGAGGAAACCGCGGCGCTTGATCCGCTTGATCGGGGATTTCCTGAAGAGCGCGCGGAAGGCGTCGTCGTCCAGCGCGAGGAAATCGCGCAATGCCCAGCCGTGGACAAACTCGCGCGCGGCGAAGCTGCTCTCGCGCGACTCCTGCGCGAAGCGGTTCCAGGGGCAGGCCGTGAGGCAGTCGTCGCAGCCGTAGATGCGGTCGCCCATCGCCTCGCGGAACTCCAGCGGGATCGGGCCTTTGTTTTCGATCGTGAGATAGGACACGCAGCGCCGGGCATCGAGCTGCTGTGGCGCGGTGATCGCGCCGGTCGGGCAGGCGGTGATGCAGCGGGTGCATTTGCCACAGTGATCGGCCATCGGCGCGTCCGGTGCGAGATCGAGGGTCGTGAGGATTTCCGCGAGGAAGAACCACGTTCCGAGCTTCGGGTGGATGAGCATCGTCGATTTGCCATGCCAGCCCGCGCCGGCGAGCGCGGCGAAGTCGCGCTCCAGCACGGGGCCAGTATCGACGTAATGCCGCTGCCGCCCGCCCTGCGTGGTCAGCCAGTTGTCGAGCACGCAGAGTTTCCTCTCGATCACGTCGTGGTAATCGTCGCCCCACGCGTAGCGGGCGATGCGACCCAACGCAGGCGGCTCTTCCGAGAGCCGCTCGGTCCCGACGCGATCGGCCTGCGGCTCTGGGAAGAGCCGCCTACTTTCCGACTTCCAGTAGTTCATCCCGAGCACGATCACGCTCTGCGCACCGGGCAGCACCTGCTGCGGGTCGGTGCGCCGGTCCTGATTCCTTTCCAGCCAGGACATCTCGCCGGCGCGGCCCTCGGCCAGCCATGCGCGAAACTCCGCGGCATGCGGCGGCGTGACGCAGCGGGCGATGCGGCACAGGTCGAAGCCAGTTTCCTGAGCGAGCGCGAGGAGCGCGGTTTTCACGCCGCAGGTTGCCACGAAAGAACGCGCCGCGCTTCCGCGATCAGGGTGCTGGCGGTCTTTTCATGCGCGAGCGTGGTGGAGTCGAGGGTGAACTGGGCGACGCTTTCATAAAGCCCGCGCCGCTTCTCCAGCAATTCGTGGACGGTCGCGCGCGGATCGGCCGTCTGCAAAAGCGGGCGGTTCTTGTTGCGCGCCACGCGTTCGAAGATCACGTCCTCGCTGGCGCTGAGCCAGACGACGAACCCCAGCGCCCGCAAGAGCGCATGGTTTTCCTCCCGCACGACAATGCCGCCTCCCGTGGAAATCACCGCGCGCTGCACATTGTTGAGCGAGCGGAGGGTGGCCGTCTCCTGCTCGCGAAACCATGCCTCGCCATGACGCGCAAAAATCTCCGCAACCTGCATCCCGACGCGTTCCACGATGACGGCATCGGTATCGAAAAAATCAAAGCCCAGGCGCTGGGCGACGAGCCGGCCAATCGAGGTCTTGCCGCTGCCCATGAAGCCGATGAGAACGATGTTGGTGCAGGCGGAGAGCATGCCGTGGAGGTTGAAAAGCAGAGCGGCAAAGGGAAAGAGCAAAGTGCGCTCCCGGCGGCCCGCCCTCCGGCACGGGGCGAGACGCGGGCAGGAGAGGCCGGGGAACTGCCTTCCCTTCCGCCGCATTTTGTTGCCGGCCAGATGGTTGAGAGGGTGTTGCGGTTGGCGGGGTGGTGACGGTGCGAATGGAAGCCGCGAGGGGAAGGGAGAATGTGGTGGCGCGGTGGCGTTGGTATTTTCGTCCGCGCCTTGAATTTCCTTGTGTTACAAGGCGCTTCGCCCCACACACGAGCGCCGTATGTCTGAATCCGCGCAATTCACAACGGGGCTGGAAACTACGGTTCCAGGGCTCAAGAAACTCATCAAGGATCACCTCAAGTTCAGCCTCGCTCGCGACGCGCAGACGGCGTCGAAACGGGATTGGTGGCTGGCCACTTCCAAGGCGGTGCAGAGCATCATCGTGGAGCGCATGATCGCCACCCAGGGGGCGCATCACCGCACGAATACCAAGCGGGTCTATTATTTGTCGCTGGAGTTTCTCATGGGGCGGCTGTTCTCGAACAGTCTCTACAGCGCGGGGATTTTCGACGACATGGAGGAGGCGCTCCAGCAGATGGGGCTGGATGTGGAAACGCTGCGCCATGAGGAATATGACATGGCGCTGGGCAATGGCGGTCTGGGCCGGCTGGCGGCGTGTTTTCTGGATTCGCTGGCGACGCTGGATCTGCCGGCGATCGGCTACGGGATCTACTATCAGTACGGGCTCTTTAAGCAGGAGTTCCGTAATGGACATCAGGTGGAACTGCCGGATGCGTGGCTGAACTTTGGCACGCCGTGGGAGGTGATCCGGCCGGAGCACAAGACCGAGGTGCAGGTCTTCGGCCATGTGGAGAATGTCTTCGACGATCGCGGGAATTATGTACCGAGCTGGACGGGGACGAAGAAGATCATCGGCCTGCCGCACGATATCCCGATCCCGGGCTACGGGACGAATACGGTGAACTATCTGCGGCTGTGGGAGTCGCACGCGACTGAGGATTTCGATTTCGATGCGTTCAACAAGGGCGGCTACACCGAGGCGGTGCGGGAGAAGAACGCGAGCGAGACGATCTCGAAGGTGCTCTACCCGAATGACAAGACGGAGAGCGGCAAGGAGCTGCGCTTGGTCCAGCAGTATTTCTTTGTGGCCTGCTCGCTGCGCGATATTTTCCGCCGCTTCCGCAAGGACAACGAGGCGTGGGAGGACTTCCCGGAGAAAGTGGCGATCCAGCTCAATGACACGCATCCGGCGATCGCGATCGTCGAGCTGATGCGGCTCTTCCACGATGAGCACGGGATGACGTGGGAGAAGGCGTGGGGGCTGGTGACGAAGACTTTCGCCTACACGAATCACACGCTGCTCCCCGAGGCGCTGGAGAAGTGGAGCGTGGGTCTGTTTCAGAAGGTGCTGCCGCGACATCTGCAACTGATCTTCGAGATCAACAAACGCTTCCTCGAGCAGGTGGACGCAAAGTGGCCGGGCGACATGCACAAGAAGCGCGTGCTTTCGATCATTGAGGAAGGGCATCACCAGATGGTACGAATGGCGCATCTCTCGGTGGTCGGCGGGCACTCGGTGAATGGCGTGGCGGCGTTGCACACGCAGTTGCTGAAGAGCGATCTGTTTCCGGAGTTCGATGAGCTGTATCCGGGCAAGTTCAACAACAAGACCAACGGCATCACGCCGCGGCGCTGGCTGCTGGCCTGCAATCCGCGGCTGAGCGATCTCATCACCTCGAAGATCGGGCATGGCTGGGAGCGCGATCTGGACAAGCTGCGGGGGCTGGAGCCGCTGGCCACGGACGCGCAGTTTCAGGCCGACTTCATGGCGGTGAAGCACGCGAACAAGGTGGACTTGGCGCGGTTGATCAAGACGCTGACGGGCATCGCGGTGAATCCGGCGGCGCTCTTCGACGTGCAGATCAAGCGCCTGCACGAATACAAGCGGCAGCACCTCAATCTGCTGCACATCCTCGCGCTCTACCGGCGGTTGCTGCAGAATCCCGATCTCGATATTGCGCCGCGCGTGTTCATCTTTGCCGCGAAGGCCGCGCCGGGCTACGACCTCGCGAAGTGCATCATCAAGGCGATCAATTCCGTGGGGGCAAAGATCAATTCCGACACCCGGATTCACGACAAACTCAAGGTCGTCTTCCTGCCAAACTACCGGGTCTCACTGGCCCAGCGGATCGTGCCGGCGGCCGATCTTTCCGAGCAAATCTCGACCGCGGGCAAGGAAGCCTCGGGCACGGGCAATATGAAGCTTTCGCTCAACGGCGCGCTGACCATCGGCACGCTGGACGGGGCGAACGTGGAAATCCGGGAGGAAGTGGGCGACGAGAACTTTTTCATTTTCGGGATGACGGTGGAGCAAGTGACCGCGCTCCTGAAGAAGGGCTACCACCCGCTCGACTTCTATCAGGCCAATGAAGAGTTGCGCGCGGTGGTCGATTGGATCGGCTCGAATTTCTTCACGCCCGACGAACCCGGCAGCCTGCGGATGCTCTACGAAAATCTGATCCACAGCGATCCGTTCCTGTGTCTGCCGGACTTTCAGGCCTACAGCGATGCGCACCAAAAGGTGGACACCGCTTTCAAGGACCGGGCGCTCTGGGCGAAGATGGCCATCCTCAATACCGCGCGGATGGGCAAATTCTCCAGTGACCGGACGATCGCGCAATACGCCAAGGAGATCTGGAAGCTGGACCCGGTGAAGGTCTAGGGCCGGGGGAAAATTCCATCCCCAGTCATTCTGAGCAGAGCGCAGGGAGCCTGGCGCCCGAAGCGCAGTCGATGAATCGGGGTATCTTGGCGGCCGGCCGGATTTCTTCGACTGCGTTCCGCCCCGCCTTCGCCTGCGACGGAACTCCGCTCAGAATGACCCGGTAGGGAATTTTAAGCTGGCAGCCGGGCGCTGACAGCTTCCTGCACCGCAGACAGCGGCAGACCGGCGAGGTCGCCATTGTCGGCGGGCAGGATGGTCACTTGCGCGTTGGCCGGCGCCCAGACTGCCGGGTCGGTCGGACCGAAGAGTAGTACGGACGGCGTGCCCACGGCCGCGGCGAGATGCGAGATGCCGCTGTCATGGCCGAGGAAAAGACGGCAGCGCTCCAAGACCGCGGCGAGGTGGGGCAGGGGGAGACCATGGGCGATGAGCGCAGTCGCCCCGCGCCAGGCACCGCTGAGCGTGGTGAGGGGAGCGGCGTCCGCTTCGCCTCCGATGAGCACGAGTCGCGGGCAGGAGGGGTGGTTGCCCAGCCATGTCCCGAGCGCCGCCCAGTTTTCGACCGGCCAGTTTTTGCGCGGACTGCCGCTGCCGGGATGAATGGCGATCAGCGGTCGTGGGTCATCCCCGAGGAAGGCGCGGGCGAAGGTGCGGTCGTCTTCCGTGGGATGGACGCGGGCGGCGTGGTCGTGTTCCTCGAGGAAAAGCGCGAGGCGCTCCAGCGGCCCGGCAAGCTGCTGGGCGGCGTGCCGGGTGTCGTCGATCTTGACGTAAGCCGGGAGAAAGTTCTTGACCCCGGCGCGTCGCAGGTTGCCTTCGAAAAAACCGTCCGGGTCGAAAAGATAGCTGACGACCTGCTGGAAGCCGGCGAAGTATTCCGCGAGGTCCGGGGCGAGCGTGGAGCCGGGGATGAAGAACCCGGCCATCGGGCCGTATTCAATGGAGCGGATGGCGTCGGCGTAAAAACGACCGTGGGCCAGCCCGATAATGTGCTCGTAGCCGAGGATCTCGAGTTGCGCGTCGGGGAAGTTTTCGCGCAGCAGCCGGATGGCCGGAAGAGTGAGAATGAAATCGCCGATGGCCCCGCCGCGGATGACGAGAATGCGTGGCTTCAAAAAGCGAATGCCCGAGCCGCCGAGCGCCGGGCGGCTACTGGTTCATCATGCCACCCATCGGACCCTGGCCTTCCCACTTTTCGGGGCGGTTCCAAGGGATGGTGCTGACGCGATTGGGATCTTCCGGCTGATCGCTGGCGCAGGATGGCAGGAAGGCGATGATGGCGGCCGCGAAGAAGAAACCCACAATGCGTCCCATGAGGAGAAGATTCTTCAGTTTGGCAGAGGAGGCGCCGCCTCGGCATCCGCCCCAGCCGGTGGTTTGGTCTGGGTGGCAGGATTGCGACCCTCAAAAATCACCGTGTCTCCGGGCTGCACGGTGACGCCCTTGCGGACGCTTCCGGGGATGACGTCTGCGATGGAAGTGGACGGTTCGACGGAAGTAATGCGCAGTCGGGCGATCGGTTCGCTGCCGCGGACGACGAGCAGCGGGGCATTCACGAGCACGCCCTGTTTGTCCCCGACACTCAGGACGACGAAATTCCACCCGGCGTTGACCGCCAGGATGCGGCCTTGCAGCCCGGAACGAACGCCGCCGGCGAGGCGAAGCTTCTCTTTCTGTTCGGCCGCAGAGAGCTTGGCCTCAGTATCTTTCACGCGGCTCGCAATACTCTCGCTGACCTGCTTGGCTTCGGCCAATTCGGCCTGCGCTTTCTGGAGTTGGGTGGTCAACTCGGCGACTCGTGGGTCTTCCCCGGGAATGCCCACGGGCTTGCTCCCCATGGCGTCCGCCAGCCGCTTCGTAAGATCCTCCACTTCCTTCGTTTTGCTCTCCAGCACCGTCTTGGATTCCGTCACCTGCATCGCCAAGTCGGTCAATTGAGTCGTCTTGGCGGCAACTTCCTTGGCTGCTTCCTCGGCCTTGGCGCTGGCGGTGTCCCGCTCCTCGACCGTCTTCTTCAACTCGGTCTGCGAGGTCCGAAGTTTACCTTGTTCCGCAGCCAGTTCACTTTTCGTTCCCTTGAGTGAAGATTGCAACTTATCGATGTTGCCTTTCGCCAGGAAACTGAGGGCGGCAGTGGCCAGCATGAGGGCGAGCGCGATGCCGATGAAAAGTTTAGCCATAAGGTATTTACGGAATGTGAGTCGGGGGACGGCGGGAATCAAACTCCGACCGTGTTTTGTGCCGCACTTTAAAGCCGTGATAATTTGTCAATGCAAGCGGTTTCCCCTAATTTTCACGACAAAGCATTTGTGTTACGGGCCGGCTGCCACATAGTGGCGGTCCCGTCAGGGACTATGGATGGAAGGCAGACGAACCCCGCCAGGGCCGGAAGGCAGCAACGGTAGTCCGACCTTCCTTGTCGTAGCTCTCTGGCGGCTTTTTTGTGCCCGAACTCTGCGGCACCGGCCGAAACCGCGGCCTGTTCCGCAGACGGGGCAAGCCGGGATTTTATGTTGGAGTCGCGCGCAAATTCCTCTATTTGCCCGCCATGTTTCGCACCGGAGCGCAGTTCATGATCCTCGTCCTGCTGGCTGGTCTTGCCCTCATCCGGGAGTCGCGCCATGACGAATTGGCGGCGTGGGACAACGCTTTTGCGGACTTCCTTGCGATGAACAGCCGCCCCGGTGCGAAGCCCGCGCCGGTGACGCTGGTGGAGATCAATGACAGCAGCCTGAAGCGCATTAATCAGTGGCCGTGGAACCCGCTTGATTACTCGCGTTTTTTCGAGGCCGTGCTGCCGCTCAAGCCCGAAGTGGTGGCGATTGACCAGGTGCTCGATTGGGAGCGCGCCATTGTCCTTACTGAAGAGGAGCAGGTTCGTCGCCTGCCCCAGTATCAAAATATGCTGCGCAACAATATCTTACGCGCGCCCAAGATGCTGCTCGGCGCCGAATTGGGCGTGCCGGAAGACCCGCAAGTCGTTCCAGAGGTCCAGCCGGTGCCACTTTTGCGACGGGTGAGTGGGCCCCTTCGTGACATCCCCGAATTCACCGTCGTGGAACAGCAACCCAGCGAGAGTTTCCGGCTTTCTTCGACGACCGGTTTTGTCAATCTCCCGGAGACGCCGGACCGCTCCAATTCGGTGCCGCTCCTGTTTCGTTATCGGGGGCAAGTGACCCCGGCGTTCGCCCTGCAAGCAGTGATGCTCTGGGCGCAACTCACACCGGATGATGTCGTTGTGGACAGCGGCTCGCACATCGCGCTCGGTGCCAAGCTCCGCATCCCGATCGACGCTACGGGACGCATGCGGGTGAACTTCGGCGTGCCGCGCGGGGGCCTCGACTATGAAGAACTCATGCTCGCCAGCGAACAAAAGGAAGCCGGCCGCAAGGCGATCGCTTCCCTCGAGCAGATCAAGAGCGGCATCGTTCTGCTCTCGCGCACCGACCAGGACGCCCGCACGATCCCGCTGGCGGCCCGCCGCAACGGTTCACCTGGCGAACTCTTCGCGGCCGCGATCGCCACCATCCAGAATCGGTCCTTCATTCGGCAGGCCCCGCCGTGGGCGCAATACGCGGTCGTCGCCGCACTCATGCTGTTTGGCTACTGGGTGCCACGCTGGAAGAAATCCCAGACCGTGCTCCGCGGTCTGGTCGCGCTCGCCGCCTATGTGTTGATCGCCCTCGCGGTCTTCAGCAAATGGCTCGTCTGGCTGCCTGGCGTCATGCCGGTGGGCGTCGTTGCGGTGTGCATCCTTTTCCGCGCGGTGACGCCGGATTCCTTTGGCCGGCCGAAGAAGCCGGTCATCTTTTAGTCGCCGCGCAACGCCGCCGCGAAATCGTTTGCCATCACCCGACCCCGCCCGCATCTTCCGCCGCAGGTCATGGGAGGTTTCACTTTCACCAATCTCACGCGGCGGGTCGAAATCGGTGCCAACAGCTACTGCCTCGAACTCGCCGGCAAGCGGATCATCCTCGATTCCGGGCTGCATCCACGCTTCGACGGTGAATCGGCCCTGCCGAATCTCGGCCTGATCGCCGATGGCGCCATCGATGCCATCGTCCTCTCTCACGCTCATCAGGATCACGTCGGCTCGCTGCCTGTGCTCATGCGCCGCCAGCCGCAGGCCCCCGTTTTCATGACCGAAGGCACGCGCCAATTGAGCGACGTGATGCTGCACAACTCGGTCAACGTGATGACCAAAAAGCGCGAGGAGGGCGTCCCCGGTTCTCCGCTCTTCTCTCACCGCGAAGTGGAAATCGCGGTAAAACGCTGGCGTCCGGTGCCGCTGCAGACGCGCTTCGACGTGACGGGCGAGCGGTTGCGCGTGGATGAGGAGGCCGAGGTGTCGCTGGAGTTCTTCGATGCCGGGCACATTCTCGGGTCCGTCGGCACGCTCATCCGGGCGGAAGGCCGCACCATTTTTTACACGGGCGACATTCAGTTTGACGACCAGACGATCATGCAAGGGGCGCGCTTTCCCGAGCACGAACTGGATGTGCTGATCATCGAGACGACCCGAGGCGACCGGGCCACGCCCGAGGGTTTTACGCGGGCCGGCGAAGAGTTGCGTTTCGCCGAGGCGATCAGACGGCAGTTCGACCGCGGCGCCGGCGTGCTCATCCCGCTTTTCGCCCTCGGCAAAACCCAGGAAGTGCTCGTCATGTTCCACAACTTTCGCCGCAAAGGCTTGCTCGGCCTTTGCCCGATCTACATCGGCGGCCTCGGGACCAAACTCACGGAAATCTACGACAAACTCGCGCACCACGTCCCGCGTCAGCAGCCTGATTTGCAGATCCTCGATGCCGTCGCGCCCTTCACCATGGCGGGCAAAGCCGCCATGGCCACGCCGCTCAAGGGTGAACGCATTTACGCCATCTCCAGCGGCATGATGACCGAGAAGACGCTCTCGAACTCCTTTGCGAAGCAGGTGATTAGCGATCCCGCGCACGCGCTTTTCTTTGTGGGCTACGCCGATCCCGCTTCGCCGGCCGGACACATTCGCGCCGTGCCCCACGGCGACACCGTGCAACTCAGCCCCGAATTTCCGCCGCAACCGTTGCGCTGTGAAGTCGAGCAATTCAATTTCAGCGCCCACGCCACCCGCGAAAGCATCCGCGCTTACGTGAACAAAGTGCGCCCGAAAAAAGTCATCCTCGTCCACGGCGACGAACCCGCCATCGAATGGTTTCGCGCGACGCTTGCCGCCGACCTTCCCGGCAGCGAAATCCTCACGCCCACGCCCGGCGTGCCGCTGGAACTGTAAGCAGGAATGGAGGTTGAGACAGCGGCTCCGAGGTGCGGAGCATCGAAAAAAGCGGGTCATCCTGAGGAACGAAGGACCTCTGATCTCTGCCTTTCGTCCAGGCGCGGTGCGGCAGACGAAAGACAGAGATCAGAGATGCTTCGCAAGCCCAGCATGACAGGAGTGTCGGCGCGCGAGCCCCGCGAACTCCCGCCTTTACACCGCAAAAACCGGGCGCGATAGTCCGCGCCTTTTCGCATGCAGCACTTCGCCATCGGACTCGCAGGAATGGGCAATGTCGGCGCAGGTGTCTTCAAACACCTGACGCAAAATCGCGCCCTGCTCCGGGAGCGCCTCGGCTACGAACTCGACGTCAAAAAAATCGCCGTTCGCGACTTGAAAAGGGATCGCGGCGTCGCCGTGCCCGCGGAGCTGCTGACCACGCGCTGGGAGGATTTGCTCGAGGATCCGGCCATCCACATCATCGTGGAATTGATGGGGCAGAAGGAAGAGAGCCTGCGTCTCATCCTCGGGGCGATTGAGCGCGGGAAGATCGTCGTCACCGGCAACAAGGCGCTGCTCGCCGAGCACGGGCGCGAGATTTTCGAGGCGGCGACAAGGCACAAGGTGCCGGTCTTTTTCGAGGCTGCGGTGGCTGGCGGCATCCCCATCATCAAGTCGATCCGCGAGGCCTTCATCGGCAACCACATCCGGTCGATCCACGGCATCATCAACGGCACGAGCAACTACATCCTCACCCGCATGGTCGAGAGCGGCCTGGGCTTTGCCGACGCGCTCGCCGAGGCGCAGGCCGCCGGTTACGCCGAGGCCGATCCGTCGTTCGACGTGAATGGCTGGGACGCCGCGCACAAGGCCATCATCCTCGCCTCGCTGGCCTACGGTTTCTGGATTCCGACCGACAAAATCTTCGTCGAAGGCATCGAGCAAATCACGGCCAACGACATCTGCTTCGCGAAAAAACTCGGTTACACGATCAAACTCCTTGGCATCATCAAAGCCGACGCGAGTGGCGAGATCGAGGTGCGGGTTCATCCCACGCTCATCCCCGAAAAACATGTGCTGGCCAGCGTCAACGGGGTCTTCAACGCGCTCGCCGTCCACGGGGACATTGTCGGCGAGACCCTTTTCTACGGCCGCGGCGCCGGCCAGGACCCGACCTCCAGCTCCGTCATTGCCGACGTCGCCGAAGCCGCCGCCGCGCTCCAATCGCCGCGCAGTAATTACGGCTTCATGCCGCACGGCCTCTACGGCACCTGCAAGCCGATCGACCAGATCGTTTCGGAATACTATCTGCGCCTCACCGTCGAAGATCGGCCCGGCGTCATCGCGCAGGTCGCCGGCATTCTGGGCGAACTGAACATCGGCATTTCCTCCATCTTCCAGCCCGAGGGCGACGGCGGCGAAGCGGTGCCGCTCGTCCTCGTCATCCACAAAGCGACCAATGGCCAGATGAATGCGGCTCTGGAAAAAATCGTCGCGCTCGACTGCGTGAAAAAGACGCCGCGCATGATGCGCGTCGAAAACTTCGCATGATCGCCCGTCCGCTCCATGACCGTGGCGTCATGGCGCGCTGGCGGGAGTATCTCCCCGTCACCGACGCCACGCCCTTCATCTCGCTAAATGAAGGCAGCACGCCGCTCATTCATTCGCCGAAGCTCAGCGCCCGCGTGGGCCGCGATTGCGAAGTCTTCATCAAGTACGAAGGTCTGAACCCGACCGGTTCGTTCAAGGATCGCGGCATGACCATGGCCCTCTCCAAGGCCGTCGAATCCGGGGCCAAAGCCGTCATCTGCGCCAGCACCGGCAACACCAGTGCCGCCGCCGCCGCTTACGCCGCGCGCGCCAGCATCGGCTGCATCGTCCTGCTCCCCGCGGGCAAGATCGCCTTTGGCAAACTTGCGCAGGCTTTCATGTATGGCGCCAAGGTCGTGGCCATCGACGGCAACTTCGACGACGCGCTGAATCTCGTCCGCGAGATCGGCGAAACCGAGCCCATCGCCATCGTCAATTCGATCAATCCCTACCGCCTTCAGGGCCAGAAAACCGCGAGCTTCGAGATCATCGAAGTGCTCGGCGACGCGCCCGACATCCACATCCTGCCCGTCGGCAACGCTGGCAATATCAGCGCCTACTGGATGGGTTATCAGGAATTCCGGCAGTTGGGCAAAGCGACGAAAGTCCCGAAAATGGCTGGCTTTCAGGCCGCTGGTTCGGCCCCGATCTACTTCGATAAAGTCGTCGAGAAACCCGAAACCATCGCCACCGCGATCCGCATCGGCAATCCCGCGAGCTGGGATCTCGCCACCGCTGCGATCCGCGACAGCGGCGGCAGCATCGACATCGTCACCGACGCCGAAATCCTCGCCGCGCAGCAGTGGCTGGCCGCGCACGAAGGCATCTTCGTCGAGCCCGCGAGCGCGGCGAGTATCGCGGGTTTTTTCAAATGCCTCGGCCAGGAACGCTGCGCCGCCTGCCCCTTTCTGGACATCGCCGAAGGCAGCAGGATCGTCTGCACCGTCACCGGCCATGGCCTGAAAGATCCCGACATTGCTCGCGAGCAATGCGGGAACGTCATTCCCGCCAAGGCTGAGAAATCGGAGATCCTGCGGCTGATCGCGGGCTGAGCGATTCCGCTTAGGCGGAGAAACTCTCCCCGCACGAGCAGTGCGCCACCGCGTTCGGGTTAGTGACCTTGAAGCCGCCCTTCTGCAAATCATCGCTGTAATCCAGCAACGAGCCGCTGACGAACAGCGCACTCTTCGGATCGATCACCACCCGCACCCCGGCGCTCGGCACGATGATGTCCCGGTTCGCCGGACCGTCCACGAGGTCCATCTTGTATTGCAGCCCCGAGCAACCGCCGCCGATCACCGCCACCCGCAGCGCCCCATTCGGGCGCCCTTGACGCGTCAGGAGCGAAGTCAGCTTGGCGCCTGCTTTTTCGGTCACCTTGCACAGCTTCTCGTTGCCGATCTTGGTTTTGATTTCGCCCGTCGCGGTCATGGACAGGACTGTATGAGAGCGCTGAGGAAAGTCCACCCGCAGGCTTGTCTCGCTGGCCGCGTGGATATTGATCACCGCTCATTTGCGCTCGTGGCGCCGTTCCATGCTCGCCGGGGACTCCTCAGTTTCGTGGCCGCGAGGAGCATCGCGGTCATCGACCTTGCTGAGGGCCGAGTCTTTGGTAGCGATGAGCAGGAAGTCTCCAGCCTGCCCGATAACCTCCCACTTTTCTGCCTCAAAACTCCGCGCAAAGCGCTCCTCGCGCACCAAGCCGTACGCCGGACTCTTAGAGAGCATCTCTTCCTCGCATCTTTTCGGCGATGAAATGACGCGCGCCTCCTGCTCGGGCGTCAGCGGGAGCACGATGTCGGCGTCGTCCGCCGTCATGTGCACGACGCGCTGAAGATAGAATTCCCAACCGTGGGCGCGCACTTCGCAGGCAAAAATGGTCGCACGAGAAAGATCGGTCGCGGTGAGCACGCGCCTGGCCAGCAGTTTCACCGAGGCCTGCTGTTCGAGGTGTTTGTTGAGCGAGGCCATTTCCTCAATCGTCGCCAGCCAGAAAAAGGTGGTGCTGATGCAGACGATCATTCGCGTGGTTACGGGGCGGTGCCGCAGGAGGACGAGGCAGGCGACGAGCGAAGGGATGATCAAATACGAATCGGGCAGATCGATATTCTCGCGATGCTCGACGATCTCGATGCCGGTCGTGAGGGCAGCGAGGGCGACCAGCGTGGTCACGAGCGCCGCATTCCAAAGGCGGGAATTTTCCCGCGTGCGCGTCCAGTTTCCGAGCGCCAGAGCGAGGCTCGGAAAGAGCGGGAGCACGTAGGTAGGCAGCTTGGAGCCACTGCAGGACAGGATGAGCAGGGGGATCGCCACCCAGCCGATCAGCAGCCATTGATTCGGCTGCGGGCGCCAGCCGCGAAACCAATTTCGCGCACCACGCCAGACCATCGCCGCCCCAAAAAATGTCCATGGATAGAGCCCGGCGGGCAGCACCCACGCGAAAAACCAGAATGGTTTGCTGCGGCCATGATGTTTGGACGCAAAGCGCTGAATCAGTTCGTCGCCGGCGAAGTAGTGAAAGAGCGCAGGATTGCGCACGCTCAAGACCACAAACCACGACAGCCCGATCGCGAGCATCACAATCACGCCGCCGAGCCATGGCAGACGGAGCGGAGCCGGACTTTGCCGCCTGCTGATTTGCCATGAAAGCGCGGCGGAAACCGGCACAACAAACGCCATCGGGCCCTTGGTCATGAAGCCCAGCCCCATGGACACGAAAAAGAGCCATGCCCAAAGCGGGCGCCCGTTCTGGCCAAAACGGACGAGACACGCGATGGCGGCCGTGATCCAGAAAGCCATGCACATGTCCGGCGTGAGCAATCGAGCGCAGCCGAAGAACTCCAAGCAGGAAAGGAGGATGAGCGCGGCGGCGATCCCGCTGGCGCGGTCGAAAAGCATCACGCCGATCGCGTAGGTCAGCGCCAAAATTCCCAGCGCGGCCAGCGCCGAAGGAAAACGGACCGCCCATTCATTCGCGCCAAAAGCGCGGATCGAAACTGCTGTCGCCCAATAGAGCAGCGGCGGCTTTTGAAAGTGTGGAATGCCATTGAGATGCGGCACGAGCCAATCGCCCGATACGGCCATTTCCCGGCCGATTTCCGCGTAGCGTCCTTCGTCCGGCTCATTCAGTCCTCGCGTCCCCAGAAAGAGGAAAAGCGATAGCGCAGCGAACAACGTGAGGACGGGCAACTGCCACCGGGGAAAACTCATGATTCCCGGGTGGCGATTTCGGGTGGAGGAAATCGGCGGTGGCGCCACCACCAGACGCCCAACATATCCAGCGCCGGACGCCAGAGCATGACCAGCAGCCCATATTTCGAAACACCCGCGCGTCGCTCGCGATGCTGCACGGGCACCTCGATCACCTTGAAACCCGCAGCCACCGCGAGCGCGGGCATGAAGGAGTAGAGCGTCCGCATCGGCAGGAACGCATCCACCACTTCGCGGCGGAATGCTTTCAGCGCGCATCCACTGTCGGTCATCCCGTCGCCGAGCAGGCGACCGCGGATGCCATTGGCGATCCGCGACATGGTGCGGCGCAGCCAGCCGTCGCGCCGCTGCGCGCGGATTCCCGCCACCATGTCCGCTTCGGCGAGCCGGCCGATCAGCATCGGAAGATCCGCCGGCACATTCTGCCCATCGCCATCCATCGTCACGATCACCGCTCCGAGCGCCGCGCGCATCCCGGCGAAGAGCGCGGGAGCCTGGCCTTGATTCCGCGCCAGCGTCAGCACCCGCAGCGCGGGCCATTCCGCGGCCACGCTGCGCAAGACCGCTGCGGTATCATCCGTGCTCCCATCATCCACCGCCAATACTTCGCAGGACTCCGACTGCCGGTTTACGACTTCACGGAGCTCCGCTAAAAATGCTGCGCAGCATTCACCTTCATTAAAAAAAGGGATGATTACCGAAGTTGCCGGGTTGGCAGTCACAAAGGGACAGTGCGCGGTGCAGGGATTCCGCGCGCCGATTATTTGCCATTACCGTTGAATTGCAAATACGTGTAGCCCTTGAGCGCCTTCTCGTAGTTCGCGAGGAGTTTCATCGCTTCGTTGGGCTTCAAGCGGTCGCTTTTGATCGCAGCATCGACCTGCGTTTTCACATGGCGGGCGAGTTCGTTCCGGTCCCACTGGGTCATGGTGAGCACTTCGCCGATCGTGCTGCCTTCGATGGTTTCCTCGATGTACCAGCCGCTCTCTTCGTCCTCGTCGAGGAAGACGTGCGCCTCGTTCACGCGCCCAAACAGATTATGCAAATCGCCCATAATGTCCTGATAGGCGCCCATGAGGAAGAAGCCGAGGTAGTAGGGTTCGCCGGGCTGGAGCTTGTGCAGGGAAAGGGTGTCCTTCACGTCCTGGAGGTCGATGAACTTGCTCACCTTGCCGTCGGAGTCGCAGGTGATATCGACGAGGGTGCCCTGGCGCTCCGGAAATTCATTGAGCCGATGAATCGGCATGACCGGGAAAAGCTGCCCGAGCGCCCAGTGGTCGAGCAGGCTTTGGAAAACCGAGAAGTTGCAGACGTATTGATCGCCGAGCGAGACTTCGAGATCTTTGACTTCGTCCGGGACGTATTTCATCCCGGCGCAGAATTCGACGATGCGTTTGGCGATCTGCCAATAGACGGTCTCGATCTTGGCTTTGCTCTCGAGCTCGAGCAGGCCGAGGTCGAACATGGATTGCGCCTGCTCTTTGATTTGCTGCGCGTCGTGCAGCGACTCCATGCGGTTTTGCTGGGTGAGGTTGCGCTGGAGTTCGATGATTTCGGTGACCTGCTTGGGGTCGTCTTCCCGGATGGCGATCTGGATGGGCGTGCGGTCTTTTTCGATGGAGCCGAAAGCCTCGACGATCAGCACGGAGTGGTGCGCGACGATCGCGCGGCCGCTTTCCGTGACGATCGCGGGGTGGGGGACTTTCTCCGAGTCGCACACCTCCATGATGTTCCAGACAATGTCGCGGGCGTATTCGTGCAACGTGTAGTTCGTCGAGCTGTCGAACGCGGTGCGCGAGCCGTCGTAATCGACGCCGAGCCCGCCGCCGCAATCGAGATAGCCGAGTTCGTGGCCCATCTTGGTGAGCTTGGCGTAAAAGCGCGCGGCCTCGCGGACGGCGCGTTTGATCGTGCCGATGTCCGGCACCTGCGAGCCGACGTGGAAATGCACGAGCTTGAGCGCGTGCGCCAGCCCTTCCTTTTTCAGCAAGTCGCTGGCCGCCACGAGTTCCGCCGTGCTCACGCCGAACTTCGCATTTTCACCGCCGCTCGTCGCCCATTTGCCCGCGCCCTTCGCCGAGAGCCGCACGCGAACGCCGATCATCGGCTCGACGCCGACCTCCTTCGACACGCGGAGGATTTCCGCCAGCTCCTCGATCTTCTCCACGACCATGATGACCTTCTTGCCGAGCTTGCGCCCGAGCAGCGCATTCTCGATGAAAAGCTGGTCCTTGTAGCCGTTGCAGATGATCAGGCTCTCCGGGTCGCGATGGATGGCGAGCGCGGCGATCAGCTCCGGCTTGCTCCCAGCCTCGATGCCGAAGTGGTAAGGCGCGCCCGCGTCCACGATTTCCTCCACGACCTCGCGCAGTTGGTTGACCTTGATCGGAAAAACACCGCGATATTCGTTGCGGTAATTCGCGTCCTTCATCGCCGCGGCGAACGCCTTGTTGATCGTCTCCACGCGGTCGCGCAGGAGATCCTGAAAACGCAGCACCAACGGGAAATTCAACCCGCGCTCTTTGGCGTCCGCAATCACTTCCATGATGTCGATCGTCGCCGCCGTGCGTGTCGGCTGGATCTGGATATTCCCGCGGTCGTTGATCGTAAAATAGCCCGTTCCCCAACGATCGATATTGTAGAGGGAAATGGCGGCGGGGATGTCCCAAGGTTGCTTCATTGCGGCGGATACTAGAAACGCGCGCGGCCAATGCAATAGACGCTTTGCAAAATTATCAGGGCTGCTTCGCCGCCGCCGCCCGCGGCCCGCGAGCCCCGATATTTCCAGCAATCGCGCCGATTTTCACCCTCGACACCCGCCACCCCACGCCCGACATTTCCGCGCCATGAGCAAGCCCGTTATCCCGGTCGAGATCCGCACCGTCCTGCCGTTCAATTCGGGCCGGGCAGTGTTCATCGGCAACACGGAAAAGGTCTTCGTGATTTACGTGGATGAGAGTGTGGGTGCGGCCATCTCGATGTTCATCAACGAGACGCCGAAAGAGCGCCCGCTCACCCACGACCTCATCGGCCATCTCATGACCGCGCTCGGGGCAAAAGTGGAGCGCGTGATCATCAACGACCTCAAGAGCGAGACGTATTTCGCACGGCTGATCATCAGCGCGGAGAACGAATTGTTTGAGAAAAAGATCGTCGAACTCGACGGCCGCCCGAGCGATTGCATCGCCCTTGCCATCCAGCAAAAAGCGCCGATCTACGTCAGTCGCGACGTGTGGGAGGAAGTCGAGGATCGCAGCGACGTCTTGCGGCATCTCGAAGAGAACGGGCAGCAGGGCGAAAGCGAAACCTGACAGAGGAACCGCCCTCCGCGCTCCCGGGCATTGGTCGCCCCGGCATACTCACGCGCCGCCTTCGTCTCCTCCTCGCCGCGCCGGCGCGCGTCAACCGCGCTCGCGATCTCCTCCCTGCACGGAAGACGCGCCATCGGACGCAAACTCAGGACCACGCTCGTGGAAGCCACATCCCGCAACTTGCTCACCGTGGCCTCGATCCTGCGATACGAGTCGCGGCGATTCAGCTAATGAAATTCCAAGACGGCATCAGCGCGGAATTCCTCGATGACGTTGAAAAATGCGGAATAGAACTGGTGCAGTTCCCCGGCATCGACGAGATCTCAAAATTCCGTCCAACCACTCCGCCGG
>Ga0105047_10005381_pt1 | contig 22035 bp, 21 predicted proteins | sample MAT04_FD_78384 | JGI IMG/M metagenome (GOLD analysis project Ga0105047, IMG submission 78384) | Freshwater microbial communities from Lake Fryxell liftoff mats and glacier meltwater in Antarctica - MAT-04 (megahit assembly) | ecosystem: Environmental > Aquatic > Freshwater > Ice > Liftoff... | reverse complement strand
GACTACGTCGACGACGCGGTCAGCCACTGTTTGGAGATGTTGTACGGGGCCGGCAAGGACGACATGGCGGCGTATGCCGCGGGCCAGCAGTTGCTGCACGAGCCTGGCTCGTTCTGGAACTACGCCAGCGGCACCACCAACATCATCAGTCGCATCGTCGGCGATGTCGTGCACGACGTCCCACGCGACAGCAAGGGCGACCGTCGCGAGTCGATGGAGGCCTTCCTGCAGGGTCGCCTGTTCGGGCCTGCGGGAATGCACTCAGCCATTGCGAAGTTCGACACGGCCGGCACCTTCGTGGGCTCCAGCTACGTGTACGCAACGGCTCGCGACTTCGCCACCTTCGGCGAGCTCTATCGCAACGACGGCGTCGCCGCTGACGGCACGCGAGTGCTGCCGGCTGGTTGGGCAGCTCACGCGAGCACGTTCACCACTCACGACACGGATACGGGTTTCGACTACGGAGCGCAGTGGTGGATGTGGCCGGACCTCGCAGGCAGCCTGGCCTGTCACGGGTACGAGGGCCAGTACACCGTCGTGCTGCCGGATCGCGAACTGGTCGTCGTGCACCTGGGCAAGTGCCCGGCAGCTCGACGCTCGATCGTCAACGATCACCTGCGTGACATCTTCCACGCCGCCCTGTAGACGAAGGAGACGTTTGTCGGTTGTCGAAATCGGCTAGCAATGGGGGGTGACGATGGACTCTGTGGGCCCCCTCACCGGTGAGCTGCCCCGTGTTTCACCGGATGACACGGGTGGCCCGCCGCGACCGCGCCGCTTCCGGCCGTTGCGTCTCACTCTCAAGGTGCTGGCACTTGCGATCACGATCTACATCGTCCTGACGCTGCTACCGGACTTCCGCAAGGCGCTGCAGGAGCTCAGCTCGGTGAATCCGTTGCTGCTGTCGATCGGTCTCTTGCTACAGCTGTTGGCGTTGCTGTGTTACTCGCTCCTGACCAATGCGGCGCTCGGTGAGGCCGGACATCAGATCTCTCGCATGCGGCTCTTTCGCATCCAGATGAGCACGAAGGCTTTGTCGAACATCGTTCCTGGCGGCAGTGCTGCCGGGCCCGCCCTGGGCTACCGGCTGATGACGCTGTCCGGAGTGGACGGGCCGAGCGCAGGGTTCGCACTGGCCACTTCCGGGCTGGTGTCGGCGGTTGTTCTCAACCTGTTGCTGTGGTTCGGATTGATCGTGTCGATACCCATCCGAGGTGTCAACAAGGGTTACGGCTTGGCTGCTCTGGCAGGCATCATCTTGATGTTGATCGCGGCACTCCTGGTGTTGGGCCTGATGGACGGCCAGGGTCGCGCCGAGAAGGCGCTTCGCTGGTTTGCCAAGAAACTGCATCTCAACGAGGACCGGGCAGGTGCCGCAGTGCGTGAGGTGGCGGGCCGTCTCGACGACCTGGCAACCGACCGCCAACTGCTCGCACGTGTTGGAGCGTGGGCGCTCGCCAACTGGTTGTTCGATGCGGCCTCGCTGTGGGTCTTCCTCCGCGCGTTCGGCGTGTCGATGGACGCCGACGCGTTGATCATTTCGTTCGGCCTGGTCAACGTGCTGCAGGTGATCCCGATCACGCCGGGCGGGTTGGGCATCGTGGAAGGTGCCTACACGATTCAGCTCGCTGCGTTCGGCGTGCCCAAGACGGTCGCCACACTCGGCGTTGCCAGCTACCGGATCGGTCAGTATTGGTTGCCGACGGTGATTGGTGGCGTGCTCTATGCCTCGCTCCGCTTCGGGCCATTCCGCATAGAGCGACGCGACAAGCTGGTGCGCCTGCGCGAGCTGGCGAAAGAGACCGATACCAACCGGGAGAGCTCGCTGGACTTCGCCGCACGCTTCGGCAGGCAGCGCGGCACGTCGAGCGAGACTCCTCGCACTCCACCTTCGGCCGGCCACCCGGCCGAGGGCGACGGCAACGGCGACCGCTGACTATCGTTCGTTCTCGTGACCACTCATGAGCGCCCCTTCGGTCGGTACCTCGAGGACTTCGTCGTCGGCGACGTCTACCGGCATTGGCCCGGTAAGACCATCACCGAGTACGACGATCATCTGTTCTGCATGATCACCATGAACCACCATCCGTTGCACACGAACGATTGGTTCGCCGAACAGAGTGTGCAGGGCCGCAACGTGGTCGTCGGCAACCTCGTCTACTCGCTGGTACTTGGCATGAGCGTGCCCGACGTCAGCGGTGCCGCCATCGCGAACCTGGAAGTGGAGACACTGCAACACAAGTTCCCCACGTTCCACGGCGACACCATCCACGCCGAGACCCGCGTGCTCGACGTACAGGCGTCGAAGTCGAAGCCTGATCGCGGCATCGTCACGGTGGAGTCCAAGGGCTTCAACCAGAACGGCCAAGAGGTGTGCTACTTCCGCCGCCGAGTAATGGTGTGGAAGACCGAGTTCGCACCTGGTCGCCCGCGTCCGTACGACGCCTCCACCGCCTGGGAGTGAACGAACCCACCCTCGCCCGGCACAGCGCAGAGGTGCTGAGCTGGGGGTTGCCGCGTCTCCGCGATCTGCCATGGCGCCACACGCGCGACCCGTGGGCCGTCCTGGTCAGCGAAGTGATGCTGCAGCAGACACAGGTGCAGCGTGTGATCCCCAAGTGGCTTGCGTTCATGGAGGCGTTCCCGACCGTGACCGAGTGCGCAGAGGCGCCGCTGGGCGACGTGCTGCGACTCTGGCAGGGGCTGGGCTATCCGCGCCGGGCACGCAACCTTCGGTTGGCAGCTCGGGAAGTGACCCGTCTCGGTGGATTTCCAGCGTCGTTGCAGGAACTGCTCACGCTGCCTGGTGTTGGTCGATACACCGCTCGGGCCATCCTTGCCTTTGCCTTCGAGGCAGACGCGGCGGTGGTGGACACCAACACCGCTCGGGTGTTGGCGCGAGTTGGGGGCACGCCGCTGACAGCCAGGCAGGCGCAGTCGGTGGCCGACCAGGCGCAGCCATCGGGCCTGAGCTGGGAGTGGAACCAGTGCCTGATGGAGCTTGGCGCTGTGCTGTGCCGACCGACACCGAATTGTGCGGAGTGTCCACTTGCCTCGGTCTGCGCTTGGCGCGGCGTCGGCCCGGACCCAGCAATGGGTTCAGCCGGGGTCAGCCGACCCCAGTCGCGTTTCGAAGGCAGCGAACGTCAGGCCCGCGGGCGACTCCTCAAAGCGCTCACGTCCGGCCCGGTTCCGGCCACTGCGGTGAGCGCCGTGATGTTGCACCCTGCCGCTGACCGCCTCCTGAGCGCGCTGTGCGCCGAAGGCCTGGTACGGCGCGACGAAGATCTCGTGCGACTTCCTTGAGGGGTGACGGGTCGTCCCTTACGTGATGATTGCGGCGACAATTTGTGCGAACGCCTCGTGTGCGTACTCGCGCATTTCCTCGTCGGTTCGGTCCTGGATGGGGTGTGGCGTGAAGACCCGCGCCACGTCAGGAAAACCCAGCGAGGTGGACTGGGCGACCGCAGCGTCGACGAACTCAGCCGACGCGACGAACACGCCGGGCACGCCTCGGCGTTCCAGGTCAACGATGTCGTGCACACTGCACGACGTACAACTGCCTCAATCGGCGAGTGCCTCGATGACCAGCGTGCATTGGGTGGCGATCTCGTGGCGCAGGTCGACTGGCGCCGGTTTGGTGAACGTCGGCTTCTTGAAGCGCAGAACCTTCGCGCCGGCTTCGGCGAGGAGCTGCGCCAGCTCATCGAGGAACACGTCGCCGCGCGGTTTGCTGATGTCCAGCAAGCCCACGACCTGACCGTGTAGCGCGGAGGGGCGAACGAGTCGCTCGCGATGCGGCACCGATCGCTCGCTGCTGGGGTCCAACAGAACTCGTGTCATACGACCAACTCTCTCACCAAACAGCACATCATGAAACGGCGCATCAGGGCAGGACTCGGTGCGTCACGGGTTGCGAGCCCATCTCACCATTTGCCCAACCGCCGACCATTGCAGAGAACAGACCGGCGCCGCCACCGGCATGCACCAGCAGAATGCCATCCGGCCGGAACTTCGGCAGCGTCGCGTCGTGTAGGTGCATCGGAATGCCGTCGGCAATGCCACCGGCACCGAAGACCAGCTCGCTACCGGGCAGCTGGAGGCGGCTGTGCAGCTCGGCCAACAGCCTCTCGCGGTCCCAACCGGCCTCGGCCAGCACACGTGCGTGCTCCGGCCCGACGATGAGAATCGCGTCGAAGGCGAGGATCAGCTTCGGGTTGTGCAACGTGCGCAGGCACGCCGCGAACACCGTCGCCAACTCCGGTGCGGTGCGCGCCTTCTGGTCGACGATGCAGCGCGGGCCCTCGCCGGCGAAGACGGTGACCGTGTCGTCGGTGGGGGCGAAGCCGCGGCTGACGGCAAGTGAGCTGAACGGCGAATCGTGTTCGCGTTCGGCGAAGCAGAAGCTCAGCTTGCCCGGGTTGCCATGGGTGGCGCGGTCGACCTCGCCGGGGCGTCCGCCGCCGACGTTGCGAACGATCAGTTGCACGGCACGTCCGATGGTCAGGTTGGCCCGGTTGCCCTGGCCCAGCGTATTGCCCTCGCTGTTCATCCCGATTGCGCGGGTGCCAGGCCCATTGCACACGATCACCGGCCCGACGGGCATCGTGGTGGCCAGCACGCCGTGGATGTTGAACGCATCGGTGCAGACAGCTTCCAGCGCGGCGATGACCCACGGCAGGTACTCGGGCTTGCAGCCGGCCATGACTGCGTTGATCGCGATCTTCTCGATGGTGACTTCCACGAGGTCTGGCGGAACGATGGCGACGACGTCGCGTGCGTCTCGGGTGGTGCCCTGCAGCATGCGCAGGACGCGCTCCTCGGTCGGCGGTACCACCGGCAGCCCATCGGTGAAGCCGCGCTCGAACATCAGCTCCATCTCGTCGTCCAGGTCGGCCAGCTCCAGCCGTCGCGACTTCAGGACGTGGCCGCCGAATGCCGCACGCAGCATGTCGACGCGGTCGGGATCGACACTCAGCGAACCGCAGCCCGGCCGGAAGGGTGCAAGGTCGCTGCCGAGATCGTCGATGCCGGTGATGCGCTGCCACTCGCTGCTGACCCACCCGACGGTGCGGTCGACCTCGGCTCCGTCGACGACCTTGATGACCGTCGGCACGGTCTCGATGTCGTAGTGCCAACTCATCGAGAGATCCGCGTCGTACAGCGCATCGACACCTTCCGGGAAGACCGGATCGTCCTGTGTGTAGACGGTGGTGGCGAACCGTGACAGCAGCGGAGCAACCATGACGCAGGTCGCGCACTCTCGCTTGACGACGACCACCAGCCCGTCCGGCAGCCTCGGCGCGCCCGGCTGCGTCATCCTAGGAACTCGATGATGCGAGCGTTGACGATGGCCGGTTGCTCGATGTGGAGGAAGTGACCGGCGTTCTCGATGATCTCCACGACCACGTTGGGCGGTGCCATCGCGGCGGTGGCCTCTGCGACCTCGGCCCCGATGCATCCGTCGCCGCGACCTTGCAGATAGAGGTGCGGCTGCGTCGCCCAACCCTGGCCCGCAGCTTGTATTTCGTCGAGCGCCGGGTCGTTGTAGCCATCGCCGAGAGTGGCGCGGTAGTAGCCGAGAGCCGCCGCCAGGTTGGCGGGGTCGCGCAGGCTTGCCTTGGTGGTGACGAGGTCGTCCGTGGCGTCGTAGCCCGGGGACCACTGCGACCACAGCATGTCGATGAAGGCCAGGTCGTTGGCGCCCACCACGAAGTCGGAGAGTGCGTGCTGGAAGAAGAACATGTACCAACTGCGCTGCACCTGGGCAAGGTTGCCGATGAAAGCCATGCCGACCGCCGGCCCGGGCGGCACGGCCATGGTGACCACCTTTGCCCAGCGCTCGGGTGCGAAGACCGCTGCCCCGTGAGTGCCGGTGGCGCCCCAGTCGTGTCCGATGATGACGGCGTCGGCGTCGGCGCCGAGTACCTCGTGGAGCGCGATTGCATCCATGGCCAGCGCGCCGGTTTGGAAGCGCCCATCGGATGGAATGGAGGTGGGTGCGTATCCGCGTTGGAAGGGTGCGACTGCTCGATAGCCGGCCTCGGCAAGGTCGGGCAGCAGATAGCGCCACCCGTACGCGCTGTCGGGGAAGCCATGCAGACACAGCGCCAGTGGTGCCCCCACGTTGCCAGCGGTGAGGTAGCTGAAGTCGACGCCGTTGGCCGATACGGAGCCGTGCGCGATGTCTGCCATGGCGGCAAGTTAGCCCCGGTGCGACATGCGTCACGTACCCTGCTGGTTTACCCTGGGCCAAGGGCGGGCGTAACGTAGTCGGTCCACAGGGGGTGCGCAGAAAAATGCAGGTCACGTTCTTCGGCGTGCGCGGCTCGACACCGTGCAACGGCGATGACATCGCGAGATATGGCGGCAACACGTCGTGCGTGGCGGTGCGCGTGCCCGGCGAGCCTCCGCTGTTCTTCGACCTGGGTACCGGCGCCCGCTACTTCGGCCAGACGCTGCCGCAGGATGGCACCTTCCGTGGCACCTGCCTGCTCAGCCACTTGCATTGGGACCACACGCAGGGGTTGCCGTTCTTCTCGCCGCTCCTCTACGAAGGCTCGGAACTGGATGTGTATGCGCCCGCGCAGGAAGACGGTCGCTCGGTCGCCTCCGTCGTCGGCACGGTGATTCGTCCCCCGTTGTTCCCGGTCACCATCGACCAATTGCCTGGCTCGATCCGCTTCCACGATGTGGCCGACGACGAGTTCACCGTGGGCGGCATCAAGGTGATGTCCCGGTTGGTGCCGCACGTCGGCCCAACGCTGGGGTACCGAATCGAGTGGGGCGGGCGCAGCATTGCCTACATCAGCGATCATCAGCAGCCGTATGACGGGTCGTTCTCCGTGAGCGAAGGGGCCCGTGAGTTGGCCGAGGGTGTGGACCTGTTGATCCATGATTCGCAGTACACGGCATCGGAGTTCGAGCACAAGGCAACGTGGGGGCACTGCACCATCGACTATGCCATTTGGTTTGCGCAGCATTGCAGTGTGGATCGTCTCGCGTTGTTCCATCACGATCCGTCGCGAACGGATGCTGCGCTCGATGAGGTGCAGCGGTGTGCGGCGGCTGCCGCCGGCAAGCACGGCGTCGAAATTTTCACGGCCTCCGAGGGCCTCGTCGTCGACGTTGGCTAGCGAGTGAGTCGACACACCGTGGGTGTAGCTGCTGGGGTGTTGGTGGCACTCACGCTGTTGTTGGCGGGCGTGTCAAAACTGGCAACGCCGGCCCAGTGGCGGTCGCAGGCAGCCGGTCTTGGGGTTCCGCAACCGCTTGCTACCGTCACCCCGTTCGTGGAGTTGGGATTGGGTGCGCTGCTGTTGGTGCAAGTGCAACGACATGCAGTGGCGTGGCTCGCCTTGGCGCTGTTCGGAACATTTACGGCGCTGTTGGTGCTGCGCCTGGCGCAGGGCAAGCGTCCCCCGTGCGCCTGCTTCGGCTCGTTGAGCTCGAAGCCGATCGGGCCTGGTCACTTGGTGCGCAACATGGTGCTGATCGGCCTTGCGGTCTTGGCCGCAACGCTCTGAGGGCTCAAGCCAGTTCGGTGAGCAGGAACGTGAGGTTGCGAGCTTCGTCGCGCCAGGTCTCGTAGCGGCCGCTGGGGCCACCGTGGCCGGCTCCCATCTCGCAGCGCATGATCAAGGTGGCATCGTTGGTGCGCAGGGCGCGCAGCTTGGCGGTCCACTTCGCCGGTTCGTGGTAGCTGACTCGGGGGTCGTTGAGCCCGGCGGTGATGTACAGCGCCGGGTAGTCCGCAGGTACCGTGCGGTCGTACGGCGAATAGCTCAGCATGTAGCTGGCCATCGGCTCGTTGCGTGGGTCGCCCCACTCCTCCCACTCGGTGATGGTCAGCGGCAGTGACGGGTCGGCCATCGTGGTGACCACATCGATGAATGGCACTTCCGCGACCGCAGCGCGGAACAGGTCAGGTCGCATGGTGATGCACGCACCGACCAGCAGACCGCCGGCGCTACCTCCTCGCAGGGCTACCTTCGCCGGGTGCGCCCAGCCAGCGGAGATGAGGTGCTCGACGCTGGCGATGGCGTCGATGAAGGTGTTGCGTTTGTGGTCCAGCTTGCCCTGCAGGTACCACTCGCGGCCCAGTTCGCCGCCGCCACGTGGATGGACCAACGCCCAGACTGCGCCACGGTCCAGCAGCGACAACCTGGCGACACTGAACCACGGCGGCATCGACGACTCGTAGCTGCCGTAGCCGTAGACGCACATCGGTGCCGTGCCATCCGGCGCAGTACCGCGGCGGTACACGATGTCGACGGGGACTTGCGTGCCGTCGGGCGACGTGCCCCACAGGCGTTGGCTGTCATAGGCGGTGAGGTCGACTCCGGGCACCGGCGTCTGCTTCAGCGCGGCACGCTCGCCGGTGCGGACGTTCTCTTCGTACACGGTGACCGGCCGGGTCAGCGATTGCACGACGTAGCGCACGGAGTCGGTGTGCCACTCCGGGTTCGCTTCCATCTCCAGGTCGTGCGGCTCGTCGGCGCCGTGTACCGTGCGCTCGCTGCCATCGCGGAAGAGCACGCGGATGCGGGGCTGGGCGTTGGCCCACTCGTGCAGGACGAGGTGGTCGGCGAAGGCCTCCACCGAGGTGATGCGCCGGCCGGGCTCGTGCGCAACCAGTTCCGTCCACTCGCCGGGCTGGCCGAGCGGCGCGGTCATCACCCGGAAGTCGGTGGCGTTCTCGTTGGTCAGGACCACCCACTTGTCGCCCCAATGGTCCAGTCCGTACTCGATATCGACCACTCGTTCGCGGACCACGATCGCCGTGGCGGTCGGGTCATCGGCCGGAATCAGGTGCACTTCCGAGCTGACCTTGCTGGCTGTCTCGATGACGATCCACTCGCCGCTGCGGCTGAGATCGACGTACACGTAGAAGCGCTCGTCGGCCTCCTCGAACACCATCGTGTCGTCGACCTGACTGGTGCCCAGAGAGTGGCGCCACACCCGGTAGGGGCGCATCTGCTCATCGGCGGTCACATAGAACAGCGTGTTGCCATCGGCCGCCCAGGCGGTCCCGCCCCAGGTGGTTCCGGTGAGGTGTTCGTCGCGATCGACGCCGGTGGTCAGGTCGCGCAGGTGCATGGTGTACTGCTCGCTGCCATCGGTGTCGCTGCTCCACGCCAGCATGGTGTGCTGAGCGTTGACGTCGAAGGCGTTGACGGAGAAGTACTCGTGGCCCGCAGCTTCCGCGTTTTCGTCGAGCAGTACCTGCTCGATGGCCTGGGCAGCACTTGCGCCACGGCAGTGGATGGCGTAGCTGGCACCCTCTTCGGTGCGAGTCACGTACCACCAGTCGTCCTTACGGACGGGTGCCGACAAGTCGGTCTCCTGCACGCGGGCTTTGATCTCGCCGAAGATGGTGTCGATCAACCCGGTGTGCTGTGCGAACCACGCATCCGAATATGCATTCTCGGCCTCCAGGTAGGCAACGGTGTCGGGGTCGTTGCGATCACCGAGCCACGCCCACGGGTCGGCCGCCGGCCCCGTCGGTCGTTGCCACACATGCTCCACTTGCTTCGCGATGGGGGCTTGCACGAGGGTCAGGCTAGGCGCAGAGTGCCAGCACGACACAGCGCAGCTCGTGATGCGCCGGTAGCGTCAGAACACATGCGGGTGTGGATCGATCAGGACCTGTGCACCGGCGACGGGCTGTGCGTCGACCATTGCCCTGATGTGTTCGTTCAGCTGGAAGACGGCATTGCGTACGTTGCGCAAGACGGCTGGCCGCTCAACGACCCTGGTGGCTCGAACAGCCTCGCGCTGGTCGATGTGCGTGCGCAGCAGAGCGTGATCGATGCCGCAATTGCCTGCCCGGGTGAATGCATCTTCATCGAACTAGAGCCCCAGCGCGCCAACGCCATCGCAGCGAGTTAGCACTCGGCACCTCGCAGGTCCGACGCACGCGAAGACGCCGAGCCAATTCTTGCGTTCACAATCGCACGTGTCACAGCCTGACCTCGGTGTGATCCGATGGCGCCGCGACATGTGCGATTGTGAACGTCAGTGGAGGGTGACGACGCTCTCGCTCTCCTGCACTTGCGCAGCACGCTTCCGTCGCGTACGGCGACGGAGCAGGACGATCAGCAGACTCACCAACAGCAGCAACAGCGCGACGGCGCCACCGACCCACAGCGAGCGGGCCTTGCCGACATCGGGAGCATTGTCGACCGTGTCGATGACCTCGTGTGCCTTCGCTCGTGCAAGGTCGTGGTCGCCCGTGGCGAGGGCCACCTTTGCCTCGTCGATCAGCGCCGGCAAGTCTGTGCCGATCAAGCCGACCTCGTCGAAAAGTCCGTCCTTGGCTGCGTCAGCGGCCACTGCGGCCAGTACCTGGTCGGCCGTGTCGATCTGTTCCTGCACTGCGTTGGTGGCATCGTCGAAGTTCTTGACCGTCGCCTCATAGGTGCTCTCCAGGTCAGCCGGATACGACGTGGCCAGTTCGCCGGACTTCTTGTCGAGTTCGTCGCGGAGAGCGAGAACCTCGTGCGCATCGTCGATAGCGGTCTCTGCAGCCTTGAACGACCACATCGACATCTTCTCGCGGACGAGGTACGGCGGCGCCCAGGTGTCGCCTTCGTCGACCAGCCGTTGGTACGACTGACGGGCTTTCGTCCGCTCCCCCAGCAGCGCCGCCTGTGCGGACGTCACCACGTACTTGGCAATCAGGTCGTCGGCGTTCTCGGCACCACCGATCTCGTCGACCAGGTCGAGAAAACGCCGCCAGTCGGTGACCTTGCCGACCACCTCGGGTGCCGCTTCGCCGCGATACGCAATGGTGCGGTTCGCGACCACGGCCAGCACCTCGCGCATCTTGTCGTCGCCGATCTCGCTCACCACTTGGTCGACGACGGAGAACGATGCGTTGTACCCAAAGCCCTCGACGTCATCGGCGCCATCGGTGAAATTCGGGTCACCCCAGTCGTTGAGCATGACCTTGCCGGGGTCGGCGGCGCTGATGGCTGCGGGTGTCAACGCTCCGCCACCCAGCTCGATCACTGCCTTGTTGGAGTACACCTGTGCGAAGCCCTCGCTGAGCCAACGGTCGGCGAACCAGTTGTCATTGAACCACGCGTGCGACAGCTCGTGCAGTACGACCTCTTGGTCCAGGTCTTCGCCAATCTCGATCTCGTTGTCGCTGGCGCTGAACCAGCCGGCGTAGCCGTAGAGGTATGGCGTGTATGCCTCGCGTACCTCGACGGGCTCATCGATGGGCCACGCTTGCCCGATGAGCGTGCTCAGGACCGGCACACCCTCCTCGATCTGGGTGGTGACGAAGGCCTGCCATTCGATGTCACCCGGCCAGGCAAGCAGGTTGAACTCGTCGGCTGCGGGGGTGGTGACGATGGTCGCCACCAGGCCGTCGTCATTGCGAGCCGAGATGAAGATGTCGAACTCGCTGGGATTCGGAATGTCGGTTGCTGTGTAGACGGTGTTGCCGTCTTCTTCGGTGACCACCGCGTCGTCGCCGAAGGTGTCGACAACGAAACCCGGGGGGACAACGACGCGCACGGTGACCTTGCCGTCATCGCCGACACCGAATGCGTCGAATGCCGCGTACGCCGCGTTGACTCGCCACGGATTCTCCGAACGCGGTGCGAGGCCGGTGATGTCGTAGGTGACGTTGACCTCAGTGCTGTCCTGGTAAAAGAGGTTCTTGGCAAGGTCGACGTCGAGAATGTAGAAGTTGACGTTCCCGTCGATCAGCCGCCCCGTCACACCCAGGGCGCGGCCGTTCGTCGTCGCGGCCGCAGGGTTGACGGCACCCACCGGCACGGGCAGCGAGAAGCCGGTGAAGTAACGGCGATTGATGTAGTCGCCGTCGCGCTTGTCGGGAATGGTGTTGGCCAGCGATACCTCCGCCAACACGTGCACGACGCCCGACACCGCATCGACCGTGTAGGTGGTGGTGTTCCGAAACGACAATCCATCGGCAGCCTCGGCTGACGACGCTGCGCTACCGACGATCGCGACTGGAATCGCCACGGCCATCGCCAAGAGCAAAGAGGAGAGCCGCCGAGCCATTCAGCGAGCCTAGGCAGGTTCTTTCGCCAGCCGACAGTAGGGGGAATCTTGGTCAGTTGCATGTCGCGACTAGCCTCTCGACGTGAAGCGCAGCAGTGTCGGCCATATGAATTGTTCGGTGGCCCGCAGCCTCGACATCGTCGGCGAGTGGTGGACGCTACTGATCGTGCGCAACATCATGTTGGGCCAGCGCAGGTTCGAGGCCATCCAGGCCGACCTCGGAATCGCCCGCAACATCCTCAGTGATCGGCTCAACACGCTGGTGGAGCACGACGTGGTGGCGAAGGTCAAGTACCACGACCGCCCCGAGCGTTACGAGTATCACCTCACGGAGAAGGGTGCCGACCTGTTTCCCGTGATTGCAGCACTGATGGCGTGGGGCGACAAGTGGTCTGCTCCCGATGGGCCGCCGCTGGTCATGCGCCACACGTGCGAGGGCAGCGGCCAGCCGCTGATGGTCTGTGATTCATGCGGCGAGCCAATGGACCTGGCGCACGTGCGGGCCCATGACGGCCCGGGCGTTCGAGCTGCCGGCTGACGTCACGCGCCGTTGAGTGGGTATCGGGGCCGGCAATTGTTACTATGGCGGTAGTGCTAATTCCTTCCACTGATCGGAACATGCCATGACGTCATTCGACCTGGATCTCAGCAAGTACAACCTCGGCTGGAGCGATACCGGCGTCGAGTACGCGTTCGAGCCGAAGAAGGGGCTCGACATGGGCGTTGTCGACCAGATCAGCTGGTGGAAGGGCGAGCCGAAGTGGATGAGCAACATGCGCCAGCGCAGCTTGCGCACCTTCGACCGCAAACCGATGGCCGAGTGGTTCGCCATCAACATGCCCGACATCGACTTCCAGGACATCTACTACTACCTGCGGCCGGCCACCGAGCAGGTCAGCGAGTGGGACGACCTGCCAGAGCAGATGAAGGCCACCTACGAGAAGCTGGGCATCCCCGAGGCTGAGCGCAAGTACCTCGCCGGTGTCACTGCCCAGTACGAATCCGAAGTCGTCTTCCACCGCAACCGCGAAGATCTGGAGCAGCAGGGCATCTTGTTCTGCGACATGGACACCGCGCTGCGCGAGTATCCCGAGCTGGTCAAGAAGTACTTCGGCACCATCATCACCCCCGGCGACAACAAGTTCTCGGCGCTCAACACGGCCGTGTGGTCGGGCGGCTCGTTCGTCTACGTGCCGCCGGGCGTCAACTGTGAAATGCCGCTACAGGCGTACTTCCGCATCAACAGCGAGAACGCCGGCCAGTTCGAGCGCACCCTGATCATCGCCGACGAGGGCAGCCAGGTCCACTACATCGAAGGCTGCTCGGCCCCGGTGTACACGAAGGATTCGCTGCACTCGGCGGTCGTCGAGATCGTCGTCAAGCCGTCGGCGCGTGTCACGTACACCACCATCCAGAACTGGTCGCCCAACGTCTACAACCTCGTCACCAAGCGTGCGCGGGTGGAAGCCGAAGGCCATATGGAATGGATCGATGGCAATATCGGCTCGAAGCTGACCATGAAGTACCCCAGCGTCTATCTGGTCGGTCCCAAGGCCACTGGCGAAGTGTTGTCAGTTGCCTACGCGGGCGCCGGGCAGCACCAGGATGCCGGCGCGAAGATGGTGCACGCAGCGCCGGAGACCACCTCCAAGATCGTGTCGAAGTCGATCTCCAAGGACGGCGGCATCACCACCTACCGGGGCTTGGTCCGCGTCGAGGAAGGCGCCTACGGCTGCAAGAGCCATGTGCAGTGCGACGCCCTGATCCTCGATGAGGACAGCGAGAGCCGCACCTTCCCGTACATGGAAGTCGGCGAGCGCGATGCGCAGATCGGCCACGAAGCGACGGTCTCCAAGATCGCCGACGAGCAGTTGTTCTACCTCATGTCGCGCGGTCTCTCGCAGGAGCAGGCCATGGGCATGGTCGTCAACGGCTTCATCGAGCCCATCACGCGCACGCTCCCCATGGAGTACGCCGTCGAGTGGAGCCGCCTGATCGAGCTGCAGATGGAAGGCAGCGTCGGCTGAGATTCGGTCAGCACTCCACGACGTTGACGGCGATGTGCAGTGCTGCGGTGTCACGAGAGTTGCGGAAAGTCACGGCCAACCCGCCGCGGGCGGTTTCCTTGTACTTCTCGTGCATGTCCCTGCCCGTGTCGCGCATGGTTGCAATCGCCTGATCCAACGAGACCAGGTGGGTGCCGTCGCCATGCAATGCGAGCCGGGCGGCATTGATCGCCTTCATCGACGCCATTGCGTTGCGCTCGATGCACGGCACTTGCACGAGTCCACCGATCGGGTCGCACGTCAAGCCAAGGTTGTGTTCGAGTGCGATCTCGGCAGCGTTCTCCACCTGTTGCGGCGTGCCGCCCATCACGTGCGCCAACCCCGCCGCGGCCATCGCACAGGCGGAACCGACCTCGCCCTGGCAGCCAACTTCGGCACCGGAGATGGAGGCGTTCATCTTGAACAGCGCACCGATGGCGCCGGCGGTGAGCAGAAACTCGACGATGCCGTCGTCGTCGGCGCCGGGCACGAACTTCGTGTAGTAATGCAGCACGGCTGGCACGATGCCGGCCGCACCGTTGGTCGGTGCGGTCACAACTCTGCCGCCAGCAGCGTTCTCCTCGTTGACTGCCAGCGCGAACAGGTTGACCCAGTCAAGCGCGGCGAGCGGATCGATGGTGCGGTCGTCGCTCAACAGGGTGCGATGCAATGCTGCCGCCCGGCGCTGCACATGAAGCCCGCCGGGCAGTTCGCCCTCGTTGCGACATCCACGCTCAACGCAGTCGCGCATCGCCTGCCAGATCTCCAAGAGTTGCTCGCGAACTACAGCGGTCGTCCGCTGCACATGCTCATTGGCCATCTTGATATCGCTGATCGACGCACCACCGGCGGCGCACATCTCCAGCAGTTCGTCGGCAGATCTGTATGGGTAGGGGATGGTCGACTGCGATGCGATGACCGGCGCGTCCACCTCTTCGTCGTCGACCACGAAACCGCCGCCGACGGAGTAATAGCGATGGTCGATGAGGAGGGCGCCGTCAAGTCCGAACGCTTCGAACATCATCCCGTTGGGATGACCCGGCAGTGTTTCGTCCGGGTGCATCACGACATCGCTGTCGACATCGAAGGACACCGCCACTTCATCGAGCAGACGCAGCGCGCTCTTCGCAGTGATCGCCGCGAGCAGGCCGGGAATGTCATCTGGATCGACTGACTGAGGCTGGGCGCCACTGAGGCCAAGCAGTACTGCCGACACGGTGCCATGCCCGACGCCTGTTGCAGCCAGAGACCCGTACAGGTGGGTACGCACCCGGCCGACGCCGGCAAGGTCGTGCTCCGCAGCCACTCGCTCGAGAAATCTGCGCGCCGCACGCATTGGCCCGACGGTGTGCGAGCTGGAAGGGCCGATGCCGACGCGGAACAGTTCGAAAACACTGATGGTCATTATCTCGAAACCTTCGCTCGCATTGTTCGATCCTGGCAGACCGTGACCATCCGGTGCTGCCAGACTGGCAACATGCCGATGCGTCAGGAGTGCAGAAACTTCGAGAGCCGTACCTATCCGAATGGTGAGGCGGTGCGCAAGTGCAACCTCGACCTGGCGCCTGATGCGCCGTGGCGGTGCCCGGCAGACTGCGGCAAGTTCGAGCCGCGCATGGATGCCGGCTGGACCTATGGCTCGATGGTGTCGCCCAGGACGCCAGTGGAGCCGCCCGGTTTGGACGACGGCAGCGCGGCAGCACTGTTGGACGAGGCGGAGGACTTCTTGAACTCGGTGGGCCCGCAGGTGATGGCGGAGGTACAGGCGGAACACGCCCAGCGCGACGCCCAGCGGCAGGGCTGGAAGCGCTTCCTACGACGCCGCAAGCCCTAGCTGCACGGGCTGCTCCCAGGCCCTGGTCCGGGTCCGGTATCCGAGTGCTCTTCCCACCCCGGGCGGCGAGTGAGCACTCGAATGGAATCGTCGCACTCGCACCGGCGGCGTCGCACTCGCACGGCGGACTCGACGGGGCGTGGGGATTAGTACTACGTGCGTAGTAGAATTTAGGGCGTGTTCTCCTCGATATCCGATGCCATCGACGCGGATGCACCTGACCGTGCGCTGCGTCTCGCCGCTGCCGAACGGGCCGCTGCAATGGCCCTCCCGTCGCCCGAGCTGGAAGTGTGGCGTTACAGCCGCATCGCCGAGCTCGACCTAGCCAACTACACGCCGGCCGCAGTGCGCACGACCGTGACCGGCGCCGAGCAGGCGCCCGCTGCTGACGCAGCGCTCGTTGCCGACCTGGTTGCCGGCATGGAAGTGCACGACGTCTTCGACGAGCTGAATGCCGCGTACCACCGCACAGTCGCAATCAGCGTTCCCGCCGGCAAGGTGTTGGCCGACCCCATCGTCGTCACCCACCACATCGAGGGCAACGGTGTTGCGCTCTATCCTCGGTTGGTCATTCATGCCGGCGCCGACAGCGAGTTCACCGTCGTCGAGCGCTTCGAGAGCGCCGACGACACCGAAGCCCTGGTCGTGCCCCGCTTGGTGGTGCATGCCGCGCAGGCCGCCCGCGTCTCGTACCTGGGCATCAATCTGCTGGGCACCAAGGTCTGGCAGCTGGGTCACCAACAGGCCACGGGCGAGCGCGACAGCACCACCCTCCTCGCCACGGTTGCTCTCGGTGGCGATTACGCCCGTGTGCGTACCGACGCCCGCGTCGTCGGCCAGGGCGCCACCACCAAGCAGGTGGCGCTGTACTACGCCGACGGCACGCAGATGCACGACTTCCGCACCCTGCAGGATCACGTGGCGCCCAAGACGTACAGCGATCTGCTGTTCAAGGGCGCGGTGCAGGACACGGCCAAGAGCGTGTACACCGGACTGATTCGCATTCGCGAAGAGGCGAAGGGTTCGGTTGCGTACCAGACCAACCGCAACCTGACGCTCAGCAAAGGTGCCTGGGCCGAAAGCGTTCCCAATCTCGACATCAAGACCAACGACGTCAAGTGCAGCCATGCCAGCACCGTCGGCCCGGTCGACGAAGAGCAGCGCTTCTACCTCGAGAGCCGGGGCATCCCGCCGGAAGTCGCCGAACGCCTTGTGGTGTTGGGCTTCTTCGACGACGTGCTGAGCCTGCTGCCTGCGTCACTTCAGGGCCACGGCAACCTGCGCGCGGACCTGCGGGCCCGCGTCGCCGCGAAGCTGCAGGCGGCGAAGTCGTGAGCACGGTGGTGTGCGCATTCGACGATCTGGCGCCAGGGAGCGCCACTCGCTTCGACGTCGACGGCATCGCCGTTGCGGTCGTTCGCATCGGCGACGACGTCTACGCGATCGGCGACGTCTGTAGCCACGGCGAAGTGTCGCTCAGCGAAGGCGAAGTGCTGTGTGACGAGAAGGAGCTGGAGTGCTGGAAGCACGGCAGCGCATTCAGCCTGGTGACGGGCGAGCCACAGACGTTGCCTGCCATCCGGCCGGTGCCGGTGTTCGTGGCCAGGGTTGTCGATGGCTACGTCAAGATCAGTACGGAGACCGCATCATGAGCACCCTGGAGATCAAAGGCCTCGTTGCCTCCGTGGCTGGCAAGCAGATCCTCAACGGCATCGACCTGGTCGTCCGCTCCGGTGAAGTGCACGCAATGATGGGCCCCAACGGCGCCGGCAAGAGCACACTCAGTGCTGTCATCATGGGTAGGCCGGGCTACGAGGTGCACGCCGGCGAAGTGCTGTTGGACGGTGTCGACCTCCTGGCCCTGCCTGCATGGCAGCGCGCTCAGGCGGGCATGCATCTCGTGATGCAGTACCCCAGCGAGGTGCCCGGCGTCGGCCTCACCGACATGCTGGCCGAGGCATTCAGTGCCCGCGGCCGCAGCGCCGAGGGTCTTTCCGACGAGATCGCGACGGAGGCGGAGCGGATCAACTTCCCAGTCGCCCTGCTCGACCGTTCTCTGAACGTCGACCTTTCCGGTGGCGAGAAGAAGCGTAACGAGACGTTGCAGCTCGCGTTGCTGTCGCCGAAGTTCGCGATCCTCGACGAGCTGGACAGCGGCCTCGACATCGATGCGCTGCGCGACTGCGCCCGCCGTATCGAGGATGCCACGAACGACGACGCGCTGGGCGTGCTCGCGATCACCCATTACAACCGATTGCTCGAAGAGCTGCATCCCGACCATGTGCACATTCTCGTGAAGGGTCGCATCGTTGCCAGTGGCGGCCGGGAGCTGGCCGATCAGCTCGAACGCGACGGTTACGAGGCCTTCACCGGCGGCGAGCCGGAAGGCGCTCCCGTGGTTGATCGGCCGAGCAGCCTCGACGACCTGTTCGCTCTCTGACGCGACACCGCCCACCGGCTCGGTGGGAGGTCGAGACCGGTGGGCGGCGGCTGCGCCGTGAGCAGTTACATCGCACGCAAGCGGGCGATCCGTTCCTCCGTCGCAGGATGGGTGCTGAACAGCCGAGCCGTGCGGGCGTTACGGCCGCCGCGCAGTTCGTTCAGCGGGTTGTGGATGTAGGCCTGTGCTTGCGCAGGAGCGATTGCCATCGGTCGCTGGACCGCCAACGTCTCGATGCGGGCGAGGGCATCGGCGAGTGCACCACCGCTGCCCAGCAGCTCGGCGGCACCGCGGTCGGCCTCGAACTCTCGCGACCGGCTGACGGCCATCTGGATCATGGAGGCTGCAATCGGTGCGAGCAGTGCCATCATCAGCATCGCGATCGGGTTCGGACGGTCCTCGTCGTCGCGGCCGCCGCCGCCGAACATACTTGCGAACATCGCCATCTGCGCGATGAAACTGATTGCAGTTGCGATCGCCGCGGCGACCGAACCGATGAGGATGTCGCGATGCTTGACGTGCATCAGTTCGTGGGCCATCACCCCTTCGATCTCAGCGCGCGGCATCGACTGCAGTAGTCCGCTGGTCGCACAGACGACGGCGTGCTTCGGGCCGCGTCCAGTGGCAAACGCATTCGGCTGATCACTGGGCGAGATGGCAACTCGCGGCATGGGCAGGTTCGCCCGCTGGGCGAGTGACGCGACCATGTCGTAGAACTCTGGGGAGTCCTCGCGCTGGATCACCTTCGCCTTCGCTGATTTGAGTGCCAGCTTGTCGCTGAACCAGTACGAACCGCCCACCATCACGAAGGCGATGGCAAGGCCGATGGTGAGCGAGGCGGCGCTGCCTCCGCCGATGATGCCGGCAACGGCGACGATGAGGCCGCCCATGCCTGCCAGCAGCACCGTGGTTTTCATGGTGTTCTTGAACATCGAAGGCTCCCTTTCCTGCAACGTCGGGTCAGAAATCGAACATTTCGCCGAGGAACGACGACTTCTTCTTGCGTGGGTATTCGCCGCCACGGGGTGCGTGGTACTTGGAGTGATACTTCGAGTTGGATCGCGGGCTTCCGTAATCTGCCGGGGCGATGCGCGAGTCGGCTGGGGCCGGGGCGGCCGGCGGTGGGGCGGCTGGAGCAGTAGTGGCGGCTGCGTTGCGCTCGATGATCTTGTCCAGCTCGCCGCGGTCCAGCCACACTCCGCGACAGGTGGGGCAGTAGTCGATCTCGATGCCGGAACGATCGGCCATCACGAGAACAGCAGCTGGGCAGGTGGGGCAATTCATGACAGGGTCTCCCTTTGGTTGGTACGACGGACGATGAACTTGCGGGCCTCTTCGACCCACAGCACGCTGCTGGCGACCGCAGCGCAGAGCAGCCACTGCGTGAGGCTGATCGACGTGGTGTCGAAGAGGCGCTGCATCGGGCCGACGTGAGTGACGCCGACCTGCAGCACGCCAACGCCGAGCAGCGACCACCACAGCCAGCGGTTACCCAGCGTGTCGCGGTGGAAGACGGTGCGCGTGTCGTGTCGGGCGTTGAGGATGTTGAAGAACTGGAACAGGACGAACGTGTTGAACGCCATCGTTGCAGCGACGGTGGCCGTGCCCGCTCGGAGTGCTTCGCCCGGCGCCCACTCGAGGACGGCGAGCGTGCCGATTGCCATCATCAGGGCGCTGATCGAAACTGCGGTCCAACGACTGCGCGTGAGGATCCGCTCGGTACGCGGCCGCGGCCGGCGCACCATCGTGTCGGCGTCGGCGCGATCGACCCCCAACGCCATTGCCGGCGGGCCGTCCATGATGATGTTCACCCACAGGATGGCGATCGCCGTGAACGGTTTGCCGCCGGCGATGTCGAGAGCAGCTGCCAGCAGGAAGAGCAACGCGAACCCGAGGGTCGTGCTGAGCTGGAAGCGGACGAACTTGACGATGTTGGCGTAGATCGACCGGCCTTCGCCCACCGCCGTGACGATGGTCGCGAAGTTGTCGTCCGTGAGCACCATTGTCGAGGCCTCCTTGCTGACCTCCGTGCCGGTGATGCCCATGGCGATGCCCATGTCTGCCTTCTTCAACGCTGGTGCGTCGTTGACGCCGTCGCCGGTCATCGCAACGACGTCGCCGCGCTGCTGCAGGGCTGCGATGAGGCGCAACTTGTGCTCCGGCGCCACCCGGGCGAAGACGGTGATCTCGTCGATGCGCTGCGCCAGTTCGTCGTCGTCCATCGCATCGAGGTCGGCGCCGGTGACGGCCTCTCCCTCGAGGCCGAGCTGTCGGCCGATCGCGGCGGCCGTCGCAGCGTGGTCACCGGTGATCATCTTCACATCGATGCCGGCCCGATGTGCTGTCTCGATCGCTAGCCGTGCCTCTGGACGGGGCGGGTCCACGATGCCGGCCAACGCGAGGAACGTCAGCTGTTCGACGAGTTCGATCACGTTGGCGGAGTCCGCCTCGAACTCCGCCCACGCATCCAGATCGAACTCGCGCTGTGCAACGGCCAGCACTCGCAGACCCTGCGAAGCAAGTCGTTCGTTGTGGGCCAGAAGTTCGTCGAGGTGCATCGCCAGCGGCGCCTGCTCACCTTGATGGTCGATGACGGCGACGGCTCGAGTGAGCAGCACATCGGGAGCACCCTTGACGAGCAGCCGGACGACCCGCTCTCCACCGGCGGTGACCATTTCGTGGGCGGTCGCCATGAACTTGTTGGCCGAGTCGAAGGGCACCACGGCACGGCGTGGATGGCGTGCCCGCAGATCGGTGATGTCGAGATCGGACTTTGCTGCCAGCACGATCAGCGCACCTTCGGTCGGGTCGCCGACAAGGGTCGGGCCGTCACCGTCGTCGCACATTTCAGCGTCGTTGCACAGTGCCATCGCCGTCAGTGCCGCGTCGAGCGCTACCGGGTCGTCGCCACGGTGCCGTTCGATCGTGCCGACCGGCTCGTAGCCGCCGCCGGTCACCGTGTGGCTGCGCAGCTGCGTGACGAGCTCGACAGCGGTCATCTCGTTCAGCGTCAGGGTGCCCGTCTTGTCACTACAGATCACGCTGGTGCAGCCGAGTGTCTCGACTGACGCGAGCCGTTTGACGATGGCGTTCTGTTTCGCCATCTTGCCCACGCCGAGTGCGAGCGTGACGGCGGTGACCGCCGGCAAGCCCTCGGGGATCGCGGCGACGGCGAGCGCCACGGCGGTGAGCACCAGATCACTGAACTCTTCGCCGCGCGCCAGCCCGATGATCACGACGAGTCCGACGATGACGCCTGCCAGCTTGGCCAGGCTGCGCGCGAGGCGGTCGAGCTGGACCTGCAGCGGCGTCCGTTCGGCCGGCGTGGCCCCCAGCAGGTCGGCGATCCGGCCGATCTCGGTGTGCATGCCGGTGGCCGTCACCACCAGTTCTGCGCTGCCGCGGGTGACCGTGGTACTCATGAAGGCCATGCACGTGCGGTCACCAAGGGGCACGTCATCACGGTCGATGGCGTCGGTGTGCTTGACCGCGGGGTGGCTCTCGCCGGTCAGTGCAGCTTCCTCGATCTCGACGCTGTTGGCCACCAGCAGGCGTCCGTCGGCGGGAATGCGATCGCCTGCGTCGACGAGCACGATGTCGCCGGGCACCAGCTCAGCGGTGACGATGTTTGCCAGCCGCCCGTCGCGGCGGACCCTGGTGTGCGAGACGAGCATGTC
>Ga0105047_10005380_pt1 | contig 22036 bp, 19 predicted proteins | sample MAT04_FD_78384 | JGI IMG/M metagenome (GOLD analysis project Ga0105047, IMG submission 78384) | Freshwater microbial communities from Lake Fryxell liftoff mats and glacier meltwater in Antarctica - MAT-04 (megahit assembly) | ecosystem: Environmental > Aquatic > Freshwater > Ice > Liftoff... | reverse complement strand
GATGTGTATGTATGGAAAATCACTGCTATTTTCCGGGATGGCACTATTTGGAATAACTTGGATGTGGGCGAGCACAAAGGATTGTCGGAGCCGAAGTGGGGGACGGTGACGTTGGTGAGGTAGTTCAATCTTTTATTATAGGAACAAGCCGGACATTAGCCCGGCTTTTCTTATTTTTGCAGGTTAAGTAGTCAACCTGATCTATTCATAAACTTTACGACCTTTGCTCCTTAATTGTGTCTTTGCGGTAAAAAAAATAAAAAAGAAGGATTTAACCGCAATGACACAAAGTTATTGATAAAGAACTCAAAGGGCATGTTGTAGAATTTTACAGGTTAATTCTGCAGATTTCGAAAAAGCACAATTTTTACAATGGAAAAGAAATATATCCTTCAGATAGCCAGTGAATTGGGAGTTCGCGATTTTCAGGTAACCAATACAATAACTTTACTGAAGGAAGGCGCTACAGTTCCTTTTATTGCGCGTTACCGCAAGGAAATGACAGGCAGTCTGGACGAAGTTCAGATTGCAGCCATCCGGGAGCGGTATGAGAAGATTGTGGAACTCGAAAAGAGGAGGGAAGCGATTATCGCATCTTTAAAAGAGCAGGAAAAACTTACACCCGAACTTGAGAAACTATTTATGGTAGCCTCCACCATGAGTGAGCTTGAGGATTTATATCTTCCATACAGGCCTAAACGCCGAACCAGAGCTTCCATTGCCCGCGAGAAAGGTTTGGAACCATTGGCTAAAATCATCATGTCGCAAAATGAAAGTGATCCTTTCCGTAAAGCCAAAGAGTTTATCAATAAGGAAAAGGATGTTAAGTCGGAGGAAGAAGCTATTGCCGGAGCCCGCGATATAATTGCCGAATGGGTGAATGAAAATCAGCAGAGCCGTCAACGGATCAGGAACCATTTCGAACGATCGGGGGAAATACTTTCGCGCCCGGTAAGAGGAAAGGAACTGGAAGGGATAAAATACGAAGCTTATTATGATTGGGCCGAATCGCTGATGAAAGCTCCTTCGCATCGGCTACTGGCAATGCTTCGGGGAGAAAATGAGGGGTTTCTGAAAGTTAGCATCGAACCCAATGAAGAACAGGCCCGTGAAGCTTTAAACCGGATTTTTGTGAAATCATCAAATAAGAGTTCACAGTTGGTTGAAGAAGCGGTGAAAGATGCATACAAGCGATTGCTGCAACCTTCAATTGAAACGGAATTCCGTCAGATGGCTAAAGAAAAAGCTGATAAAGAAGCAATCAGAGTTTTTGCTGAAAACCTTCGGCAGTTGCTAATGCTCCCGCCATTAGGGCAAAAGACAGTCCTTGCCATCGATCCAGGTTTCCGAAGTGGTTGCAAAATAGTTATTCTTGATCGTCAGGGTCGGCTTCTACACAACGAAACTATTTATCCGCATCCGCCTCAGAGTGAGGTTAAACTGGCGGTTAATAAAATTCAGAATCTGGTAAAAGCATATAAAATTGAAGCTATCGCCATCGGTAACGGGACTGCAGGCCGCGAAACCGAAAATCTGGTTCGCCGTATTCCTTTCGATACCGAGTTGATAGCTCTGATGGTAAATGAAAGCGGTGCTTCTGTTTATTCTGCATCTGCTGTAGCTCGTGAGGAGTTTCCCGAATATGATGTTACTGTGCGCGGAGCCATTTCAATCGGTCGCCGCCTGATGGATCCGCTTTCTGAATTGGTAAAAATCGATCCTAAATCTATTGGTGTTGGTCAATATCAGCATGATGTAAATCAGCCGATGCTTCAAAAAAGCCTTGAATCGGTAGTTGAAAGTTGCGTAAATAGAGTAGGGGTGGAGTTAAATACGGCAAGCAAGCAGTTGCTGACGTATGTTTCGGGTGTTGGCCCTACGCTTGCCGCGAAGATTGTGGAATACCGCGATAAAAACGGCATGTTTACTTCGCGCGACCAGCTCAAAAGTGTTCCCCGCTTAGGTGACAAAGTTTTCGAACAGGCAGCCGGATTTTTGCGCATCAGAGAATCGGATAACCCGTTGGATTACAGCGCTGTACATCCCGAAAGTTATTCCCTCGTTAACCGAATGGCAAAAAAAGCAGGCTGCACAGTTGCCGATATGATGAAAAGTGAAGATTTGCGCAAGCAGATAAAACTGGAGGATTTTATAACCGATAAAGTTGGGATGCCTACACTTACTGATATCATGAACGAACTTTCGAAGCCAGGCCGCGATCCGCGCGAAAAATTCGAATTGTTTGAGTTTGATAAAAATGTAAATTCAATGGATGATCTGAAACCAGGAATGATTCTGGACGGATTGGTTACCAATATCACCGCTTTCGGCGCTTTTGTTGATATAGGCGTTCACCAGGATGGGCTGATACACGTTAGCCAATTGGCCGATAAATATATAAAAGACCCAAATGAAATTGTGAAACTGAATCAAAAGGTCAGGGTTCGGGTGCTGGAGGTGGATAAGGACCGCAGGAGAATACAACTTAGTTTGAAAAACATACAATAATTATTTTCCATCACTCAAAATCTATTTTATTTAATTGCGTTATTGTTTAAAGAATTCATCGAAAAGTACATGAAAAAACGGCTTATAGGAATTGTATTTGTATTAATCCTCACTTTTATCGCACTGTCCGGTTTCTCCCAGGTTTTTAAAGGAGAAGTTATTACCGGCTTCAACCTTAGCCAGGTCGATGGCGATTATGCTTTTAAATTTAAAAAACTGGGGTTTGTCGGAGGAGTTGGAGTTGTAGCACCGATTTATAAAAACTGGTCGCTTTCACTCGAAACCCTTTACTCGCAAAAAGGCAGTAAACTGAAAGCGCAGTTTGAGGATTCACTCGATGGTTCATATAAGCTGATTTTAAATTATGCAGAAGTACCTTTTATGATTCAATATACGGATCGGGATGTTGTTTCTGCTGGTATTGGTGTTTCGTGGAACCGGCTTTTTTATGTGGAAGAATGGCGAAACGGATATAGAGTAGATTCAATAACTCCTCAGAGTGGAATTTTTGATCGTGACGACTGGGTAGCTTTCGCCGATGTAAGAGTACGAGTTTATAAAAACCTGATTCTGAATGCACGATATTCCTATTCCATGGACAAAATTGCTACCCGAATGATGGTTAATCCTGATACAGGGAAGCCTGTTGAACGTGATTTCTATAATAATTTATGGTCAGTAAGGTTAATTTATATGATTAATGAAAAACGAGCCGATAAAAATGACCGAAAACCTGCACCAGGAAATTGATAAAGTAACTTCAATTATCGAACGTCTGAAATTAAAACCGCATCCCGAAGGTGGCTGGTATCGTGAAGTTTACAGATCGGGTGAGCTTTTGATGGTTGATTTTTCTGGAATATCTGCCTTTCTCGTGATTTTGCAATTAAAGTTGACAAGAAAGTTCGTAACCTACTATTAGTGAATCGCTTATAAACTATTTATTTTTTCGATAACCATCAGCTGCCTCTAGAAATGTTTTTACCAGTGGCATACTAAGCGGGCTTATTGTATCCATCCTTTCCGGATGCCATTGGACTGCCATCAAAAATGATTTTCCTTCGGGTTGGGTCCATTCCATGGCTTCAGCAATACTGTCAGCACTCCAGGCTGTAATGCGTATTCCTGGGGCTACTTTTTCAATTGCCTGATGATGATTGGTAGTTACCATACCAGTGTCAGCTTGCGAAATACGGTATAACAAGCTGTTCTTTATAATATTAACCGAATGAAAACACTTGGTGTAATCCTCGCAGCGGTGGCTCACATCTCCCGGTTGATCCGAGGGAATATCAACAATCAGCGTTCCACCAAGAGCAACATTCAATATCTGTTGTCCGCGGCAAACCCCAAAAACAGGCATTTGTAACCGCATTGATTCTTTTATAAGAGCAAATTCAAGGATATCGCGTGCAGGATTGGACTCACAACGAACAGAATCATAGCCTTTTCCATAGTAAGAAGGACCTACATCCTCGCCGCCTGTAAAAACAATAGCATCGCAGGTCGCAAGCAATTTTATGGCCGAATCAACCTCCATTTCTTTCAGATCAATGATTTCAGCAAGCGAATCGCCCCGATGAACCCAGTTAACATAATTTTCACTTCCTGATGATAAGGCGATCCGTAAAGACTTATCGACAGATGTGGTTTTACATCCTGAAAATGTTGCAAATCCTGAAAGTAACAGAATTATTATACATGTGTTGCTTACTTTTCCTAACATGGTATAGCTATTAATGTTTAAAAATCAGTGCGTTATTTAATTTCAATCTGAAAGAAATCTATGCATCAGGATCCGGTACACTAAAACAACAAATGCATTTTTCCCTTCTCCCGCCAGCCGGAATCGTAGCGGTTTTCGACAAAGAATATTTTAAGATCCGCATCATACTTGTTTTCCGCAAACCAGATCAGCTTTTTGGCATCGTATTTATTTTCACAAAAATACCAAAGTCCTTTGTTCCCATCAGCGTCGTATGCGTTTTTTACTTTGTAAACCAGCAAATCGGCATCATACCTGTTTTCAACTACAAATACTTTAATATCAGCATCATAGCGATTGTTGCAACTGAATATTTTTTGCGCTTGTACGGATAGTGCCGATGAACACAACATCAGAAACAATCCATATATGAATAGTTTTTTCATTACCGGAAATTTGTGATAAAGATAATTTTTATTTGTTCATATCCGGAAGTAATGAAACGCCAGGTCTTGCTGTTAAAAATTAAGATAAAAATCTTTGGTTAAATTCTGATATTCAAAACTATATATCTTTTCTGAGCTATAAATTATTAATTCTGATTTGATAATCTCAGCGTGTTTTTCCGGTGAAAATAATACCAGAAAACGATGAGGTTTATGTGCCGGTGAGCTTTTTACATGTGTAATTCGTTCAGGAAACAAGTTGTTTTTTACGGCTTCCTCCTGCCAGTATTCAAAAGCATCAGCAGGAAGAACAAATGCCGCTTTCCCTTCTTTTGACAATAAACGGGAAGTAATATCGAGCAGTTCGGTAACAGGCAGTGAATCGTTGTGGCGGGCAAGGTTTCGTGCTTTACCGGGTGTTTTTAATGAGTTGGTAAAAAATGGCGGGTTGCAGATGATCAGACTGTAAGTGTGTATTGTCTGCAATATGAACTTGCTGATCGTATCGTTGTAAATAGTTATATGCCCGGCCCACGGACTTAACAGGACATTCTGTTTTGCAAGTTCAGCGGCATCGCTCTCTATTTCTACAGCATCAATAGGGATTCCATGGTTGCGTTGTGCCATCATTAATGCAATTATACCCGATCCCGTGCCAATATCCAGGATACGTGTTTCATTTTCGCATTTCGCCCAGGCACCAAGCAAAACAGCGTCGGTGCCAACTTTCATGGCTGCGTTGCTATCGTCGATACTGAATTTTTTAAAATGAAACATTTTAAAAGTGAAGAATTAAAAGTGAAGAGTGAAAATCTGGAGCTAAGTGGCGCTCTGCGACATGAAAAATTATTAATCCTCCGTAATTTATCAACATTCCACCTTCCACCTTCCACTTCCTGAATTCTACCTTAATTTATATAGAGATCAATCAATCCTTCAGGAGCTTCGATATAAATAGTTTTTTTCTTCCGATCGATCTCCTTTACAATTTCTTCTACAACAGGCACCAGGATTTCCTTTCCATTGAAATCGATTGAAAGCAGCGATTGCTGAGGGACTTCTATCACCGCAGTGAGTGTTCCGATTTCGCCGTGATGCGCATCAATAACTTTGTATCCTTCAATTTCGAAAGCAAACGGTTTTTTACCTTTTGTTTTTGGAAGCATTTCAATCGGAATGTAAAATTCGCAACCAGCCAGCAGAATAGCTTCTTCTGCGCTGTCAACATCCATGAATTTTACTATCGCCTGGTTTTTCGGACGGGGCTGCAGGTTTTCAATAAAAAATGGAACCAGGTTCACATTGAGTTTGATGAACACTGATTCCATTTTTTTAAATCGGGCAAGTATTTCAGCATCTATCTGAATCATTAACTCGCCTTTCGCTCCGAAAGTCCTGACGATCTTTCCCAGAAGGAAAAGTTCATCTTCTTTCATACGCTATTATGCTTTTTCTTTGGTTTCGGGAGTCTCAGGAGCTGTTTCTTCAGGAGCAACTTCGGCAACCACTTCAGGAGCAACTTCGGCAACTACTTCAGGCGTAACTTCGGCAACTACTTCAGGAGCAACTTCAGCAACCACTTCGGGAGCAACTTCGGCAACTACTTCAGGAGCAACTTCGGCAACTACTTCAGGAGCAACTTCGGCAACCACTTCAGGAGCAACTTCGGCAACTACTTCAGGCGTAACTTCGGCAACTACTTCAGGAGCAACTTCAGCAACTACTTCAGGAGCAACTTCAGCAACTACTTCAGGAGCAACTTCTGCAACTACTTCAGGAGCAACTTCAGCAACTACTTCAGGAGCAACTTCTGCAACCACTTCGGGAGCAACTTCGGCAACTACTTCAGGAGCAACTTCGGCAACTACTTCGGGAGCAACTTCGGCAACCACTTCGGGAGCAACTTCAGCAACAGCTTCAACTTCAGCAACTTCTTCAGCAGCTTCTTCTTCAGCTATACCGGCAGCTTTTTTTGCTGTAGCAGCTAATTTTTTAGCAAGTACATCAGCCTTAGTCTGGTTTACTTTTGCTTCGGCTTCGAGGCGTTTTTTGTCTTCCGACCTTGAATTTTGGGTAATTTCTTTTTTAGCGCTTTCTATCTTACCTGATTTTGCTGTTTTCCAATCTTCGAATTTGGCCATAGCCTGTTCTTCGGTCATTGCACCTTTTGTAACGCCTTTCAGCAAGTGGTGCATGTAAGCCACACCTGTATATTTCAGGATAGCTTCAACGGTTTCAGTTGGCTGAGCACCGGTTTTAACCCAGTACAGTGCGCGGTCAAAATCAAGCTGGATATCTGCAGGCCTTGTAATAGGGTTGTAGATTCCAATTTTTTCAATAAAACGTCCGTCACGTGGTGCACGACCATCTGCAATCACGATATGAAAATAGGCCTGGCCTTTTTTTCCAAATCGCTGTAATCTCATCTTTGTAGCCATTGTAAAATTGTGTTAATTAGTTGATTGATTTTAAACCTTTGTATGATAAATAGTTACAATTATCCGCAGGTTTTTTATTTAAGGGGGCAAAGGTAGGATGTTATTTTTGATTTTCAAAGCATTACATGCCTGATTTTTAAAGATAATATGCAAGCACTAGCTGACCACAATGAGAATTAATTAAATCTTCATTTCTAACCAAACTTTTAAACGTATTTAATCATGTTTATAGCTTTACGCGATACTCAGTTTAGAATAGATTTTTTAGATAGCAATGATTGTATTTTGCTGTTAATCAACCAAAAGAATCAAACTTATAAATAGAATTATCAATTTATGTATAGGAATCATGAACGATTAAGCCCTGAACTCCGAAACTCTTCCGGATTATTTATTTTCTTCATTTCTGATAAATTCCGTTTTCTTCCTGTTGCTGTTAACCCTGTAAAAACTCTTAACATCAGGTAAAAGCGTAACGATCAGAATCAAAATGCCAAATAAACCTGTAGCGCCCAGTATCAGTGAGCCTGTGTCTAAAATCATCATCAGCAGATTAATCCATGTAATGAGAATTATCGAAGTAAAAAGAGTGTATGTCCAGGCCCAGTGGTAACCGGAATAAATATTCAGTTTATTGGCAAATTTCCATCTTGGTTTGAAATAAAGCGAATAAATTAAAAAAAGCGGAAAAACGCCCAGTGCTATAAAAAGAAAGATTCCGGGAATCAGGAAATTGTGAAAGATAGTTCCATTTAGCAGACTAAGCGGTAATTTTATAGCTTCCCCACTGGGATCTTTAATAAGGCTGTAACCGCCAAATAATGCACAGGCAGCTTCAATGGTTACCAGCAAAATAAGGATATAAACTTGAATGCTTTTTGCTTTCGATTTCATTTGCGCTTATATTTTTTAAGGTTAAGATGGAATTACTCATACATATCTTATTTTTATGGGTATTCGTAAGAAAGTTCGCCAGATGGTTTATAATATCATCTTAAATTGATAAGTATAGAATAATGGCTATTTCATGATTCCAATGAATTCGTGATTTTTTTAACAAAGCTAAAAATTTTCTTTACAAATGATCCATGAACTTCATTTTTTTTTTCAATTTCGTATTTCTACAGAATTAGTATTCTAAAATGCTTTTATTTAAGTCAGCCGCAGTATTGTTGCTGACTTGCAGTTTTTAAATTTCGATTTACCAATTTTTATCAACACTGCTGAATCATCTGCTTTTAAAAAGTATCTTAGCCAATTCCTTCACCTTAAGGTAATAATCTGATAATCAAGTATTGCATGCCCAAATTTAGCCATCTTCACGTACACTCTCAATATTCATTACTCGATGGCGCTGCCGAAATACCGGCAATGTTTAAAAAGGCTGTTGCCGACGGAATGCCGGGTATTGCCCTTACCGATCATGGAAACATGTTCGGTGCTTACCAGTTTATAGCAGAAGCTGAAAAAATAAACGGCAAAAGCGGCACTCCCAAAATAATTCCAATACTTGGATGCGAATTTTACCTGGTCGAAGACCGTCACCGTAAAAAATTCGGCGGTGGCGAAAAAGATCAGCGTTGCCACCAGTTGTTGCTTGCCAAAAATACCACCGGTTACAGGAATCTTGTAAAGCTGGCTTCACTGGGATTTATTCAAGGTATGTATGGCAAATACCCGCGTATTGATAAGGAGTTGCTTTTGCAATATCACGAAGGATTAATAGCTACCACTTGTTGTCTGGCAGCGGAAGTACCAAGGACTATTACCCGCAAAGGAGAGGCTGAAGGCGAAAAAGTGTTTAAATGGTGGCTCGATCTGTTTGGAGAGGATTATTATATTGAACTCCAGCGACATGATATTCCGGAGCAGAACGAAGTAAATATTGTATTACAGCGCTTTGCAGCTAAATACAATGTAAAAATGATTGCCAGCAACGATTCTCATTATGTTGAGCAATCCGATTTTAATGCCCACGATATTCTGCTTTGTGTTAATACCGGCGAGAAACAGAGCACTCCAACCTTTCGCGAATATGGCGATGATGATGCTATGTTAAAAGGAAGGCGCTTTTCGTTTTATAACGATCAGTTTTTCTTTAAATCGACGGAGCAAATGAGTCAACTCTTTGCCGACCTTCCCGAAGCCATTGATAATACAAACGAAATTGTTGGTAAAGTCGAAATTATAAAACTGCAGCGTGATATTATGCTGCCCAATTTTCCTGTACCGCCGCAGTTTGTTATTCATAAAACATCCATTTTTGTCGATCGCAAGGATGCGCCGGGTCAGCAAAAAGAAATTACTGCCGATGTACGCAACCAGTGGGAATTTTTAAAATACATAACTTATGTTGGGGCTAATGTGCGCTATGGTGATGTAACTCCACATTTGCGCGAACGTATTGATTTTGAGCTGCAAACCATTCATGATATGGGTTTTGCAGGTTACTTCCTTATCGTAAGCGACTTTATAAAAGCCGGCCGCGATATGGGTGTTTATATTGGTGCCGGTCGTGGTTCAGCGGCAGGAAGCGTGGTGGCATATTGCATTGCTATCACCAATATTGATCCGTTGAAGTACAACCTGCTGTTCGAGCGTTTCCTCAATCCCGAGCGTATAAGTATGCCCGATATTGATACTGATTTCGACGATCAGGGAAGGCAAAAAGTGATCGATTATGTAGTTGAGAAATACGGTCAGAACCAGGTTGCTCAAATTATAACCTACGGCACCATGGCTGCCAAAAGCAGTATTAAAGATGTGGCCCGCGTTCTTGATCTCGATCTGAGCATCAGCAACTATCTTACAAAACTTGTTCCGGATAAACCGGGAATTAAGTTGAAAAGAGTTTTAACTGCTCCGCTTACGGCTAAAGATGCCGGAAAGAGTGGCGTAAAATCTCTCGAAGAAAAAGAGGATCTGCGTTCGGAGGATATGGATAATGTCCGAAAAATCAGGGAGATATATAATTATGAAGGCAAAGATCCTTCGTTGATACTTCAAAAGAAAGTGCTTCAGGAGGCTGAAAAACTGGAAGGTTCGGTACGTGGCACCGGTATTCATGCTGCCGGTATTATTATTGCGCCAACTGATCTAACCGAACTTATTCCCGTTTGTACAGCAAAAGATTCGCCTCTGTGGGTAACGCAATTCGAAGGGAATGTTATCGAGTCGGCTGGTGTCATAAAAATGGACTTTCTGGGTCTGAAAAATCTTACCATTCTTAAAGATGCCCTCCAGATGATCAAGGAAAATCATGGTATTGAAATTGATCTGGATACCATTCCACTTGATGATATAAAAACTTTTGAACTTTATCAGCGTGGCGACACGGATGGCACATTCCAGTTCGAAAGTATTGGTATGAAACAACATCTCCGCAACCTGAAGCCGGATAAATTTGAGGATTTAATTGCAATGAATGCGCTCTTCAGGCCGGGACCTATCAAATACATACCCAACTACATAGCCCGTAAACATGGTCGTGAAGCCGTTTCATATGATTTGCCTATCATGGAGGAAATTCTTCACGAAACATATGGTATCACTGTTTATCAGGAACAGGTAATGCTGCTTTCGCAGAAACTGGCAGGTTTCAGCAAAGGCAAAGCCGATGAGTTGCGTAAAATAATGGGTAAAAAGATCCGTGAGAAACTGGATAAAATGAAACCCGAATTTATCAAAGGAGGCGTTGATAATGGCCATCCGGAAGATAAGCTCAACAAAATATGGACCGACTGGGAAGATTTTGCTTCGTATGCGTTTAACAAATCGCACAGTACTTGTTATGCATATATCGCTTACCAAACGGCTTATCTGAAAGTTCATTACCCGGCCGAATATATGGCTGCTTTGCTCACCACCAATCTGGGAACACTCGAAAATCTTACTTCTTACCTCGACGAATGCCGCCGCATGGGATTGCCTGTTTTGGGTCCGGATGTGAATGAATCGGGACTCAACTTTGCGGTTAATAAAAACGGTGAAATCCGGTTCGGACTTAAAGCTTTGAAAGGCATGGGCGATGCCGCCGCCGAATCATTAATACTTGAACGTAACGAGAATGGTCATTATCTCAATATTTTTGATTTTGTAAAAAGAGTTAACCTTCGCACGGTGAATAAAAGTTCGTGGGAAGCTTTAGCACAGGGTGGCGCTTTCGATAGTTTCGAAGGACTGCACCGTGCACAGTTTTTTGCTAAGGAATCGAATGATGATGCTACTTTTCTTGAAAAATTGATTCGCTTCGGCGGCAGTTTTCAGAACATGCAGCAGTCGTCGCAGCAATCTCTTTTTGGCGATCTCGGCCCGGTTGATGTCCCCGACCTGAAACTGCCTGATTGTCTGCCCTGGTCGAATATCGAAAAGCTGAAACGCGAAAAAGCGATTGCCGGATTCTTTATTTCGGGTCATCCGCTCGACGATTACCGTTTTGATATTGATACTTTTTGCAACGCTTCGCTTAAAAAGCTGAAAGTCAATATGGCCGCAGCTGCCAATTTCGATATTTATATTGCCGGAATTGTTTCGAAAGTACGCCACGAAATTGCGAAAAACGGCAATCCATACGGCCGTTTCCTGCTCGAAGATTTTGATGAATCCATTGAGTTAGCCTTGTTTAAAGAAGATTATCTTCGCTTTAAACACTTGTTGCTTGACGATACTATTGTGTTCCTGAAACTCCGCACCGCTTTGCGCTATAATACGGTCGATCAGTGGGAACCACGCATTCAGCGTATTTCGTTGTTAAGCGATGTTATGGATGAACAGGCAAAATCGCTCATCATGCAAATCCCGCTCGACAACCTAAGTGAAATCATTACGCCAAAGATAGTAGAAGCGATAAAATCGAATAAAGGAACATGTAAAGTTAAGATTGAGTTGTTTGATTTCGTGAATAATTACCGCGTCGAAACCATCTCGGCTCATAAAGTAATTTGCAGTAAAGCTCTCAAGCAACTCCGCGCTTTGCCCGGAATAAACATTAAGGTAAAAGCATAAAATAATCAGTGATGATACCCTTCACTATGGGCGATTTTGCATAATTTTGCGGGAATAATAACCATGACCCATAAACAACAAGGTTTTAAAATGGTTATATCAGAAGTATAATTAACGACTCAGGATACTTTTCCAAATCAACAAATAACAAATAAAAATTTAACATGGCACTTGAATTCACCGACGCAAATTTTGCCGAACTGGCTGAAAAATCTGATAAACCTGTAATTATCGACCTTTGGGCCGAATGGTGTGGACCTTGCCGTATGGTTGGCCCTATAGTTGAAGAAATTGCTAAAGAATACGAAGGAAAAGCCGTAATAGGCAAACTGGATGTTGACAGCAATCCTATTACAACAGCAAAATTCAGCGTCCGCAACATCCCAACCATTCTTTTTATGAAAAACGGCGAAATTGTTGACAAACAAGTTGGGGCAGTTCCTAAAAGTGTTTTGGTTGGCAAACTGGAAAAACTTCTTGGATAAAAGGTTTTAGGATTCAGGGGTTGGGATTTAGGGTGAGAAGACCTGGATTTTGATTTATAAACTCTAATTTATGAATCGCGATTGTATGCCCCTAATCTCCAAATCCTAACCCCCCAAAGCTTATGCTATTCCAACTTGATCAAAGCCGCATACCGCAATATGCTAACCTCGAATTGCTTGCACGCACTGTCGTGGAAGGATTTATAGTAGGTTTGCATAAAAGTCCGTTTCATGGCTTTTCAGTCGAGTTTTCCGAACACCGGCTTTATAATCCTGGTGAGCCAACGCGTCATATTGATTGGAAGCTTTATGGCCGCACCGATCGTATGTATGTGAAACGGTATGAAGAGGAAACCAATCTCCGTTGCCAGGTGGTTATCGATATTTCTTCGTCCATGTTTTTTCCTGTGCGCGAAAAACCGGATGTCGATCACCCGAACAAAGTTATTTTCTCCGTTTATGCTGCTGCCTGTATTATGCAACTGCTCCGGAGGCAGCGCGATGCGCTTGGTTTGAGCCTTTTCAGCGATAAAGTTAGTCTGCATACACAGGCGAAATCAAACTCGGTACATCATAAGTTCCTGTTAGGTAAAATGGAGGAATTGCTCACTCCGATTCCGCCTGAGGAACAGCGTAATTCGCTGGTTACTGATTCACTTCATTTTATTGCCGAAAATATTCATAAACGTTCGCTGGTAGTTCTTTTCAGCGATATGTTTGATGCAGGAGCCGATAATGCTGCTATGTTCGACGCTTTGCAGCATTTGCGCTACAACAAGCACGAAGTAATTCTTTTTCATGTTGTTGACAAAGCCAAAGAGCTGGATTTCGATTACGAAAATCGTCCTTATCGTTTTGTGGATATGGAAACCGGCTCCGAAATAAAACTTCAGCCTTCCGAAGTTCGCAAAACCTATTCCGAAGCCATCGGTAATTTCCACCAGGAACTTAAACTGAAATGCGCCCAGTATAAAATTGACTTTATCGAAGCCGATATTAATAAAGGATTTGAACAGATTTTAATGCCCTACCTGGTGAAAAGGGAGAGGATGGGGTAGTTATCTTTTTAAATATCTGTCAATACCTGATCCGATCAAATCCCCTTTTTATACTGTTCGTTCGTTGTTGGAGTAATTACTCGGTTCAGTTCCTCTTTTGAGCCAGGCTTCCCATTCAACAGATCTTCAAAAAACCGGATAACTTCAGTCTGGTTCAAATCAACGGTGGTTTTCGTTTTTATATCCCTTAAATCAATCAGAAAACCGGTAAACAGATCCGGAAAGTCAGTGATAACTTCGGTATTCAAATAGTTAATATCGTTATAAATACGATGATGGTTTCCTTTTGATTTTTCGATCTGGAATGTTTCGTTTTTCAGATTTGTGATAGAAGCTGATTTTTTGCAAAACGGAATACAGGTTTCATCAATCTTAAGCTTATCGCATCCTGTAACCTGGTGAAAAAGGCACTGGCGGCTCGTCATCAGCACGATAGGATGATAAATGCTGTAATAAAGTTCGAAATCAGCAGGGCATTTGATTCCCTTAATCTGTAGCTTACTTATTTCATTCGAAATAAATGCGCCGATACACTTGAAATTTTCTTTTAAATTCAACAGGCTGAAGGAATTAACAATATTCAGCGAGGGCCCGGCAATCCAGGGAATTTCTCGTTTGTAAGCTTCAAAAGCAATTCCTGAATTGTCGGTTACTATTTTTTTTGGTTGCAGTTGTGCAAGAAATTCAACTGCAACATCGTAGTCGTCACCTATTAATATAGGTGGAAACCATGGTATCAGGTTTTCGTTATTTCTGAAAACATTGATAAGTGCAATAAATCCGAGTTTTAAACTTTCAGGAAGTTGAAAAAAGGTGGAAGCTGAAGTTGTGTTGATTAATTGCAACTGCTCAGCCGAGGAAATTAATACAGAAAGCGCTGGTTTGCTGATTCCGCTGTTCTGATTTTTCACAACAGGAATTTCAATAGGATCAATAAACTTCCTTGAACCATTCAAAATGAAAAGTATCTTCTTTTTTATCGTTGTGAGGTCCTTAAATGGCAGATAAACATCGTTTTGCAGGATTTTTAGTTCCAGGTTTTCGATATAATATTCTGTTTCATTTATTGCTTTCAGCCTTTTTAAAAGCATCGCATGTTGTAATGCTTCGGTACCAATATTTGCAAGATTGGTTTCCGAAAACACATCAAAAGAACTTTCAGGAGTTGTAACCGAAATTTTTAAGGGTTTACCATATTCGCCCGAAATACTTAATTGCAAGGGTGCTTTTGATATGCTTAAGTTGCTTATTTCATTTTCAACGGAAGTAATAATTTCAGTTCGATCATTGTAAATGTCGCCTTTCGCTTTTTCTATTTTTTCGTCGGTTGAGCCGCCATCAAGTTCCGCTAAATGGATTGCGGAGTTGTCCCGCGGATTATCAATAAACATATCGGCGCTGATTTCTCCCTTTAGGAAGGCATTCGAAAAACCACGGTTAAATACCTTATGCAGAGGTTTTTTATCGATATTTACTTTACCAGAGTCGTAAAATTGCTGAAGTTGTTTCCGCCATGCATCAACCACAGTAAATACATAATGGAATTTCTTTATCCGCCCTTCTATTTTAATGGAATCAACACCGGCCTCCGATAATTCTTTAAGGTCCGAATAAGCTGAATTGTCTTTCAGATTAAGTGGAAAATTTTTACCAGCGAGCGTTGTTTTATACTCATCCCTGCATGGCTGACTGCATCTGCCGCGATTTCCCGAGTTTCCTCCAAGCACTGAACTCATGTAGCAAAGTCCTGAAAATGAGATGCAGTTGGATCCATGCACAAATACTTCAGTCAACATATTACTACTATGTGCAACCTCAGCCAAAGTTTTTATTTCCTTATTATTTAACTCCCGCGACAAGTTAACCCTTGTAGCATTTATTTTACTCAAAAATGCAACCTGACCTTCATTATGAGTTGTCAACTGGGTGGAAGCATGAATTTTCAGACTTTTAAAATGATTTGCTATCAGGTAAAATAGCCCGAGATCCTGAAGGATTATTCCATCAATACTTGTATTCACTAATTTATTGAGCAAACTGATAACAGCGGGAATTTCGCTGTCGACAATAATGATATTAAGCGTAAGAAAAACCTGGCAATTGTGTTTATGAGCCAACCGTAAAATACCGTTAAGATCATCGAAGCTGATATTGGTAGCTCGATTTCGGGCATTGAATTTATCCAGACCACAATAAACGGCATCAGCCCCGGCAACAATCGCAGCTTTAATGGAATCAATATCACCACCTGGTGCGAGTAGTTCAATCCGATTATTCATCCTGCAAAATTATGCCATATTTATCAGTTCAAACACAGAAAAATACTGATGCAGCTTAATTCTGCAATATCAATCCTCTGTTTCAATGCTTTCCGCAAATAGCTTTTATGATCAATAAAATTTAAACAGGGCATCGCTATGTTTTCAGTAATTTCAACTGAGAAATGAAAATTAAGATTTAGTTAATAAAAAGTAAAAAATTGCTATTCGTAAGAGCCTGCAACTTCTTGATATTGATTACCATAAAATATGTATTCAACTTTTTTTCAAAGTTTTTGTTATAGTATCTCGTCATTTTATCAGTTAGATAGGTTTTAGTAGAAATAAACGGTTAGCATTTAATGAAATTCAATAGCAATCAGTTATACCATAAAGTATTGCTGCCTTATTAACTTAAAAAGATAAAAATTATGGAAGATGAATCAAATCCCAATCAATCTATAAAATCGAAGATTGAGGATGCCTTATCGAAAATCACCGGCACCGGAGAAAATCCGGGGTCCGAAGAAACTCCGGAAGCGGAGGAAAATCATTCAAAAGAAGGTAATAGAAAGGGAAACAAGAATTCAAAACTTTCCCTATTTACAGCGTTCTTTAACGGTTTAGGTGTAGGATTGCTGCTTGGTTTGTTGTTGGGGCTGGCTGTATCGCCGGTTGTAAGCGCAATTATTGGCACTATGTCGTCGTTGTTGCTGGTTCTGCTGGGTTTGAATGAAAATTATATGAATGCCGCGAAAAGCATACGAGTAGGTTCTTTTGGTATTTTTTGTGTGATTGGTATTTTAACTGGTATTTATATCCGGAGTAATAATGCATTGGCTCCTTCGCTTTCGGGATTGTACACTCAGTATAAAAAGATAGGCTTTTCCGATAAGGAGGCACGCGATTTTATTGCTTATCAGGAGTTTGATATTACTCCGGCAAATTGGGCTAAAAATGAGGCTACTACAGAATCGGTACAAGGTGATACAGAGCAGTCTGAATCTCAGTCGCCCGAAATGAGACAAATGGCCGCAGGCGAAAATATGCAGGCTAAAAAACGCAATAATGTATTGTATTCCTCCGAAGTTGACGCAGGGAAATGTTATATACTTGAATCGTCCAACGACAAAATGCCTTTTTTGGAGATTAAAACGAATTTTATCGTTGCCGGCGGTACCTGGAAAGAACTGGCAAATGACCTGGATCCTGGTTTGCCCGAAAACGTCAGAGCTACTGCTTTGCTGATGCTTCGGGATATTTTTTGTGCTTCCGAAAGTGCAGGAACTATTAAAGTAAAATGTGAAAATTTGAAAGGTGTAAATGAACAGTCATCACTGGAAGATATCAGAAAAACGCTACTTTCTTCCGGTGAAATCTGGAGTAAAATAGTTGCGAAAGTTGACAAGAAAGTGAACTCTTCCTATCAGAAACAATTGTATTTATCGCTTACTAAAATCCTGTGCCATGACTAAACGATTACTTTTAATACTTACCCTGATATATGTATCAATAATAAGTTCAGCGCAATTTGATCCGAAATTCGCACAAAAATCATTGGTTAAAGTCATGGTGACTGCTAATGGAAAGGCAGGAGTCTGTTCCGGTTTTGTCTGGAAAAAAGGCGAATGGATAGTTACATCGCTGCATGCCATGAAACCGGGTGGCGAAATACAGGTTCAGTACCTTGATCAATTCTGGCGCTCAGCCACAATTATAAAAGTGAATATTGAAGCCGATCTTGTTTTGCTTCAAATAAGCGGGGGTGGAGTTCCTGCGGGAGTAACAGCACTTCAGGCCTATTCGTCAAAAACATTGAATTTTGGGGATGAAATTGTAGCAATCGGATACAACAGTGGTTCAAAAGGAAGCTCGACCCGCTCCATGAAAAAAGGATTTGTTAACCCCGAAACGCTGCATACCCTTGTACCTGCCTCCGACCGGAAAAAAATTGAAACAAGTGGTTTACCCAGTATTGACCTTGAAATTATTTATCTCGACGGAAGTCTGCTTCCGGGTTATTCCGGTTCGCCGGCTTACGACAAAAACGGTGCTTTGATAGGTATTGGCAATGGTGGACTCGAAGGTGGTGCTTCCAATGTTAGCTGGATTATTCCGGCTAAATTTCTGAGCGATCTCGAAAATTCCCCATTAACATCCTTGCCTGCTAACTTTGCGAAAATTGCACAGCATTTTTCAGCTGAAGTACAAGTTACTGTTACTACTGATGATCCATCAAAAATTGAAGATGCTTTTGCACTGGAATACAAATCGTACGACGGAGGCGATTTTTTGTTTTATTACACCAAGACCCGTACACTCGAAGAAATGTACAGCAGTTCCTATGATCCTGGAAATATTGATAAAATAATCAATGAATTTCAGGAAAACAAGCTCTATCTCGATTATGATGTGATGAGTTATGACATATACGAAGATGCTAACAATGGCATTGTAGTTGCTATTCCCGAAGGGCAGCTTTTTGCATATGATGATACTTACCGTATTTTTTATACAGATATGACTGGTTTTCCGCAGGGATATTATTTTTCGTTGAAGTTCGAAGGAATTAAAGGCAATTTTAGTTATCAAACAATCGAACAAACATCCATAGAATTATTGAATAATATCAGTATTAGCCAGGGCGGATTAACTGGTGGATTTACACCTGACCTGGATTATACATACACCAACCGAATAGATAACACCAGCAGTATTGCTTACATTGGGCTTATCGGGAACAACCCATATCCGAATGTAGATAATACTATGGTAGTAAAAGTACTGTATATCACACTTTTGCAGGATGAGGAGAAAGCTTTCTATTCAATTGCCGAACTTATTGTACCGGTAGAAGCATCTAGCTATGCAATGAACAGCGGAATCGATTGTGTGAATAATTATAGCTTGTCGCCGGATTATTGCGATTATTTCGAGTCATACTCCCAAATTATGTGTGGTGCACATTTGACGACTTTTGCTAATAAACAAGCGCTTTCAAGGAAGTAAAGCTGCATCTTTTCTACTCTGATTTAATCATTTCAAGGCTGATTAAGAGCCTGCATAATGATTAGCTTTATCGTTATAGGTTCTTCAATGCTCAATTTGAAGTATAGTGATAAGGATGATTTGTTACATTTTCGTTATGCAGCTACTGAAAGGGCGGGACATTTTCCACAAAACTTTATTTGAAAAACTAAACTTCAATTAACCACAAAACTGTCTTTGGAACACGAAACCACGCCTTTGGCAGATGCTGTTATATGCTGTTTTTAATTTTTTCAAAGTCTGTAAAGTATTTATTATGGTCAAAATTACTAATTGATTTTCTGGCATTTTCTGAAAACTGCAAATAGTCCATTGCTGTCATTTTGTAAAATTGATTTAGTCTTTCTTTAAAGTCATTTGTCGTGTTACAAAAATATCCATTAACACCGTCAACTACAACGTTGTTGTTTTCTGGTAGATTTGTACTTAACACTGGTACACCATTATTCATGTATTGTTTTGCTTTAATCCCCGATTTAGATAATTGGATTTCGGATTTTTTTAGTGTTGAAATTCCGATATCGAATAATACAATTCTTTTTTGAATGTCAACTTCGTCATTCCAATTAATTCCTAAAGGGATTTCAATTTCAATATTTGCATAGTCTTTAAAATAGTTCTTGATTAACTCAATGTCATCCAATTTTATAACTCCAAGCAATATAAATTTAAAATGAAAACTTAGCTCTTTTAATGCAGGAAATATTAATTCGATAACACTGTCTTTATGGTCACCAGCAAATCCGCCAATCCAACCAATGGTGAAAATTGTATTCTTATTTGTCTTAATTATACCCAAGTCAACAATTGGCGAAGTTGTATGGACTATCTGATTGTTAAATTTACTCAGGTAAGATTCAATTTGCTTGCTTCCTGCAGATATTTTTTCACAATTTTTGACAAAATAAAAAATAGTTTTAGGGTTTATTTCCAAATAGTCTGCATCATCAAGGTCGTAAACTGTATCACTATTCCTAATCATTATTAGCAATTTCAAAAGGTTGGCATAAATGAAATTTGATTGAACTCTTTGAATAACAATTAAAGAGTTTTGTTTTCTAAAAAACAGAGCGGAAAAATATGCTTTTAAAAACAACAATATCCCTTTCATTGTGTAACTAGGCACAACAAAATAACTTTCTACATTTTTGCACTCCCCAAAAAAATCTAGTGGATATTTGGCTCTATATCTCACACTCGGTGAGTCAAGATTATAATATGCGAACCAATAAATAAACTTTATTTTCATGCTTCCTTTCTCCAATAAATTGCTTCTCTGTCTATTTGGATAATAGAATCGCCAATTTTATATTTTTGACGGTAATCTTCCACCGCTAGTTTGCAATTTCGGAAGGCATTGTAATCATCTATTATTACATATCCCCCAATAGATAGTTTTGGATAAAGATTCTCCAACACTTGATAAGTAGACTCATACATGTCGGCATCCAGTCGTAGAAGTGCTAACTTTTTTATCGGGGCATTAGGTAAAGTATCCTTGAACCAGCCAGTTAAAAATTTCACCTGTTCGTCAAGTAAATCATACTTCTCAAAATTCTTTTTTACTTCTTCAAATTCAACCTTTAGGATTTTTAACCTATTTAATGTATTCCCTTGGTCTGGTTTGAAACGCTTCTCATCCGGTTTTGGTAACCCCATAAAAGAATCAGCTACCCAAACATTTCTATTTGTGATATTTAACTCCTTCAGAATAGCTCTCATAAAGATAGTTGCTCCCCCTCTCCAAACTCCTGCTTCAATAAGGTCACCTTCGATTCCATCTTCGTTTATCGTATTAATGCAAAATTCAATATTATTTAGGCGATTTAAGCCAATCATAGTCATAGCATTTGCTGGCCAGTCATAGCCATTTATACGATTTTCCTTAATGACATATTTGCGTTTAGAAATAATAAAATTTCGGGTTCTTAATAATTTGTCCAATTGAAATAATATGGCTGTCTTCCAAGTTGGATTTTCAATGGTTAGGGGATAATATTCATACGAATTGATATTGCCGTAATCAATAAGTGTCTTTTTCAAAAGCTCAATATATTTCGATGTAACAGGTAGATTTATTTCAGTCATTGAGCTTTGCTTGTTTTGTAGAATGGCTAATATAGGGCATATAGTTCATGCCGGTTATATTATAGTAACATAAAACGTTATCTCCCTGTACTTTGGATATACCCGTCAAGTTCATCAATAGACGATTCGAATGTAAAAGCATCATTCAGTTTGTAGTAATTGCGTAAGTCGAGGGTGTATAGGTAGGCAAATTTTGCAAAGTCGAGACGTGTATCCTCAAATGAAAAAAGCAACATAATTTCTTTAACCTGCGAACTTAAAAGGCAATTGGACTGAATAATCTGTTTCGCAATGGTGAATTTGGAATCCTCAAAACTTTTCGATGCTATACTTGCTTTAGCTTGCTCAAATTCGCCATGCGCCATTGGACGTGGGCAACCGTAAGGTCCGTAGTAATCAATTAGAACATATTGCTCAGGATGCACGGCACCGGTTTGGGTATTAATTCCGGTGAGGCTGCCGGCTTGTTGCGATCCGACACCATCGTTGCTGTTTACAACATTTACATTATTACCAACACCGTTGGCCGAAATAGTTACATTATTATTAATGGTGGTTGTATTAACGATAGTTGTTGCCGCAGCCGTATTTGCGCTAACGCCTAGCGGATTATACCCAACAATCATTTGGCCGGGAATCATATCGTGATCATGCATCACCGGAAATGAGTTCATCATACGAAGTGTATATCCTTTATTCTTGATGTATTTTACGGCATATGTGGTTTCGCTGCCGGGATTCACATACAGCGTTTTACTGAATTCTTTCAGGTTTTTGTCGTCAAATATTATTTTTACATTGTAGTTGGGCGCCGGAAGGTCAGTAACAGCAATATTGGTTTCCGGCTGGTCATTTTGTAGCATACCGTTCAAAATAACTGAAAAACGTTCACCGTTTTCGGTGAAAAATGCCAGGTTCGATGTTTGGGATTTTGCGGCTACCAATATAAATAGCGCGAGAGTGAGTGTGAGTAGATGTTTCATAAAGGTTAATTTTGG
>Ga0105047_10005378_pt1 | contig 22036 bp, 21 predicted proteins | sample MAT04_FD_78384 | JGI IMG/M metagenome (GOLD analysis project Ga0105047, IMG submission 78384) | Freshwater microbial communities from Lake Fryxell liftoff mats and glacier meltwater in Antarctica - MAT-04 (megahit assembly) | ecosystem: Environmental > Aquatic > Freshwater > Ice > Liftoff... | reverse complement strand
TTGCGGGAAGTGGTGCGCTGCACCCGCGACAACATCCGCATCAACACGTTCATGCTCGATGCCGACTACGGCCTGCGCTCGTTCATCGAGAAGCTGTCGGCCATCAATCGTGGGCGGGCGTTCTTCACCAACCACGACAACCTCGGCGACTACGTGCTGGTCGACTTCCTCGAGCACAAGAAGCAGCAGGCCAGAGGCCGCGGCAACCGCCGAGCCGGGTGACGTCGTAGTTTCTCGGAACCGATCTGGGTTGCTGCGGCTCAGAAGGGGTATGAGCAGCGCGATGCACGACCCTCTGCTGGCCGACAGCCGAGTGTTCCCCACGGAAGTGGTGGTGCGCGACGACATCGAGCAGGCCTACCGGCGCATGTACCCGTCGCTGGTGCGGCTGGCCTACGTGCTGGTCGATACGCCCGAGCTGGCCGAGGAAGCGGTGCAGGAAGCGTTCACCCGTGCGTTCGGGAAGTGGAGTCGCATCGACAACGTCGACGCCTACATGCGCACCTGTGTGGTGAATGCGTGCCGCAAGGTGCAGCGTCGCCGACTGCTGGTGCGCCGCACCCCGCAGCCGTCGATCGAGTACGGCGCGCTCGACGCCGATCACCTCGCCGATGTCGTGCGGTCGCTGCGCCCGCCCATGCGTGAAGCAGTGGTGCTGCGGTACTACCTGCAGCTCAGCGACGCCGAGATCGCCGACACGCTGAACATGGCCGTCGGCACCGTCAAGTCCACATTGCACCGGGCTCGCGCCCAGATGAAGAAGGAGCTGTCATGAACGACGACCTGGACCAGAACCTGGCCGACTCGCTGCACCGGCGTGCGCACGAAGCGCCCACGGACGGCCAGCATTTCGGCGACGTGCGCCGACGAGTGCGCCGTCGCCGCCAGCGGCACATGGCGATGGGTGTAGCACCTGCGCTGATCGGCGTGGGCTACCTGGCCACCCGGCCCGTCGCCGAGCCCACCCAGTCGGCCGACTCGGTCGACAGCACCTGGCTGGGCGACGCCACCACCATCCTGCCCGCGATGGCGTCGAGCACCACCTGGCTCGGCAACGAGTTGGGCTACCGATGCCTCGCGATGAGTGGCTACGACCTCGGCGACGGCTACATCTACTACGACGTGTGCGAAGCCGGCCCGGCGATGACCGGCGACGACTTGTTCGATCTGCAGGCGGGCGTGCCGTTCGAAACGATGGACACCACCACGATGCTGGGCAACTACACGACGACGATCGAGTACTACCCGACGACGTCGGACAACGGTGGCCAGTTGCCCACGAACGTTGCCACCACGACCACCGATCCATCGGGTTCCGCCTTCGACCCGAACTCGACGTCGACCACTCAGGTGCCCTGAGGCCGCGCGATTCGCGGTTCGCGCGAAAACCCACGTCAGACATGTTTCGAAATGCCCCCTTGCGCGAAGGTGATGTGATACGCGAGAATGACGCCCATGTAATTACAGGAGTGTCGCACTTGACACACCTGAGGCCTCAGCGCAGGGAAGGGCCATACCCATGCAGATCGAACTTCACACCGAGCCCCAAGCCAACTGGCAAGACCAGGCCAACTGCCTGGGCGTCGACCCCGACCTGTTTTTTCCCGAGCGCGGTGCCAGCACCCGCGAGGCCAAGGAGGTCTGCCGTGGTTGCACGGTGCGCCTCGACTGCCTCGAATACGCACTGGTCAACGGCGAGAAGTTCGGCATCTGGGGCGGCTTGTCCGAGCGTGAGCGTCGCCGCCTGCGCCGCCAGCGCGCCCAGGCCGCGCGTCGCACCGCCTGAGCCGACGCCACAAACGTCCCCCTCACACGACTAGGATTCATCGCATGATCGCTTCGGGTATCGGCCCTACTGAAATCGGCCTCATTCTGGTCGCCGTACTGCTCCTGTTCGGCGGCGCCCAGCTGCCGAAGCTGGCCAAGAACCTTGGCAAGGCGCAGAAGGAGTTCAAGGACGGCCTCTCCGCCGGCCAGAAGGACGCCGAGTCGAAGGAGTCGAAGGAGTCGGCGAAGGCCGACGACAACGACAGCTGACCCCACAGCGCGACAGTTTTCGAAGGGCGCCGTGCTTCCGAGCCCGGCGCCTCTTCGCGTCCGGGTAGCGGCCCGCCCTGGGTTCGCTTCGACGGCGGCGTGAGGCTGGCACAAATCGACCAGCCGCGTCTGTGCACTTTCGACCGGCATGCGGGCGAAAGTGCACAAACGTGGAATTGGAGGGGTGGCGGGTGGCTGCCCGCTCCGACGCCGGGGCGCGCGACAGCGTCCGCTGATGTGTTGGTCGACGCGGCTCGTGAAGCGCGAGCGAGATGTCTTATGCGGCGGCGACTCGGCGGCGCTTGAGGATGCGGCGGCGTTCGCGCTCGCTGCACGCGCCCCACACGCCGTGCTCGATGCGGTTCTCGAGGGCGTACTCGAGGCAGGTGTCGAGCACCGGGCAGCCGTTGCAGATCTTGCGGGCGCGATCGACCCCCACCCCGTCGCTGGGGAAGAACGTCGCCGGTGGGTAGTTGCGGCAGTTGCCCTGGCTCATCCACACGGACGTGGCGTCGTTGTCGGTGACCGGAAGATTCGAGTTCATGCGCGTCTCCTTGTACACCGCGAGGGGGATCGCGGATTTTTTGTCGTGCGCCCGCACGAAAGCCCAAAACGTCGGGCGAACGCACCACCGTTGCTGGATAGACGCCCCAGCAGCAGGTTCGGTTCCGAAGTTTCGAAAGATTTCTACCACACATTGCAGTTGTGTGACAATCATCGGAGGTTTGCTCGGGCGACTGCGCACCGCCCGCCGCTACACTGCGGACGCCGTCTCGCCGTCGTAGCGAGTCACACACCGGCAGGAGCCTCACCATGACCGACATCGCAATCGAGCCGCCGCGGGCCCACGCACGCATCGTGTACCTCGGGTCGGTGTCGCCCCACTGGGAGATCTACTTCGACCACGGCGACCGCACGGTCATCGAAGAGTTCCGCGCCCGTGCACTGGCCCGTCTGGTGCTGCTGCCTCGCGACGACCCGCAGTTCCGCCGCAACCGCGAGCGCATCGTGCGCGACGCGGAGCGCGAGCGCATCAGCCTGGAATGGGATCTCGGCCTCTCCGAGTGAACCGGGCCTCGAGGCACCGTTCACTGCACGTTCACCTGCCGAAAGGCACTGCGGTCGGTAAGGTCGTGGAATGTCGCAGCGCCTGCTCAACCGTGAACTGAGCTGGCTGGCATTCAACCGGCGCGTGCTGTCGCTCGGCGAAGAGGTCAGCATTCCGCTGCTCGAGCGGTTGAAGTTCTGTGCCATCTGCTCCAGCAACCTCGATGAGTTCTTCCAGGTCAGGGTTGCCGCGTTGAAGGATCAGGTGGCCGCGGGGGTCACGGCTCCCGCCTACGACGGCATGTCGCCGCAAGCTCAGCTCACCGAGATCGCCGAGACCGCCGATCGGTTCGTGCTCGACCAGGAAGCCGTGCTCGACCATCTGCTGGGCGAGCTTGCCGGGCACGGTGTGCACGTGGTCGATTGGTCATCGCTCGACACCATCGACCACATGCACCTGATCGCCGCGTTCGGGCAGCGCATCTTCCCGGTGCTCACCCCGTTGGCCGTCGACCCGGCCCACCCATTTCCGTACATCTCCAACCTCGCGCTCAACCTGGCGGCGATGGTGAGCGACCCCGACACCGGTGAGCGCCGATTCGCGCGGGTGAAGATCCCCAACGTGTTCCCGCGCCTGATGGCTCTGCCCGACGGCAAGCGCTTCGTGCCGATCGAGCAGCTCGTCGCCGCGCAGCTGCACACGCTGTTCGTGGGCATGGTGGTGGAGGAGCACGCGGTGTTCCGGGTCACCCGCAACGCCGACCTCACTCTGGAGGAGGAGGAAGCCGACGACCTGCTCGCCAAGGTCGAGATGGAGCTGCGCCGCCGCCGCTTCGGCCGCGCCGTGCGGCTGGAGGTGCAGGAGGGCATCAGCCACGAGATGCTCGAACTGCTGGTTCGCGAGCTCGACCTGGAGATGGCCGACGTCACCGTGCACCGCCGCGCCGTCGACCTCACGTGCCTGTTCCAGCTGCACGCGCTGGAGCTGCCGGCGCTGAAGGACGTGCCGTGGCCGCCGGTCACCGCCGGTCGCATCCTGCGTGCCGATGCACAGGACCGCAGCATCTTCTCGGTCATTCGTGAGCGGGCGCTGATGGTGCACCACCCGTACGAGAGCTTCGCCAGCAGCGTCGAGAACTTCATTGCGCAGGCGGCCGACGACCCGCGGGTGCAGAGCATCAAGATGACCCTCTACCGCGCCGGCGGCGACAGCCCCATCGCTCGCAGCCTGATGCGTGCTGCCGAGCGCGGCGTGCAGGTGGCAGTGCTGGTGGAGCTGAAGGCGCGCTTCGACGAAGCCACCAACGTGGGCTGGGCCAAGGCGCTGGAGCGCGCGGGCGTGCACGTGGTCTACGGGTTGGTGGGCCTCAAGACACACGCCAAGACCACGCTGGTGGTGCGCCACGACGAAGACGGCCTGCGCCGCTACTGCCACATCGGTACCGGCAACTACAACTCCAAGACTGCACGGCTCTACGAAGACGTGGGCTTCCTCACCTGCGACCCGGCGGTGGGCAGCGACGTCACGCAGCTGTTCAACCACCTCACCGGCTACAGCCGCGCCGTCGAGTTCCAATCACTGCTGGTGGCGCCGCGCGACCTGCGCAACCAGCTCGTCGACCTCATCGAACGCGAGATGGCGTTCGGCGCCGAGGGTCGCATCACGGCGAAGATGAACTCCATCGCCGACCCGCAGATGATCGACGCGCTCTACCGTGCCAGCGAGGCGGGCGTGCAGGTCGACCTGATGGTGCGCGGGTTGTGCTGCTTGCGGCCCGGCGTGCCCGGTCTCAGCTCGAACATCCAGGTGCGCAGCATCCTCGGGCGCTACCTCGAGCACTCGCGCGTCGTTCGCTTCGAGCACGGCAGCGAGGCCGACGAGCCGCTGTTCCTCATCGGCAGCGCCGACTGGATGGGCCGCAACCTCGACGGCCGGGTGGAGGTGCTGGTACCGGTGACGCACCCCAAGCACCGGGCGTGGCTCGACCAGGTGTTCGAGTTCAACATGGCCGACGACATCGTGCGTCACGAGCTCGACTCCGCAGGTGTGTGGCACCGGCGTGGCCCGGCCGTGTTCACCCAGGGCGATGCGCAGGAACGCTTCAATCGCTGGGTGAACGACCGGCAAACAGCCTGATCAGAGGCCCTGTCTCGCAGCCTTCAGGAGCTGTTCACCTCCCGTTCACCTGACCACCCGGTAGGCGACATGTTGACCGTTTACCGTTCCCCTCGGTTGATACCCCAACACCAGGAGACATCTACGTGAACAACAAGATTCGACGCACTGCCGTTGCCGGCGTGCTTTCCCTCTCACTGCTGGCCGCGGCCTGCGGGAGCGACGACTCGTCTGGCTCCCCCGAGACGACCGCTGCTGCCGCCACCACCGAGGCTCCGGCACCCGAATCCACGACGGCTGCGGAGACCACCATGGCTCCAGACGAGGGCGCGGAACTGGCTTCCGGCGAGGTGTTCGTGACGGGTTCGTCCACGGTCGAGCCCATCTCGGTGCGTGTCAGCGAACTCGCCGACTCGCTCACAGGTGGCGACCTTGCTGTCACCGTGGAGGGCCCCGGCACCGGTGACGGCTTCAAGCTCTTCTGTGGCGGAGAAGCCGATGTTACCGGCGCCTCGCGTGCCATCAAGGAGGAAGAGGCGCAGGCCTGCGCCGATGCTGGTGTGAACTTCGTGGAGCTGCAGGTGGCCATCGATGGCCTCACCGTTGCGACCAGCCCGTCCAACACCGCTGTCGAGTGCCTCGATACCGCTGCCCTCTACGCGCTGATCGGCCCCGAGTCGGAAGGCTTCGCCAACTGGAGCGACGCCAACGCACTTGCCACGGAACTCGGTTCGAAGCAGGTCCCACTGCCCGATGCCCCGCTGGTGATCACCGGCCCCGGCGAGGAGAGCGGCACCTACGACTCGTTCGTCGAGTTCGCGATCAAGGACATCGCCAAAGAGCGTGAACAGGACGACGCCACCCGTGCCGACTACACCTCTAGCGCCAACGACAACCTCATCGTCGAAGGCATCGAGGGCTCGGACTCGTCGCTGGGCTGGGTGGGCTACGCCTACTTCCAGGCCGAGGGCGACCGCATGAAGGCCATCGCCATCGAGAACGAGGAGGGCGCCTGCGTGGCGCCCACCGACGAGACCATCGCCGATGGCAGCTACCCGTTCAGCCGCAAGCTGTTCGTGTACGTCAACGTTGACAACGCTGCTTCCAACCCGGCAGTGAAGTCGTTCATCGACCTGTACCTCAGCGACGAGGGCATCGCCACTGTCGTTGACGCCGGCTACGTGCCCGAGACCGCGGAGCAGCTGCAGGCCGCCCGCGACGCCTGGGCCGCAGCCTTCGGCTGATCCCAGACCTATGATTCGGCCGGTCACCGCTCGCACGATCGGTGACCGGCCGAGTTGCTCTTTGCTACATCTCCGATTCCGCCGTCATCTCGAAAGGCCTCGAACGTGGCACTCTCCATGCCGCCGCTGACGATCTCCGATCTCCGCGGCGACTCGCGCCGTCGCAGGAAGGAACTGCGCATGCGGGTCCTCCTCTTCTGCGCTGCACTGACCACGGTGATCATCAGCGCGTTGATCCTGTTCGTTCTCGTCCGCGGCTCGGTTGCTTTCCTGCGCAACATCGATCTCAGCCAACTGTGGGGTACGGGCGACAAGGCACCCGGTTGGTTCCCGCGCCGTGAGCGGTTCGACCTGCGCACGATCGTCTACGGCTCGCTCATCATGAGCAGCATCGCCATGCTCGTCGCAGTGCCGTTCGGACTCGGAACTGCGATGTACCTCAGCGAGTACGCGTCGCCGCGGACTCGCCGGATCGTGAAGCCGATCATCGAGGTGCTGGCGGGCATCCCCTCCGTCGTCGTCGGCTACTTCGCGCTGCGGTTCATAGCTCCCGATGTCGTCGCCAACGTCTTCAACCCCGACCAGCTGAAGAACATGATGGCGGGTGGCCTCGGCATCGGCATCCTGGTCATCCCCGTGATGGCATCCATCTCCGAGGATGCCCTGTCGGCCGTGCCGAACTCGCTGCGCGAGGCCAGCTACGGCGTGGGTGCGCGTAAGAGCAGCACGGTGGTGAAGGTGGTCTTCCCCGCTGCTATTTCGGGCATCGTCGCTGCATTCATCATCGCCATGTCGCGATCGATCGGTGAGACCATGGTGGCCACGATGGCGGCCGGCAGCGACGGCACCGGAGTTCGCACTTTCAGCGCGCTCGACCCTGGCCTGTCGATGACAGCTGCAATGACCAATGCCGCCGGCGGCACTGACCAGGCCAAGGGTGGCGCATCGTTCGACGTGTTGTTCTTCGTCGGCTTGCTGTTGTTCCTGATCACCTTTGTTCTCAACCTCATCGGCGACAAGTTCGTGCGCCGGGTTCGGCAGAAGTACTGACATGGCACTCGTATCTCCCTCCATCCGTGCGGCCACTCAAGAGAGGGTGCGTGCGTCGCTCACCCGTCGGGAACGCAACGCCGGAGGCCTGGCCCTCCAGGCTGGCCTGCTGGTTGCGGTGCTGTTCACGCTGCTGGTGCTGTTCACGCTGCTCGCGCAGATCTTCGCCAACGCCTGGCCGTTGCTGAAGGTACGCGGCACCACGTTCCTCACGTCCACCATTGGCAGCAATCCTGACACGATCGGAATCTTCCCCGGCCTCTACGGCACGTTCTTCATCGGTGTGGGTGTCTTGCTGCTGGCTGTCCCCACCGGCATCGCGTCGGCTGTGTACCTCGAGGAGTACGCCCAGCAGGATCGCTGGTTCAACCGAGTCATCATGGTCAGCATCCGCAACCTGGCCGGCGTGCCAGCGGTGATCTACGGCGTGCTCGGCCTGGTCATCTTCGTCGGCTGGCTGCAGCCGATCACCGATGGCCGTACCGTGCTGGCGGCAGCATTGACGCTGGCGGTGCTGGTGCTGCCGATCATCATCATCACCGCCAGTGAGGCCATCCGTGCTGTGCCGCAGGGCATCCGTGACGCTGGCTACGGCGTGGGGGCGTCGAAGTGGGAGGTCAACCGCGACCACGTCCTTCCCTACGCCGCCCCTGGCATCCTCACCGGCACGATGCTGTCGTTGGCACGCGCGCTGGGTGAAGCCTCACCGCTCATCCTCCTGGGTGCCATCACGGGTCGCCTGCCCGAGACTGGGTTGCGCGAGCGATTCACCGGCATCCCGATGCTGATCTACAGTTGGTCGGCCAAGGCGAACCCCCCAGTGGCCAAGCTCGGTTTCGAGAACGCAGCGGCGGCCGCCGGCGTGGTGCTGCTCGCGCTGGTTCTCATGTTCAACATCGTCGCCGTCGTGCTACGCACTCGTTACGAACGCAAGCGGGTCGGCACATGACCTTCCAACACCTCGAGGTTTCAACCGTGGAGACACAGCCCAACGATTCTCACGCGCCGCAGACCGGGGAACCCTCTGCGCCGCCCGTCTTCGAGGTCAGTGACCTCAGCGTCTATTACGGCGCGTTCCGGGCCGTGCGCAATGCGTCGGTCAACATCGCCCCCAACGAGATCACTGCCTTCATCGGGCCATCGGGCTGTGGCAAGACCACCATGCTGCGCTGCTTCAACCGCATGAACGACTTCATCGAGACGGCGCGCGTGGAAGGCAGTATTCGCTATCACGGTGTCGACCTCTACGACCCCGCGGTCAACTCCACCGAAGTGCGCCGGCGGGTCGGTATGGTCTTCCAAAAGCCGAACCCGTTCCCGAAGAGCATCTTCGACAACGTCGCGTACGGGCCGCGCCTGACGGGTGTGAAGAACAAGTCCGAACTGGCCGACATCGTGGAGCAGAGCTTGCGCGGCGCTGCGCTCTGGGACGAAGTGAGTAGCCGGCTCGATGCTTCGGGGCTCGGCCTCTCCGGCGGGCAGCAGCAGCGGCTCTGCATCGCTCGCGCCATTGCCGTGAAGCCCGATGTCATCTTGATGGACGAACCCTGCTCGGCGCTCGACCCGATTGCCACGGCCCGCATCGAAGATCTGATGCAAGAGTTGAAGAGCCAATACACGATCATCATCGTCACGCACAACATGCAGCAAGCCGCTCGCGTCAGCGACCGCACAGCGTTCTTCACCACCGAGGTCAACGAGGAGAGCGACCGGCGCACAGGCGTGCTGGTGGAGTTCGACGAGACCAAGAAGATGTTCTCCACTCCGGCCGACGAACGCACCGAAGCCTATGTCTCAGGAAGGTTCGGCTGATGGACGAGCTGCGCAAGACATACCACCAGGACCTTGAGCAGGCTCGTGCCGAGCTGGCCCGATTGGCCGCATTGGTCGCCGAGACCATCCCGCGCGCCACCTCGGTGCTGCTCGACGGCGACTTGGAAGGCGCGGAGTACATCATCCGCGGCGACGAGGAGATCGACGCGCGCTGCGTCGAACTGGAGGAAGCATGCCTGCGCATCCTCGCCCTACAGGCGCCGGTGGCCACCGAGCTGCGGCAGGTGGTCGCGCTGATGAGAATGATCGCCGAGGTCGAGCGCAGTGGCGACCTGGTGCGCAACGTCGCCAAGACAGCTCGGCGCATCTATGGCCACCAACTCGATCCGAAACTGCGCGGCATCATCACCCGCATGGGTGAGCAGGCGCAACAGTTGTATACCGCTGCTATCGAAGCGTTCGTGGAGAACGACGTGGCGAAGGCTGCCGCTCTCGACGACATGGACGCCTACCTCGACGCGCTGCAGAAGCAGTTCATCCAGGCCATCCTGGAGAGCCAAGCCGCCGGCAACATCGACCTGCAGGTGGCCGTGCAGTTGGCGTTCGTCGCTCGCTTTTACGAGCGAATCGGCGACCACGCGGTCAACATCTCCGAGCGAGTGCGCTTCGTGGTCACCGGCTGGGTGCCCGACCACAAGAAGCCGAAACGGCCGAAGGTGGATCTCGACGCACTGCCCACGACCGACGAGGGTACCGGCACCACGTGAGCTGGTTCGCTCGCGGCGATTCCGACCAGTTGCGTCGGTTGCTGCAACTCGAGCAGCAGCGCCGCGAGGCCGCTGATGCCGAGATTCAACGCCTACGGGCCGGCCTCGAAGCCGTTCCCGTGGGGCTGGTCATCACCGACGAGCAGGGCAAGGTGGTTGTTCGCACGAAGGGCAATGCTGCTGGTGGGCATGCAGATGTGCTGGTCGACGAAGCCGTCGAGCGGCTGCTCGTTGCGGCACTTCGGGGCGAGGTGGTCGAGCAGCGGCTCTCGCTGTTCGGTCCGCCGCCGCGGGTGCTGCAGGTGCGGGGCATTCCGTTGGCCAACGGAGGTGCACTGGCGGTGGTCGACGACCTCAGCGACCGGGCTCGCCTCGATGCGGTGCGCACCGACTTCGTCAGCAACATCAGCCACGAGCTGAAGACGCCGGTGGGGGCGCTCGCCGTGCTCGCCGAAGCCTTGGCCGACAGCGACGACATCGAGGTGAACCGACACCTGGCACTGAAGATGGTGGAGGAAGCACACCGTGCGTCGGGCGCCATCGACGACCTGCTCGAGCTCTCGCGCATCGAGCTTGGCGGGCCTGGCGATCCCGAGGAGGCCAACCTGGCCGCGGTGCTCGGCGAGGCCGTTGCCCGCCATCGCCTCACAGCCGAGACCGCCGGCGTGCAGCTGAAGGTGGCGTGCATCTCACCCGACTTCGTGCACGGCGACCGACGTCAGCTGGTGTCGGCGGTCAGCAACCTCATCGACAACGCGGTGAAGTACAGCAACCGTGGCGGCGTGGTGTCGGTCGCTGCACATGCCGCAGAACACCGCTCGCAGCCCGTGGTCGAGATCGAAGTCGCCGACAGCGGCATCGGCATTCCTGCGCGCGACCTCGATCGAGTTTTCGAACGCTTCTACCGCGTCGACCGGGCGCGTAGTCGCGAGACGGGTGGTACCGGCCTGGGCCTGGCCATCGTGCGTCACGTCGCCAACAACCACGGTGGCGATGTCACCGTGCGCTCACGCGAGGGCGAAGGCAGCACCTTCACCTTGCGCATCCCCCTGAATCACGAGGAGTAGCCCGTCATGGCTGGAACCAATGTGCCCACGGTGCTGGTGGTGGAGGACGAGGCCAGTTACGTGGAGGCGCTCACCATCGGCCTCACCCGCGAGGGTTTTCGCGTGGAAGTCGCCGTCGACGGCGCGGAGGCGCTCGCCCGCTTCGAAGCTGTTCAGCCCGACGTCGTGCTGCTCGACGTGATGCTGCCCAAGGTGAGTGGCATCGACGTGTGTCGGCAGCTGCGCAAGCTCAGCCAGGTGCCGATCATCATGGTCACCGCCAAGGGCGCCGAGATCGACACGGTGGTGGGCCTGGAGGTGGGCGCCGATGACTACGTCACGAAGCCATACCGTATGCGCGAACTGGTGGCTCGCATGCGTGCGGTGATGCGCCGGCAAGCGCCGGTAGCCGCCGACAACGCGTCGGCAGCATCCGGGTTGTCGGAGGCAACCGTCGCGGTCGGAGCGGTGAGCCTCGACCCCGACGAGCACCGGGTCACCATCGACGGGGAGGAGGTGCAGATGCCCCTGAAGGAGTTCGAGCTGCTGCACCTGCTGCTGGCCAACGCAGGCCGGGTGCTGTCGCGCGACGTGCTCATCGACCGCGTGTGGGGTAGCGACTACGTCGGCGACACCAAGACGCTCGACGTGCACGTGAAGCGACTGCGCGGCAAGCTCGAAGCCGACACCACCAACCCCACCCGCATCGTCACCATCCGCGGCCTGGGCTACAAGTACGAACGGGCGAAGGCCTGAACAGCGCGCCCGTTGGCTGCTCGACACCTACGATGCGGTCGTGACCAGCGACCGAGTGCAAGCCGACGCGGTGTTCCGCGACGGTACGCGCCCGGGGTTGCGATCAACGGGCGCCCGTCGCGGCGGGCGTCGCCCACCACCGCGTAAGTCGGTGCAGAGCCTGTCACCGTTTCGTCGGTTGGCCCGCACCCATGCGTTCATGGCCATGGGCGATGCTGCCATGTACGGCGCACTGGCGGGTTCAGTGCTCGCCCTCGATCCCAGCGGGCAGCGCTCCAAGGTGCTGCTCTACCTGCTCATCAGCGTCGCCCCGTTTGCCGTGATCGCGCCCGCCATCGGCCCCACGGTGGACCGCATTCCCGGTGGCCGGCGGATGGTGATGCAGATCACAGCGGTGGTCCGCGCCCTCACCTACGTGGTCATTGCGTTCCACGTCGACGGTCTGCTGCTGTACCCGCTGGTGTTCATCGCGATGGTCATGTCGAAGACCTACGCGGTGTCGCGCTCGGCGCTGGTGCCCACGGTGGTGCGTAGCGAGGACGAGTTGGTGGAGGCCAATTCGAAGCTCAGCCTCATCTCGGGGGTAGTGGGTGCGCTGGTCATCGGGCCACTGGCCGGACTGGGCAAGTGGGTGTCGCCGTCGGTGCCGTTGGGCATCGGCGTGTTGCTGTTCGCCACGGCCGCGCTGGCGGCGCGGCAGCTTCCACGGGAAGCGGTGGCGCCCTCGCCGGCCAGACAGGCCGAGAAGTTCGAGCTCAGCTCACCGGGCATCATCCTGGCGGTCGGTGCGATGGCGCTGATCCGCGCCACCATCGGCTTTCTGTTGTTTCACCTGTTGTTCTGGTTGCGTGACGACTACGGACTCGTGCACTTCGGCATTGCCGCCGGCGCCAGCACCATCGGCTCGATGATGGGCAACATCCTGGCGCCGACCTTGCGACGCTCGCTGCGCGAGGAACGCATGCTGGCGCTGGCCCTGAGCGTCATCGCCGTTGCGGGAATCAGCGCGGCCGTCACCGGCGGTTTCGCCACTGCGGTAGTGCTGGCGCTGGTGGTGAACTTCAGTTCCGCAGTGGGTCGGCTGGCGTTCGACTCGATCGTGCAGCGCGACGCGCCCGACGCGAACCAGGGCCGCGCCTTCGCCCAGTTCGAGACCCGCTTCCAGCTGTCGTGGGTGGTGGCCGGCCTTCCGCCGGTGGCGTTCACGCTGCCGGGCCAGGTCGGCTTCCTGGTGGTGGGCCTGTTCGGCGCATTCGCGGCGGCCAGCTATCTGCTGGGCGCACGGGCCGTCAGCATGGGTAAGCCGCTGCCGCTGTCCATTGGGCAACGCGCTCGTCGCGGGTTGGCGGCCGAGGTGGCCAAGCGTCGTGGCAGCACCCCCCCACGCGGCAGCGCCCGCCCTGGTCCCTCGGCAAACGTGAGCGGCTCGACTTCGCCGCCGCCACCCCCACCGCCACCGCCACCGCCACCCCCGCCCCGCACGCGCGGGTCGGGCCGCGGCCGCCCACCTCCTCGTCGCAGGTAGTCCGAGCCGCCGTCGGACGACGACTCGCCGACGACTCGCCGACGACTCGCCGACGACTCATCGACGAACGTCGGCAAACTTCGGCACCAGCTGCGGCGCTGACAGCACGACCCGCTTGGAACCGACGGTGGACGGTTGGATCGATCAGCTGCTCGTGCGGCCGAGCAGTTCCAGCACGCGGTCGACGGGGAGACCGGGCACTACGTTGCCGCCGACACCGGTGACGGTGTCGGCCACGAACAAGGCGTTGCACACCGCCTCCTCGGTGGCGTCGACAACTGCGGAGAACACGTCGTTCAGCGAACCGTCAGCGAGCAGTTCGATGGTGAGGCGCCCTTCGGCATCGCGTCGCTGGCGGTTTGCCGTGCTCACCGCGCAGAAGATGTCGCCGCTGCCGTTGTGGGCGACCGAACCGGCACGCGCCAGCCCGAGGCCCACACGCTGCGCGACGCGGCGCAGCTGCCGGGCGTCGAGCGGCACGTCGGTGAGGACGACGCCGATGCAGCTGCCGCCCTTGTCGAGTGTGGGGGCAGGAGACAGTGGGGCCTGATTTTCGGCCAGCGCCTTTTCGGCCAGCATCTCGCCGGCCAGCACTTCGCCGACGAGCGCGCCGCCGATGCGCAGGTCGCGCAGCGAACCGAAATTGGCGAGCAGCAGCACACCGATGGTGCCCACGCCGGGCAGCACGCGCGAGGCGGTGCCGATGCCGGCCTTGTAGCCCATGGTGACCATGCCGCAGCCGGCGCCGACAGCGCCTTCGGCAACCGGCCCATCCGTTGCGACGGCCAGGGCCTCGCGAGCATGTGCCGCGGTGACCCACCGGCGGCGCATGTCGTCGAGGTGCGAGTCGTCGCACTCGCCGACCACGGGGATGACCACCTCGTCGGCGCCGGCCGCGAACAGCTCGTCGACCACACCGTCGGCAACCCTGCCCACCGACGACGTGCCGGTGAGCAGGATGGGGGTTTCGAGCACGCCCCACTCGGTCATCTCGATGGTGCCGGTGAGCTCACCCGCCCCGTTGAGCACTGCGGGTGCAGCCGGCATCGGGCGGCGGAACAGCTCGATGGGCGTGTCGGGCACGATGGCGGTGACGCCGGTGCGGGCGATCGGTTGGTCGCCCTCGCCGTGCCACACGGTGACGTGGCCCACGCGCACCCCGGGCACATCGGTGATGGCGTTGTGCGTGCCGGTCGCGAACCGGCCGAAGCGCAACCCCAGGTCGCGCGGTCGCGGCCGCGGGAGTGGGGGGTGAGCGCGCGAGCCATCGGTCGAAGACATGCGGGCAATCTAGAGTCGGCCGGATGACGACGTTGCGCATGCCCGCGGTGTGGACGCCACGCCACAGTGGCCACGCCCCTGACGGCGGCTACTGGCTGGGCGTGCGGCTGCCTGGCGACGAGGAACCGGTGCGCGGCGACACGTTGCGCGACCAACTCGTCGCCGCGGGCGCCACGGTGGTCGGTGCCCCCGACCTGGGGCTCGCACCGGTGCTGGCGGTACACGACGCAGTGTTCGTCGACTGCCTGCGTCGGGCGTACCCCGAGTGGGTGGCGGCTGGCCACCTCGACGACCCGGGCCAGCCGCAGGTGGTGCCGTACCTGTTCGCGATGCCCGGCTTCGCTGCACGTGCGCGGGCCGACCGACCGCCAGCCAGCATTCGCGCAGAGCTCGGGCTGTACGCCACCGACACGCTCACGCTGCTCAGCGAGGGCACGTTCGATGCCGCGTGCGCCGCGGTGCATTCCTCGGTACACGCTGCTCAACTGGTGCTCGATGGCGCTCCGGCGGCCTACGCGGCGGTACGACCCCCTGGCCACCACGCCGGCCCCGCCTACTTCGGTGGCGCGTGCTACTTCAACAACGCTGCTGCCGCGGCGCAACACCTGCGCGACGGGGGCGTCGAGCGCCTGGCCATTGTCGACATCGATGCGCACCAGGGCAACGGCACGCAGGAGATCTTCTGGCACCGCGGCGACGTGCTCTACGCCAGCGCGCACGTCGACCCGGCGGCCGGCTGGTACCCGCACTACGTGGGCCACGCCGACGAGCGCGGCGAGGGCGAGGGCACCGGCGCCACTTGCAACCTGCCGCTCGCACCGGGCACCGGCGACCAGGAGTGGCTTGCCGCGCTCGCGCAGCTGGTGCAGGCGGTTCGCGACCACGGCAGCGACGCGCTGGTGGTGTCGCTCGGTGTCGACGCCGCGGCCGACGACCCGGAGAGCCCGCTGTGCATCACGGCGGCCGGCTTCCGCGCGGCCGGCGCGCTGCTGGCAACGCTCGACCTGCCCACAGTGTTCGTACAGGAGGGCGGGTACGACCTGCGCCGCCTGGGTCCGCTGGTGCTGCAGGTGCTGAACGGTTTCGAAGAGGAGAACACATGAACGACGCACCGCGCTGGTGGGTGGGGACCGACGAGTCGGGCGGCATTCCCAACCCCGGCCGCCCCGACAGCAAGCCACCGCCCCACTGGCGGCTCGACATGGTTGCCGCCACCGAGCGGCCGCGACAGATCGAACTGTCACCAGATGGAACGACCCTCGCGTTCATGCTCGATCGCGACACGTCCGACGTATGGACCGTGCCCGTTGCGGGTGGCAACCCCACCCGGGTCACCACCGGCCGCCCGCTCGCCGCGTTCTGGGACGACGGCAACGCGGTGTGGTCGCCCGACGGCTCGCGCCTCGCCTTCACGCAGGACGGCAAGGTGAAGGTGGTCGCCGCGACGGGCGGAGTGCCCGTCGATTCTTGCGAAGGCTCGGGCCCGGTCTGGCTCGACGACGAGCGCATGGTGGTGGGTGTCACCCGCGACCTGCTGACCGTGCTGACCGTGGTGACAGTGACCGACGCGTGGCCCCGACCGCTGGCCACCGCCGGCGCCGACTACGTGACCGCGGTGGTGTCGCCCGATGGCGCCGAGGTGGCGTACACCGTGTTCCATCACGACGACCTCAGCTGCATCAGCCTGCATGTGGTCGCCGTGGCCACGGGTGCCAGCCGCACGCTGGTACATCACGCCGGCATGGGTGTGCACGGCCCGATGTGGTCACCCGACGGCTCGCAGTTGGCGTTCGCCTGCGAGCTGCCGGGCTGGTACGAGGTGTTCCTTGTGCAGGCCGACGGCTCGCAGTTGGCGCGCCAGGTCACCGAAGACAGCGCCGACTTCGGGCAGCTGTCGTTCACCCCCGACGGCAGCGCGCTGGTTGGTGTGCGCACGCGCCGTGGTGTCGCCGACCTCGTGCGAGTGACTCTTGCCGACGGAGCCGTCACCGTGTTGTCGCCTGGCGGTACCTGGTCGTCGCCTCGCTTGCTGCCCGACGGTTCGGTGGCGGCGGTGCACGAATCGTTCGCCACGCCCGCCCGGCTGTGTGTGGTGGCACCCAATGGCGAGGTTCGCGAACTGTTCGCACCCACCCCGACCGCAGTGCGCGCTGCGCCGCACGTGATGCCCGAACATGTCAGCTATCGCTCGCTCGACGGCATGGAGGTGCATGGCTGGTTGTACCGCCCGGCGGGCGCTTCAGCGCAGTCGCCGTGCCCGGCCGTCGTGCAGCCCCACGGTGGGCCCACCTCGGTCACCGGCGACGAGTGGGACGGCGTCGCGCAGTACTTCGTGGCCAAGGGCTACGCCTGGTTCGCCATCAACTTCCGCGGCAGCACCACCTACGGACGCGAGTTCGAACGTGCCAACCATGGCGTGTGGGGCATCGCCGATACCCACGACTGCCTCGCCGCCTACGACCACCTCGCAACGCTCGACTGGGTCGATTCCACGCGGGTGGCCATCTTCGGTGCCAGCTACGGCAGCTACATGGCGCTGCACTCGGTGGTCGACGACCCCGAGCGCCGGTTCGCGTGCGCAGTCGCGAAGTACGGCGATTGCAACATCCTCACCTCCTGGGCGCAGGGCGACCTCGTCGGTCGCCTCGACCTCGAACGGATGATGGGGCACCCTCGGCGGGCGCGCGAGCAGTACGCCGCCGGTTCGCCGATCCAACGCATCGAACAGGTCGCCGTGCCGCTGTTCGTCGCGCACGGCGAGCGCGACGAGCGGGTGAGCCCACGGCAGTCGCTCGAACTCGTGGAGGCGCTGCGCCGGCTGGGCAAGCAGTACGAGTACGTCACCTACCCAACCGAGGGCCACGGCCTGCTGCGCACCGAACCGTTCCTGCACTTCCACGGCCGCCTCGAGCGCTTTCTCGATTGGTATCTGATGACGTGATCGCGCGGGCGTCGGCCGGCGCTCCCGAATGTGGCAACATGTCTGAACGGCGGCGCAGCATTGCGCCCGACTCGTGGGGGAGACAACTCCGATGCAACGAAGGCTCTTGGCAGGACTGGTTGCGGCGGCTGCGGTGGCATTGGGCGCCGCCGGTGTGGCCGGCAATGCGCAGGCGAGCACCGAGGGCGGCACAGTCACGCTGTCCGTCGGTGTCACGCAGGACATCGATTCGCCCAACGTCACAGTCGGTTACACCGTGGCCGTCTTCGAGATGTGGAACCTGCAGTACGCCACGCTCACCGACAAGGCAGCCGCCGACTTCTCCACCATCCCTGGGCTCGCCGAGAGCTGGGAAGCCAGCGACGACGGCCTCACCTACACCTACACGTTGCGTGAGGGCCTGCTGTGGAGCGACGGCGAGGCGCTCACCGCCGACGACGTGGTGTTCACGGTGAACACGTCACGCGACCAGGAGTGGTTCAACCACTCGTCGGTCACCGCCAACCTCACCGCCACAGCCATCGACGAGCGCACGGTGGAGATCACCTCCGCAGTGCCCGACCCCAAGCTGCCCACGATGGATGTCTACATCCTGCCCCAGCACATCTGGGAGGGCCCGGCGGCCGACGACATCACCGCCTACGATGCGCTGGAAGGCGTTGGTTCCGGGCCGTTCACCCTGCAGGAGTGGAAGCCAGGCCAGGAGTGGACGATGGTGTCGAACCCCAACTACTGGCAGGGCCAGGCAGCCATCGACCAGATCGTGTTCCGGTTCTTCTCCGACGGTGCCGCCATGGTGTCCGCGCTGGAGAGCGGCGAGCTCGACGCAGCCAACGACATTCCCGCAGAGCTGTTCGGCGATCTCGATGGCAAGAACGGCATCGTCACCGTGGCGGGCGCCCAGGGTGGCTTCACCGAGCTGGCGATGAACGGCATGGCCGGTGGCATCGGCGACGGTCACCCGGCGCTACTCGACCTCGACGTACGTCACGCAGTGGCCCAAGCCATCGACCGCAATGCGCTGTTCGAGCGGATTGCCCTCGGCATCGGCCTGCCGCTCACAGTGCTCGGTGTGTCGCCGTTGCAGGAGTGGCTGCCCGAGATCCCGGCCGATCAGCAGCTGGGCTACGACCCCGACAAGGCCAACGAGCTGCTCGATGCCGGCGGCTACCTCGACACCGACGGTGACGGTGTGCGCGAGATGCCCGACGGCGGCCAGCCGCTCAGCTTCCGTTACGCCGAGCGCTCGGAGGGCGCGCAAGGTGCGGCCGTCCGCGAGCTCATCACCGGCTGGCTCGCCGAGGTGGGCATCGCCACCGAGGTGAGCATCTTCGACGACACGCAGCTGGGCTCCGAGGTTGCCGAAGGCACTTACGACCTGTTCGTGTGGGGCTGGACGCCGTTCGTCGACCCCGACCCGATGCTGAGCTACTTCACGTGCGATCAGGTCACTTACGACGTGGAGAGTGTTGGCTACAACGATGCCAACTGGTGCAGCGAGGAGTACGACGCGCTGTACGTCGCGCAGAACCAAGAGCTCGATCGGGCCAAGCGCATCGAATTGGTGCACGAGATGGTCACCCTGTTCCACAACGAGGCCAGCTACGTGGTGCTGTACCACGATGCCGACACTCAGGCCTACCGCACCGACCGCTTCGAAGGTTGGTTGCAGCAGCCCGAAGGCACCGGCCCCGTCATCTTCAGCAACAGCTCGCCCACCTACTTCAACCTGTCGCTGATCGGTTCCGGTGGCGAGGGCGACGAGGGTGAGGGCGACGGGGGTGACAGCGATGAGGGTGGCCTGTCCACCGCATTGCTCGTGGTCATCATCGTCGGCGTGGCGGTGCTCTTGGCAGCGGGTGTGCTGCTGGCGATGCGGGGTCGTTCCGCCCGCGACGACCGCGAGTAAGCACTCCGCGTGCGCGCAGGGTTCGTCATCCGCAAGCTGCTGGGCGCCCTCAGCACCCTCGCGTTCGTGGTGGTGTTCAACTTCTTCCTGTTCCGCATCGTCAACCCCAACCCGGTCGATTCGATGTTCCGAGGTCGCAACCTCACCCGTTCTCAGCTCGACGAGATGACGCGTAAGTTCAACCTCGACGGGTCGAAGTTCGACCAGTTCCTGGGCTATGTGCAGCAACTGTTCAGCGGCGATCTCGGCTTGTCGTTCAAGGGCAACCGGCCGGTGGCCGATGTGATCGGCGAGGCGCTGTGGCCCACGCTGCTGCTGGTTGGTTCGTCCACGCTGTTGGCCATGCTGGGCATCACATTGGGTTACCGCGCCGGCTGGCGGCGCGGCAGTCGCTTCGACTCCACCTCCACCTCGCTGTCGATGGTCACTTACTCGATGCCCGAGTTCTGGGTGGGCATGGTGTTCCTCGGCGTGTTCTCGAGCACCCTCGGCTGGTTCCCGGTGGGTGGTCTGGAGGATTCGGGCAGCACCGCCACCGGCCTGGCCAAGCTGCTCGACCAACTGCATCACATGGCACTGCCCGCGATCGTGCTGGCCATCGCGTACGTGGGTGAGTACATGATCGTCGCCCGCTCGGCCATGATCGAAACGCTGCGTGAGGACTACCTGCAGTTGGCGCGCGCGAAGGGCATGCGCGACGACGAGGTGCGGCGCAAGCACGCCGTGCCCAACGCGCGCTTGCCAGTGGTCAGCCTCAGCGCCATCAACTTCGGGTTCATCGTCAGCGGTGCCATTGCCGTGGAGTCCATCTTCTCCTGGCCCGGCATCGGGCAGGCGACGTTCCTCGCACTGAAGGGGCCCGACCTGCCGATGCTGCAGGGTCTGTTCCTCGCCATCAGCGCGGCCGTCATCTTCGCCAACCTGGTGGCCGACCTGCTGTACGGCAAGCTCGACCCGCGGGTGGTGGGTCGATGAGCGTCGACGGCGCTGCAGCCCCCGCGGCCACGGCTTCGCCGCGCAGCATCCGTTGGGCGCGCCGCCGTGCGTCGGCCGCCGATGCGTGGTTGCGGCTGCGCCGCAACCGGGTGGCTCTGGGCGCCATGGGCGTGCTGTTGGCGTTCGTGGTGTTGGCGCTGATCGCACCGCTGGTGTCCGACCGTGCCGACTTCAACGCCATCAATACGGGCGACAACCCCGTCAACCAGTCGCCGAGTGGGCAGTTTCTGTTCGGCACCGATCGGCTAGGGCGCAGCATGGCGTTGCAGGTGATGTGGGGCACGCGCATCAGCTTGCTGGTCGGGTTTGCAGCCACCGTCATCATGATCGGCATCGGGGTCATCGTCGGGCTCGCTGCCGGGTTCTTCGGTGGCTGGGTCGACGCGTTGCTGATGCGCATCACCGACTGGTTCATGGTCATCCCGTTCCTTCCGCTGGCGATCGTGCTGGCCACCATCCTCGAGCGCGGTCTGGGCACCATCGTGCTGGTCATCGGTATCACCAGCTGGCCCAGCACAGCGCGGCTCGTGCGTTCGCAGGTGCTGACGGTGCGCGAGCGCCTCTACGTCGACCGCGCCCGCGCGCTGGGTGCAGGGCGGCTGCACATCGTCGGCCGGCACATCCTGCCCAACGTCACGCCACTCATCCTGGCCAACACCACGCTGGCTGTGCCCATCGCCATCCTCACCGAGACGACGCTGTCGTTCCTCGGGCTGGGCGACCCCACGCAGATCTCGTGGGGCGGACTGCTCGAATCGGTGGGCACCACCTCGGTGAAGAGCGGCTATTGGTGGCAGTACCTGCCGCCTGGCGTGGGCATCGTGTTGGTCGTCCTCGCGTTCACCATCATCGGGCGGGCGCTCGAAGAAGTGTTCGACCCGCGGTTGCGTGATCGATGAGCCTGCTCGAACTGCGCGACCTCCACGTCACCTACCAGACCAGCGCCGGGCCGGTGCCAGCGGTGCGCGGCGTCAACCTGTCGCTCGACACCGGCAGCACCGTGGGCCTCGCCGGCGAAAGTGGGTGTGGCAAGAGCACCATCGCCGGTGCGGTGCTGCGGCTGCTTCCCAAGCACACCGAGGTCACTGGCCAGGTGCTGCTCGAGGGCGAGGACGTGTACCAGATGAAGCCGGGCCGGTTGCGGGCGGTGCGCTGGACCAGCGCGGCCATCGTGTTCCAAGGTGCGCTGCACTCGCTGAACCCGGTGCGGCGCGTCGGGCAGCAGATCGAGGAGGCCATCCTCTTGCACTCGTCGGCGTCGGGCGCCTCGGTGCGCACGCGTGTGGGCGACCTTCTCGAACGCGTCGGGTTGCCGGCGGCGCGTGCCGACCGCTACCCGCACCAGCTGTCGGGTGGTCAGCGCCAGCGGGTGCTCATTGCTCTCGCGCTTGCGTGCGAGCCGAAGGTGCTCATCGCCGACGAGCCCACCACGGCACTCGACGTGATGGTGCAGGCCCAGGTGCTCGCATTGCTGGAGGAACTGCAGCGCGAGCACGGCCTGGCGCTGCTGTTCATCACGCACGACCTGTCGGTGCTCACCCACACGTG
>Ga0105047_10005377_pt1 | contig 22037 bp, 19 predicted proteins | sample MAT04_FD_78384 | JGI IMG/M metagenome (GOLD analysis project Ga0105047, IMG submission 78384) | Freshwater microbial communities from Lake Fryxell liftoff mats and glacier meltwater in Antarctica - MAT-04 (megahit assembly) | ecosystem: Environmental > Aquatic > Freshwater > Ice > Liftoff... | reverse complement strand
TTGGCGCAGGATGTCGACCTGTTCGCGTTGGAAGGCAACGTAGCTGTCGGACATAAAGCGGTAGTAGTCGAGCGCCAGGCCGGGGTTGTGCGAACCGTCGCCGGCGGCAAGCGCCATGCCGCCAGGGACCGCCGTAGCCGTGGACAAGGGGGTCGGAATTTGTGACCACTCCGTGTAGACGTGGCTCCAGAAGATCGTGCCCCAGGCGGCGTTGAGGGTTTCAAGGTCGCCGTATTTGTGCTGCAGCCAGCCCGCAAACCTTGCCCGGCAGTGCGGGCAGAAGCAGCGGTCGCCAAATTCGTTGTCCGTTTGCCAGCCGATCACGGCGGGATTGGACGCATAATGGGCGGCCATGGCCGCGGTGACGAGCCGGCTGCGTTCACGGTAGCCGGCGTGCGTGGGACAATAGCCGTGCCGGTTGCCATAGGTGATGCGCACGCCCGACTCCGGCACGCGAAAGGCGTCGGGATAGGCGGCCATGACCCAGGGCGGCGGCGAGGCGGTCGGCGTGCCCAGCACGACCTGTATGCCGTGTGTCTGTAAGATGGCGATGGCGCGGTCCAGCCAGTCAAAGTCAAAGGAATCGGCGCGTGGCTCAAGCCGGCTCCAGGCGAATTCCGCCAGGCGCACGGTGTTGAAGCCGGCCTCCTGCATCAGTTGGGCGTCAATCTCCCAACGCTCTTCGGGCCAATGTTCGGGATAATAATCCACACCAAAACGAAACATTTGCTTTCCCCCACAATGAAATCACAATGAGACGTAGATAAGATCAACCTTTGATGGCGCCGATAGTGAGGCCAGCCATAAACTGCCGTGTCGCCAGCAGGAATACGATTAGCATGGGCAAGGTGGCCAACGAGGTGCCAAACATCAGCACGCCGGCGTCAAAGCCGCGCTTCGGGTCCTGGCGCAGAAGGGAGAGCGCCACGGGCAAGGTGTACATGATCTTCTCTTGGATGACCAGGAGTGGGCCAAGGAACGCATTCCAGTTGCCGACAAAGATCAAAATGCCAAGCGCCGCAAAGGCCGGTAGCAGCAGGGGCGCCACGACGCGGAAAAAGATCGTATATTCGGGGCAGCCGTCGATGCGCGCTGCATCGATCAACTCCACTGGGATCGACTCTTGAATATACTGGCGCATCCAGAAAATGCCGAACGCGCTGGCCGCGCCTGGAATGATCAGCGCTTCGTAACGGTTGATCCAGTGCAGCCATTTGCTGATCAGAATGAACCACGGCACGATGCCGGCCATCCACGGGATCATCAACGTCGCCAACAGCACAGCGAACAACCAGTTGCGGCCAGGAAACCGGTACATGGCGAAGGCGTAGCCGCCCATCGAGCAAAAGAGCAGGGCGAGCACCGTGTGCGTTGTCGCCACAAACACGCTGTTGAAGAAATTGCGCCAGAAGGGAATGACGGTAAGCATGTTCTGGTAGTTGGTGATCAGGCTGTTACCGGGCAGGAAATGCGGCGGCCAACTGTAGATTTGCTGTGTGCTTTGGGTGGCGAGGACGAACATCCAGTAGAATGGAAAGGCAGAAAGGAACGCGCCGAGGAGGAGCAGCGCGTTGAACAACGCGCGTTGGACCATCGGCAGCCAGCGGCGGTGCACAGGCGCTGCGGAGGTTGTTTGCGTGGAGGCAGCGCCGGCGCGTATCGAGTTGTCAGGTATGGTCATGGCGATCCCCTATGCTTCCGTCTGGCTGCGGCCAAAGACGCGAATATTAAACACCGAAACCAGGACAATGATGGCCGAAACGACATACGCTATGGCCGACGCATAGCCAAAGTGGGCGAACTGGAAGGCATTGTTGTAGAGGTACAACGCCGTGGTCAGCCCAGCATTGTTGGCGCCGCCGGTCACGCCGACCAGCATGTAAGGTTCGTCGAAAATCGTCATAGCGCCCACTGTGGAGAGGACCAGGGTAAAGAGAATGATCGGTCGCAGGAGGGGCAAGGTAATGTGGAAAAAGACCTGACGCAAACTGGCGCCGTCGATGGCGGCAACCTCGTACAACTCCGGGTTGATGCCTTGTATCCCGGCTAGATAGATGATCATATTCCAACCTAGCCAGCGCCAAATGAACAGGATGATAATCGCCGGCTTGATCCACTGCCCCGTACCGCCCCACCAGTCGATCGCCGGCAGTCCCACGGTGGTCAGCACCCAGTTGATCAGCCCAAAGCGCACGCCATAGAGGGTGCCGAAAACCAGTGCCACGGCGACCGGCGCCGTCACTACCGGCAAGAAATAGGCAGCGCGGTAGAATTGCTTCCACCGGATCAGGGAGGAGTTGACGATGAAGGCCAGCACCAGTGCACCGAAGAGAATCGGAATGTGGGCGATCACGCCGATGAACACGGTGTTCCAAAGCGACAGCCAGAAGAGCCGGTCGGCCAGCAGCCGGGCATAGTTCTCAAGGCCGACAAACTGGATTGGGCTGATGCCGTTCCATTGCTGGAAGCTCAAGTAGAGCGAGAACAGGATGGGGAAGGCGCCAAAGATCGCAAACAGGATAAAGAAGGGCGCGATATAGGCGTAAGCCACCCAATTGCGGCGCATCTCGCGCCAAAGCGAGACCGAACGCCGGCGCGGCACAGCAGTTGCCAGTTGTGTCATGTGTGGCTCCTTTGGGAGTGAGGGGGTGAACGGGCGACGTAGGCACATGCGGCCTACGTCGCCCGTTCACCCTTTCCTGTTATTTGCTCTGTTCGCGCAGCTTCAACGCTTCTGCCTTGTCGCCAGCCGTCTGCTGGTCGATTTCGACACAGGCATCGTTCATCGCTTGTTGCGGGTCGAGATTTTCGTCCAACGCCTTGTTCACCCACGACATGAAGATTTGTTCCGCCTGGGCGTCCATGGGCGTGGTGATAAAGGGCTTGATCTTGTTGGCAATGTCCACCCACAGGGCGCGGGTCTCTTGACCGCCAAAGAACGGATCGGCTTCCTTGTAGAGCGGATCGTCAAAGGCGGGGATGTAGGCCGGGAAGTAGTCGACGGCGGCGAACATCTTGTTTTGCGCATCCTTGTTGGCCAGCGCATACTCGATGAACTTCCATGCTGCATCTTTCTTCTCGCTCTGTTCGGGAATCGCCATGAAGGAGCCGCCCCAGTTCTGGCCGGGATCCTCAGGCACTTCGACGACGCCCCATTTGCCGGTCCAGTCCACGCCTTCCGGTTTCAGCCAGCCCTTGAGGAAGCCGCCGAACCAGGCGCCGCCCAACTGGATGGCAATCGAGTCGTTGCCCAACATGGTCTGCCACTCAGGCCCCCAGGTGGCCACTTTGGCATCGATACCGGCGGCCCGTGCTTGCTGAGCATAGGTCAACAACTGCACAGCCCGCTCATTGTTGACGACGCAATTCCAATCTGCGTCAAAGAAGTTGCGGTGGCCGTAGTTGCTATAGACGATGTCACTGGCGGCATTGATGGCCCAGCGCTGTTTGGCGGGGTCAGTCAGCTTGGTGGCAACGTCGATAAAGCCGGGCCAGGTCGACATCAGTTTGGTTACGCTTTCCGGGTCCGAAGGCAGCCCGGCCTGTTCGAGCAGGTCGCGGCGATAGAAGAAGGTCGAGGGTCCGATGTCCCACGGGAAGGCCACGAGACGGCCGTCCGGTGTCGTCGCCTGCGCCCACTTGTAGGGCACCATGTCCTTTTCGTAGACGCCGGCGTTGAACGGTTCGTCAAGCAAGTTTACCAAGCCGCCTTTGGCCACAAACTTGTCGATGTTGTTGATCTCGATCATGGCCACGTCGGGTGCACCGGTGCCGGCCGCTAGGGCGGCGAGCAGCTTGGTGTGTTCGTCGGCGGTGGGCATCATCTGGACGTCCAATTTGATGTCGGGATACTTGGCTTCGAAGTCCGCCGTAAACGACTCGAAGGCGACATCGGCGGCCGGCCAGCCCCACACGGTGATGGTGGTTGGCTCACTGCCGGCGGCGCCAGAACTGGGCGCTGCTGCCGGCGCGCACGCCGCCAACGACGCCAGGATGACCAGCAGGGCCAGCAGCTTGAACAAGCCAAGCCGGCCCGCGGTCGAGAAGAGAGAGCGATGCAACATAGGTGGCTCCTTTTGATGGATTGAACAAGGGAACACGAAGGGAACACAAATCCACGCAGACGGCCAGTGTGCGCCGAAACGGGCGACCCATTGGTGAATCTGCGAAAATCGATTGACAGTCTTGGTTAAGGCGAGTACAATCTATCTAAAACGTTTTAGTGTAAGCACAGCATAGCAAAAAACGTTTTAGTTGTCAACCACCCGGTGAAAATTGGATCGAACAACGATGGATAGCAGGCAAGTGGTCACAATCACCGATGTCGCCCGGCGGGCGGGTGTCTCGGTCAGTACCGTGTCGAATGTGCTGACGGGCAATCGCCCGGTGGCCGAGGCAACGCGCGTGCGTGTGTTGGCGATTGTCGAAGAATTGGGCTTTCGGCCCAACCGACTGGCACGCGGGCTCGTCAACCGCAGCAGCAAGACGTTGGGCGTCGTTGCGGCTGGATTGGAGTATTATGGGCCGTCGAGCACCCTGGTGGGGATAGAGCAGCAAGCCAGCGAGATGGGCTACACGCTCATCTTGAGCCTGATCCACGCGCCGGAGACGGAGGACGTTGAGTCAATTGTTGCCAATCTGCTGACGCACCAAGTGGATGGCATCATCTGGGCCATCCCTCAGATCGGGCGAAATCGGCTCTGGTGGGAACGTGCCTATCGGCATGTGCCGGCGCCAGTCGTCTTTTTGAACACAAAGCTCTATCCAGCCCTTGTGGGGGTGGATATCGACAATCGTTGTGGGGGACGGAAGGCCACCGAGCACTTGCTGGAGATGGGGTACCGGCGGATTGGGTTGATTGCTGGACCATTGGATTGGTGGGCGGCACAACAGCGCAGAGATGGTTGGCAGGATGCTTTGCGCGATGCGGGTTTTGCCGTGGACGATCGGCATGTAGTTGAGGGCGATTGGAAACCCGGCAGTGGTGAACGGGCGCTAGCGAACTTGATGGAGCAATACACAGAAATGGATGCGGTCTTTGTCAGCAACGACCAGATGGCGTTAGGCGCCATGCGCTGGGCGCGTGACCAACACGTGCATATTCCGCAGGACCTGGGAATGGTTGGCTATGACGATCTGCCTGAGGCCGAGTTCTTTTATCCACCGTTGACGACGGTGCGCCAACAAGTGATCGAAGTGGGTAAGTTGGCTGTACGCGAACTGGCCCGGTTGATCATTGACCCAGAAGAGAACACTGAGCGGTTGATCTTGCTGGAGCCTGAACTCGTGGTGCGTGCGAGCAGTCAGCGCCGGTAGGCCAGAGGACGGATGGTCACAAAGACACGAAGGAAGAATTGCGAGCTAGCCCCTCTTCTTTGTGCCTTTGGTTCTTAGCGGTTGTGCTGTTCGAGCAGTTTCTCCATCCACGCCGCTTCCTCGTCGGCGAGGGGAGGCGGCGGGACGGGCGCCCGGTAGTCGATCTGCGCGTCGTAGCCGCCGCGCTCATAGATAGCCGCGGCGATCTGGCTTAGGTTGAGCACCGCGTCGGGATCGCCGGCGGCCAGAGGTACGGGAATGGTGGGCAGGCGATCGGTGAGGGGAATAGGCCAGACGGAAATGAAGGGACGTCGCCCTGCCCGGCTGAGCGTGACGTAGTAGGGCGCTGGGGGTACCGGACGCTCCAGGGGGGAGCGCTCGCCGGCGCGCAAGAAGTCGATTTCGATGAAATGGACCTCCGAGCGCAGCAATTCTCGCCGTTTGCGCCGGTAATCCCGATAGGCTTCGTGGCCTGGCTGCTTGTTGACCGGGGAAAGGATTTCGATGGCTGTGATGAGCGTCTCTTCGCTGGCTCGGAATATCTCGACGCTGAGAATCTCAAGCTGCATCTCCATCGATACGACACTCTCGACCGGTGGATCCAAGACAACGGTCAGACTCGTGTGGGGTTGGGCGGGCTGGCGTTGCATAACACCCACATCTGGCCGAATTCCTTGCAGCCTGGATTGGGAAATTTCAATGACCTCGTAGGTAGTGTAGGGGGTCAGCCGGGCGAAATAGGCAGGGCGAATGTGGGCGTTCAGTTCCGCCCGAATTTCGGACGCCAAATCGCTATGAAAGTCTACCCAAATGCGGCTCTGCTCAATGTAGGGGTCCATACCAGGAAACGGCGATGGCATTTCACATCTCCTTTGAGGTAAATCCTCTTTGGATTGTCAGTTCACGTCTCCGTGGCCGCGCCAGAAGCGTTCGATCTGACGTGAGAGTTGCGGGTATTGGGCGACCAAGGGATCCTGTTCGAAGATCTGTTGTGCGGCCTCGCGTGCCTGGATGATCGTCTCGATGTCGCTCAACTGGGCGACTTTGAGACCGGGCAGCCCGCTCTGGCGCGTGCCCAGGAATTCGCCGGGGCCGCGCAGTTCGAGATCTTTTTGTGCGATCCAGAAGCCATCGCGGCCGTGTTCCTCGTCTGTCAGGAGCAGCAGCCGCTGGCGCGCATTGTCTGAATTGGTTTTGGTCACCAGCGCACAATAGCCGGGGTGCTCGCCGCGGCCGACGCGCCCGCGCAATTGGTGCAATTGCGCCAAGCCAAAGCGGTCGGCGTCTTCGATCACCATCACGGTGGCGTTAGGCACGTCGATGCCCACCTCGATCACGGTGGTGCTGACCAGAATCTGGTATTCGCCCGCCACAAACGCGCTCATTACGGCGTCTTTTTCGGCGCCGGTCATGCGCCCATGCAACAGCGCCACCTGTAGGTCGGGGAAGATTTCTTCCTGCAGCCGCTTGTGCTCTGCCGTGGCGGCTCCTGCATCCAGCATTTCGCTTTCTTCCACCAGCGGATAGACGACGTAGGCCTGCCGCCCAGCGGTCACTTCGCGGCGGATGAAGGCATAGAGGCGTTCGCGGTCGCGCTGGCCAAAGAGCTTGGTCTTGATCGGAGTGCGCCCGGGCGGCAACTCGTCGAGCGCGCTGATGTCCAGGTCGCCGTAGACCGTCAAGGCCAGGCTGCGCGGGATGGGGGTAGCGCTCATGACGAGCAGGTGCGGCTGACCAGCGCTTTGGGTGCGCAATGCGCCGCGCTGCTCCACGCCAAAGCGATGTTGTTCGTCGACAATCGCCAGGCCCAGATTGGCAAATTCCACGGTTTCCTGGATCAGTGCCGTCGTGCCCACGATGACGTCGATGCTGCCGTCCAGCAGCCCTTCCAGCACCTGTTCACGTGCCACGCCGGTCACACGGCCGGTGAGCAACTGCACGGTGATGGGTGACCCGTCGGGCCGCGTCAACTGGCTCAACAGACGGCTGACGCCGCGGTGGTGTTGCTCCGCCAGGATTTGGGTGGGGGCCAAGAGCGCAGCCTGGGCGCCGTTGGCCGTGGCCGTCCAGATGCCGGCGGCGGCGACGGCGGTCTTGCCACTGCCCACATCACCTTGGATCAAGCGGGTCATCGGCACGCTACGTTGCACATCACGGAGCATCTCTTCGGTGACGCGTTGTTGCGCCCCCGTCATGGTGAAGGGCAGCACGGCGGTGTAGCGTGCCAGGAGGTCGTCGTCCACTGTAAACGCGGTGGCCACTGTCTGGCGCAGGGATCGTCGCCGCTGCAGCACGCCCAACTGGATGTAGAAGAGTTCCTCAAAGCCGAGGCGACGGCGAGCAATCGCCAATTTTTCGGCGTCGTCCGGGAAATGGATCTGTTGCAGCGCAAAGGCCAGGTCGGGCAGCGCATAGGTGTGGCGCACCTGGGCTGGCAGCGGGTCGTTGAGGAACCGCGCATAGCCCTCCATGGCATCGTGGATCATGGCGCGCAAGCGATTGTTGGTCAGCCCTTCGGTGAGCGGATAGACCGGCGACATGCGCCCCGTGGCCACGCGATCGTCGTCGACTTCTTCGAAGACCGGGTTTTCCAGCGATTTCTTGCCGCGGTGAAGGCCAATCGTGCCGGAGAAACGCAGCATCGTATTTGGCTTCAGTTGCTTGATGATCCACTTGTTGAACCAGACGGCGTGCAGCGTGCCGGTCGAGTCGCCCAGGATGCCTTCGACGATGCTGCGCTTCATGCTGATCTTGCGCTCGCGTACCTCCCATAGGTTGGCAACGACGGTCACTTGTTCGCCCGGCTCCAGTTTGTCGATAGTACGCACCTGGCTATAGTCGTCGTAGCGGGTGGGTATATGCCAAAGCAGGTCGATCACCTTTTCGATGCCCAACCGTCCGAGTTGCTCAGCCGTTACTTCGCCCACGCCCGGGAGAATCGTCACGGCGCCCTGTAGATCGCGCGGGTTACGGCGGATGGCTGCTTGTTGGCGCCGGCGTGCTTCCGCGCTGTTTACTGGGTCGGGCGGCGCGCCATAGTCGTCGTCGGGAGCGGACTCAAAGACCTTGCCGAGTCCCGGCACCACCTCGACGCGCAGGGCGACGGCCGGTTCGCTTACGGCGACGGGCAGGGTTATGGCGGTGGCTTCCGGCGGCTCTTCGCCCAGGGGAATTTCGAGCAGCGCCTCTTCGATTTCAGCTTGCACCGCGGCGGCTTCCTCGACAGGGGGAGTTACGACGTCCGCCGTGCCGGCCAAAATCGCCTGCATGCTGGCGGCGAGGCGAGGGCGCTCTTCGACGGTCGCGGCATCGTAGCGTTGCATGAGTGCCACCAAGGCATCCACCCCACGCGGGTCGACGTCTTCGCTGCGCGCGTCGTCGGCCCAGCGTGTCGCCATCGCACGCATGCCGCCGATCACGCTACGATTGCGCCAGTCTTGCCGTGCTTCCAGGTCCAGAATCCGCTGCAGGCGGGTGAAGGCAGGGGTGATCACAGGCTAATACATCCCTTCATAGACGACGACACCCACAGTGTTGGGGCCGACATAGGTGGCAAGGCTGGGCGGATAATCGACCTTGTGAATGGGCACTTTAGGCATTGTCTCATGCAGGCGGGCCACGAGTTCGTTGCGCTGCGGCTCATAGGCATGGTGCAGCACCCCAATTTCGCGCACGGCGGCAAACTCGGCGACAAATTCGTGCAATTTCTCTACCACTTCGTCGCGTGTTTGCACTTTTTCTTGCGTTGCTAGTTTGCCGTCTTCGATCATCAACATCGCCTTGATGCCCAGCATCGTGCCGAGCAGGCTCTGCGAGGCGCTCAGGTTGGCGCTGCGCTGCAAGTAGCCCAGGCTTTCGGTGAAGATCGTGGCGTAGAGATGGGGCACCGCGCCATTGACGATGCGCGCGATGTCGGCAAGGGCGGCGCCGTCGGCCGAGGCTTTGGCGGCCATTTGCACCAAGAGGCCGAGGCCAAACGAGGTGCTCTGGCTATCGAGCACGCGGATCGTATAGCGCCCCTTGAGCATTTCGGCCGCCTTGCGTGACTGGACCCACATGGGGCTCAGGTGGCTGCTCATGTGAATGGCGACGATCGGCTGGCCGTCGTGGTTGCCCTGGAAGGTATCCAGGAAGGTGTTCACATGGGGCGCCTGCACCTCAGGCACCGTTGGGAACCCGTCCTCTTGCGCCTCACTCAGCTTGCGAAAGAGGTCATCGGCGGTGAAGTCGGCGTCTTCTTCATAGAAGGCCCCGCCGATTTTCATGCGATGCGGGATGATCTCGATATGGTACTTCTCCACCACTTCGAGTGGCAGATAAGCATTGCTGTCCGTGACGATGCGTACTTTAGTCATGGTTGAGTACTGTGGGCGGTGTCGATTATTCTACAGAAAGAATGAAATGATAGTGCGGCTGGCCACCATAGGCCAGTTCGATATCTTGTTCAGGATACTCGCCGCGCACGGTTTCGGCAAAATCTTGGGCGGCTACTTCGGCTACGAAGTTGCCGTAATAGATGGTGATCAGGCTGCCGTTGGCGGCTTCCATCTTCTTGAGCAAAGCCAGCGAAATGTCGTGCAGGCTGTCGCCACAACAGACCAGTTTGCCGTTACGCAGGCCGATGAAGTCGCCCTGGTGCACGCTGAGGCCGTCGACTTCGGCGGTGCGCACCGCTTGGGTGACCTCGCCCGACTGTACGGCCGCCATCTGTTTTTCCATGGCGCTCTTGAGTTCGTCCAGGCTCCCCGATTGGGAGTCGAAGGCGGTCAGCGCCGCCACGCCCTGCGGCATGCTCTTGCTGGGCACGACGGTGACCTGGCGCGGCGGGGTTTCCTTGGCCATCAATTTGGCGGTCTGTTGGGCCGCCATCAGGATGTTGCCATTGTTAGGGAGCAATACCACGCGTTTGGAGGGCAGTCCGCGTACCGCTTCGGCTAGTTCAGCAACGCTCGGATTCATGCTCTGGCCGCCCTCGACGAGGCCATGCGTGCCCATCGTGCGAAAGATGTCGGCAAAGCCAGACCCAGGCACCACGGCGACCAACCCAATCTGCTCTTCGTCCAGATGAAGCGGCACGATGGGCGGCTCAGCAACGGCGCCTTCTTTGTCCTGCGCATCGCCGGCGCGGCCCTCGGCCGCCATATCATCCATGTTTTCGACGACGACATCGGTGATGAAACCGGTGGCGATGCCATAGGAAAGCGCCACGCCCGGATCGAAGACATGCACGTGTACCTTGACGAGATGCTCATCTCCTTCGACCAATGGGCATTCGCCCAGGGCGGCCACGTCGGCGGCAATCACGTGCACCGGCTTGGTGGGTCGTTCGATCAGATATTGCACGTCGAAGCCCCACTGGATCGGCGGCAGTTCGCGATGGCCCTTGCGCTCGCGGCGTTCGATGCGGCTGTCGATCAAGCTGGTGGCGGCCTCGTCGCCCGGCTGTTTGGTCGGTTGCCCGGTTAAGGCACGATACATCCCTTCGAAGACATAGAAGAGTCCCTTGCCGCCGGAATCGACCACGCCCGCCTTCTTGAGCACGGGCAGCAAGTCGGGGGTGCGCCGCACGGCCTTGTCGGCCTCTTCGACGACATGCGCCAGCATTTTACGCAGATCCTTGGTATCGGCGGCGGCGGAGTTGGCTGCCGTGCTGATATCGCGTGAGACCGTGAGAATGGTGCCCTCGACGGGCGAGGGCACGGCGTCGTAGGCGGCTTCCGAGGCCTCTTGCAGCGCCTGCGCCAGGTCGGTGGTGGTAATATCGTCCTTTTCGTGCAGGCTCTGGCTGAAGCCGCGCAGAATCTGGCCCAGGATCACGCCGGAGTTGCCGCGCGAGCCATGATGGGCGCCCTCGGCGGCGGCTTCGGCCACATCACCCACAGTGTCTCCGCCGCGATGCACGATATTGTTCCAAGCCGACTTGATGGTCAGCAGCATGTTGGTGCCGGTGTCGCCATCGGGTACTGGGAAGACATTTAGCCGGTTGACGTGCTCATAGTTGTGCGCCAGCCAGTCATAGGCGGCGCGGAAAAGCGAGCGCAAGTCGGTGGCGTCCAGCGTCGTGATCGGCTGGTCGGCCGGGTATTTATCGCTCAAGTCGGTTGATGGCTTGGCGTCGCCGGCGGTGGGCGCGGGCGGCGGTGCGCCGCCGGCAGCAACCGCCGGTTCGCTGGTTTGAAGTTCGACTGATTCTTCGTCCACACCTGACTCCTTTCGTCCCTGCGCGCCGCGCGCGCGGCGCGCAGCATTCTTCACACTACTATTAACACCACAAAGCGGTCAGGGTTTCAAATTTTGCCATGGCTCTGATGAATTTCAGTTCAAGTTTTGTGCGCCGCTGGTTTGACAGCGACAAACGCCTGTGCTACCCTTCCAATGTTATAGCGTTGAGAATTGACCTATGCGCTTTGCGCCATAGGTGACCCAGTTGAGAGGATGTGCGTAATGGCAAAGTGTCAACGGTGCGGCAAAGTCCCGCAATACGGCAACAACCGGCCGTGGTCCAAGAAGGCAACCCGGCGTCGCTGGGAAGTGAACGTGCAGAAAGTAAACGTGGTTGAGAATGGCCAACTTGTCACCAAGCGTATCTGCGCCCAATGCGTACGCACGTTGTCGAAAACGGTCTAATTCATAAGATCCTACCGTTTACAATAAGCGCCGGTCTCAACTGAGATCGGCGCTTTTATTGGTTGCGCTGGATGGTTGCACCCCTCGGGTCACTGCTCTGCGCAGTTGTCCGCAGCCGGCGCTGATCTCGATGCCGCGGCGCAGGCGGACGGTGGCGGGAACGCCGGCGTCGCGCAGGATCTGCGCAAAGTGTGCGGTCTCTTCATCGCTGGTCGGTTGGTAGGCGCTGTCGGGTATGGGGTTGAGCGGGATCAAGTTGACATGGCACAGCAGTCCCTGCAGCTTGCCGGCCAGTTCTGCGGCTAGCGCAGGGCTATCGTTGATCCCGCGCATCAGCGCATACTCAAAGGTTACGCGCCGGTGGGTGTGGTCGATATAGCGTTGCACCGCCGCCAGCAGTTCGTCGACCGGGTAGGCTTTGTTGATCGGCACCAGTTGGCTGCGCAGGGCATCATTGGGGGCATGCAGACTCACCGCCAGGCCGATCTGCAAGCCTTCTTCGGCCATGCGGTCGATCATGGGCGCCAGCCCCACGGTGCTCAACGTGATGTGCCGTGCGCCCAGGCCAAAGGCATCGGCGTCGGTCAACCGGTGCAGCGCCGTCCACACATTCTTATAGTTGTGCATCGGCTCGCCCATCCCCATCAGCACGATATTGGTCACCGCCGCCGGACGGGTTGCGGAAGTGGCGGGCAGCAGATCCGGGTCGGCCAGGTAGCGGGCGAAATAGAGCACCTGGGCCACGATCTCGCCGGCGGTCAGATTGCGCGCCAAGCCGCCCTGCGCCGTAGCGCAGAAGGTGCAGCCCATGGCGCAGCCGGCCTGGCTGCTGATGCAGAGCGTGCGTCGCTCGTCATAGAGCATCAGCACGGTTTCGATGGTCTGGCCGTCGGGCAGTAGGAAGAGGGCTTTGAGGGTGTCGCGATCGTTCGAGACCACCTGCGTCGCCAGCCGCAAAGGGGTGATCGTCGCCGCCGCCGTGAGTTGATCGCGCAACGCTTTGGGCAGATTGGTCATCGACGCAAAGTCGCCGGCGAAGCGCTGATAGATCCACTCCCACACCTGGCGGGCGCGATAGGTGGGCTGGCCCAAGTCGGCCACATAGGCTTCCAACTCGGGAAGGCTCAGGTCAAGCAAGGAGACCTGCGGGGTCTCCTCTGTTGGTGAAATCAGTGAAATCATGGTCATCACGCGTCATTATACCGCGCGGTCGGCGGCTTGCAGCAACTCCAGGAGCGCGGGAAGATTTTCAACAATCAGGTCGGGCGGTCGCTGCTGGCTTTCATGCACCTCGCGTGAGTTGACGCCCGTCAACACGGCGGCGGCCAGGATGCCCAGATCCAGCGCGCCCGCAATATCTGTATCGTAACGGTCACCAATCATCATTGTTTCTTGCGGCGTGACGCCCAGGCGGTGCATGGCGATCTCATACATGGGCGGGTTGGGTTTGCCGATCACGATCGGTTGCACGTCGGTGGCGGCGGTGAAGAGAGCCAGCACGCTGCCGGCGCCGGGCACCTGGCCACGCTCGGTGGGGAAGGTGAGGTCGCCGTTGGTGCCGATAAAGCGCGCTCCGTTGCGGATGGCGAGGGCGAGGTTGGCGAGGTCGGCATAGGTCAGATCGAACTTGGCGCCGGAGACGGCATAGGTGGCGGCAAAGGGGTCGTCGGTCAGTTCGAAGCCCTGGTCCAACAGGGCCGAGCGCATCCCTTCCATGCCCAGCATGATGACCTCGCCTGGCGGCCAGCCCGCGCGCACCTGTTCAGCCAGCCACAGCGCCGTGGCCTCGGAACTGCCCAGAATGCGCTCCGGTGCCACGCGCAGCCCCATCGCATGCACCTTTTCGGCAAACTGAGCCGAGGTCATCGAGGCATTATTGGTGACAAAGGTCCAGCCGCGGCCGGTGACTTCCAGGTAATCCAACATCTCTTGCGCGCCGGGAAGGGGCTGCTTGCCCACATAGATTACCCCGTCCATGTCGAACAGCACGGCGCGGATGGCGGCGAGTTGGGGCAGCAGTGGCTGCGTGGGGCGGATATTCATGGTATGATTGCTCCAAATGAACTGGTATAGGAACTGACATCCTCACAGCGTGGCCTGCAGCAGCCACACGGGCAAGGAACGAATCTCTATCGTCATGCCCCGGTCCACGATCGGCTCTGCGCTGCTGTCTGTCAGGATCAGCCCGTGGTCAAGCCCCAGGGCGCGCAGGGCGTCGGTCAATGCGCGTACCTCACGTTCCCGGGTGGCGGGCTGCGCCAGACTTTGGCTGACCTGAATCAACGTGTGCGATTCCGGCAGATAGAAGTCGACTTCGCTGCCGGTGGGGGAAGTGAAGTAGTACACCTCGCGCGTTTGCCGGCGCAGGGCCAGAAATACCAGGTTTTCCAGCAGCCTTCCCGGATTGGGCGAGAAGGCAAAGCCCACGCTGTTGATCAGACCGGTGTCGATCGCGTAGACTTTCTTGGGGGCTATCTGTTGGCGCTTGACCGAAAAGTCGTAGACGCTGATCGTAAAGATGAGCCAGCTATTCGACCAACAGCGAGTACAGGTCGTTGGCATCGCCGGCTTCAAAGCCGAGGAAGCGCTCATCTTCGAAGTTGACGTAATAGAACTTGTCTTCCCCCAGTCGATGGGCCAGTTGTGCCAACAGGGTGGACTTGCCGGCCCGGCGCAGCCCGGAGATGATGACCGCGTGGGGCAAGCGCGCCGCGCGCTCAAGCTCGGCTAATTGCGTCCGTTCGATGCCGGTGTCGCGACGCCAGAAGGATTCAGACTGCTCTAACAGCATGGCCCGGGTCTGCTCTTTCGACCAGCGGGTTCGCCAATAGTTTTCACTCATAGTGGAATTATACGCCAGAAAGTCTCCATTCGCAATGGAGGCTTTCTGGAGATCTTCCTGAGGACGGCTCCTGAAGGGGACATCTCTCAGGCTTTCGATGTGACAGACAACATTGCCGCCCACACATTTGCTCTGGTATACTTGCAGAGGTACACTTGCAGAGATCCATCCGCCACGGCGCGCCCGGCAAGGAGACAGCGCATGCCCCAGCCAATTCTGGAAGCCTGCAATCTGGTCAAGAAGTATGGCGAGTCGATCGCCGTCAACGATATCAGTTTTGCGATCGAGGATGGCGAGATCTTCGGCCTGCTCGGCCCCAACGGTGCCGGCAAAAGTACGACCATCGCCATGCTCTCCGGTCTCTTCCCTCCCACTGCGGGCACGGCGCAGGTGATCGGGCTGGATATCGTGGCCGATGCTGCCAAGGTCAAACAGAGGATCGGCGTCGTGCCGCAGGATCTGGCGATCTATCCGACGCTGAATGGGCGGGAGAACGTCGCTTTTTTTGGCCAGCTCTTTGGGTTGGGCGGCAAGGAATTGCGCGCACGTACCGAGGAGGTGCTCGCCTACGTCGGCATGCTGGAACGGGCCAAAGATCCGGTCAGCACCTATTCTGGCGGCATGAAGCGGCGCGTCAATCTGGCGGTGGGGCTGGTCAACAACCCGCGTCTGCTCTTTCTGGATGAGCCTACAGTGGGCGTCGACCCGCAGAGCCGCAACCACATCTTTGAAAGCGTCGAGCGTCTCAACCGTGAACGGGGGATGTCGGTCCTCTACACCACGCATTACATGGAAGAGGCCGAGCGCCTGTGTCACCGGGTCGGCATCATCGACCGCGGCAAGCTGGTTGCCCTGGACACGCCGCGTGCGCTCATCGCGCGCCTCGGCGGCGGCATCCTGCAGATCGGTGTACACAGCGCCGACGAAGCCCTGGCCACAGCCGTCGCCGCGCTTCCGGCGGTCAAGTCGGCCGGCTTTATGGTGCCTGTGGGGGGCGGCGCTGCCGGTCAACCCGCCACCGGCCCCGTGTCCGGCGCGAGCGCCAAACCGATCCTCAGGATTGAGACAGTACAATCCAATGACGCATTTCTGCAGGTGCTCCACTATTGCAACGAACAGGACATCGATATCCTGTCGCTGGAAGTGTTGGAACCGAACCTGGAGACGGTTTTTCTGAGTTTGACTGGGAAGAGTCTGCGCGAGTGAGGTCTGACCATGAAGCTGTTTGCCGCCTTCCGGAAGGACTTGAAGCTGCTGCTGCGCGACCGGGGACAGATGGTCTCGCTCTTCTTGCTGCCGCTGGTCTTTATCTTCCCGATTTGTCTGGCTTTCCCGGCCGACGGATATAACCGCTCGCAGAATTTCAAGCCACGGCTGCCGGTCGTGACCTACGACATTGCCAACGGCGCACCTGCCGCGCACGCGCAGAGCCTCCTGGATGGGCTGGCCGAAACGTACAACCTGGAAATGAACTTCGGAGCCAAGGATTTGGCCAGTCTCAATTTGAGCGGGGAGGCCCAGTGCGCCGATCGGGGACCGGCGTGCGACGAAGCTGTTGCGCGCGCGCTGGTGAGCCAGGATCAGCGGACGGCAGGGCTGGTAATTCCGCAGGGCCTATCGGCCGCGATCGACGCGGGCCAACGCATCTCGCTCACGTTGCTCTATAACCCGGTCAGCAGCCCGGTCGACCGCCAGATGGTGGAAGGCGTGATCAAGGGCAGCGCCCTGAAGCTGTCGATCGAGAATCAAGTCTTTGGCGGGATGAACCAGTTTGCCGACATGATTGGGCTGGCGCCCCAAGAGATCCGCGACGTGATCGATCGGCAGACCGCCGCCAACGCCACCACCGTAACCGGCGCTACGTCGATCTTCACCAGTACGAATCCGGCGATCGCGGTGGTGGCGGTGCGCCCCGCCATCTTCACGTTGGCGAAAATTCCCGACACCCAACAGCAGACCATACCCGGCTATACCGTCCTGTTTGCCTATTTCTTGATCGCCACGGTGGCCAGTTCGTTTCAGTTGGACCGCAACAGCGGTGTCTTGCGCCGGCTGCTCTTCACCCCGCTGCCGCGCACCTTGATCCTGGGTGGCAAGACCTTGGCTGCCCTGCTGATTGGCGTCCTACAGATCGTTACGATGTTTGCGGTCGGGCACTTTGCGTTTGGCATGGGGCTGGGCGAGGCGCCGGTGGCGTTGGCTGTATTCATTGTGGTCGTGGCGCTTTCGGCCGTATGCATCGGTCTGGCCGCTGCTGCCTACCGCATCGAACGTGGCATCAGCCTGCCCCTCATCGTGGCGGCGTTGCTGGCGGGCTGTGCCTTTCCGGCCGATTGGTTGCCGCCCTTTATTCGCGCGGCCAGCGTCGTGCTGCCGCAGACGTGGGCCATGCAAGGCTTCCAAGATCTGCTGACGCGTGGCCAAGGCTTTGCCCAGGTGCTGCCGGAGATGGGCGTATTGCTGCTTTTTTCGGCGGTCTTCTTTGTCGTGGCGATCCGGCGTTTCGAGTTCGAGTGAGCATTGGCAGGGACGAATGAACCATGCGTAGACAAATCTGGGCCATGACGGCAAAGGAGTTGAAACTCTGGGCGCAGCAACGCAGCCAGTGGCTGCTGGTCTTTGTGACGCCCCTCATCTTCATTGCAATCCAGGGCTCGGTCTTTGGCCAGGGCGGCACGACCACGGTGGCCGTCTATCTCGTCGATGAGGACCAGGGGCGTGAAGCCAGCCAGATCATCAATGCGCTGGAAGATGAAAAGACGCTGAACGTCGAAAAGCTGGCGACTCGCGCCGAGGCGGACCGCCGCGTCGGCAATGGCGAACGGATGGCGGCGGTTGTCGTGCCTGCCGGCTTTGGCGCGGCATTGCGCACCGATGCCGGCGCCCAGATCGAGGTGATCGTCGATCCGGCGCGCGAACAGGCGGCCGGCATTGTGCTTGGGCAGGTGCAGGCGGCCACCGCACCCATGTTGGTCGACGCCGAAGTGACGCGCGGGATGCATAAAGCGTTCAATACGGCGCCGGATCTGCTCGGCATCGACACGGCTGCGGCGCAGAGCAACGGGCTTGACCTCCCGGCGATTGAGAAGTTCCTCGCCGCCGCCATCAAAGGCGTGGTGGCCAGCCAGGTGCAGGACGCCATCGATGCACCGCTGGTCAACGTGGTGCAGGCGCCGGCCGATCCAAACGTGGTAATCGTGCGCCGACCGACAATTTTTGATTATCTTGTGCCTGGGTACGCTACATTTTTTGCGTTCTTTTTGTTGCAGATGATGGCCGAGACGCTGCTCAATGAGCGCGTGAGCGGCACGCTGCGCCGGCTGTTTACGCTGCCGTTGTCGCGAGCGGCCTTTCTGATCGGCAAGGCGCTGCCCTATTTCATCGTCGCCGCGGCGCAGATCGTGCTGGTGATGGGGGTCAGTTCGGTGCTTTTCAGCTATAGTCTTGGCCATTCGCCGCTGGCCCTTGCGCTGTTGACCGGCAGCTTTGCCGCCGTGATCGCCGGCCTGGGGGTTATGCTGGCTGTGCTTGTGCGCTCGGAAGGGCAGGCCGACGCCGTGCCGACGCTCGTTGCCTTGGGCACGGCGGCTGTCAGCGGCGCGATATTTCCGACGATTCGAATCCCAGGCCTCGAACTCCTGACGCCCCAGTACTGGGCGATCAACGGGTTTCTGCAGGTGACGGCGACCGGCGCCGGTGTGCAGGCGGTGCTGCTGAACATCGGTGTGCTGCTGGCGATGGCGGCGATCTACTTTGCCGTCGCCGTGTGGCGGTTCCGTTTTTAAACGGATGTAAAGAAGCTTGAGTTTGGTGAAGCAACCCGCTTTTACCGGCGGCAATCTGCCGCACAAAGGAATGCGTTATGGCTCTGAAAATGAAGATCACCTATTCCACGATGTCGGCCGATAATGAAGAACTGCAATCTGCCTTCGACGTTGCCTTTGCCAAGGTGCGTGCCGGTCTACTCGGCGTGGAGGTGCCGATGTTCATCGGCGGCAAGCAGGTGACGGCCCCCGACAAAATCGTGACCTACAGTCCCGCCGACACGACGCTGCACCTCTGCACGGCTCAGAAGGGCACGGCCGCGCACGCCAAATTGGCCGTTGCCGCGGCCAAAGCGGCCGCCGCGGGGTGGGCGGCGACGCCCTGGCAGGAGCGTGTGGCGGCGCTGCGCCGGGTCGCCCAAAGCATTCGCGAACGTAACTTCGAATTGTCGGCGATCATGGTCATGGAAGTGGGCAAGAGCCGTCTCGAGGCGCTAGGCGAAGTCGAGGAGACGGCCGACCTGGTCGACTACTACGCGACTGCGATGGAAAAGAACCATGGCTACATCAACGAACTGGGCAAAATGAACGTCGACGACCCCACCGAGCACAACCACAGCGTGCTCAAGCCTTATGGGGTGTGGGTGGTGATTTCGCCCTTCAACTTTCCGATGGCGCTGTCCGGCGCGCCGATTGCCGCCGCGTTGGTGAGCGGCAACACGGTCGTCTTCAAGGGCGCCTCGACCACGCTCTATACAGACTGGAAAGTGGCCGAACTCTTTGTCGAAGCAGGGCTGCCGCCGGGCGTTTTCAACTACGTCAGCGGCCCTGGCCGCACGGTAGGCCAGGAGCTACAGGACAATCCCGCCATCGACGGCTGGACCTTCACCGGTTCCTACGAAGTGGGCATGCAGGTGGCGCGCAATGCGCTCTCCGGGCCTTATCCGCGACCGACGATCATCGAGATGGGCGGCAAGAACCCAGCCATCGTTTCCAACAAGGCCAATGTGGAGAAGGCTGTTCTGGGTGTGGCGCGCTCGGCCTTTGGCCTGGACGGCCAGAAGTGCTCCGCCTGCTCGCGTGTCTATGTGCAGGCGGGCGTCTACGACGAGTTTGTGCAGAAGCTGATCGACCGCACCGGCCAGCTCACCGTGGGCGACCCTACGGCGCGCGCTTCCTTTATGGGCACCGTCATCGACAAGACCGCCTATGAAGACTATCAGAAGTTTGTGGCGCAGGCGCGCCAGGATGGCCAGGTGCTTTTTGGTGGCAATACGCTCACGGAGGGTGAGTTGGGGAAGGGGTACTACGTGCAGCCGGCGATTATTACCGGCCTGAGCGAGGATCACCCGTTGGTCAAGAACGAACTCTTTCTGCCCATCCTGTTTGTGGCCAAAGTGGCGAGTTTGGAAGAAGGGATCCAAAAAGCCAACGACACGACCTACGGCCTGACTGCGGGCTTCTTTAGCGAAGACGAGACGGAGATCCAGACCTTCCTGGCGACGATTCAGGCGGGGACGATCTATGCCAACCGTGCCTCCGGCGCCACCACCGGTGCGTGGCCGGGCATCCAGGCGTTTGGCGGCTGGAAAGGATCTGGGCTGAGCGGCAAGGGGATCGGCAGTTTCTATACGCTGCCGTTGTATATGCACGAGCAGAGCCAAACGGTGTTTCTATAAGGAATTGTAGGATGTGGGATGTACATCCCACATCCTACAATTCCTGATCGCGCTCCACGTCGACGGCGGCGGTTGCCACGGCCCACGCCACGACAAACCATACGCCGCCGCCGAGGAGGAGCGCGACGGCAATGTTGGCCGGATGCAGGGGAACCTGGCCGCGGAAAATGCCAATTACGGTGAGAAGCAAGCCTAGCAGGCCAAACAGTGAGCCGATTTTTATCGGTATAGAAAGCTTGCGCATGGCGCTACCCCTTTCTGACTGACTTGAAAATGCTTAGCCGCAAAGAACACAAAGAACACAAAGGTTGTGCCCCGAAGCCGTACGGCGGTCAACCGCCGTGCTCACACACAAAGCCCCATCAATGGGGCTGCGCGATCCCCGCGAACCGGGGGCATGCCAGCCCGGTTCCACCGGGCTTTGTGTGTGAGTTGACGCCCGTTTGCTTGCGCACCCGTTTGCTTGCGCGCTTGTGTGCATACAACCCTGTGACGACGCTTGCGTGCACCCTATCTTCCCGACCTGGACAACAATTGCTGCCGCAGCAACTCCAAGCGCTCTGCGAAGACCGGAGCCACGGCCGGGACCGGCTGCTGGGTCAACAGCGCCGCCACGGCACGGACAAAGGTCGCCAGCTCGTGGTAGGGTGAGTCTGCGTCTTCATCGGCCACAAAATAGGCGGCGGCTTCGTAGAGGTGCGGGAGGAGAGCCGCCGTCGTGCCGCCGTCGATCGCCGACAGGGCGGCTTCCGTCAGGGCGCCGGCTTCGGCGTCGATGGCGGCGAGGGTTTGGCCGAGGAGGAGGTCGCGCACCTGATCGGCCTCCGGCATCTCAGCATCTGCAAAGATCGCCAGCGCTTCCAGGTAATCGGCACGGGCGCGCTCTGAATCGCCGCGGGCGGCGGCCACCTGGCCGGTTTTGACCAATTGGAAAGCCACATCGCCGGGTTCGCCCAGTTGGCGGGCAACAGCCAGGGCGCCGGCAAAGGCCGCGGCGGCGGCTTCCCATGCCCCGCGGTGCACGTGGAGAGTGGCCATCGCGCTTAACGTGATCGCCTTGCCCTGCAGGTCCCCCAGGCGTTCGCGCAGCGCCAGGCTTTGCGCATAGTCGTCGAGGGCAGCGGGAGCATCGCCGGCTGCCTGGTGCTGGTGCCCGCGTTCGAGCCAAACGCGGGCCAGCACCTTGCCGTCGCCCTGCGTGTTCGCCGCCGTCTCCGCCTGGTGCAGCAAGGCTGTCGCATCGGCGGTGCGGCCCAGCCGGCCGGCGACGACTGCCAGCCGCCAGCAGTACCACGGGCGCACGGCGTCGGGTTGCTGGCTGGCCTGGTCGACCAGCGTATCCATCCACGGCGCGGCCAGGCGCTCGCGGGTCGCGCTGTTGTCGCTGAACTTATAGACACGCGATACCAACCAATTGGCGTAGGCGGCGTAGCCAAACGTAAGCCGGCCGCGGTCGTCGGCGCTGAGTTGCCCGCGCAGCAACTCCTGCAGCCGGGGGACGATGTGATAGAGAGCGGGTTGGTCGCTGCCGGTAAACCATTCGTCGACCTGGAGCAGCCCGGCCTCGACAAATTCGCCGAGGCGGGCGTGGATCGGCGCCGGCGCCATGCCGCTTTCCTCCAGCGGCACCTCCCACAGCAAAGCCGCGCCTTCGGCGAAGAAGGGCGCCGGAAAAAGGCTCAAGGCCGCCAGGTGGGCTTGGGCAGCGGGTGACAGCGGTTGGAACAGGCTAGATAGTGACATCAGTCGTCATGCCCTCTGGGGCACAATCCACAATGAAAATGTCAAAATGTCTTTGCGTTCTTTGTG
>Ga0105047_10005376_pt1 | contig 22040 bp, 23 predicted proteins | sample MAT04_FD_78384 | JGI IMG/M metagenome (GOLD analysis project Ga0105047, IMG submission 78384) | Freshwater microbial communities from Lake Fryxell liftoff mats and glacier meltwater in Antarctica - MAT-04 (megahit assembly) | ecosystem: Environmental > Aquatic > Freshwater > Ice > Liftoff... | reverse complement strand
TAGCGGGTGAATTGGTGGGCTTCTACAACAGCCGGCGGCCGGATTTGGCAAGCTCGCCGGCAAGCCAGGCGGCGTACTCCTCAGCCTGCGGTACCGTCTCACTCCATGTGTGTTCGATGCCGAGGGCGGAGAGCTTCTCGTGGAGGCGGTCGTTGCCGCGATGGGCAGGATGATCGGGCGAGCAGTGGAAGCGGATGGAAGCCGGCGTTCGGAACGGGTCGACGGCGAGGATCGCACCATCCTGCCGGCAGGCTTCGCGGCTGATGTAGAGTTCGTCCAATTCCGTCCCGTAACCATAGGCTTCGTGCAGGTCGACGGTGGCCGTGTCGGTCAACACAACGGAAACGTCGCCGCAGAGGCGGAAGGCGAGGGTGAGCGCGCCGGAGCCGCCGCGGCCTTGGCCGGCAAGCGCGATGGGCAGTTTGTGTTCGGCACGGAGTTCGGGAAGGACTTCCCGGCGGACGCGCGACAAAGCCCCGTCGTCGCCGCGCTCCACCCACCACGGACCGTCTTGCGGAAGGGCCACGATCAAGCCGACGGACGCGAAGGCATCCCACGCCGGCAGGGGGAATTTCGGATCGGCCAGCCAGACGACGATACCGACCGGTTTGGCGGTCGGCATCGCGAGTTCGACGTCCCTTCGGCTCACTTCTTCAGTTCCGCCTTCAGGGCCTTCACCTTGGCTTCGACCTTTTTGCGGCGTTCGACGTCGCGGCGGCTTTCGTCGTCGAAGGTCAATGCTTCGGTCCAGACCTTCAGGGCCTCGTCCTTCTTGTTCAACTTCATCAGACAGTCCGCGAGGTGATCCCAGATTTCCAGGTGGGCACCTTGGTTCTCGTCCTTGCTCGCCTTGAGCAGGTACTTGCGGGCTTCGTCGTACTTGCCGCGCTTGTAGAGCACCCAACCGAGCGAATCGACATACGAGGAATTCTCCTTCTCGGATTCGGCTTCGGTGATTTTGCCGTCGTCGAAGAGCTTCTTGCGTTCGTCGCCGTCCAGTTCGAGTGCTTTGCGGACGAGCTTTTCGCTCTCATCGAGCCGTTGGTCGTTGTCCGCGAGGATGAAGCCGAGGTCGTTGTAATAGGTCGCAACCTCGGGTTCGAATTTGATGAGCCGTTCGAGAATCTCGGTAGCCTTGTCGATCTGCTTGGCGTCGACGTAGAAGGCGGTGAGCTGGTATTCGAGGCGGCGGACGAGCTTGACGCGATCTTCCTTGGGAATCTTGCGGTTCTTGCCGGTCTTGTCGACGACCTCCTGCATGGTCGCCACGGCTTCCTCGTTCTTGCCGAGTTCGGCGAGCATCTCAGCCTTGATGCGCAGGAAGGTGGTCCCTTCCTTGTCGAGGTTGCCGAGCGAGTCGATCATGTTGAGCGCGGCATCCGCGTCGCCCTGTTTGGCTTTGGTCTTGGCGAGCAGAATCGACAGGCCGACTTGGGAATCCTCGATCTCCTTGCCGCCGACGTCGAGCACTTTCTTGATCGCCTCTTCGGCCTTGTCGTACTTCTTGTTGAGCCAGAGCACCTCGACGAGCGAATCGACGGCGTTGAGGATCTTCTCGTCGCTCTGGAGCTTGACGGCATTATCGAAGGCGACTTCGTAGAAGATCTCGGCGCTCTTGTTGTCCCGCAGGTTGCGTGCGACCTTGCCGAGAACCAGACCGGCGTTGTACTTGAACGGAGATTTGCCGGCGCCGCCGGCCTTGTGCAGCTTCACCGCTGCGTCGAGGAGCTTTTTCGCTTCGACCTTATCCTTCATGATCGCCACGAGCTGTTTGTTCATCGCCGGCAGATCGCGCAGCGAGTTCAGCTTCAGCGCCTTGGCTTCGAGGTCGGCATCGGGTGTATCGTCGGCACGGGAGAAACCGACGAGCACAATAAGCGACGCCAGCAAGGCGGCCGCCGCGAGACGGATCATGGGAATCGTCCTTTTACGGGAAACGGGATCAAAACCGACCGGGGCCATCATACCGCTTTCGAGCGGATTCCGGGTTTTTCGTTTTCGGAATTCGATCCTGTGGATGAAGGCGATCATGTCGTCGATATACAGGCGCCATTCCCGGACGACGATATCAGACATCAATCGCCTCGCGTTCGACGAACGGTCGCAACTCCGGCCGTAGGGCCTTGACCGTCACAAGATCGACGGGGCGACCGAGCAGGTCTTCGAGATCGAACTGCACGCCGAAGTAGCGCTCCGACGTCGCGGGCCCGTCGAATGCCACGAGCAGGTCCATATCGCTTTGCGTACCTGTCGCATCGCGCGCTGTGGAGCCGAACAATGCCAGCCGCGTCACGCCTTAACGCTTCGCCAATCGGGCTTTGTTGTTCCGCAGAATGTCGAGCGTTCGTTGACGATCCATGATGGTCATTGTATCGCCGTTACTTTCGGCTCGTTTCGGAATTCGGCGCTTCGCTTCTTTCCTTGACTCCCGACTCCTGTCCACCGACTCCTGTTACTGAAACGCTCCGTGTTGGCGTCGGCGGTCGCTGGTGAATTCCTCGGCGGTGCCGCGGGCGACGATCTCGTAAAGGACGGCCTGCTTGTCGCCGTACTTGCGGAGGATGCGGCCGAGGCGTTGGACGTTCTCGCGAATGGTGCCGGTGCCGGAGAGGACGATGCCCACACCGGCGGCGGGCACATCCACTCCTTCGTTGAGGACTTGGCTGGTCACGAGCATGGCGTACTCGCCGGAGTGGAAGCGGGCGAGGATCTGCTTGCGTTCCTTCGTCTTGGTCTGGTGCGTAATCGCGGGAATGAGATAGCGGCGCGCAATCTCGTAGACCGTGGCATTGTCCGCCGTGAAGATCAGGAAGCGCTCGCCGGAGTGCTTGCGGAGCAACTGTTCGAGCGCGGTGAACTTGCCGGAGGCGGTGCGTTCGATCGCCTTCTGCCGGCGGTAGGCACGGAGGGCGCTCATGCCTTCGGTCGTGCGGCCGGCGGTGAAGAGGAACTTCTGCCAGCCGTTGGGGCCGCGAAGATCGACGCCCGAGTTCATCAGGAAGTGGCGGTACTCCTCGCGGCTCTTGGTGTAGTCTTCGAGTTCCGCGGCATTCAGGTCGATGTAGACGCGCTTGGTCTGATACTCCGCGAGATAGTCCCCGGAGAGTTCGGTGATCTCCTTGCGATAGACGATCGGTCCGATGAGTTCGGGCAGGATCGATTCGCCGCCGTCGGTTCGTTCCGGCGTGGCGGTCAGGCCCAGGCGAAAGGGTGCGAGGCACCCCACGGCGATGAGCTGATAGCTTGGTCCGGGCAGGTGGTGGACTTCGTCGAAGACGATGAAGCCGAACTGATTGGCCCAGCGTTCCAGGTGAATATAGGCGCTGTCGTAGGTCGTCACCGTGATCGGCTTGTAATCGTAGTCGCCGCCGCCGACGGCGCCGATTTCGCACCGGAAGAACTCCGCGAGCTGATCGTTCCATTGCCGCATCAGGTCGAGCGTGGGCGTGACGATCAGCGTCGGCCGGTCGATTTTGGCCATGCACAAGACCGCAAGAAACGTCTTGCCCGTCCCCGTGGGCAGCACCACCGTGCCGCGCCGACCGGACGTCCGCCAAACCTCGGTTCCCTCGGATTGATGCGGGTGCGGTGTCCGGTCGCTGTGCAGCGTTAAGCCCAGTGGCGCGTTGGCCCAGCCGCGAGCCTTGTCTTCCAAAGGGATTTTGCTGCGCAGGATGTGTTCGACCAAAGCCCGATAGTCGCGGCCTTGGGCGCGCCACGAAAGCGTGCGTTCGTCGTAGCGAACACCGGGGAATGTGCTCGCGTCGACGCCCGTGGGTGCCGCCACGAGCACGGTGCCGCGATCGTAGGTCAGCTTCACCGGCTCAGGTTGGTCCATGCTGGTGTTATCTCGGGTAGAATGGCGGGACGCAAGCACGAACCCGCCGAGAACCCCCCGTGCCGCTACGCGACCACTTCCATCCGCCGCTGAGCGAACAACGCCAGTGGAGTGAAATTCACGGCGGTTGGCCTATGACGATGGCAACCGCACTCAACGAACAGTTACCCGACGGGTATTATGCGGGTCCGACGGTTCATCTCGGCCGCGAGTTCGAGGTGGACATCGGTACTTTCGAATACGATTCTCCAACCGAAACCGCCATCGATAAGGGTACCGGCGGCACAATGAAGGCCGTCTGGGCGCCACCGTCGCCGGCCGTGAGGACCAGCGCGGAATGGCTCGACGAGGATGTGTTCGAAGTGAGGGTCTACGACGAGCGGGAGAGTAAAACGCTGGTGGCCGCGATCGAACTCGTCAGCCCCGCGAACAAGGACCGGCCGGAATCGCGAACCGCGTTTCTCGACAAATGCCGAAGCCTACTCAAGTCCGGCGTGTGCGTGACGATCATCGACATAGTGACCGATCAACGCTTCAACCTGCATCGGCTACTTCTACGGACCCTGCGCGAACCGCCGTCGGGTCTGCCGAACGGGCCTTGTTACTCCTCGACCTCCCGTTCGAAGGTCGTGGACGGAGAAACGGTACTCGAGCACTGGTATCATGCGTTGGAACCGGCTCTTGCCTTGACGACGCTTCCGCTGTGGCTCAACGAAATCCTTGCCGTCCCGCTCGACCTCGAAGCGACCTACGAACGGACCCTCAAAAGCCTCCGAATCCGGTGACCCATGCCGCTGCGCGACCACTTCCGCCCGCCGCTGAGCAACGAACGTTCGTGGGACGAACTCAATGGCGGTTGGCCCATGACGATTGCGACCGCTTTGAACCGGCGAATGCCGCGGGGCTTCATCGCCGTGCCGCAGGTTCACCTCGGAACGCTCGCGGAGGTGGACATGGCGGCGTGGGAGAAGCCGACGACCGATGCACGGAAACCCCGGCCCGCGTTCGAACCGTGGTCGCCGCAGCCCGCGACGGTGCTGTTCGAGACGCGCTCCGCCGAACCGGACGAATACGAAGTGCACGTTCACGATCGTCGGCGTGGACGGACGCTGGTAGCCGCCGTGGAAATCGTCAGCCCATCGAACAAGGCAAAACCGGCCGGCCGCCGCAAGTTTTTGAGCAAATGCGAAGGGCTGCTGCGGAGCGGCGTCAGCGTGACGATCGTCGACCTCGTGACGAACCGAAAAGCGAATCTTTATCGCCTCTTGTTGCGGAATCTCCGCAAGAAACCGGTCGGATCCGCAACTATTTCCCCGATCTGCGCCGTGACGCTTCGCAGCTCGGCCCGCGACGAGAAGCGGATGATGATCGAGGCGTGGGCCGAGCCGCTGGCCGTTGGCCAAGTCCTGCCGACCCTACCCCTGTGGCTGACCGCGACGACGGCCCTGCCGCTGGAGCTGGATAAGATGACTCGGATGGTTTCCCCCCGAATCGGCGGATGGATGCGATGGCGAAATCGAAGGCGGCGACTCCCACACCCCCAACGGCTCCGCCCGCGGAACCCGAGGCGGCCTACACCGTCGTTGCCCGGCGCTATCGCCCGCAGCAGTTCGCGGACCTCATCGGCCAAGAGCACGTTGCCACCGCGCTGACCAACGCGATCACCTCCGGCCGCATTGCCCATGCGTTTCTGTTCACCGGCGCCCGCGGCACGGGCAAGACCAGCACGGCGCGGATCTTGGCCAAGGCACTCAACTGCGTCCACGGGCCGACGGTCAAGCCGTGTGACAAGTGCCCCCTGTGCCTCGGCATCATCGACGGCGGCGATGTGGACGTCTCCGAGATCGACGGCGCGAGCAACAACAAGGTCGATGAAATCCGCGACCTGAAGGCGAACGTCGGCTTCCGCCCACAGCACGGCCGCTTCAAGATCTACATCATCGACGAAGTTCACATGCTCACGACCGCGGCTTTCAACGCCCTGTTGAAGACGCTCGAAGAACCGCCGCCGCACGTGAAGTTCATTCTGGCGACCACCGAAGTTCAGAAGATCCCGATCACGATCCTGTCCCGCTGCCAACGCTACGACTTTGCCGCCATCGGCCCGGCCAAGGTGTTCGCCACCCTTCGCCACATCGTCGCCAAAGAAGGCCTCGCGGCGGACGACGAAGCGCTGCACCTCATCAGCCGCCGTGCCGCGGGCAGCATGCGCGACGCCCAGACGCTTTTGGATCAACTGCTCGGCTATTGCGACGGTACGCTGACGGCGGCCAAGATTCACGCCCTCTTGGGCAGTGCCGCCGACGAGCGGATCGCGCTGCTCGCCGCGGCGATTCTCGCCGGGGACGGCAAAGCCGCACTCGCCGAGGTGAACACCGCCGCGGAAGCCGGGCTGCAACTTGGGGAGTTGCTGGATCAACTCATCGACTACTGGCGCGGGCTGATGCTGGTCCACGTCGCCGGGCCGGACGCCCGCGACTTGCCGGGATCCTTAGCCCTGCAGGCGAAGCTGCGGGAGCAGGTGAATTCCATCAATCTGGAGACGGTACTGGCCGGGTTGGACATCCTCACCACGGCGAAATCGAAAGCCCGGACCACTTCCTACGTTCAAATTCTCGTCGAGATGACCGTGGTGCGGTTGAGTCTGCTGGAACAGCTGCTTTCCGTCTCGACTTTGACGCAAATGCTTGCGGGTGGAGCAATGCCTGCCCTGTCGACCGCATCACCAAGCCACAACGCATCGTCTCTTGCCGCTTTGAATGCCGCGTCAAAAAAAAACGACCGGATGACGACTGAGCAAGCTGTAAGTCCCACTCCGGCAGATATTTCCGGCGATTTATCGGTTGTTTCTCTCCCAAATGTGTGGGCCGCGGTTCTGGGCGAAGTGGGTATGATTCGCGGCCGGCAACTCGAAGTTGCCGGCTTGCCTGCAATTATTGGGCCGAACAGTCTGGCTATTCGCTTCCCCTCAGTCTATAGTTCGCAGTACGACGCCTCGGCGACGCCGAATGCCCAAGAGGTCATCCTGCGGACGCTGAAGAAAATCACCGGTCGGGACTGCGTTGTTCGCGTCGAGCTGATCGCGGAGCAACCCGGCCGACAAACCGCGACGCCGGCGGTCGAGGTGCGGTCGGCCCCTGCTCGACGCGGCGATCTGCTGAAGCTGCCGCTCTTCGAGAAGGCGATCGAAGTCCTCGGCGCGCAGTTGATGAAGGTGGACGACGGTTTCAACCCGTTTGCCGCCATCGTCGTCGTGCCCACGGCACCGGATCCGGATGACACCGACCTGACCATGACCTCCGCTTCGGCCGGCGGAGACGACCTCGACTGACACCAAGGAAGACGCTCATGTTCGGCGAACTCGGCGCGGTGATGAAACTGCTCGGCAACCGCGACAAGATGCAGACCGAAATCGCCAAGCTGGCCGAAACGACGGGTCGCATCGTTGGGGACGGCTCGGCGGGTGGCTACGTGAGCGTCCGCGTCAACGGCCGCATGGAAGTGCTCGCCGTGCAGATTGCGGACCACACCCCGATGGGCGACCGGAAACTGCTCGAAGACCTGATCATCGCCGCGACCAACATCGCGCTGACGAGCGCCCGCAGCCAGGTCGCCGCCGAGACGCAAAAGATGGCCGCGGGTCTGGGCCTCCCCGCAAGCATGCTCGGCGGCCTCCCCGGCTTCAGCTGAGCATCCCGACGGTACCCGCGCAACAGGAGGATGGATATGAACGCGATGACGATCCGGCCGCCGAAGCCACAGCCCGAGGGGTTTCTGACGGCCTACCGCCTCGAACCGACATCGGACGGCAACGATTGGGAGAGCACCATACGGGACGATCTCGCCGAGCGGCGCGTGCCGTTCTTGGTCTTGGACGTTAGGGGCCGAACGTCGGAAGAACTCGACTGGGACGCGCTCTTCCGCATCGGCCGCCTTGCCCGGCTTTACCTGCTCGGCGATCCGATGCTGCATGGGCCGACGCATCGACCCGCCGTGCCCGTCCACGACAACTGGACCGAACTACTCGTTTGGATCAATCGGGAAAGCCAGGATCTGCGCTCGCCGCGAGTCGAACTCATCCCGGACGAAATCGAAACGATGGCCCGTGACGGCCTCGATTCGGCCGACGTCCTGAGTTCGGTTCTGAACAATCGCCCTCGCCACGAACTGACGCGGCGCTGAGGTGCCCATGATTCGCAAAGTGACATTCACCCACGCGCAACAGCAGCAACTCCTGCACTGGCTCGATGAAGCGGCAATGCTGGGACTGGAAGCGGAATACGAGCGATGCTTGGCGGTGATCGAGTTCCGGTTGAAATACGAGGCGGACGAATGGGGCGAGTTGAAGGGTCACTATCTCTTCGCGCGACTCGTTGTTCGGAGTGGACGATTCGAGTTGCTCGAAGTGGACTATGCGGTGCACGAGGATGATCCGATGGTGTTCGTCCGCTCGATTGCCTGCCGCTTCCCCACCATACCGGGAGCCTAACCCACGATGACCGACGACGCGGGGCCGATTGCTCGGCTCCATACGGAATTGGCGAAGCTGCCCGGTATCGGCCCCAAGAGCGCCGAGCGGATCGCGCACTTTCTGCTCCACGGGGACCGCAAGACTGCGGTGCTCCTGGGCGAGGCGCTGCGGGACGTGGTCGAGCACGTGCATCCCTGTAAGGAATGCTTCAACCTCACCGAAGGGGAGCTGTGCGCGATCTGTCGCGACCCCCGTCGCGATGCCGGCATCCTCTGCGTCGTCGAAACGCCGCGGGACGTTGCACTCTTCGAACGGGCCGGCGGCCATCGGGGACTTTACCACGTCCTCGGTGGGCGACTCGCACCCTTGGATGGTCTCGGGCCGGATCGGCTCACGCTCGGCGCCTTGGCCGCGCGGGTCCGCAAGGGTGGGGTGCGCGAAGTGATCCTCGCGACGAGCCCGACTTTGGAAGGAGACGGGACCGCGCTCTACGCCGCCAACCTGCTCGAGGGCAGCAATGTGACCATCACGAAACTGGCCCGCGGACTACCCACGGGATCCAGCCTGGAACTCGCCAACCCGCAGATGCTGGCGGATGCCCTCGATGGGCGCCGCAGCTTGTAACTTGAGCCGCGCACCGATGTGCGGCGGACAACGAAGGAGCGGGACATGAGCGGAATGAGAATGGGCTTCGAAATGAGCCCGCAGATGCGCCAGTCGCAGACGATCGCGCCGCGCATGATTCAGTCGATGGAAATCCTGCAGCTGCCGATCATGGCGCTTCAGGAAAAGCTCCAGGCCGAGCTGCAGGAGAATCCGTTTCTCGAACTCAAGGAAAGCCACGCCAAGGAAGAGACTCCCGCCGCGGAGTTCAACGCCGACGCGCCGATGAAGCACGACGAGACGGGCGAGAGCGAGTTCGCCCGCATGGACGAGATCAACAAGGATTGGGGCGACCACTTCAACGAGGAGCACCGACCCAGCCGCGCGGCGATGGAGGAACGCGGCGACAAAAAGCTCGAGATGATGATGAACATCGCCGAGGCGCCGCAGTCCCTGCAGGATCACCTCGCCGAGCAGTTGCCGTATCTCGAACTCGACGACGAAACCTACAAGCTCTGCGAATATGTCATCTCCCACCTGGACGACAACGGCTACCTGCTCGCCCACGACCCGGACACGGGTCGACCGCAGCCGATCCGCCTCGAAGACCTGGCCGCGAACTTCGGCGACGACGTGAAACTGGACGACATCGACTTCGCCCTCAGCCTGATTCAGGAACTCGAACCTGCGGGCGTCGGCGCCAGGGACACCAAGGAATGCCTGCTGTTGCAGATCTCGGACGAAGCGACGCCGCATGCGGATCTGGTCCGCATCCTGATTCATTCCCACCTCGAAGACGTCGCCCATAATCGCCTGCCGCTGATCGAAAAACGCACCGGCGCGGATCTGAAAGCATCCGCGAGGCGATCGACGCGCTCAAGCGGCTCGACCCCAAGCCGGGAGCGCGTTTCATCTCGGAGAACGCGAAATACGTCGTGCCGGACATTGTGGTCACCCGCACCGACGACGACGACTTCGAGATCAAGCTGACCAACGACTGGACGCCGAACGTGCGGATCTCCCGCAAGTACGTCGATCTCGCCAAGGACAAAAGCTACGACCCCAAGACGCGGGAATACCTGCAGTCGAAGTTCCGCAGCGCTTCGTGGATCATCGACGCGATCCAGCAGCGCCGCGCGACACTCACCAAGGTGACGCGGGCGATCATCAACCACCAGCGCGCCTTCCTGGACAAGGGGCCGGACTTCATCCAACCCCTGAAGATGGAGCAGATCGCCGAACAGGTCGGCGTCCATGTCACGACGGTGAGCCGGGCGGTGGACGACAAATGGGTCGAGACGCCGCGCGGCATTTTTCCCCTGAAGCGATTCTTCGGCGGCGGAACGCTGAACAAGGACACAGGCTTAAACGTCGCCTGGGAAACCATCAAGCAGAAGCTGCTCGAAATCATCGGCGACGAGAATAAATCCAAGCCGCACTCGGACGAGGAAATCGTCGAGAAGTTCAAGGCCCAAGGCTTCGACGTCGCCCGCCGCACCGTAACCAAGTACCGCGAAGCCCTGAAGATCCCCAGCAGCCGCCAACGCCGGGATTGGGTCAAGGGGTAACGCGAGCGGGGGACGTCAGCGGCGAACGACGTCGACTCACGTCTTCTCGGCGGTTTTCGCAGCTCGTACGCGGATCGTACCTTCGAGCTGATCGAGCTTGGCACGAGCGTCGTCCAAATCCTTGGCAAATTCGACGGGCAGTTCACCCTTGAGCTTGCGCAAGGCCGCGCGAAGTTTCTTCGCCTCGGTTCGGAGAGCGGCGCCGTCTTCGGCGCCGTCCTGCAGTTTGCGTTCCAACTCGGTGAAGTCCCAGAGCAGTACATCCAGCTTCGGCGGAAGCTTCGGGCGGTCGTTGACAACGATCGGCTGCGGCTCGATGACGGCGAGCGCGGTCGACGTCACCGGTTCCTCCCTGAAGTGGATCGTAAAGGAGACCGACGTCGTCAGGCCTTCGGCGTCCGCGACCTTGATGATGACTTTGGCACTGCCTTGAGCGTTGTTCGCGGGCATGAGGCGAATGGTGCAGTCCCGGCCGGTGTGCGTCAGCACGACGTCTCGGCGCGGGAAGAGTTCCGGCCGATCGGTTTCCCAGTCCAGCTTCAGGCTGTCTTCTTTCGTCTCGGCGTCGCCGATGCCGAAGACCAGCGGCCCGATCATGGTGTTCGGCGGTACCGTGACCTCGGAGCGTTCGAGGATGATGATGGGGGGGCGGTTGGCCCGCGTCTGGTGGGCGAAGAAGCCGAATGCGACCCCCACGCTCGTTAGCGTCAGCAGCCAGTTGTCCACCAAAATCCGATACCACCACGGCAAGCGGTCTTTACGGAAGTCGTCAGCGCCGGGGTGCAGCGGCAGGATCAAGCCGTCCGCAGGTTTCTTAAGTTCCTCTTTGTTCCAAGCGACCACGGGAACGACCTGCCGCAGCGCCTCGCGGATGCCGCCTGTCAGGTAGAAGGCGTTTGTCTGCGACATGCCGGCCGGGCAGATGATGATGCGTCGCGTCGAGATGGTCGAGATATCGCCTGGGCAGAACGTGGGATTGCTCGTGTAAGAACCCTTAAGAATTCGTTGGGCGCGGAAGGTGTTCTGCCCGGATTCCGCCAAGGCTTCGGGATGATCCAACGAGACCAGCGTGTATTTCCCCTTGCGGGCGTGCCGAGCGATCGAATCGGAACCGAGGTCGTCGGCGGCGAAAATGAAGTCGATCTCCTTCTTCGTAAGCTTGTCGTATGCGGCGTCCCAATCCGTGATTCCCTTGCTCTCGCACTCTTCCATCGGTATCCCGTAGTAGCGCATCACGCTCACCGCGATCAGCCGGCTGCCGCTTCCCGCGGGGCCGAAGTACGCCTGAATCGGCGGCCGCTCCGACTTGTTCTTATCGGCTTTCCCTCGGGCGATGTCTCGGACGGACAATGCGGCGATCAGTTCCGACATCGTCAACGGCTTCGGAGGGTCGATCATCCCGAGAGCGCCTGCGACCGCCTGACGCGCTTCCATGCGGGGCTTCAATTCCTCGACGTTCGCGAAGATGTGCAGATAGACGTCGTTGAGCGGCATCAGCGTGCGGATCTTGTCCGGCGGATTGAAGCCGTCCTGATCGAAACCGATCACCAGTTCGCCCGGCTTCGCGGCGTTGACCAACTCCCGGTTCGCCCCAAGGCCCTCGGTCGGCTTCACCTCGAAGTGATATGAGATGAACCAAGGAGCATGGTCGTCCGGAATCCGAAACCCATTATCGATCGCCTTGCCGAAGCGGGTCGCATCCGCGTTCGGCGTGGAGGTGTAGATCGTGATCTTCCGATGGAAGATCGGCCCGGCCCAAGTCGAAACCCAAGCGATCATGCTCAGGATCGCGATGCCCGCAATCCAGTAGTGACGGTAAGGCCAGATGAGCCCGGCCCACAACCGTTTCGCCCAAGTGACCGACGTAGTCACAACCAGATCGCGTGCCGGCCCCGGTATCGGACCCATGGTTGCGAACTCCCGACGGTGTCAGTCACATGGATGTTCTCGTTGTTAAACTTGTGGTGCGGTGAACGACAAGGTAAAAATCCTCGGATCGTCATAATATCCGACGAACGACGACTCGAATTCGGCAGCCGATCGGCCGACATCGGTCAATCGAGCAGACTCACTTCCCCAGCAGGCGCTTCAACTCGGCGATGGTCGTCGCCTGCGCAGGATCGCCTGCCAGGTTCTTCCACTCGCCGGCATCCACGGAGTGGTCGTAGAGTTCGCTCGTCTCGTCGGTCCATTGGGTGTAGCGCCACCGATCCGTGCGGACGCTGCGGCCGAGCGTCTTGCCGCGGAGACTGGCGGTGAAGGCGACGGCCTTGCCTGCGGCGGCGGGATCGTTGAGTGGGTTGACGAAGCTCGTGCCTTCGAGATTGGCGGGAACGTTCTTCAGCCCGCAGCGTTCCGCGAGGGTTGGGAACAGATCGAGACACTCGACGATGCCGCGGGCACTACCGCCGTTGCCCTTGGCCTGCGGATCGCGGACGATCAACGGTACGCGACAGCATTTCTCGAAGAGTGTGTTCTTGTTCCACCAGTTCCGCACCCCGAGTTCATAGCCGTGGTCGCCGAGGAAGACGACGATCGTGTTCTTCGCGTTCCCGCTCGCCTCCAGGGCATCGAGCAGCTTGCCGACCTGGGCATCCATGAACGACACCCCGGCATAGTAGGCCCGCAGGAACTCGCGCTTGTCCGCATCGGTGAAAGCGTCGAAGGATTGGGTGTAACCGCCGGGCAGCGCGAAGCGATTCGGCAGCGCATAGCCGACGGGTGAGGTCGGCGGTACGAGTTTGTCGAGGGGGTACAGGTCGAAGTACTTCTTCGGCGATTGAAACGGATCGTGTGGTCGATAGAAGCCGATGGCCAAAAACAACGGTTTGTCCTGCTGTTCGCCGAGGAGCTTCGCGGCTTCGGCGGTCGTTTGGCCGTCGGGCTGGTCCGCATCGTCGCCGGCGGCGGCCTTCCAGCGGCACCATTCCAGCTTCCCGCCGGTCAGGTTGCGGCCTTCGCCCATGTTGCCGAGGGCGGTCGCCTTGCCATAGAAGGTCCGGTCCCACGAGGCGACGTCGTCCATCTCGGCCTTGGGGTCGTCCGGGTTCAGGCCGCGATGGAAGACCTTGCCGAGGCTCACCGTCCGGTAGCCGTTCGCCCGGAAGCACTGCGGCATCGTCACCACGTCCGGCAGCTTGGTGCGGAAAAAGTCCGCATTGGACATCACCTTGGTCGTTTCGGGCCGCAGGCCGGTCAGGAACGACGTGCGGCTCGGGTTGCAGACCGGGTACTGCACGTAAGCCCGCTCGAAGCGGACGCCGGACTTGGCGAGCCGATCCAAATTCGGCGTCTTGGCCACGGCGTGCCCGTAGCAGCCGAGGTCGGTATTCAGATCATCCGCGACGATGAACAGGACGTTGGGCCGATCCGCGGCAGAGGCGGGCCAAGCGAAGAGGAGCAGGCACGCGGCGGGAAGGAGACGGGTCATGGGTGGCTTCCGGGGAGGATGGCGGATGTCGTCCATACCTACGCCGGGAATTCCCGTTCGTCACGAGACTGCTGTGGGAAAGAAAATACAGACGGGCAAGCCGCTTGGTTTGCCCGTCTGTATTTCTCTTACTCCTTTCTGCTTGGTCTCGACCACTTCTGCGTTGTTGAGAAACACGATGCCCGTAAAAAGCACGAAGAAGTCACGGCACTCGCCGTTTTGGATGAGCCGACGTCGCTGCCGGACGGCACGCGGGTCACGGTGACGGCGGTCGAGCCGCCCGATCGCAGTTTCCTGCAACGGCTCGGTGATGTCGTCGGCAAGGTGGACGGTTTGCCGGCGGACGCCGCGACGAATGTCGATCACTATCTGTACGGACAGCCGAAGCGATGAAGACGCTGTTCACCGTTTGCTACGCTTTCCGCCGCGTCGCCATTCTCGACGGGTCGCGATACCTTCCTACACTGCATCCATCGGTTCCCCGTTCAGAAGGCAGGTATGGGATGGCTCGGCAGGCGGTGGAGACGTTGCGGGATGGGGATGCGCTTTCGGAGGTGTTCCTTGCTGTCGACAAGCAGTTGCGGGCCAACCGCAATGGAGTGACCTACATTCAACTCGACCTGAGGGACCGCACCGGCGGGATCGCGGCGCGGCTTTGGAATGCGGGCGACGCGCAGTTCCGCGGCTTCGAGAACGGCGATTTCGTGCGCGCCGAGGGGAAGGTGCAGAACTTCCAAGGGGCTTTGCAGGTCATCCTGACGGGGCTGGAGAAGGCGGACGCCGGCCGCATCGATGCGGCCGAGTTCCTGCCGCGGACCGAGCAGGATCCGGCCAAGCTGTTCGAGCGGCTTCGCGGCATGCTGCTCAAACTCAACGAGCCGAATCTGCGAGCGCTCGGCGACGTCTTTCTGATGGACGACGAGTTGATGAAGGCCTTCTGCGCCTGCCCTGCCGGGGTGAAGCTGCACCACGCCTACATCGGCGGCCTGTTGGAACATTCGGTCACGGTGATGGAACTTGCGGAGCGAATGATCCCGTTCTACCCCGGCACCGACCGCGATCTGCTGCTCATCGGCGCCTTCCTCCACGACCTCGGCAAGACGCGCGAACTCAGCTACGCCCGCGCCTTCGGATACACCGACGAGGGCCAGCTGCTCGGCCACATTCACCTCGGCATCGAGCTGCTCAACGAGCGTATTCCGAAGGTCGTCGAACTCACCGGCGAGCCGTTCCCGCGCGAACTGCTCGTGAAGTTGAAGCACCTCATCCTCAGCCACCACGGCAGCCTCGAACACGGCAGCCCGAAAGTTCCGATGACGCCGGAAGCGATGCTGCTGCACTCGATCGACCTGCTCGACACCCGCATGCACATGGTGCTCCGCGAACTCAAGGAAGACCGCAACAACCCGACCGCGTGGACGCCGTACAACCCGACTTTGCAGCGCCGCATCTACAAGGGCGGCCCCAACGGCGAGCTGTTCAGCTCGGGCAACGGCGAGGGGTACGACTGAGCAGGGTCAGCCACTTCATGTTTTTCTTGAGTTGAAGGATTTTCCCGAACAACAAGACCTATATGGCGCATCAAACGACAGCGCGCAAGATCGACAAGTCTCCTCAATACGTGCAGCAATTGATGTCCGGAAAGCGTGGCCCCGGCGCGTTTCCGCCTCCGGTCTGTCATCTTTCCCGCAACACGTTGCTTTGGCAGTGGTGTGCCGTTGCATTCTGGCTTTGCGAAAACAACATCATTAAGCCGGAAGTCGTGGCAGATGCCCAATTCACCTACGCCGTCAACAAGGCTTTGGAGAGACAGCAGGATCCTTGTCCCGACGTTGACCTGATCAAGTAAGCCGAACTGGCGTTGGCAATCCGTACGTAGATCTTGCACTTGTAGATAGCCGGAATGAAATTGAGCCATCTCCACGTCTCGGACATCCACCTGAAGCCGCCCTGCGGTTTCCTTTAGGGAAGGATGGCCGTCGCCCTGCAAGATCGCTGTCATCGCAAACGGCAAGGCACTTCGTACGGCCAGCCGAATCGCACTTGATGCTCGCCGATAATCCGCTTTCGTCAACGGAAAATACCCCGCGCGGTTCGGTAACCGTGCGGGGCGATGAGCGCTCGTCCTGCGAGAGGGGAGCGGTTATTTTTCGGTCATGAAGAAGTCGCGCGGGCTGCGCATGAACGGGTGAGTCGGGAACACCAAGGTGCCGGGCATGCCCATGCCGGGCTGGCCGGGTTGCGGCACGCCGGGGATACCGGCGCCGGGAACAGTCGGGCCGTAGGAACCGGCGAGGCGAGGGCCGCCGTCGCAGCCGGGGCAGCCGCCGGCGTTGTGGCGCCAGAAGATGCCGCGGCGAAGGAACGGCAGCAGGCCATACTTGCCTTCCGCACCCACGGACGGCAGCGAATCGCCGGAGTAGGGCATGGTCACGGGGACGGCGCCGCCGAGCGGGCCGGCCGCGAACGCACCGCCGGCCAGGCAGGCGAAGGTCGCCGCAGTCAACAGAAATCGTTTCATGGAGCTTCTCCTTCGAGGGCGAGTCGATGAGGCGAGCCTGCCATCCGTGGCGGCACGCATCATCGTCCCCGGAACGCACGGGAACCGCCGCAGCCATCCGTGGCCCGGCCGCATTCGACATAAGTCCTATCGGCCGCACGGCCGCGCAACTTGGGACAATTGCCGCAAACGGCGAGTCGACGGGGTTTGCGAAGCGGCGGTGACTGTTCGCCTTGGCTGCGGTCGCCCACACGCGCAAAAACTTCCGCTGTCGAGGGCCGGTTCAGCCTGCTAAAATGCATGTGTCGCATCTTCTCCCGATGCGGCCCTGTCCCGGCTGCGCGGGGTTCATGCGCAGCACCCGGCTCCCGGAGGGATGCCATGCCCAAGTTCCTGCTTTGCCCCCGTCGGATGGCGGCGGCGATGCTTCTGATGGCCGGCTGCGATGCCGCCCCTAGGCCTGCGACATCGGAATCAACTTCCGCCGAGTCGGCCGGTCTGCGTGTGGCCGAAGTGCTGCCGACCCAGGCAGACCCACGCGATGGTGCCCGACCGGACCTGAGTCAGCTGAGCTACGACCCCGCCGGCCGCAGGCTCCACGTCTACCCGCTGACCGAACGTGGCGCTCGTTGGCTGCTCGTGCTCCCCGGCTTCCCGATGGGCGTCCCGTTGGAGGGGGAATTCGTGTTCCCGACGGCGATGGACTGCGACCTCGATCAGGTGCAGTTGTTCATCATCGCCCCGAACCGCCGCGCCGGCACCCCAGTGACCCTACGGGACATCCTGGAAAGCGGCACCACCGCCCAACGGTGAGAAGGGCGAAGTGGACCATTGCAGTTGATTTTTTGTGGTGCGGCCGTCTCGGATGCATGCTCAGAAGGAGCCGCGCACGAAGTAAGCGACCAAGAACCAACCGCTTACTTCGTGCGTGGTTCTTTTAGAGTCGCGGATCTATCCGGCGTGGCTGCCGTCGGGTGGGAAGAGGAACTTCAGAACCTCAGGGAAGCGTACTCGCCACGAGCCTTCGTCGTGGGTGCCGCCTTCGATTTCGCGGTATTCGTAGTCGCGGTGCTCGATCCGGCCGTTGGCCTTGCACAGCGACGCCAGCCTGCGGGTGCGGCGCGTGTTGCCGACGCCCTCGGCATCGCCCATGTCCAGCCACAATCGGCAGACATGCAGCCACGCGTCGGACGACTTCATCGAGCGCAGGAAGAACTCGCGGTCCCACCACAGCGACGGCGACAGCGCGGCGACGCGGCCGAAGACCTGCGGATACCACTGGGCGAGGTGCAGCGAAATCAGCCCGCCCATCGACGACCCGGCGGTGCCGGTGTGCGCGGCATCGCGGCGGGTGCGGTACAACCGATCGATCATCGGCTTCACTTCCTCAACCACGAAACGGCCGTAACGATGCGCCCGGTCCTCGACGGCACGTCCGCGGCCGGGGCCATATTCGTCCAAACGGGCGTCGGTATTCGCAATGCCCACGACGATGACGGGCCGGGCGTCCCGGTTGCGGGCGGCGCGCTCGGCGCCGTCGTCCGCCGTCCATGGTTTGCCTGCGAATGCCGTCTCGGCATCGAAGAGATTCTGACCGTCGTGCATGTAGAGGATCGAGTAGAACCGCTCGGTTTCCAAGTCGTAACCCGGCGGCAGGTACACCGAAATGGTGCGTGAGTTCCCAAGAATTTCCGAGTGGAAGTCCCGATGGTACCGGACGCTGTTCCGCCCCCAGCCGGCCACCGCGATCTCGACGCGGGTGTTCGGCCGGGCCACGAGTTCGCGCGGCGTCCGCTCGCGGCCTTGGCCGTCGTTCTCGACGCTGCGCCAATCGCCGAGGGTGACCAGGTACTGGCCGTACCAGCCCGGCGGAAACTCGATGCGAGTGAAGGCCAAGTCGTCCGCATGCCGCTCGAGGCGAACCGCATCCGCCGCCCATCGTCCCAAGGCCGATCCGCTTCCGGAGAGACGGATCGCGGCCGACCGCGGCGTGCCCGGCGGCAGGTGAACCACAAATTCCAACGCAAACTCTCCGCAGACGGGAAGCGCCCAACTTACCGGCCGGCCACGACCCCAACAAGCCGAATGGCCGGGCGAGCGGCGCGGGCGTGATCGAAATCCGCAGGTCGGGAGAAATCACGCCCGCCAGAACGCCGGCAGTTCGTGCGTCAGGAAGCGCAACAGACCTTGGGCGGCGAGCCTGCTTTTCGCCGCTTTCGCGGTGCGGCCGGCCAAGCGGCGTTGAACGTATTGGGCGTACTTGCCGAGTACCTGCAGCGGGGCGTCGATGGTGACGAGCACTTTGTAGGCGAGCAGGGACACGCTGCCCACTCCGGCGGTACGGAAGTAATGGACGAAGCCGACAGCGACGTTGGGCGCACTGAAGCCGACGTTGGCGCGGCTCGACACTCGGCCGTAGTGCAGCACTTCGACGCGGCCGAAGTGGACCACATCGTACTGCCGACCCACCTGCGTGCTGAGGTCCAAATCCTCGCCGCCGAAGCGGTAGCGTTCGTCCCAACGGCCGGACGCCTCGAAGACGCGGCGCGGCAGGAACACCGCCGCACCCATCAGCACTTCGACCCGTTGGATAGTCTCGTGCCGGTCGGCGCGGAAAGTGTCCCGCCGGTAGCGGTAATAGGCGCGGCGGAAGATGCCCGTCCACCTCAGAAACGAGATCCGGTGCAGCATGGCCGCGAGCGTCGGTTTCAGGCGGTAGTTGATCTGCAGTTCGCCGTCCGCCCCGCGCAGCCGCGGCCCGAGCATCCCCACGGCCGGGTTGGCGGCCGCATAGTCCGTGAACTCCCGCAGCAGGTTCTCGGGCACTTCGGTGTCGTTGTTCAGAAAGAAGAAGTAACGGCCGCGGGCCGCATTCGCCGCCTGATTGTTGCCTTTGCTGAAGCCGACATTCACGGCATTGCGGATGAGCCGGACCTGCGGAAACTCGGCCGCGACCATCTCGGCGGCACCGTCGGCACTCGCATTGTCCACCACGACCGTCTCGAATGGTACGCCCTGCGGCCGCTGATGCAGGGACCGCAGACAGCACCGCAACAACTCGCAGCAGTTCCAGTTCACAATGCAGACGGAGACAAGCGGTTCCCCGGCCCCCGCCTTCAGCTCGCGTTCCCGAATCGGCTTCAGCGCCGGCGCTGTCCGTGCGTGCATCATCCCGCCCCCATCCCAGTGAAGCCGGGACCATAGCCGGATGGCTCGCAGGCTGTCAACGGCGGGTTGGGGCAAGCGGGAACGGGTCGTGCAGCCGGACGTAGGCAAGCCGACGGAAGCTGAGAGAACATCCGACGCCTCCCGGCCGACTTCTCGAGCCACACCTGGGGAAGATGAAGGAAAATTTCCTTGACCTTCCCCGCCTATCCTCGCTATGGCATGCGGCATTGTCCTTTGGAGGGTATCGCCATGCGTCGTTGTCTGGGATTGATTGCGGTTGTCGTCGGTACGGCGGGCGCGCAGGCGCAGACCGGGGTGCCTGCGGCACCGGCACCGTTCTCCATGCCCGGCCAAACCGTGGGAACGGCGCGGCCGATTCTGACGCCGGTGGGCACGAGGCTGCCCGCGGCGGCTCCGCAGGCGGGGACGCCGATCACCGGGTTGGCGACGCAGCAGCCGATCGGGCCGGGGACGGGCTTTGAGAAACCGCAGGGTAGAGAGATCGACATGAAAAATGTCGTTGCACCCTATCCCGGAATGCCGGTCGAGTCGACGTTCTGGCAGCAGCTCGAAGACCGTTGGTTTGCGCTGTTCGAGTCGGACATGCCCGCGGTGCGGCCGAACTACACGCCGGGGATAGCACGCCGCAATAAGGAACGCAAGGACGAGCGAATGATGCGGAAGTGGTGGGAGTAGGCGTCAAGTCGGCCAACGCAGTGTGAATGCGGCGCCGCCGAGTTCGGCGGCGGCGGCGGTCAGGTCGCCGCCATGTTCCCGTAAAGTCTTACGGCCGGCGGGCAGACCGAGGCCGGTGCCGCGCGAACCTTTGGTGCTGACGAACGGTTGGAACAGAGATTCGCGCTTGGCTTCGGGAATGCCGGGGCCGTTGTCCGCAATGCGGATTTCGGCGAAGTCTTGTTTCAAGTCTGCCGTCACGCGAATGCTCGGCGATGCGATGCCTTCGGTTTGTTCCAAGGCATCGAGAGCGTTGCCGAGCACGTTGAGCAAAGCCCGGTGCAGACCGGCCGGGTCGCACTTCACTTTTTGCCGTTCCTTCGGTTCCCACACAATCGCGATGCCTGCGCCGGCTGCACGGCCGCGGATCGAGTCGAGTGCATCGTTCACCAGGGTTGTCAGGTCGGTTTCCTCCAGCGAAGGCTCGCGCTGCTTCGAGAAGCTGAGCATGTCCAGAATCAGGTCGTCGATGCGGGCCTGATTGCGTTCGACCAGCGACCAGCCTTTCCGCAGCATTTCGTCGTCGCCGTTCAGTCCCAAGCGAACCATGTCCGACCCGAAGCGGACGCCCTGCATGATGTTCTTGATGTGGTGCGACAGGTCCGCGATCGTCCGGCCGACGACGGCCAAGCGCTCGGCCTGCAGCCGCGCCTCGTAGTGCCGGGTTTCCTCGACGGCGATCGCGGCCTGATAGGCCATCGCCACGGCCGGCGGCAGATGGGCCTCGGTGAGGCGGCTGCGGCCGACGGTGTCCAGGAACACCACACCGACGGTTTCGCGGCGGCCGCGCAGGGGCACGCACAGCACGTCGCGCAGGTGATGTTTGGCGACGCTCGTGCTCGTGAAGCGTTCATCGCTCTCGGCATCGCCGATGCGGATCGGCTCGTTGGTCGTCATCACGTGGTCGATGATGGTGCGGCTGACGACGAACTCCTCGGCGGCTTGCGTCCGTGCCCGCAGGGCGCGCGGCATCAGCGTGCCGGTCTCCTCGTCGCGGAGCAGGGCACAAGCGTGGTCGGCGGGAATGTTCCGAAGCATCAGTTCCAAGACGCGGCCCAGCAGCTCTTCCACGTCCGCGATGCGGGCAACCGCCTCGGAGACTTCGAGCATCGCCGCGAGGATCGCCGCATCGCTGCGGCGTACGATCAGCGAAGCATCGTCGGCCTTGTACAGCCGGACGAACTCCGAGTCCCCCGCGCGGTCCTGGACGATCAGCCGCGTCGCCTCCCCGGCGGCGAACTCGCCCGTTGACTTCAAATCGAACGCGGTGGTTCGGTTGTGGAAGACCAACTCCGTGTCGCCGATCAGGATGCGGTCGCCGTGGCGAAGGTCGATGACCTGAATCAGCCGACCGTTGACGGTCGTGCCGTTGCCGCTCTGGAGGTCGAAGAGTTGAAAGCCGCCGTGCGTGCCGCGGCGAAGTTCCACATGCCGCCGGGACACCCGCGGATCGGTGAGGGCAATCGCGTTCTCCGAATGCCGTCCGACGACGATCCGGTCCGCCTCCAACTCGAAGCTGCGGTCCAGATCCGGCCCGGCATTGACGATCAGCTTGGCCATGAATTAAGTCTTAGGCGATCGGCGGGTGGTAACCCGCCGAGTCTTTACCGGCCGGCGAGCGGCGGGTGGTAACCCGCCGAGTCTGGTGTCCGGGCGAGCGGCGGGTGGTAACCCGCCGAGTCTGGTGTCCGGGCGAGCGGCGGGTGGTAACCCGCCGAGTCTGGTGT
>Ga0105047_10005373_pt1 | contig 22044 bp, 14 predicted proteins | sample MAT04_FD_78384 | JGI IMG/M metagenome (GOLD analysis project Ga0105047, IMG submission 78384) | Freshwater microbial communities from Lake Fryxell liftoff mats and glacier meltwater in Antarctica - MAT-04 (megahit assembly) | ecosystem: Environmental > Aquatic > Freshwater > Ice > Liftoff... | reverse complement strand
GGTATTTCCAAGAACCCCTACCTGGCATTCAAGGTCAAGGGCGCCAAGAAGGGCGACAAGGTTGTCGTCAACTGGGTCGATAACACCGGCGACAAGAATACCGCCGAAGCTGCAATTGGCTAAGCAAGCCCATTAAGCAAGCCCATTAAGCAAGCCCATCAAGGCTAGCGTCCTGTTCTGTTCAACAAACGGTGCCCTGCGCCGTTTGATACACCAGAACCGCACGGGCCGGCGTTTCAGGTTCGCCTGAAGCTCCGGCCTGTTTTCTTGAGTACGGCATGAAACGATTGTTTCGACTGTTTCCTCTCCTGGCCGTTCTGTTTGCGCTGATGGGCGCATGGGCTGCCATCGCCAGTCCCGAAGACGACCGGATCAATCTGGTCAAACAATTGACTGCGACATTTCCGGATATCAAACCACACGATTACATCTATGGCGCACTCGCCTTCGATCCTGATTCGATGGCGCAGTACCTCAGCATCATGCAATTTCCGCCATTTTTCGCTGCCTTGGAGGCAGCTGAAAAAGGCTGGCAAACCCCGTTCAAGAACGGCAAGACCTATGCCGATTGTTTGCCCAACCAAGGCCGCATGATTGCCGGTAATTACCCGAAATTCGACCCGGTTCGCTCCCGCGTGTTGACGCTGGAAACCGCCATTAACGATTGCCGCATCGCCAATGGTGAACCGGCTTATGCCTATGGCGATCCGTCAACCATGGGCTTGCTGACCGCTTATCTGCGCACCCTCTCGGATGGCATGAAGATGAATATCCAGATCGAGGGCGAGGCAGCGCTGCAAGCTTATGAAGATGGCAAGAAGACCTTTTACAGCCGCGCCGGACAATTGAATTATTCCTGCGCCAATTGCCACATCGACAATGTCGGCAACCGTTTGCGTTCCGAGATTTTGTCGCCAGTACCCGGCCAGGCCACGCATTGGCCGGTATTCGCTGGCGGCGACCAACTGGTCACCCTGCAAAAGCGTTATCAACGCTGTCACCGTGATGTGCGCCATGTGCCCGACCAGGCGGGTAGTACGCGCTATGACAATCTGGAGTATTTCCACGCCTATCAGTCAAATGGCTTGCCATTGCAGGCCTCGGTATTCCGCAAATAAGCATGGTTTTTGATTCGACAGTTGTTAAAACCACCGAATTGAACCAGTCGCATTGGCTCATCACTACCATTTACCGCACGCCCAAGCCCCGCAAGAATGCGCGCTGCCAGCAAGACCGACGCCGGATTACAGCGCGCCAATAACTAAGCTGCCCTTGACCCATCAGGAGACACACCTATGTCCATGAATCGCCGTGAATTTCTACAAATCCTTGCCGCCGCCAGCGCCGCTGGCTTTGCGCTTGATAGCCGCCAGGTTATGGCGGGCAATGCCCCTGCCAATTACTACGACATTCCCACCTTCGGCAACGTCTCGCTGATGCACATGACCGACTGCCACGCGCAGTTGAAGCCGATCTACTTCCGTGAGCCCAACGTCAATCTGGGTGTCGGTGGTTCGGTCGGCAAAGTGCCGCATCTGGTCGGTGAATATCTGCTGAAGGCATACAACATCAAGCCGGGCGGCATCGATGCGCATGCCTTCACCTACATTGACTTCACGGCTGCGGCGCGCACCTACGGCAAGGTGGGTGGCTTCGCGCACCTGAAGACACTGGTCGACAAGGTGCGCGCCTCGCGCCCCGGCTCGCTGCTGATGGACGGTGGTGACACCTGGCAAGGTTCCGCCACTGCGCTGTGGACCAACGCGCAGGACATGGTCGATGCCTGTATCGAACTGGGTGTCGATGTGATGGCGCCGCACTGGGAAATGACCTACGGCGCCGAGCGCGTCCAGGAAATCGTCAATGGCGATTTCAAGAAAGCCGGCATCGAATTCGTGGCGCAGAACGTGGTCACCCAGGACTTTGGTGATCAGGTGTTCAAGCCCTACGTGATCAAGGTCATCAACGGCGTGCAGGTCGCCATCATCGGCCAGGCTTTCCCCTATACCCCGATCGCCAACCCGCGCTGGATGGTGCCCGACTGGTCGTTCGGCATTCGCGATGACTCGATGCAGAAGTTCGTCGACGAAGCGCGCGGCAAGGGCGCGCAGGTCGTCGTCGTGCTGTCGCATAACGGCATGGACGTCGACCTCAAGCTGGCCAGCCGCGTTACCGGCATCGACGCCATCTTCGGCGGCCACACCCACGACGGCGTGCCGCAGCCGATCGAGGTCAAGAACGCCGGTGGTATGACGCTGGTGACCAACGCCGGTTCCAACGGCAAGTTCCTCGGCGTCATGGATTTCGACGTCAAGGACGGCAAGGTCAAGGGCTGGAAGTACCGCCTGGTGCCGGTGTTCTCCAACCTGTTGGCGGCCGACAAGAAGATGGATGCGCTGATCACCAAGATTCGCGCTCCGTTCGAGTCCAAGTTGAACGAGAAACTGGCGGTTACCGAAGACCTGCTGTATCGCCGCGGCAACTTCAACGGCACTTACGACCAGATGATCTGCGACGCGCTGATGAAGGTGAAGGGTGCCGACGCCGCCTTCTCGCCGGGCTTCCGCTGGGGCACCAGCCTGCTGCCGGGCGACGTGATCACGATGGAGCAATTGATGGACCAGGTCGCCATCACCTACCCGGCTACCACGCTAAACAACATGAGTGGCGAAACCATCAAGACCATCATGGAAGACGTCTGCGACAACCTGTTCAATGACGACCCCTACTACCAGCAGGGCGGCGACATGGTGCGGGTGGGTGGCATCCAGTACAGCGTTGCACCCAACGCCACCATCGGCAAGCGCATCGGTGACATGACCATCAACGGCAAGGCGGTGGACGCCAACAAGACCTACAAGGTTGCCGGCTGGGCACCGGTGGGAGAGGGCGTCAAAGGCGTGCCGATCTGGGACGTGGTGGCCGAATATCTGCGTGATGTGAAGGTCGTCAAGCAGGTCAAGCTGAACCAGCCCAAGGTCATTGGCATGGGCGATAACCCGGGCATGATTCTCTGATCCGGGGTGATTGAATAACAACAAAGGGGGCTTCAAGCCCCCTTTGTTGTTTCTGCGGAGATATTTGCATGCACCGCCCGCTATTGCCCCGAGTCTTGCTGTTCATGTTGTTGCTGGCCTGGTTTGCGCCGCCGGTCCTTGCCGCCAGTTTGCAAAGCAGCCTGCGTGGCCATGCCTCGCCCTATCTTGCATTGCATGGCCAGGACCCGGTGGCGTGGCAGGAATGGAATGCCGAAACGGTGGCGCGGGCCCGCCGCGAGAACAAGCTGCTGTTCGTCTCGCTGGGCTATTTTTCCTGCCACTGGTGCCACGTCATACAGCAGGAAAGTTATCGCGATCCGGCAATCGCCGCCTTGCTCAACCGCTATTTCATCCCGGTCAAGGTGGACCGTGAACTGAACGCTGCGCTTGATGCCGCGCTGATCGAATTCGCCAGCCGGCTCAACGGTGTCGCCGGTTGGCCGCTGAACGCCTTTGTCACCCCGGACGGCTATCCGGCTTACGCGGTGCTGTATCAACCGCCGGCCGAGTTCAAGACCTTGCTGAAAACTCTGGCGGCGGACTGGCGGACCCAGGCCGATGCGCTGAAACAGGCGGCGCGAGATGCAGCGCCACCGCCATCACCGCCATCACGTTTGCCCAGCCAGAAACCGAATGCCGAATCCCTGGGAGCTTGTCGGACTTTGGTCGTCGATAGCGAAAAACGAACCCAGCGAGGCCATTTTTTGCCGGATTCGCCGCCGCATGGTTGTTCCATGGGGCAAGAAGCCGGTGAAAAATGGGCCGCTGCGGTCGTTTTGCAGCCGACGATTCCAAAGTCCGACAGGCTCCCAGGCCAACTGCAACAGGCTTACATGGCAGCGGTTTGGCAACATGCCGACCGCCTGCAAGGCGGCTTTTCCCAGGTCAGCAAATTCCCGATGCCGTCGCATCTGGCGCAATTGCTGGAAATCCATGCCCGCCAGCGCGATCCGCGTCTGGCCGAGTTTCTGCAACTGACGCTGGATCAGATGGCGCGACGCGGCCTGCGCGACCATGTCAACGGCGGCTTCTTTCGCTACACCGTCGATCCGAATTGGCAGACGCCGCACTTCGAGAAAATGCTCTACGACAACGCCCAGCTGGCGCCGATCTATGCCCGCGCAGCCGAAGTGTTCAAACGTCCGGACTACCTTGCGCTGGCGCACCAAACGCTCGATTTCATGCTCGACACCCTGGGCTCGCCGGAGGTCGGCTTCTACACCGCCACTTCCTCGCTGGATCGACGCGGCAGGGAAGGCGGCGCCTATCTCTGGCAAGCCGCCACCTTGCGCCGCCTGGTAAAGCCGGCGGAATTCGACCTGCTGCGCAAAGTCTGGGGCCTGGATGCGCCGGCACCGTTTGCTCTCGGCTATCTGCCGCAGGAACAGCGTGAACTCAGCCCGGCGGAACGGGCGCGCCTGCAATCGATTCTGGTCAGACTCAAAGCTGTCGGGCGCAAGCGTGAAGCGCCGCTGGACAGCAAAATCAACGCCGGCCTCAACGGACTCGCCTTGAGCGCATTCAGCCGCGCCGGCAAGCGGCTGTTCCCGGACGCCGAACTGGATGATTACGCCTATGTCATCGCCGGACTCGACGATTACGCCCGGATTGACCGCGACCCGAGCGCCGGAAAGCTGGCAAAAAGGCTGGCGCAACAGGCCTGGTCGCGCTTTTTCAGTGCCGGCGGCTGGCAGCGGGAAGCCAAACCCTTGCTGGCGACACTGCGACCACAGCCGGCATTGCCGGATGGCGCGCTGCCGTCGGCGGCATCCCGTTTGATTACGGCAACCCAGTCACTGCTTCAAACACAGCCTGATTTCGCGCTCAGTGTGGTGCTTGATCAAGCTCGCGCGCTGGCGTTGCCGACGATGCAACGCAATCCGTTCGAGTATCCGAGCGGATTGGGTGGCCGCAAGTAGGCAGGGTGAAAAGCACCACGCCATCCGCCGAGTGAGTGCCGGTGCATCAACCGCCCAGTTCCTCTGCAATCCTTTCGGCAACAGCCTGCCTGGCTCGATCGGGGTATATGCGCTTTGCGTGACCATGGGCCATGCCAAACAGCACGTCCCGAGACGGAACCCGCCGTCTCGGTGATCGCATGCCATAAACGATCAGGCGTGCGATCAGGCGTGCGATCCGACTCGCGGTCGGGCGCGCGATCAAACTCAGCTCAATCCCGTTTTTCAGCCGCCGCGTTGATCGCCGCCTGCGCCGCTGCCAGCCTTGCAACCGGCACGCGCGGGCCGGAGCAGGAGACATAGGTCAGGTCGACGTCGTGGCAGAAGCGGATCGAGGCTGGATGGCCGCCATGTTCGCCGCAGATGCCGATCTTCATCCCCGGCCGGGCGTCGCGCCCCCAATTCACGGCGAGCTTCATCAGCTTGCCGACGCCCTTGATGTCGAGCACCTCGAACGGGTTGTCCTGCAGGATTTTGTGCTGGTTGTACATCGGCAGGAATTTGTTCTCGGCATCTTCGCGCGAGAACGAGAAGGTCGCCTGGGTCAGGTCGTTGGTGCCAAAGGAGAAAAACTCCGCTTCCTCGGCCAGGCTTTCGGCGCGCATGCAGGCGCGCACCACTTCCAGCATGGAGCCGAACTTGAAGTTCAGTTTAAGTCCGGCGGCGGCTTCGACCTCGGCCCGGATGACTTCCACCCAGGCCTTGACCTGCTTCAGTTCCTGCGCAGTACAGACCTGCGGCACCATGATTTCCGGATGCACTTCGATGCCGGCGTGCTGGCATTCGGCGGCAGCTTCCAGGATGGCGCGAATCTGCATCGAATAGATTTCCGGGTAGGTCAGGCCGAGGCGGACGCCGCGATGGCCGAGCATCGGGTTGACCTCGAACAGCGCGCGCACCTTCTTCAGCATGGTCTCCTTGTTCAGGATAGCTTCGTCGACCAGCACCGGGTCGGCAGTCATCCGCACCTGCGGATGCGTGTCGCGGGTGCGATACATGAAGTCCACCGCGTCGGACAGCACCTGCATGCCGCGCAAGGTGTCGCGCAGGTGTTTCAACTGGTCGAGTTCTTCCACCAGTTGATTGGCGCTGGGCAGGAATTCGTGGATCGGCGGGTCGAGCAGACGAATGGTGACCGGGCGCGGCGCCATCACTTTGAAGATGCCGACGAAATCGGCGCGCTGGATCGGCAGCAGTTTGTTGAGCGCCACCTGGCGATCGCCAATGGTGTCGGCGACGATCATTTCGACCACGATGGGCAGGCGTTCGGTGGCGTTGAACATGCGCTCGGTGCGGCACAGGCCGATGCCCATGGCGCCGAACCTGAGGGCGCGCTCGGCGTCATGCGGCGTGTCGGCGTTGGCCATCACCTTCAGCTTCGCCATCTCGTCGGCCCAGGACAGCAGGGTGTCGAGTTCGGCCGAGAAATCGGCTTCGATCATCGCCACTTCACCCAGATAGACGTTGCCGGTGGTGCCATCGAGGGTAATCACTGCGCCTTCACCGAAGGCTTTGTCGCCGACGATGGCCTGGCGGGTGTGAACATCGACATGAATGCCTTCGGCACCGGCGACGCAGGGCTTGCCCATGCCGCGCGCGACGACGGCGGCGTGCGAGGTCTTGCCGCCGCGGCTGGTGAGAATGCCCTGCGAGGCGAAGAAGCCGTGAATGTCTTCCGGCTTGGTTTCTTCCCGCACCAGAATCACCTTCTCGCCGGCGCGACCGAGTTTCTCGGCGCGGTCGGCATCAAACACAGCGATGCCGGATGCTGCGCCGGGCGACGCCGGCAAGCCTTTCGCGACCGGCTTGGCGCCGGCTTTCGGGTCGAGGCGCGGGAACAGCAGTTGTTCCAGCAATTCCGGCTGGATGCGCATCAGCGCCTGGGTCTTGTCGATCAGACCGTCCTGCACCATTTCCACTGAAGTGCGCACCAGCGCGGTGGCGTTCATCTTGCCGTTGCGGGTTTGTAGGCAATAAAGCACGCCTTTCTCGATGGTGTATTCGAAGTCCTGCACTTCCTGGTAATGGCTCTCGAGCTGATTACGCAGATTCAGCAGTTGCCGGTACAGATCCGGCATTTCCTTTTCCAGTTCTGCTACCGGCTTTGGTGTGCGGATGCCGGCCACCACGTCCTCGCCCTGCGCGTTAGTCAGGTATTCGCCGAACATCACGTTCTCGCCAGTGCCAGGGTCGCGGCTGAAGCCGACGCCGGTCGCCGAGTCGTCGCCCATGTTGCCGAACACCATCGCCACCACGTTGACCGCAGTGCCGTTGGCCATCGCCGGGGTGATCTTGAATTCGCGCCGGTAATCCACCGCGCGTTTGCCGCCCCAGGAGTTGAACACCGCCTTGATGGCGATCTCGAGTTGTTGATACGGGTCGGTGGGGAAGGGCTGGCCAGTGTGCTTTAGCACCACTTCCAGGAAGCGTTCGGCGATCTCGCTCAGATCGCGTGCCGACAAACCGACATCATGCTTGACGCCGGCCTTCTGCTTCACCGCCTCGAACTCGTGGTCGAACAATTCTTCCGGCACACCGAGCGCGACCTTGCCGAACAACTGGACGAAGCGACGGTAGGCGTCATTTGCAAAACGCTCGTTGCCGGTCTGCGCGATCAGGCCTTGCAGCGTGTCCGGGTTGAGGCCGAGGTTGAGGATGGTGTCCATCATTCCCGGCATCGACATCGCCGATCCGGAACGCACCGAAACCAGCAACGGATTCTCGCGGCCGCCGAATACCTTGCCGCTGGCGGTCTCGACACGACCGAGCTGCAGCCGCACTTCATCCATCACCCCGGCCGGCAGCGCATGCTGCGCATCGTCCAGATAGGCCAAGCAGGCCTCGGTGGTGATGACGAAACCTGGCGGGACATTCAAGCCGATCTGCGTCATTTCGCACAGATTCGCGCCCTTGCCGCCCAACAGATGTTTGTTCTTGCCGTTGCCTTCGCTGAAGGCATAAACCCACTTCGTTGACATGATCCATCTCCCGGTTGATTCGCCGATACGCCGACGAAAACGTAAGCATCGCACGCTGGCGCAAGGCATGTAAGCCTTTGGCTTGCCATTTTTCCATGACACACAAGGTCGTGACAGCGGAAAAGAACGCGGCCTTGCCCGGGCTTTTACGGGCTTTCCAGGTCACAGGTTGCCGACGGGCTGCCGACGGGGGCCGACATGGTTCGAGGTGGATTATTCTGGTTGAATAGACGCTTTTACGCAGCACGTCCCTGATGCCTCCTTCTGCCACCTTGGTACTGTTCAATTACGACTGGGACCGCAGCGGTTTTGGCCGCTGGCGGCAGGTGTTTCCGATGTCCAGCGCCGGTTTCGATCTGTTCAGCTTTCCCAGCAATGCGCATCTGCTGAACTTCGACATCGAGCGATTCGTCGCCCGTCTGGCGCGGCAGGCAAAGCGCAAGGGCTGGCGCGCGGTGGTGTCGAATCACGAACAGTTCGGCGCGTTGGCGGCAGCCTTGCTGGCCGAGCGCATGGGTTGGCCGGGGTCGCCGGTGAATGCGGTGCTGATTTGCCAGCACAAGTTGCATGCGCGGCGGTTGTTGCAGGAAGTCGCGCCGGAAGCGAATGCCGGCTTCGAATTGCTGCCGGTGTTGTACGGCGAGCCGATTCCGGACGGACTCGCTTATCCGATGTTCGTCAAACCGGTGAAAGCGGCGTTTTCAGTGCTTGCGCGTCTGGTGCACAACCGCGCCGAACTGGCTGAGCTGACCCGTTTCAGCTGGTCGGAATTGTGGGTCATCCGGCATCTGGTGGAGCCGTTCGAGCGCGTCGCGCGCAAGCGTCTGCCGGAGGCCGGCAGCGCGCATCGGATGTTGCTGGAACAGCCGGCGACGGCGGCGCAATACAACCTCGACGGCTACTTTTTCAACGGCGAGATGCGGCCGCTGGGTATCGTTGAATCGGTGATGTATCCCGGCACCCAGGCCTTCATGCGGTTTGTCTATCCGTGCGGCTTGCCGGAGGCCGGGCGGGTACGGGCGCTCGATGTGGCGCGGCGGTTTCTGAAGGCGGCGGGATTCGATCATGGTTTGTTCAACATGGAGTTCTTCTACGATGCGGCGACGGATCGCCTGACCGTGATCGAGTTCAACCCGCGCATGGCGGCGCAGTTTTCCGATCTGTATCAAAGGGTGGACGGCATCGATCTGCATCGTGTCGCGCTGGAACTGGCGCATGGCCGTGATCCGGCCTTGCTGCCGCGCACCGTTCTGACGGCCGGTGTGGCGGCCAGTTTCGTCTATCGCAGTTTCGACCCGGCGGCGCGACCCGCGATCCCCGGTGCGGCAGAGGAACGCGAGCTGGCGCGAGCGTTTCCGGATGCGCTGCTGTTTCACTTCGCCAAGTCGCCCAGCCAGATCGAGCGCGATTTCAAATGGCTGGGCAGTTACCGCTATGGCATTCTGCACTTGGGCGGGCGCGATGCCGTCGATCTGCGTGAACGCTGCGCAAGGGCCAGTGAACTCCTCGGTTGGCGCAGCGTCTGTGTGCAACAAGCCCCTGCAGCCAGCGCGCCCTGGCCGGTCAATACTCTATCCCTGGAGAAGTTCTGATGATCCGTTTCGCCTTTGTTGTGCCTTTGTTGATGTTTTTTCTGACCGGATGTGGGCCCATGTCGGCGCAAAACCCCTCCGGTGCCTACAGCCCGGTGAATGCCTTTACCGAAGGCGAGGACGCGCATCTGCTGCTGAACGGAGCCGATGTCGTGGCGTATTTCACGGCAGGCGCTTACCAACCCGGCAAGGCCGAGTTCAGCAGCCGGCATGAAGGCGTCGACCTGCGCTTCGCCAGCGCCGAAAACAAGGCGCTGTTCGAGCGGGAACCGGCGAGCTATCTGCCGCAGTTCGGCGGCTACTGCGCCAACGGAATCGTCTATGGAATTCCCTGGGGTGGCGATGCCGATACCTGGAAACTCATCGACGGCAAACTGTACATTTTTGGCGGCCAGGCTTCCAAAGACGCGTTCGAACTGGATGAAGCCAGCAATCTGGTGCTGGCTAATCAATACTGGACAGACGAAATCGCCGGCCATAACAGCTTCGTGCAGCGTGTCAAACGCCTGGTGTGGCGTGTGCCGCATTACAAGTCGGGGGAAGAATTGTCCAATGCCGTGGCGGCGGCGAAGAACACCGAAACCGACGCAGAAGCCAACTCCGGAGCCGCCCGGTGAACACGCCTCGCTTGATCCAACTCGCGCAGGACGATCCGGTGGCGACGCGCGCCGAACTGATCGCCGGACTCATCGCACCGCAGGCCGCGTTATCACCCAAGTACCTCTACGACGCGCTCGGTTCACGGCTGTTTGCCGCGATCACCGAACTGGCCGAGTACTACCCGACGCGCACCGAAGCGGGGATCTTCCGCCAGTACATCGGCGAGATGGCCGACGCGATCGGCCCGGTGGCGACGCTGGTCGATCTCGGCGCCGGCAACTGCGAGAAGGCGGCGCGCCTGTTCGAGGCGTTGGCGGTGCAGCGTTACGTTGCTGTCGATATTTCTGCCGACTACCTGCGCGAATCGCTCGACAGGCTGCAATACGAGCATCCGGCGATGCAGATGCTGGGCGTCGGCCTGGATTTCTCGCAAACGCTGAACTTGCCGGTGGAAATCGGCCCCGGTCCGCGCACGTTGTTCTATCCCGGTTCCAGTATCGGCAATTTCACGCCGGATGAAGCGCTGATCTTTCTTCGTCAGGTGCATGCCGCCAGCCAGGGTGGCAACCTGCTGATCGGCGTCGATCTGGTCAAGTCGGATGCGGTGCTGGTGCCGGCTTACGACGATGCGCTCGGGGTGACGGCAGCGTTCAACCGCAATTTGTTGTTGCACTTGAACCGGTTGATCGATGCCGATTTCAATATCGCCGATTGGCGCCATGTCGGTCTGTTCAACCATGCCGAGTCGCGTATCGAAATGCACTTGGAAGCGCTGCGCGATTGCCGAGTGAGCTGGCCCGGCGGTACTCGCCATTTCCGCGCCGGCGAGCGCATCCACAGCGAGAATTCCTGCAAATGGCAGCCGGATGACTTTGCCGACCTGCTGCGACAGGCCGGCTTCACGCAAGTGCGCCAGTGGCGCGATGCACGCGACTGGTTCGCGGTGTTCGCGGCCTTTGCGTGATGCTTTACAGCGCGCAGGTGCGAAAACCGTTATGAACGTCGTTACGCTCCGGCGGGAAGAAATTGCGATAGCGCGGATGCGCCATGCGCGGCGCGGTGGCGCTGCTGGCGCCGCGCAGCACGTAGCGGTCACCGAACCAGGGTGCGGAATAGTCGCGATAGGCATGGGCGACGAAGCCGGGGTAGGGCAGGAAGCGGCTGGCGGTCCATTCCCAGACGCCGCCCCAGTTGAATTCAGGCTGGGTCAGCGCGGCGATTTCCCATTCCGCTTCGCTGGGCAGCCGGCGTCCCGCCCAGCGGCACCAGGCTGCGGCTTCATGCCAGGTCAGATGCACCGCGGGCTGATCCAGATTCAATTCGCACCAGATGCCGAAATACTGCTTCTGCCAGATGCCAACCTGTTGGCGCAGATAGCGCGGCGCGGTCGCCGCGCCGGCCTCGACACAAGCCAGATAGCGCTGCCAACTGACCACCTGGCTATCGATCTCGAAGGCTGCTACTTCAACCGGATGTGCGGCGAGTTCGTTGTCGAAAGCAAAACCCGGTTCGGAAAATGGGGTTTTGGAAAACAGGGTTTCGGAAAATCCCAGCGTCCAGATTTGATCCGGCAGCGCCAGGGTCTGGTTTTCCGGCAAAGCCGGTGCTTCGCGCAACAACGCCGCTGGCAGCGGAATCTGCAGCGCTTGTGCCATGTAGATGGCCGCCTCGGCATGCATGTCTTCGTGGAACAGCACCAGACGATAAAAGTACAAACCGGCATCGGTTTGCGGCGCGCTGGCCAGCAAGTTCAATGTGTCGTCCAGGCCGGCCGTCAGATAGGCGCGGGTGGCGGCAAGATCGGGCAACGGCAGTTGCCAGCGCGTGGCGTGTTCAACATCGCTAGAGTTGTACAGCCGGTCGGCATCCGCCAGACGTCCGGGCGGCCGCGCGTGTTGCGGGTCGGCGGCGCTGCCCAGGTCGCGCTGCAGGTTGCGCGCGATCCAGTAATCCTGAAACCAGCCAATATGTCCGGCCTCCCACAGCGGCGGATTGAGTTGCGTCGAATACGGCACGACCAGCGCTGCGCCAAGCGCGGCGACATAGGCATCCTGCAAGGCCAGCGTGCGGGCGCGGCTGTCCCGCAACGCGGCGGCGAGGACATCGCGGCCACCCTGGCGGGCGGCGGTGGCGGGGGCGGGTATCAACATGGTCATGGTTAAGTCATCAGGTAAACCGCAAGTGGTGATTGTCACGCCAGCCTTGCGCGCCGCCAACAATGGCAACTGGAAAACCGCCTGGCGCTGGCAACGGCATCTGGCGCAACGCTGCAATGCGCGCATCGTCGCCGCCTGGCCGGATGCGCGCGCCGCCGATGATCAGGTGATGATCGCCTTGCACGCGCGTCGCTCGGCGGCGTCGATTGCCGCCTGGGCCGCCGAACATCCGGGGCGCGGCCTGGCGGTGACCCTGACCGGCACCGATCTGTATCGCGACATCCAGTTCGATGCCGCCGCGCAACATTCGCTGCAACGGGCGCAAATTCTGATCACCTTGCAGGAGAAAGCGCCTGAAGCCTTGCCGGCCGAGGTGCGCGGCAAGGCGCGGGTGATCTATCAATCCACCTCGTCGCGGCAGACGATGGAAAAATCAGGCCGGCATCTGCGCGCGTTGATGGTCGGCCATCTGCGCGAGGAAAAATCGCCCGAGACCTTGTTTGCCGCCGCCCGCTTGCTGGCCGGCCAGAGCGACATCCGGTTCGACCACATCGGCGCCGGCCTCGATCCGACGCTGGCCGATGCGGCGCAAGCGACCATGCGGGCGGCGACGTACTATCGCTGGCTGGGCGGCTTGCCGCATGAAACGGTGCGCCGGCGCATCCAGCGCGCGCATGTACTGATCCACGCCAGCCGTATGGAAGGCGGCGCGCATGTCATCATGGAAGCGGTGTCCAGCGGCACGCCGGTGCTGGCGGCGAGGGTGGACGGCAATGTCGGCATGCTGGGCGAGGATTACGCCGGCTATTACGAATGGAACGACGCTCCGGCACTGGCGGATCTGCTGCTGTGCTGCCGGCAAGATGCCGACTTTTTGCGCCGCCTGCGGGCCCAGTGCCGGCTGCGCGCGCCGTTGTTCGAGCCGGCGAGCGAGCGCGCCGCGCTGGAACGTGTGGTTCACGATTTGTTGGGAAAATGAATGCAAGCGCCTGAAACACCCGTGGTACGCGACATCGTCCTGATCGGCGGCGGCCACAGCCATGCCGTGGTGCTGCACATGTGGGCGATGAACCCCTTGCCCGGCGCGCGCCTGACGCTGATCTGCACCGATACCGATACGCCGTATTCCGGCATGCTGCCCGGCTACATCGCCGGCCATTACAGTTGCGACGACGTGCATATCGACGTCCGCCGTTTGGCCGAATTCGCCGGCGCGCGCTATTACCGCGATGAAGTCATCGGCATCGATCGGGCGGCGCGGAAAGTGCTCTGCCGTTCGCGTCCGCCAGTGGCCTACGACGCGCTGTCGATCAACATCGGTTCGACGCCGAAGCTGGGCAACGTGCCCGGCGCCGAGGCGCATGCGGTACCGGTGAAGCCGATCCGCCAGTTCAACGAGCGCTGGCTGGCGTTGCTGGAACGGGTACGCAAGCACGCCGGCGTCACCACGGTGGCGGTGGTCGGCGCCGGCGCCGGTGGCGTCGAAATGACGCTGGCGATGCAATATCGGCTGCGCCGTGAACTGACCGCGCTGGGCCGCAATCCGGATGAGTTGCGCATGCATTTGCTGACTTCCGGCGCGACCATACTGCCGACCCACAATGCGGCCGTGCGGCGCACTTTCGAGCGCGTGTTGGCGCAGCGCGGGGTGGCGCTGCATATCGATGCGGAAGTGGTCCGGGTCGAGCAAAACCGGCTATTTACCGCGCGAGGAGAGACAGTCGATGCCGATGAGATTGTCTGGGTGACCCAGGCCGGCGGCGCTGCCTGGCTGGCCGGCACCGGTCTGGCGCTGGACGATGGCGGCTTCATCCGGGTGCGAGAGACGCTGCAAAGCGAATCCGACCCGCTGATCTTCGCCGCCGGTGATTGCGTCGCCTGGCCGGGCCGGCCGCTGGAGAAGGCCGGCGTGTTCGCAGTGCGCATGGGCCCGCCGCTGACGGAAAATCTACGCCGTCTGCTGCTTGGTCAGCCGCTGCGAGCGTACCGGCCGCAACGCCGCTGGCTGGCGCTGATCAGCACTGGCGACAAGCACGCTGTGGCCTCGCGCGGCGCGTTGTTCGCTCGCGGCGACTGGATCTGGCGCTGGAAGGACTGGATCGACCGCCGCTTCATGCTGCGTTTTTCAGAATTCCCGGCGATGTCCGAGCGCAAACCGTCGGTGGAACGGATACCTCTCGAAGCCGCAGAACATTCCCAGGCCCTCTCGGCGCTGGCGATGCGCTGCGGCGGCTGCGGCGCCAAGGTCGGCGCCAGTGTGTTGTCACGCGCGCTGGCGCAGGTGCGGCCGATCGAGCGCGACGACGTGTTGATCGGCCTGCATGCGCCGGACGACGCCGCCGTGCTGCGCGTGCCGCCGGGCAAGGCGCTGGTGCATACGGTCGATTTCTTCCGCGCTTTCATCGACGACCCCTGGATTTTCGGGCGCATCGCCGCCAATCACGCGCTTGGCGACGTCTTCGCGATGGGCGCCGAGGCGCAATCCGCCACCGCCATCTGCACCGTGCCGCCGGGCCTGGAAAGCAAGGTCGAGGACACCGTGTTCCAGATGATGTCGGGCGCGGTGTCGGTGTTGAACGAAGCCGGCTGCGCGCTGGTCGGCGGCCACACCGGCGAAGGCCGCGAGCTGGCGTTGGGTTTCGCGGTCAACGGCCTGATCGACGAAGCCTTGGCCGGGGTGATGACCAAGGGCGGGCTGCGCCCCGGCGATGTGCTGATCCTGACCAAACCGATCGGCACCGGCACGCTGTTCGCCGCCCACACTCAGCTCAAAGCGCGCGGTCGCTGGATCGACGCCGCGTTGGCCTCGATGCAGATCTCGAACCGCGCCGCAGTCGCCTGTCTGATCCAGCACGGCGCGCGCGCCTGCACCGACCTCACCGGCTTCGGCCTGCTCGGCCATCTGGTCGAAATGACCAAGCCATCCGGCGTTGATGCCGAACTCGAACTCGACGCGCTGCCACTGTTGGATGGCGCGCGCGAAACCGTGGCCGCCGGCATTCTGAGTTCATTGCAACCGGCCAATACCCGCTTGCGGCGCGCGCTGAGCAACCAGGAAGCGGCATTGAATCACCCGAATTACCCGCTGCTGTTCGACCCGCAAACCGCCGGCGGCCTGCTCGCCAGCCTACCGGAAGCGACGGCGGACGCCTGCCTGGCAGCCTTGCATGCGTTGGGCTATCCGCATGCCGTCCGCATCGGTCGCGTGTTGCCGCAAAGTGATGCGCTGGCGCCGATTCGGGTGCGGGTGTAGTGCGATCGCACTCCACCCATTCCGCATGCCACCAGGAATAATCCCCGACGTTCTGGCACAAGCCGGCGCGCAAGGGGTTGGCGACGATATAGCGGGCGATGACCCGCAAATCTTCGTCGCTGCGCACGCCATGGTCGAAATAGCTGTTTTGCCGGACTTTTTCGACGTTGCGATTGAGCTTGCGCACGGCATGCGCGCTGCCGGATTTGAAGCGATTCAACGTGCTGGCCAGGTCGCCGCGTTCGCCCAGGCTGAATAGCCAATGCAGGTGATCCGGCATCAACACCCAGGCGTGCGAGTGCAGCCAATCCGCTGCGTGCATCCGGCGCATGGTCAGCATCACCGCGCGTGCCGATGCCGGATCAGTAAACAGGGGCCGGCGGCCGTGGCTGCTGTTGATGATGTGATAGGCCTGGCCGGGGAATGAAAAGCGGCCCAGCCGCAAGCGGGATTGATGTGGCATGCCAGCCATTGTGCGATAGGTTCGTCAATGTGCGGCTCGAGTTGTAGGAGCGTCTGCTTGCAGCGTGAGTTTTAGGCGTTTCGATAGCCATGTCGCGGTGATTCGCGTAGGGTATTCGCGCCGCAAGCGGACGCTCCTGTCCATCAAATCCTGAACTGCCAAACCCATGAAATTTCTCGATAACTTCCCGTTTCCTCTTTTGATTGTGCTCACCGTTTTCATGCTCGGGGCGCCATTTGTGCCGGAGCCGCATCTGGTGGAGAAGATGCGCATGTTGTCTGAAGGTACGTTGACCCGGCCTTTGGATGTTTTTGATGTGTTCTGGCACTTGCTGCCGGCCGTGTTGCTGGCGTTGAAGCTTTACAGGAAGCGCACCGGCAACTCATCGAATAAATGATCAACGTCAAGCCGCCACAATTGACAGCGGGGTTGCCATGGCTAGAAAATGAGAAACATTCTCATATTAGTGATGGCTGATAGATGACCTTGCCCGCGCAATCCTTCCCCCTTCTTGGTCCCGGTTTAAGGGGGGCGCGGCGTCCACGGGTGGCCATCGTCGGGCGCGCCGGGAGCGGCAAAAGCAGTATCTTCCGGGCGGCTTCCAGTACTTCGACGCGGCATGAGCGTCTGGCCGGTGTTGGCCAGGCGTATGAGGAATGTCTGGTCGAAGTCGGCATCGATCAGATTTCACTGGTCGCGCTGCCGTCCATCGACAGTTTTCATCATCTCGACACCGATTCGTCAGTGGTGTTGAAGTACCTGCTCTGGGGCGATAGCTGGCCGGCGATTGCGCAGCATGAGGCGCATCAACCGGAAAGCGTTTTCGCCGCGCCGGATTTGTTGCTGATGGTGATGGATGCGACGGCCCTGGAGCGCGATCTGGAACTGGCGCTCGAACTGATGCAGTTGGGCAAGCCAATGGTGTTCGCGCTGAACCGGATGGATGAGGCGCGCGCGAAGCGGCGCTTCATCAATGTGCGCGGGCTGTCGGCCAAGCTGGGCGCGCCGGTGGTGCCGACCATGGCGCACATGGGCATCGGCCTGGCGGATCTGTTTTCCACCGCCGTGCGTGCTGCGCGCGAGGCGCGGTCGGGGCATGCACGCACCGAATCCTGCCCGATCAGCCCGCATATCATCGCCCAGTTGCGCGAGATCGGCGAGATTGCGCGGCAGCCGGATGTGGCCGCCGCGTTTGCCGTGCCGGAAACTTTGTTGACGCTGCAACTGGCTGAAAACAATGACTATTTCGCGCAGGAATTAGCGGCGCATTTCCCCGCCCAGCATGCCGCGTTGCTGGCTGCCCGTGCCACTGCCGATGCGGCGTTGCCGCGCCCTCTGTCGGATGAAATCCATGCCGACCGACATCACCGCGCCGCGCTTTGCTACGAGGCGGTGAGCCGGCCGGGCGGCGAGGCCAGGCCGCCGCGCTGGCAAATCTGGGCCGACGATCTGTTTCTGCATCCGCGCTGGGGTTTCGTCGGCACCTTGGCGGTGTTCGCGCTGGTGCTGTTCTTTGTCTTCGAGGTCAGCGCCTTTCTCGACAGCCTCACCGTCGCCCGCCTGATCGCCTGGGCCGAGCCATGGCAGCCGACCGATCTTGGCGGTGTGCTTGGCCGCGCCATACTGGATGGCTTCATCGGCCTGGCCGGCATCGTCATTCCGTACATGATTCCGCTGGTGGTGCTGCTGGTGGTGCTGGAGGAATCCGGCATCATGCATCGCGTCGCCTTCGTGGTGGATCGCGGCTTTCATCGCCTCGGTTTGCACGGCGGCGTCGCGTTGCCGTTCCTGATGGGACTCGGCTGCAATGTGCCGGCGCTGGCCGCCACTGCCGCTGTGACGCACGGCCGCGACCGCACGGTGGCTTCGTTGCTGATCACCTTTCTGCCCTGTTCGGCGCGCTCGGCGATTCTGTTGGCGCTGGGCGGCAAATACCTGGGCGGCTTCGGCGTCTTCGCGTTGTTCATGCTGGCGCCGATCGTGGTCAGCCTGGTCGGTAAACTGCTCAAACGGCGTTACCCGGAAACCACGCCAGGGATGATTCAGGAGATTCCCGCCTACGCGGTGCCGACCCTGAAAATCGTGCTGGGCAATACTTGGGAACGCAGCCGCGACATCGTCACCATCGTGTTGCCGCTGCTGGTCGCGGGCAGCATCGTGCTGGCGCTGCTCGGCCATTACGGCGCCGATACCTGGATCAATCTGGGCCTGACGCCGATTACCAGTTGGTGGCTTGGCTTGCCGGTAGTGCTCGGGGTGCCGATCCTGTTTGGCATTTTGCGCAAGGAGTTGTCGCTGCTGATGGTGTTCCAGGCGCTCGGCACGCAGGAGTTGGCTGGCGTCATGGACACCACACAGATCGTCACTTTCCTGGTTTTCCTGACCTTTTATGTGCCCTGCGTGTCCACCTTTGCGATGATGCTGAAGCTGCTCGGTTGGCGCGAGGCGCTTTACTCGGTGCTGCTCTCGATCGGCGTCGCCCTGGCGGTGGCGGCAGTGATTCGCTGGCCGCTGGAATTGGTGAGCGGTCTGGGCGCCGTAGCCTAGGCTCCAGCCATCCATGCTGACTTGTATTCGACGAGCCTGATGTCTTCGCCAAATCTTCACTTGTATTTCCTTGCCTTGCTGGGAGGCCTGTCTTTCTGGGCCCCGGAGATGGTAAACGCAGGTGTGAACGCGGGGGCAAATTGGCAGATCAGCAATCGGGTGGTCATCGAACATGGCGCTTTGTCGATCGATCACAGCAAGAACGTCAAGCAAATCACGCTGGCGCAAACGCAAGGCGGATTCAAGGCGGACCTCGGGGTCGGGTTGTTTCAAAACCGGCAAAAGGTCGAGTTGAGCTTCAACGAGACGAGCCTGCCCGACAAGCGGTTATCGATGACCACCCGGATCACCACCGCCCCGGTGATTTACGTTGCCAGCGAGCTGACAAAGGATTCCTGCGCTTTCAAACTGGTGCTGGATCATGAAATGAAGCACCAAGACTATGACCTTGAAGTGCTGCGCGTGATGCAGGATGAAATTCGCCAGTTCAGCCGGGATGTGTTCGATACCGCCGCCATTGAACGGACCGGCAGCCTGAATCAGGAGCGGGCGCGCAACCGCTTTTTCCAGCAGTTCAATTATGTCTATCAGGCGCTCGGCCAGATGCGGCATCCGGTCATCGACAGCCCAGAGTCTTATCGCGATCTGAGTGGGCAGTGCAATGGAGAACTCGGTCGTTTGCTGGCAGGCAAGCCGAATCAAGTGAATTCGACTCGGCCGGCCGCCGCAAAGGTTGCGAAATAAGCAGCGGCAGGAAACTGTTCAGCCCTTGCCACTGAATGCTGTCAAGTTTTGGCAAGATGGCAATGTTAGAATCTTGCGTTTTTCTGAACGGACACCTCCAATGGCCCGCGCCCTTCGCAATATCGCCATCATCGCTCACGTTGACCATGGCAAAACCACTCTGGTCGACAAGCTCCTGCAACAAGCCGGCACCTATGCCGCACACCAGCAGGTGACTGAACGGGTGATGGATTCCAACGACCTGGAGAAGGAGCGGGGCATCACCATTCTGGCCAAGAACACCGCTATCGACTACCAAGGTTATCGCATCAATATCGTCGACACCCCCGGCCACGCCGACTTCGGCGGCGAAGTCGAACGCGTGCTCGGCATGGTCGACGGTTGTTTGCTGCTGGTTGACGCGGTTGAAGGCCCGATGCCGCAGACCCGTTTCGTGACCCGCAAAGCGCTGCAACACGGCTTGAAGCCGATCGTCGTGGTGAACAAGGTCGATCGTAACGGCGCACGTCCGGAATGGGCCATCAACGAGACCTTCGATCTGTTCGACAAGCTCGGTGCGTCCGATGAGCAGATGGATTTCCCGATTGTCTACGCCTCGGCGCTGCAAGGTTGGGCGACGCTGAGTCTGGAAGAACACGCGAAAAATCCAGCCACCGATATGGAAGCCATGTATCAGACCATCCTGAAACATGTCGCCCCCCCCAGCGGCAACCCGGACGAGCCGCTGCAAATGCAGATCGCTGCACTCGATTACTCCAAGTATCTGGGTCGTCTCGGCGTCGGCCGCATTCAGCGCGGCCGCATGAAGGTCAACCAGGAAGTCATGGTGTTGCTGGGCGAAGAGTTCAAGGAAAAGGGCCGCATCGGCACGATTCTCGGTTTCCGCGGCCTCGACCGCGTGCCGGTGGAAGAAGCCGAAGCCGGTGACATCATCATCATTTCCGGTATCGATCACGTTGCGATCGGCGCCACCATTGCCGACGCCGAGCAGCCGGAAGCGCTGCCGGTCATCGCCATCGACGAGCCGACCTTGACCATGAATTTCATGGTCAACACCTCGCCGTTCGCCGGCAAGGAAGGCAAGTTCGTCACCAGCCGCAACATCCGTGATCGGCTGCAGAAAGAACTGCTGGTCAACGTCGCGCTGCGCGTCGAGGACACGGACGACACCGATGTGTTTATCGTCTCCGGTCGCGGCGAGCTGCATCTGACCATCCTGCTGGAAAACATGCGTCGCGAGGGCTTCGAATTGGCCGTGTCGCGGCCGCGCGTGGTCACCCGTGAAATGGATGGCGAGAAGCAGGAGCCGTATGAACTGCTGACCATCGACGTGGAAGAAGAACATCAGGGCGCCATCATGGAAGAGATCGGTCGCCGTCGCGGCGACCTGCTCGACATGGTGCCGGACGGCCAGGGCCGGGTGCGTCTGGAATACCGCATTCCCGCGCGCGGCCTGATCGGCTTCCAGGGTGAATTCATGACCATGACGCGCGGCACCGGCATCATGAGCCACGTGTTCGACGACTGGGGTCCGATCCGTCCCGACATGCCGGAACGCCGCAATGGCGTGCTGATTTCCGGTGAAGACGGCGCGGCTGTCGCTTATGCGCTGTGGAAGTTGCAGGATCGCGGTCGCATGTTCGTCAAGCACAATGACCCGTTGTACGAAGGCATCATCATCGGTATCCATAGCCGCGACAACGACTTGGTGGTCAATCCGATCAAGGGCAAGCAACTCACCAACGTGCGTTCTTCCGGCACCGACGAAGCCGTGCGCCTGGTGCCGCCGGTCCTGATGTCGCTGGAAGCCGCCGTTGAATTCATCGCCGACGACGAACTGGTGGAAATCACGCCGAAGAGCGTCCGCATCCGCAAACGCTTCCTGAAAGAGCACGAGCGCAAGCGGGCCAACCGCGAAGGTTGAGCTTTTTTTTATCGGAGAGAGCGCCTGTGCTGGGCTTCTGGAACACGCTCTTTTCGCGGCCTGAGGCGGTCGGCGATGATCTTGCCTCGGGTGCCGAGTGGCAGAAAGCGGTGTCTTCGACACTTGCCCTGCCACTTTTTTTCGGTCTGTCTGAATCGGAAAAGAACACCTTGCGCGAACTGGCCGAGCAATTGCTGACGGATAAAGCACTGACTCCGGTTTCAGGCGCCGGGCTCGATGCTTCCCTGCGCGCCGCGATTGCCTTGCAGGCAGCATTGCCGATCTTGAATCTGGGATATCCGGTCTATCGCGGCTGGCGCGAGATCATTCTGTATCCGGGTGAGTTCGTGCCGGACCGGGAAGTCACCGATGACTTCGGCATCGTGCATCGGGTGCGTCAACCGCTTAGTGGCGAGGCCTGGGAAGGCGGGCCGCTGGTGTTGTCGCTCGCCGATGTCATGGCCTCCGGCCATTGCCAGGGCTACAACGTGGTGATTCACGAATTTGCCCACAAACTGGATATGCGCAATGGCTCGGTGAATGGCTTGCCGGCGCTGCACGCCGGCATGTCGGTGGAAACCTGGGCGGTGGCATTCAACACCGCCTATACCGATTTGTGCCGTCGCGTCGATGCGGACGAAGAAACGGAAATCGATCCTTACGCGAGCGAAAGCCCGGCCGAATTCTTTGCCGTGTTGAGCGAGTATTTTTTTGAAGCGCCGGATATCCTGTTCGACGACTATCCGGCGGTCTATGAACAACTGCGCCAGTATTACCGGCAAGATCCGTTG